>Ga0208693_1000152_pt1 | contig 57363 bp, 50 predicted proteins | sample AD_UKC071_MetaG_FD_184438 | JGI IMG/M metagenome (GOLD analysis project Ga0208693, IMG submission 184438) | Active sludge microbial communities of municipal wastewater-treating anaerobic digesters from USA - AD_UKC071_MetaG (SPAdes) (version 2) | ecosystem: Engineered > Bioreactor > Anaerobic >... | reverse complement strand
GGGACCACTGGGCTACATTCCGCCGGCCGAGGCTGAGGCAAACTACTACCGCCAACTCGCCGAGCAATCGACTGTGCCAGCCTGAGCACTTAAACCAACCAGCCTCCGCAATTCCCGGGGCGGTTCAGCGACGTGGCGGGCATCAAGTCGGTGGCGCGCAAGGACGGCGACGACTATCGTATAAGCGGCCAGAAGATGTGGATCACCAACAGCCTGCAGGCCGACTGGATGTGCATGCTGGTCAACACGGGCGAAGGCCCGGTGCACAAGAACAAGAGCCTGATCATGGTGCCGATGCGCGACGGCCCCAACGGCCAGCTGACCAAGGGCATCGAGATTGCCGGCAAGATCAAGAAGATCGGCATGAACGCCAGCGATACCGGCCTCATTTACTTTGACGAAGTGCGCGTGCCGCAGCGCTATCTCATCGGGCAGGAGGGCGCAGGCTTTGTCTACCAGATGCAGCAGTTTCAGGAAGAGCGGCTGTGGGGCGCGGCCAGCTCTATCGTGGCGTTTGACAACGCCATCGAATGGACGGTGGAATGGGCGCAGCAGCGCAAGATGTTTGGCGCCACGCTGGCCGATCAGCAGTGGGTGCAGTTCAAGCTGGCCGAGGTCAAGACCGAGGTGGAATGCCTGCGCTCGCTGATCTACCAGGCCTGCGAGAAATACGTGGCCGGGCAAGACGTGCTGGAAATGGCCAGCATGGCCAAGCTGAAAGCCGGTCGCCTGGGCCGCCTGGTGCCCGACACCTGCATGCAGTTCTGGGGCGGCATGGGCTACACGTGGGAAAACAAGGTGGCGCGCATGTACCGCGACAGCCGGCTGGCGGGCATCGCCGGTGGTGCCGACGAGGTGATGCTGGGCATCATCGCCAAGACGATGGGCATTGCGAAGCGGCCGGCGAGATGATGGCCCATGAACCGCTGACGCGCCTTGCCCCCAAAGGCACCCACGCCAGCGACTGGCGCAGGCCCGGCCACGGCGTTTTGGTGTGGCTTGCGCCGCAGCCCATGGATGTATTTCTCCCGCTCCCGCTCCCGCGCTCGGGAGAGGGTAGGGGTGAGGGCAAGCCGTGGCCCCAGTGCTGCTGACCCACCGCACCCCGCTCGGCACCGGCTGGACGGAGGTCTGGACGCTGAACGCCCCCGCCACGCGCAATGCGTTGACGGACGAAATGGTGGCCGCCTTGCGTGCCGCCTGCGAGCGCGCGCGCACCGACGCGGCGCTGCGCGTGATCGTGCTGCGTGGCGCGGGCGGGCATTTTTGTGCCGGTGGCAGCTTGGGCGGCTTCGCCAGCGCCATCGGCCAGCCGCATGGCGAGGGCGTCGATCCACTGATCGCCGTCAACCGCGATTTCGGTCGTCTGCTGCAAGCGCTGTGCGACTTGCCCCAGGTGCTGATCGCCGCCGTGCAGGGCGCGGCCATGGGCGGCGGCGTGGGGCTGGTGTGCTGCGCCGACCACGTGATCGCTTCGCCCGATGCGCAGTTCGCCACGCCCGAGGTCACGCTGGGCATCGTGCCGGCGCAGATCGCACCGTTTGTGGTGCGTCGACTGGGCGACGCCACCGCGCGTGCTTGGTTGTTGAGTGGGGCGCGCTGGAATGCGCAGCAGGCGCTGGCGGCGGGGTTGGTGAATGCGATTGCGGATGGGGCGGTGAATGTTTCCGACGCCACGTCCGCCGCGCACGGTCTTGCTCCCTCGCCCCTCTGGGAAGAGGGTAGGGGTGAGGGGTCAGCGGCGACGGTTGAGGCGCGGGCAGCCCCCACCCCAACCCTCCCCCAGCGGGGGAGGGAGCCGATGCGCCCTCACCCCCACCCTCTCTTGCCAGCGGCAGAGGGGGCAAAACCCGCGCGCACGCTGGACGCCGCCGACGATGCTCTGCATGCCGCCGTGCTTCAAAAACTGAAGCAGCTTTCGCACGCTGCACCTGCGGCGGTGGCTCAAACCAAGCAAATTCTGGCCGAACTGGCGACCCACCAGGCCTTGGATGCTGTGCTCGACGATGCCGCGCAGCGCTTTGCCCAGGCGCTGCGCGGGCCGGAAGCGGCACAGGGTCTGAAAGCTTTTGCCGCGCGACAGCCTGCGCCATGGGCACGGCCTACCAAGGACAACGGGACATGAAACGCATCCTGATTGCCAACCGCGGCGAAATCGCCCGCCGCATCATCGCCACCGCGCACCGCATGGGGATTGAAACGGTGACGGTGTATGCCGAGCCGGACGCCGAGGCGCTGCACGTGCGCGAGGCGACGACAGCCTTCGCACTGGGCGGCCGCACCTCGGCCGAAAGCTATCTGCGTGTGGATCGGCTGCTGGAAGCCGCCCGCGCCACCGGCGCCGACGCGGTGCACCCCGGCTATGGTTTTTTAAGCGAAGACGCCGCGTTCGCCCAAGCCGTGCAAGACGCAGGCTTCATCTGGGTCGGCCCGCCGCCTGCCGCCATCCGCGCGCTGGGCAGCAAGTCGGCCGCCAAGGCGTTGGCGGCGCGGCACGGCGTGCCTTGTCTGCCCGGCTATGCGGGCAATGACCAGAGCGAGGCGCGTTTTGTTGAAGAAGCGGCGCGCATCGGCTACCCCGTGATGGTCAAGGCCGTGGCGGGCGGTGGGGGGCGCGGCATGCGGCTGGTCACCGAGGCCGCGCAATTGCCAACGGCACTCGCCAGTGCGCGATCCGAGGCGCTGGCGGGCTTCGGCCATGGCGACCTGCTGATCGAACGCGCGTTGCTGAACCCGCGCCACGTCGAGGTGCAGGTGTTCGCCGACGCGCATGGCCACGTCATTCATTTGGGTGAGCGCGACTGCTCGGTGCAACGGCGGCACCAGAAGATCATCGAGGAAGCGCCCAGCCCCGCCGTCGATGCCGCGTTGCGCGAGCGCATGGGCGCCTGTGCGGTGGCGCTGGCACGCGCGGCGGGCTATGTCGGCGCGGGCACGGTGGAGTTTCTGCTGGAGGGAGATCAGTTCTTTCTCATGGAAATGAACACGCGCCTGCAAGTCGAGCATCCGGTGACCGAGGCGCTGACGGGCCTCGATCTGGTCGAGTGGCAAATCCGCGTTGCGCGAGGCGAGCGGCTGCCGCTGGCGCAAGACCAAGTGAGACTGAACGGCCACGCCATCGAAGTGCGTCTGTGCGCCGAAGACGAGCAGTTCCACCCACACACCGGCCGCGTGCGCCAGTTCGCGCCGCCGCCAGCCGCCGCCTTCACGGTGGCGCCGCTGCGTTTTGATCACGCACTGACTGCGGGCGCGGAAGTTTCGCCCTACTACGACGCCATGCTGGGCAAGCTGATCGTGCACGCCGACACGCGCGAGGCGGCCATTGACCAATTGATCGCCGCGCTGCGCCAGCTCGAAGTGCTGGGCCTGCCGACCAACCGCGCGTTTTTGATCGAATGCCTGCAGCACCCGCGGTTTGGTGCGGGCCAGGCACTGATCTCCTTTCTGGCGACCGATGCCGAAGGGCTGCGTGCCGAGCTGCACGCCCGCGAGCGCCTGCTGCATGAGCGCTTTGGCGCGGTGTCTGTGCTGGGCGACGCGGACTCGTCACTGCCTTGCCCCTATCCGGCGCCCCGCCGTCTGCGGCACCGCGGCGATGAGCGGGGCATCTCGGTTCAGGCGCTGGGCGGTGGCCAATGGCAGGTGCGGAGTGACGACGGCGAATGCTGCACGCTGCAACGGCAGTCATTGGCCGATGGCGCGGCCTGGGTCACCACCGGCGCCAGCGCGCGGCGCGTCGCGGCCGTGCTGGCGCCTGCCGCCGACGTACCGCACCGGTGGCACCTGCAGGCAGAGGGCATCGACTGGTGGTCGGAAGACAGGTCTTTTGTGCCGGTGGCGCAAGCTGGGACAGCGCAAGCAGCTACTGAATTGAGAGCGCCGTTCAATGGCAAGGTACTGAAGATTGCCGTGGCGCCGGGTCAGTCGCTGGTAGCGGGTGACACGGCGCTGGTCATCGAATCGATGAAGCTGCAGCACAGCCTGGCCCCGCGCACCGCGGGTGTGGTGGCCGAGGTGCTGGTCAGTGTGGGCCAGCAGGTTGCGCCCGGCCAGTTGCTGCTGCGCTTTGCCGCACCGACCGGTGCCGAGGCCGCCGCATGACCGCCGACGAGTTGCGCGAAGCGCGCAATGCGCTGTCTGCCACGGTGGAGCGCTTTGCCCGCAGCGAGATCGCGCCACACGTCACGGCGTGGGACGCGGCCGGCGAATTTCCGCGCGCGCTGTACCGCCGCGCGGCCGATCTGGGTCTGCTGGGCCTGGGCTACCCGGACGAATACGGTGGCACGCCCGCGCCGCACGCGCTGCGGCTGCCGATGTGGGTCAACCTGTGCCGGTACGGCGCCAGCGGCGGTGTGCTGGCCAGCCTGCTGTCGCACAACATCGGCCTGCCGCCGGTGCTGGCGCTGGGCAGCGAGGCCGTCAAGCGCGAAGTGATTCCACCCGTGCTGGCCGGTGAGCGCATCGCGGCGCTGGCCATCACCGAGCCCGGCGGCGGGTCGGACGTGGCCGCACTGCGCACCACGGCACGGCGCGACGCCGACGACTATGTGGTCGATGGCGAGAAGATTTTCATCACCTCGGGCATGCGCGCCGACTGGATCACGGTGGCGGTGCGGACCGGCGAATCGAAGGGTGCGGGCGGAATTTCGCTCCTCCTGGTGCCCGGCGACAGCCACGGCCTGAGCCGCACCCGACTCGACAAGATGGGCTGGCATTGTTCCGACACCGCGCACCTGCGCTTTGACGGCGTGCGCGTCCCGGCACGCTATCTGCTGGGCGAAGAGGGCGCGGGCTTCAAGGCCATCATGGGCAACTTCAACGGCGAGCGCTTCGGCATCGCTGCGGCCGCGCTGGGTTTTTCCATGGCCTGCTACGACGAGGCACTGGCCTGGGCGCAGCAGCGCCAGACTTTCGGCAGCCCGCTGGTCGGCCACCAGGTGGTGCGCCACAAGCTCATCGACATGCAGCAGCGCATCCGCTCGACGGCAGCGTGGCTGGAGCAGGTCGCCGCGCGCGCCGATGCCGGCGACACCGGCGCCGACTGGGTGGGCGAGGTGTGTGTGCTGAAGAACCACGCCACGCAAACCATGCAGTTCTGTGCCGACGCCGGCGTGCAGATTCTGGGCGGCATGGGCTACATGCGCGGCACGGTGTGCGAGCGCATCTACCGCGAAGTGAAGGTGTTGACGATTGGCGGCGGCACCGAGGAAATCATGAAAGATCTGGCCGCGCGGCAGTGGGGCGTTGCAGCGGAAACGCAAGCACGCTTGGACAGGTCGGCTCCGACCGCACACATCGCATCGGCCGGAGGGCGGTCTTCACGCTCTTAATGTAGGACCAAGCGCGTGCACCGCGCCCTGGCCGACGACCCAATTTCTTGGGTTCTTCTTTTCACGTGCTTCTCGAACCTTTTGCGTCCTTCGCGTGCGACCGCCTTTGCTGCCTGATTTTCATGCTATCGTGTTAATAGCTGTCTGAGCCAGTCAATGAGGCGGCGAGAGCGGCGCGGCTTGGGTGGGCGCGTTACTTGAGGTACTCGGACACGACCTTCCACTTGCCGTCTTGCAGTTGCGACATGCGCGACGAATCATTGCCCAGCCGCTTGGTCGGGCTGAAGGTCATTTCGGCGCTTCCGAAGATGTCGGATGGAATGGTCATGCTGTCCATGGACTTGATGAAGCTGTCGGTCGTCAGGTTGGGGCCGGCTTTCTGGGCGGCCCTGATGAACGCGTCGATCACGCCGTAGCCATAGACCGAGAACACCGTCGGGTCGTCGTTGAACTTGGTCTTGTACTTGTTGGCCCAGAAGCGGATCGGCTGCGAGGCTTCGTCGAGGTACGGGTTTTGCACCGTCATCATGGCGTACAGGCCGTCCATGGGTTTGCCGCCCAGCTTGTGGATGAGGTCGGTGTAGGCCGCGCTCGATCCCACGAAGGTGGGCGCAAAACCGGTCTTGCGTGATTCGCCGATGGTGCCAATGGTTTCGCGGATGATGGTGCCCAGCACCACGAAGTCGCAGCCAGCGGACTTCATGCGGGCTACCTGCGACGAGAAGTCGGTGGCGCCGCGCTTGAAGCTGGTCTTCTCGGCCATTTCGATACCGGCGGCCTTCAGGCCGGCTTCGGCGCCGCGCAGCACTTCCAGGCCGAATTCGTCGTCCTGGTAAATGGCGCAGGCCTTCTTGGCACCCTTCTCCTTGTAGAGCTTGGGCGCGCCCAGGCGCAACTGGTCGTAGTAGGTGGCGGCAAACGAATACTTGAGGCGGTGGTGCGGCTCGTACATCTCGCGCGCGGCCGTCACCGGGAAGAAGCTGATCACGTTCTTGTCGAACAGCACCGGGAACGTCGCCACGTTCTGCGCCGTGCCGATGTGGCCGACCATGGCGAAAATCTTGTCCTGGTTGACCAGCTTTTGTGCGGCCAGCACGGCGCGTTTGGGGTCGTAGCCCGAATCCTCGAACTTCAGGTTGATCTTGCGGCCGTTCACGCCGCCCTGCTCGTTGATCTCGTCCACGCGCAGTTGCATGCCCATGCGCAACTGTTTGCCGAAGCCGGCCAGCGGGCCGGACAAGTCCTGGATCGAGCCGAGCGTGATCTGGTCCTTACTGATGCCCTGGGATTGCGCCCAGGCCAGGCCAGGCAACAGCAGCGCGGCAGCGGCGAACTTGGCGATCGAATGCAACTTCATGAAAACGTTCTCCTTGGAACCAACAGGACGGGGATTGGGATTCAGGGCTTGATGTAGTCGGAAATCGGCTTCCAGCGGCCGTCCTGGATCTGCGACAGACGCGAGGTGGCGTTGCCCAGCCGCTTGGTGGCCGAGAACGACAGCGCCGGGCCACCGAACATGTCGGGCTGGGTGCTCAGGCCGTCCATCGCCTTGATGAAGGAATCGGTCGTCAGGTGGGGGCCGGTCTTCTGCGCGCCCTGGATGAACAGGTCCATGATCATGTAGCCATAGGCCGCGAAGATGCCCGGGTCTTCATTGAACTTGGTCTTGTACTTGGTGGCCCAGAAACGCAGCGTCTGCGTGGCATCGTCCAGGTACGGCGTTTGCGCCGTCATGGTGGCGTACAACCCGTCCATGGCCTTGCCGCCCAGCTTGTGGATCAGGTCGGTGTACGCGGCGACGGAACCGAAGAACACCGGATTGAAGCCGGTCTTGCGCGCCTCGGCGATGGTGCCGATGGTTTCACGGATGACGGTGCCCAGCACCACCAGGTCGCACCCGGCCGCCTTCATGCGCGCGACCTGCGACGAGAAGTCGGTGGCGCCACGCTTGAAGCTGGTTTTCTCGACCAACGCGCTGCCCATGTCCTTCATGGCGGCTTCGGCGCCGCGCAGTACCTCCAGGCCGAACTCGTCGTCCTGGTAGATGGCGCACACCTTCTTGGCGTTCTTTTCCTTGACCATGCGCGGCAGCACGGTGTGCATCTGGTCGTAATAGGTGCTGAGCATGGCGTACTTGAGCCGGTGCGTGGGCTCGTACATCTCGCGCGCGGCGGTCAGCGGCATGAAGTTGATGACGTTCTTGTCGAACTGCACCGGAAACGACGCCACGTTGCCCGCGGTGCCGATGTGGCCGGCCATGAGGAAAATCTTGTCCTGGTTGACCAGCTTCTGCGCCGCCAGCACGGCGCGCTTGGGGTCGTAGCCCGAATCCTCGACCTTCAGCACCAGCTTGCGCCCGTGCACGCCGCCTTGCTCGTTGATCTCGTCGATGCGCAGTTGCATGCCGTTGCGCGCGGCCTTGCCATAGCCGGCCAGTGGGCCGGACAAGTCCTGGATGGTGCCCAAGGTGATCTCGGACTTGCTCACGCCCTGATTCGCCCAGGCGGGGAGCGACGCCAGCAGCAGGCCGGCGAGTACGCCGAAAGAAAAACGAAGTTTCATGAACATGCCCTGCCTTTTCTTGGGTTGGTCGATGTTGGACGCAAATTGTGGTTGGCGGGTTCGGCTTTGAAACCCTGTGATAACCCTGACAACTCCCCGGAAATCAATTGCGGTACATCGCCTCGATCTGCCGCGCGTACTTGGTCTGCACCAGCTGGCGCTTGAGCTTCATCGTCGGCGTCAGTTCTTCGTCTTCCGCCGTCAGTTGCGTGTCGAGCAGGAAGAACTTCTTGATCTGTTCCACGCGGGCGAACTTCTTGTTCACCTCGTCGATCACGCCCTGGATCAGCGCCTGCACCTCAGGCGCGCGCGTCAGGCTGGCGTAGTTCGAGAAGGGCACGTCGTGGTCCTGCGCGTACTTTTCGACGTTTTCCTGGTCGATCATGATGATGACCGTCAGGTAGGGCAGCTTGTCGCCGATGACCACCGCATCGGTGATGTAGGGGCTGAACTTGAGCTCGTTTTCCAGCTCGCTCGGCGTCACGTTCTTGCCGCCCGCCGTGATGATGATGTCCTTCATCCGGTCGGTGATGCGGTAGAAGCCGTCCGCATCCACCGTGCCCACGTCGCCCGTGCGCAGCCAACCGTCGGCGGTGAAGGTTTCGGCGGTTTTTTCGGGCAGGTTCAGGTAGCCGGCGAACACGTTCGGGCCCTTCACCTGGATTTCGCCCGTCTCGGGGTCAAGCCGCACCTGGTTGAAATCGGCCGCCGGGCCAATGCTGCCGGGCTTGATGCGGTCCGCCGGCACGCCGGTGGAGGCGCCGCAGGTTTCCGTCATGCCCCACACCTCAAGCATGGGCAGGCCCAGTGCCAGGTACCACTTGACCAGCTCGGGCGAAATGGGCGCCGCGCCCGTCACCAGAAAGCGTGCGCGGTGAATGCCGATCATCTTGCGCACGTTGTTCAGCGCCAGCCAGCGCGCCACGGTGAACTTGGCCTTCAGACTGGCCGGCACCGGCTGCCCCGCCAGCACGCGCTCGGCAATCTGCTGGCCCACGCCAATGCCCCAGGCGTACACCGCCTGCTGCAGGCGCGTGCCTTCCTTCAGCGCAATGGCGACGCCGGAATAGAACTTTTCCCACACACGTGGCACGGCCGTGAACACGGTGGGCGCGATCTCGCGCACGTTCTCGGGCACCGTATCGGGGTTCTCGACGAAGTTGAGCTTGGCGCCGGTGTAGAGCGAAAAATACTCGCCCCCCATGCGCTCGGCAATGTGGCACAGCGGCAGAAAGCACATGCACTCGTCGGCTTCGGTGCGCGAAATCAACGTGTTGTAGCCACGCACGGTGTAGGTCAGCCCCGCGTGCGTGTGCATGGCGCCCTTGGGCTTGCCCGTGGTGCCGGAGGTGTAAACGAGGATCGCCAGGTCTTCGGGCTTCACGGCTGCCGAGCGGCGCTGCAGCTCATCCGGATGCGCTGCGTTGTACTGGCGCCCCAGCTCGCGCAGCGCATCCAGGCTGATGACGTCGGCCTCTTTCAGGTCGCGCAGGCCCTCCATGTCGAAGACGACGATCTTGCGCAGCAGCGGCAACTGATCGCGCACTTCAAGCGCTTTATCGAGTTGCTCGTCGTCCTCGACGAACAGCACGCTGGTGCGCGAGTCCTCGCACAGGTACTGCACCTGCGCCGGTGCGTCGGTGGGGTAGATGCCGTTCGAGACACCGCCGCACGCCAGCACCGCCAGGTCGGCCAGCACCCATTCCAGGACAGTGTTGGACAGGATGGACGACGTGTCGCCCGGCGCAAAGCCCAGGCTCATCAGGCCGCCGGCGATTTCGCGCACCGCGTCGGCCACCTGATTCCACGTCCAGCTGCGCCAGATGCCGAAGTGCTTCTCGCGCAGCCACACGTTGGGGCCGCGCTGCGCCACCGCGTTCCAGAACATGGCTGGAACGGTGTCGCCGTCGAGCACGCTGGCCGGCTGCGGCTGGATGTGTGAAAGATCCCAAAGATTGCTCATGCCTTATCTCCAGGTTTTCTTCTTCTTCCAGCGGCGCTCGCCGCGCACCCCAGTTTCGGCCATGCCCAGGTAGAACTCCTTGATGTCTTCCTTTTCGCGCAGCCGCTCGCAGGTGTCTTCCATCACGATGCGGCCGTTTTCCAGCACGTAGCCGTAGTCGGCGGCGTTGAGCGCCATGTTGGCGTTCTGCTCCACCAGCAAAATCGTGGTGCCGCGCTCGCGGTTGATGCGCACCACGATTTCGAAGATTTCCTTCGTCAACTTCGGCGACAGCCCCAGGCTGGGCTCGTCCAGCAGGATCAGGTCCGGGTTGGCCATCAGCGCCCGGCTGATGGCCAGCATCTGCTGCTGGCCGCCGGAGAGCAGGCCGGCGTCCTGCGCCGCACGTTCTTTCAGGATGGGGAAGTAGCCGAACACCTGCTCCATGTCGCGCGCCACGCCGTCGCGGTCCTGGCGGGTATAGGCGCCCATCACCAGGTTGTCGCGCACCGACAGCAGCGGAAACACCTCGCGTCCCTCGGGTACGTGGCTCAATCCCTGCTGCACGATGAAGGCCGGGTCGCGCGCCGTGATGTCGGCGCCCTTGAACTCGACCGAGCCCTTGCGCGGATCGATGATGCCGGAGATGGTCTTGAGGATGGTGCTCTTGCCCGCGCCGTTGCTGCCCAGAACGGTGGCGATCTGCCCGCGCTCCACCTGCAGGCTGACGCCGCGGATCGCCTTGATGGGGCCGTAGGCGCTTTCCACGTTGAGCAGCTTCAACATGGGTTGTTCCGTTGCTGTATCGGCGCCGACAGCTGCAGAAATCATAGCTTCCGTCATGCTGCCGTCCTCCGCAGCGAGGCGACGTCGTCGATGGAGCCGAGGTAGGCCTCGATCACCGCCGCATCGCTCTGCACCTCGCGCGGCGTGCCGGTGGCCAGCACCTGGCCCTGGTTCATGGCCACCACGCGGTCGGACACGCGCGAGACCAGCGTCATGTCGTGCTCCACCATCAGCACCGTCACGCCCAGCTCGTGCACGATGTCCTGGATCCAGAACGCCATGTCGCCCGTTTCTTCCACGTTGAGGCCCGACGAGGGCTCATCCAGCAGCAGCAACTGCGGCTCGGCGCACAGGGCGCGCGCCAGCTCCACCACCTTGCGCACGCCATAGGGCAAGCCGGCCACCATCGAGTCGCGGTAGTGCTGCAAATCGAGCAGGTCGATCACGCGCTCGACCCGCTCGCGCGCCTGCAACTCGGCCTCGCGCGTGGCGGGGGTGAAGAACAGCTCGCTCCAGAACCCGGTCTGGCGGTGCGTGTGGCGACCGATCAGCAGGTTGTGCAGCACGGTGGCGTGCTCGAACAGTTCGATGTTCTGAAAGGTGCGCGCAATCCCCAGGCCCGCGACGCGGTGCGGCGGCTGGTCGGTGAGCTTGACGGTGCCATGGGGACCGGCGTAGTCAATCTCGCCGCTGGTGGGCGTGTAGATGCGGCTGATCAGGTTGAACACCGTCGTCTTGCCGGCGCCGTTGGGGCCGATCAGCGTGAACACCTCGCCGCGCCGCACGTCAAAGCTGACGTCGTTGACCGCCAGCACGCCGCCAAAGCGCACGCTGAGGTTGCGGGCGGAGAGAAGAATATCGCCCGTCATGCCGCCACTCCACCAAAAAACCCATAGCGGGAAGAGGCCGCGGAGCAGGCTGTGCCAGCGACCGCCGTGGCCGGACCTGTGCCCGCTACCAGCGGTGTCCCCCTTTGGGGCGAGGGCGCGAAGCGACTCAGGGGGGTCATTTCAGTCTGTCCGATTTCTGGAAGGACTTCTGCCGCTTGAACATGCCCTTGCGGTAGAACGGGAACAGCTGAAGCCAGGTGCGAATCTTCAGCCAGCGGCCGTACAGGCCCAACGGCTCGAACAGCACGAACAGGATTAGCACCGCGCCGTAGACCACCGCCTGCAGGCCGGGCGCCTGGCCGATGGCGGCGGGCAGGTAGTCCTTGACGATGGCGATGATCTGCGGCATGGCGATGAGAAAGATCGCCCCCAGGAAGGCGCCGTGCACCGACCCCAGGCCGCCGATGACCACCAGCAACAGCAGGTCGATCGACTGGATGATGCTGAACTGGTCGGGCGAGAGGAACTGCAGCTTGTGCGCATACAGCGCGCCCCCCAGCCCCGCCAGTGCCGCCGACAGCGCGAACGACAGCGTCTTGTAGCGCGCCAGGTGAATGCCCATGCTTTGCGCGGAGATCTCGGAATCGCGGATCGCCACGAAGGCGCGGCCGGTGGACGAGCGCAGCAGGTTGAGCACGCCCAGCGTCACCAGCACCGCGGTGACCAGACAGACGAAATAGAAGCCTTCGCTGGAATCGACCTTCCAGCCAAAAATTTCGGGCGCCTTGACGTGCATGCCCGCGTTGCCGCCCGTCAGCTTTTCCCATCGCGCGAAGACTTCCTCGACGATGAAGCCGAAAGCCAGTGTGGCGATGCCCAGGTAGATGCCCTTCAGCCGCAGCGCCGGCAGCCCCACCACGATGCCGACCGACGCCGCCAGCCCGGCTGCGCACAGCATGGCGATGGGAAACGGCAAGCCCAGGTTGGTCAATACGCCCTGCGTGTAGGCACCCACGCCCAGAAAGGCCGCGTGCCCCATCGAGAACTGGCCGGTAAAGCCCGCCAGCAGCATCAGCCCCAGACCGACGATGCCGTAGATCAGCACGAAGGTCAGTTGCGCCAGCCAATACTCGGGAACGATCCATGGCGCGGCCAGCAACAGCGCCAGCAGCGCGGTGTACCAGAACACCTGACCGCCGTGCTTGGCCAGGCGGATGTCCTGGTCGTAATCGGTCTTGAAGATGAATCGCATCGTTCAGACCTTCTTGCGCAATTTCTCGCCAAACAGGCCGTTCGGCTTGACCATCAGCATGATCAGCACCACCACGTAAGCGGCAATGTCCTTGAAACCTTCAGGCAGGTAAAAGCCCGACAGCGATTCGACAATGCCGATGATCAGCCCGCCCACGATGGCGCCCGGCAAGCTGCCAAAGCCGCCCACCACCGCGGCGGGAAAGGCCTTCAACCCGATGAAGCCCATGTTGGCGTGCACGAAGGTAATGGGCGCCAGCAACAGCCCGGCAATCGCCGCCACCGCCGCCGCCAGTCCCCACACCAGGCCGTTCAGCCGCTTGACCGGGATGCCCATGTAGTACGCCGCCAGTTGGTTCTGCGACGACGCCTGCATGGCGATGCCCAGCTTGCTGTACTTGAACATGGCGTACAGGCCCAGGCACAGCAGCGCAGTGACGGCGATGATCACCACCTGCTCGGCGCTCAGCACCAGCCCGCCCACGTTCCACGCCACGTCCTTGTAGGGCACGGGCAGGGTGTGCGTCTCGGTACCGATGCCGGGAATCATGGTGATCAGCCCGCGCCCCACATAGCCCAGGCCAATGGTCAGCATCACGATGGAAAACGCCGGCTGGCCGAGGATGGGGCGGATCACCACGCGCTCGGTCACCACGCCCATCAGCGCCATGGCGGCAATACTGGCGATCACCGTCAGCCAGAACGGGAACCCCAGCATCGTCAGCCCCGCCAGACCGCAGAACGCGCCCAGCATCATCAGCTCGCCCTGGGCGAAGCTGACGGTTTCGGTGGCCTTGTAGATCAGCACGAAGCCCAGCGCGATCAGGCCGTAAATGCAGCCCTGCGCAATGCCGCTGATCACCAACTGCAGAAACTGCATTTGACTCCTGTGGTTTCAGTCCTCGGAATTCGGCGCAACTGTAGTGGCCGCAAGCCCGCAGTCAGCTAGTGCAAACCCTGTGACAAGTCGCCAACGCGTCTTATTGTGTTCAATTTTCACCAAGCAAACACTTGGTGAAAATCCTATACTGGTGTGGGTGAGCGCAGGCTCGACCTGGAGGGGAACCGGTCATGGACGAAAAGACAGTGCGGGTGGACAAAGACGGCCCCGTCACCGTGGTCACGTTGGATCGGCCCGACGTGCGCAACGCGGTCGATGCGTCCACGGCACAGGCGCTGCATGCCGCCTTCTTGGCGTTCGAGCACGACGCCGACGCGCGGGTGGCGGTCTTCCACGGGGCGCACGGTCACTTCTGCGCCGGGTGGGACCTGAAATCCGGCGCCCGCATGGCCGGCGAAGCGGATCGCCACGTGCGCCAGCTGCTGGCCGACCTGGACTACCCACCGCAAGCGCCCGAGCCGCGCGGCCCCATGGGCCCGTCGCGCCTGCTGCTCACCAAGCCGGTGATTGCCGCCGTCAGCGGCGCGGCCGTGGCCGGCGGCATGGAACTGGCGCTGTGGTGCGACCTGCGGGTGATGGAGGCAGACGCCTACTTCGGTGTCTATTGCCGCCGCTTCGGCGTGCCGCTGATCGACGGCGGCACCGTCCGCCTGCCGCGCCTCATCGGCCAGAGCCGCGCGTTGGACCTGATCCTGACCGGGCGCCGCGTCGATGCCGACGAGGCGCTGGCCATGGGCCTGGCCAACCGCGTTGTGCCCAATGGCGACGCGCGCCCGGCCGCCGTCGCCCTGGCGCACCAGATCGCCAGCTTTCCGCAGGCGACGATGCGCGCCGACCGCATGAGTGCCCTCACCCAGTGGGACTGGCCGCTGGCCGAAGCCATGCAGCACGAATGGGCGCAGGGCCGTGAATGCCTGGCCGATGCGCTGGCGGGGGCGGCGCGCTTTGCCGGTGGGGAAGGGCGCCACGGCGCAGAACTCGGCCGCGATCCATCGGATGCTGCGTCACGCGCGTGAGTGCGCGCCACGGAGCGGAGGCGATGCCGGACGACGAAGCGTCGGCGCCTGCGTTGGCTGTGGGCCGAGGCTTGGTGGACACCATTCGGCGTGGGGCACAATCCGTCAATCCACACTGACAAACTGCAGTCACTCCTGCACCACAGATTCTCCGCTTGCCTTCATGAGTCCGCGCCCGCCCCAACTCCGCCAACTGCTGATGGCCCGTTTCGACTGGATGGAAGCGCGGGTCATGGAAAACGCGGTGCGCGAGGGGTACGGTGGCGTGACCACGGCGATGAACCGCATGTTCGCGCACCTGCACGGCAAGCCGATGGGGTTGTCTGAACTGGCGCGGGTGCTGTCCGTTTCGCGCCAGGCGGTGCACCAACTGGCCAATGACGCGGCGGCCATGGGGCTGGTGGAGTTCGTGCCCTCAGAGCGCGACGGTCGCGTCAAGCTTCTGCGCTTCACCGAGAAGGGGTGGGTCATGGTGGAGCAGGCCCTGCGTGCGTTTGAGCGCATCGAGCAGGAACTGGTCGAGACGCTGGGCCCCGAAGACGTGGCGGCGCTGCGGCGCATCCTGTCCAGGCCCTGGTCGGCCGACGAGCGGGCCTGATCGCAAGGGAAAACCCCAGCGAAAAATTCGTCAATCTCAATTGACGAATTAAGCGAAGCTTCGAACAATCCGTTTTTGCCACCCCGGCTTGTCGTAATCGCGCGCATGGCCGCAAGGGCGTCGGAGGTCTGTCCATGTCATCGTCATTCGAGGTGCTGCGGCGCGAGCGCGCGGTGCGGCCGGTGCCGCGCACCATGATGGATGCGCCCCTGCGTGTGACCGACGTGATGCGCCGTGCCGAGCTGCTGTTCGCCGATGTGGAGGTGGTGAGCCGCCATGGCCCCGGGGACGTGCGGCGCTCCAACTATCGCGCAGTCGCGCGTGAAGCGCTGGCGTTGGCGGGTGCGCTGAAAGGTTTGGGCATCGCACCGGGCCAGCGCGTGGCAACCCTCATGTGGAACCATGCCGCCCATCTGGCGGCGTACTACGCCGTTCCGGCGATCGGCGCGGTGCTGCATCCGCTCAACCCACGTTTGATCGCGGAGGAACTGGCGTACATCGTCGCTGACGCTGGCGATGTCGCGCTGCTGGTCGACGATGACCTGCTGCCGCTGTGGCGGCAGGTGGCCGAGCATGTCAGTCTCGATCACGTGATCGTTCATCCGCTCGGTGCGCCTGTGCCAGCCGCCGAATCTGCGCCGGCGCATGGCCATCGCCTGTGGGCCGACACACTCGCGGCCGCCACGCCGCTGCCCGGCTGGCCCGAGGATGCGTTCGACGAACGCGATCCCGTGTCTATCTGCTACACCTCGGGCACCACAGGGCGGCCGAAGGGCGTGGTGTATTCGCACCGGTCGATCCTGCTGCACGGGCTGGGTGCGGCAACGCCCGACGCGCTCAACCTGTCGGGCCGCGATACCGTGATGGCGCTGGCGCCGATGTTCCACGCCAACGCCTGGTCGATGCCGCACACCTCGGCCATGCTGGGGCAGAAGCAGGTGTTCACCGGGCCGCGCACCAGTCCGGCCGAGATCATGGATCTGTTTGTCGGCGAGCAGGCCAATGTGTCGCTCGGCGTGCCGACCTTCTGGAGCGATGTGCTGAACGTGATCGACCAGCACCCCGGCCGCTGGACGTTTCCGGCCGGCACGCGCATCTATTGCGGCGGTTCCGCTCCGCCACCGGAGATGTTTCGTCGCTTCGACCGGCTCGGCGTGCACCTGCAGACCGGCTGGGGCATGACCGAAACCTCGCCCATGGGCAGCCAGACCTGGGTGCGGCCGGAATACCGCGGTCTGACCGGCGAGGCGCTGATTGCCCTGCGCGTGTCCAACGGGCTGCCGCTGCCCTTCATCGAGATGCGCCACGTCGACGAGGCAGGCGCGGTGCAGCCACGCGACGGCGTGGCCATGGGTGAGTTGCAGGTCCGCGGGCCCTGGGTGATCGGCGCCTACATCGGCCACCCGCAACCCATTTCCGCCACCACCGCGGACGGCTGGATGAAGACGGGCGACATCGTGGTTTTTCAGCCCGATGGCTACATGCGCCTGGTGGATCGCCTGAAAGACCTGGTCAAGTCCGGCGGCGAGTGGATCAGCTCGGTGGACATGGAAAAAGCCCTGTGCGACCACCCCGCCGTGGCCGAGGCAGCGGTCATCGCCGTGCCCGACGAGCGCTGGAGCGAGCGGCCACTGGCGCTGATCATGCTCAAGCCCGGCCATGCCCACGTCAGCGCTGCCGACATTCAGGATCACCTGCGCCCGCGCTTTGCCAAATGGATGGTGCCCGATCACATCGAGTTTGTGACCGAACTGCCCCGCACGTCGGTCGGCAAGCTGAACAAGCTTGCGCTTCGGCGCCAGTACGCCGATGCCGCCCGCTGAGCGCGGCGATGGCCCCCTTCACTTCCCACAACCTGGAGACCAGACCATGCACCGCCACATCCCCCGCCGCCGCTTCTGCAGCCTGCTTGCACTTGCTGCGATGGGCGCCACCGGCTCAGCCACCGCCGCGCCGCTGGAGCAGGCCCGCATCCTATGCGGCTTCCCGGCGGGCAGCACCATCGACGTGGTGGCACGCCGCGTGGCCGACAAGCTGGCGGCTGCAGGCTATGCCAGGTCGGTGGTGGTGGATAACCGCACCGGCGCCGGAGGGCAGCTGGCCGTGAGCGCCACCAAGGGCCAGCCGGCCGACGGCAGTGTGATTCTGATTACACCCATGTCGATCCTGGGCATCTACCCCCACACCTACAAAAAGCTGCCGTACGACGCGGCGACCGACCTGACCCCGGTGTCCAACGGCACCAGCTTCGACTACGGCTTCGCCGTGGGCCCCGCCGTGCCGGACAGCGTCAAGACCATTCCCGAGTTCATGGCCTGGGCCAAGGCCAACCCTGCCAAGGCCAGCGTCGGCTCGCCGGCACCGGGGTCGACGCTGCACTTCTCCGCGTTGATGCTCGGCCGAAGCTCGAGCGTCGAACTGACGCACATCGGCTTTCGCGGATCGCAGGCCGGTATCCAGGATCTGCTGGGCGGCCAGTTGCCGGCCATGTCCAGTCCGCTGGGCGAATTTCTGCGCCACGCGCCGGGGGGCAAGCTGCGCATCCTGGGGACCTCGGGCGCCAAGCGCAGCCGTTTTACGCCCAACGTGCCCACCTACGCCGAGCAGGGCTACAAGGACATGACCTACAGCGAGTGGTATGGCTTCTTCGTGCCGGCCAAAGCCAGTGGTGACACCGTCAACCGCCTGAATGCCGCGTTGCGCGAGGCCCTCAAGGCCGCCGATGTGGTTGAGGCCCTGTACGGTTTTGGGCTGGAGCCCAATGCCAGCTCGCCGACGGAACTGGGCGCCACGTTGAAGGCAGACACCGATCGTTGGGCGCCCGTCGTCAAGGCCATCGGCTTCACCGCGGACTGAAGCACCACGCAGGCCCGGCTGTCTCAGGCCGGACATCGCGCGAGCATTTTCACCAAGCAACCACTTGGTGAAAAATCTATACTGGCGCACAGCGGCGCCCGTGCGCTGTCGCGCCACGACCAAGGAGTGATTCGATGACCGAAGCCTACGTTTTCGACGCCGTGCGCACGCCGCGCGGCAAGGGCAAGAAGGACGGCAGCCTGCACGAGGTCAAGCCCGTTGATTTGCTGGCCGGCACGCTGAACGCCTTGAGGACGCGCCAAGATTTCGATACCGCCAGTGTCGATGACGTGGTGATGGGCGTGGTCTCGCCGATTGGCGAACAGGGTTCCGTCATCGCCAAGGTCGCGGCGCTGAAGGCCGGGTGGGACTGGCAGTGCGCGGGCGTGCAGTTGAATCGCTTCTGCGCCTCGGGTCTGGAAGCGGTGAACATGGCGGCGCAGAAAGTGCGCAGCGGTTGGGAAGACCTGGTGGTGGCCGGTGGCGTGGAAAGCATGAGCCGCGTGCCCATCGGCTCGGACGGCGGCGCGTGGGCGCAAGACCCGGCCACCAACAGCGCCACCGACTTCGTGCCGCAGGGCGTGGGCGCCGATTTGATCGCCACGCTGGAGGGCTTTTCGCGCGAGGACGTGGACCGCTTTGCCGTCACCTCGCAGCAACGCGCGGCGGCCGCGCGCGAGGCTGGGTATTTCAAAGGCTCGGTGGTGCCGGTCACCGACTTCCTTGGCCAGATCATCCTGGACGAAGACGAGTTCATCAAGCCGCGCACCACGGTGGAAGCGCTGGCGGGGCTGAAGCCCTCGTTCGAGCAACTTGGGGCGATGGGTTTCGATGCGGTGGCCATCGGCCGCTACCCGCAAGTGGAACGCATCGTGCACGTGCACCACGCCGGCAATTCGTCCGGCATCGTGGATGGCGCGGCGGCGGTGCTGATTGGCAACGAGGCGGCCATCAAGACACACGGCTTCAAGCCGCGCGCGCGCATCGTGGCCACGGCGCTCTCCGGCGCCGACCCGACCATCATGCTCACCGGCCCCATGCCTGCCACGCGCAAGGCGCTGGCCAAGGCGGGGCTGAGGATCGAGGACATCGATTTGTTCGAGGTGAACGAAGCCTTCGCCGCCGTGCCGATGAAATTCATGAAGGAATTCGGCGTGCCGCACGAGAAGGTCAACGTCAACGGCGGGGCGATTGCCATGGGCCACCCGCTGGGCGCCACGGGCGCGATGATTCTGGGCACGCTGATCGATGAACTGCACCGGCGCAACTTGCGCTATGGCCTCGCCACACTGTGCGTGGGCGGGGGTATGGGCATTGCCACCATCGTTGAGCGGGTTTGAAAGAAATCGGCCTCCAGCGCTTGATTGGCAAGCGGCAGCAGCTATCAAATTCATAGAATCATGAAACTCGAAACTTTGCGCTACGACCTGGCCGATGGCATTGCCACCATCACGTTCGACGAGGAAGGCTCGCCCGTCAACACGATGTGCGTGCAGTGGCAGGCCGACCTGCAAACGGCGACGGACCAAGTGGTGAAGGACAAGGAGGCCGTTCGCGGCATCGTGCTCGCGTCGGCCAAGAAGACCTTCTTCGCCGGCGCCGACCTGAAGGGCGTGATGCGCATGACGCAGGCCGACGCGCCCAAGGTGTTTGCCGAGATCGAGCGCATCAAGAAGAACTTCCGCACGCTGGAAACATTGGGCAAACCGGTGGTGAGCTGTCTCAACGGCTCGGCGCTGGGTGGCGGCTGGGAACTGGCGCTGGTCGGCCACCACCGCATTGCCGTCAACGACCCGAAGGTCCAGTTCGGCCTGCCCGAAGTGACGATCGGTCTGCTGCCGGGCGGCGGCGGCGTGACCAAGATGACGCGCCTGCTCGGCCTGATGGGCGCGCAGCCTTATGTGCTGGAAAGCAAGCTGTTCGGCCCCGCCGAGGCGCAGCAGATGGGAGTCGTGCATGAACTGGTCGCCAGCGCTGACGAGCTGATTCCGTGCGCCAAGGCGTGGATCGAATCGGTGCAGGGCAACGCCGAAGCCGCCACGCAGCCCTGGGACCGCAAGGATTACAAGATGCCCGGCGGCACGCCGAGCAACCCCAAGATCGCCGGCGGCCTGGTGGTGGCGCCCGCCATGCTGAAGCAGAAAACGCGCGGCCTCTATCCCGCGCCGCACGCCACGCTGGCAGCGATGGTGGAAGGTGCGCAGGTTGACTTCGACACGGCGATGCGCATCGAAAGCCGCTACCTGGCCAGCCTGATGACCAGCCCGGTGGCGAAGAACATGATCAACACGTTCTTCTTCAACCTGAACGCGATCAAGAGTGGGCAGTCGCGGCCACGCGATGTGCCGAAGTACAAGCCGCAGAAGGTCGGCATCCTTGGCGCCGGGATGATGGGCGCCGGCATCGCCTACGCACAGGCCAGTCGCGGTATTGCCACGGTGCTCAAGGACGTATTGCTCGAAAAAGCGGAGCAAGGCAAGGCCTACAGCCAGAAGATCACGCAGCCCCGCGTCGACAAGGGGCGCTTGAACCCGCATGATCAGACCGCGCTGCTGGGCCGCATCACGCCCACCGCCAACGCGGCCGATCTGAAAGGGTGCGAGCTGATCATTGAGGCCGTGTTCGAGAACCGCGACCTGAAGGCGCAGGTGACGAAAGAGGCTGAAGGCATGCTGGCCGAAGGTGGCTTCTTTGCCAGCAACACCAGCACGCTGCCCATCAGCGGGCTGGCGCAGGCATCCGCCAAACCCGAGAAATTCGTCGGCATCCACTTCTTCAGCCCCGTCGACAAGATGAAGCTGGTCGAGATCATTCGCGGCCAGCAGACCGACGATGAAACCGTGGCCCGCGCCTTCGACTACGTGCTGGCGCTGGGCAAGCTGCCTATCGTCGTCAACGACGCGCGTGGCTTCTATACCAGCCGCACCTTCGGCACTTACGTGATGGAAGGCGCGGCGATGCTGGGCGAGGGCATTCCCGCCGCCGTGATCGAGAACGTCGCCGTGCAGGCCGGCCTGCCGGTCGGCCCGCTGGCGGTGCTGGACGAAACCGCGCTATCACTTTCAGTGCACGTGCTCGACCAGACGCGCGCCGATTTCAAGGCCGACGGCAAGACCTACGAAGCCACGCCGGGCGAGTTGCTCGTCGAGCGCATGGTGAAGGAATTGAAGCGCAACGGTCGCGCGGCGGGCGGTGGCTTTTACGACTATCCCAAGGGCGAAAAAAAGCACCTGTGGGCGGAGCTGAAAGCGCTGTTCGAGAAGCCGGGCGTTGCGTGGGATGTAAAGGACATTCAGGATCGCCTGCTGTACCGTCAGTCGGTCGAAACCGCGCGCTGCCTGGCCGAAGGCGTACTGACGACAGTGCACGACGCCAACATCGGCAGCATTTTCGGCATCGGCTTTCCGGGCTGGACCGGCGGCGCCATGCAGTTCATCTACGGCCAGGGCATTGACCCGTTCGAGCAGCGCTGTGCCGAACTGGCGGCGAAGTATGGCGACGGGTTCCGGCTGACGGATGCGGTGAAGGCGGCGATCCGCACGCACGAGCCGCGCTATTGAATCCGTGCCCGTGGCGCTTTTATGGCGCGATCAGGCGCACCGTCGGGAAGTAGCTCGCGTAGCGTGACGTGTCGCGGGTCAGGATGGGCAGACCGGCGACGGCGGCGTGGGCGCCGATGAAAAAGTCGGCCAGCACATTCGCCTTGGTGCCGCCACGCCGGCGGTACTGCGCAAAAGCCTTGCCGGCCAGAAACAAGGCCGGCCGCGGCATCTCCAGCACCGCCAGTTGCATGCCGGCAATGGCGTCGTCCAGCGCCTCCACCGTGGAAAAGGACAGCGACAACTCGGCGTAGATCACGGGATTGATCGCCAGCCGGTGCAACTGCGACTGCGCGCGCAACTGTTGCAGCGACCAATCGACCCAGGCCGGGTCGTCGTTCAGCACGTCCAGCAGGACGTTGGTGTCGACGATCATTCGTCGGCGCGCAGCAAGGCCATCAGTTCGTCGGTGCGCCAGTGGATGTCGGCCTTGCCGCGCGCCGCCTCGAAGCGATCCGGCCGGCGCTTGCGTTGCTGCGGCCCCGCTCGACGCAATACAACCTGGCCCTGATCGTCCAGATCGAAATCCACGCGCGAGCCCGGCGTCAACCCGAGCGCGTCGCGAATCGGCTTGGGAACGGTGACCTGCCCTTTGATGGTGATCGTGCTCATGTGGATTTAAAGTATTACTTTAAAATGAATTGTAATACCGTCGGCGGAACTGGGTAGTCCTTCACTGAAATGCCACCTCCGCAAAGCTCCTCAGCTTGCGGCTGTGCAGCCGGTCCAGCCCGTTTTCGCGCAGGCGTTCGATGGCGCGGATGCCGATCTTCAGGTGCTGGTTGACGCGCTCGCGGTAGAAGTGGTTCGCCATGCCGGGCAGCTTGATCTCGCCGTGCAGCGGCTTGTCGGACACGCACAGCAGCGTGCCGTAGGGCACCCGAAAGCGGAAGCCGTTGGCGGCAATGGTGGCGCTTTCCATGTCGAGCGCCACGGCGCGCGATTGCGAGAAGCGGCGCTGCGGCGCGCCGGCGCCCAGCAGTTCCCAGTTGCGGTTGTCGGTGGTGGCCACGGTGCCGGTGCGCAGCACACGCTTCAACTCGGCGCCGCGCAACTGGGTCACGTCGGCCACCGCATCCTGCAGGGCGATTTGCACCTCGGCCAGCGCGGGCACGGGGATCCACAGCGGCAGGTCTTCGTCCAGCACGTGGTCTTCGCGCACATAGCCGTGGGCCAGCACGTAGTCGCCCAGTTGCTGGCTGCCGCGCAGGCCGGCGCAGTGGCCGACCATGATCCAGGCGTGCGGGCGCAGCACGGCGATGTGGTCGGTGATGGTCTTGGCGTTGGCCGGGCCGACGCCGATGTTGACGAAGCTGATGCCGCTGCGGTCGGGCCGCACCAGGTGGTACGCGGGCATTTGCGGCAGGCGTGGCGGCGGCGTGCCGCCTTCATCGTTCAAATCAGACCCCGCGCGCCGCGTGAGCACGTTGCCCGGCTGCACGAAGGCGCTGTAGTCGCTGCCTGAGTTCTGCATTTCCAGTTGGCCGAGCGCGATGAACTCGTCGATGTAGAACTGGTAGTTGGTGAACAGCACAAAGTTCTGAAAGTGCTCGGGCGAGGTGCCGGTGTAGTGGCGCAGGCGGTGCAGCGAATAGTCGACGCGCGGCGCGGTGAACAGCGCCAGCGGCTCGGGTTCGCCAGGCCGGGGCTCGTGGGTGCCGTTGGCGATGCGGTCGTCCATCGCCGTCAAATCGGGCAGGTCGAACACCTCGGGCAGACGCTGGCGTTGCGCGATGCTCAAAGACCCTTCGAAGTGCTCGTCCTCGGCCAGCGCAAAAGGCAGCGGAATCGGCTTGCTGCTGGTGCCCACTTCCAGCGTGGCGCCGTGGTTGGCCAGCAGCAGGCGGAACTGCTCCGCGTAATAGTCGGCAAACAGATCGGGCGCCGTCAACGTGGTTTCGTAATGCCCAGGGTGCGAGACAAAGCCGTAGGCCAGCCGCGTGTCGGGGTGGCGGCCGTGCGGCACGCGCAGGCGCACGAAGGGGTAGAAGGCGCGCACGCGCGTCAACGGACCATCGGGGTCGGCCGGGCCGGCGATGTAGGCGGCCAGCGCCTGGCGCAGGTGCGCGCAGCCGGCGTCGTAAATGTGGCGCACCTGGGCCAGCGCGGCGTCGGCGTGGGTGAAAGGCGCGGGGGGCACGAAGGCGGGCAACGAGATCATGTCGGCCATTGTCCATGCGGCGCGCCATGCCCGCGTGACAGCGGGCGCGCCATGGCTGATGCGGTGATGGCGCGCCGCATGAAGCCGCGCGGCTGACAGGGTCGTTGCCGCCTGGCCGCCCGCCATCAAAGCGCAGTTAGCTATCTAAAGCGTAGCATTGATGTGCCAGCCGTGCCACGCCAGCGCCGCCGCCAGCGCCAGCCCATGCAGGTTGGCCGCGGCGATGGTCAGGCCAATGGCCGGGCGCAGACGCGCCGGCGTGGCCGCGTGGCGCCACAGCAGCGCCGCGGCGGCCAGCGACAGCGGCAGCGACAAAAGCCCCCACAAGGCCACGGCGGGTGGAATCAGCAGCCACACGCTCAGCGCCAGCCAGGCGTGCGCCAGCAGCGCTAGCCAGGCGTACAACAGCGCCGTGCCGCGCGGGCCCAGACGAACGGCCAGCGTGCGCTTGCCGACGCGGGCATCGGCCGGCGCGTCGGGCACGCCGTTGATGAGCAGGATGCAGGCCACCAGCAAAGCCAGGCTGAAACCCAGCGACGCCGGAATGATGAAGAACTGGTGGCGCTGCACGTAGTCGGCGCCCACCACCACGCCCCACCAGGCCGCGGCCACGGCCAGTTCGCCCAGCCCGCGCGACATCAGCTTCAGCGGTGGCGCTGAATACGCCCAGGCGACGAACAGCCCCGCCGCGCCGATCATCAGCAGCCCGCCGCCCGCGCGTGCCGCCAGCAACAGGCCTGTTGGCACCAGCACCAACAACAGCACCGCCGCCCAGCGGCCGGTGTGCGGCTCGCTCACCACGCCCTGCTGGATCAGCCGCGCGCCGCCGGTGAAGGGGTGCAAGCGGCCCTCGTTGGCGGCATCGGCGCCGTTGCGCGAGTCGTGGTAGTCGTTGAGCACGTTGGCACCGGCGTGCGCCACGCAGGCCAGCAGCACCGTGGCCATGGCCGCCGGCACGTCCAGCCCGCAGCCGCACGACGCCGCGCTGGCAATGCCCAGCAGGCAGGCCGTGAGGGTGATGGTCAGAAAGGCCGGACGAGTCATGCGCCAGTGCAGCAGAACCTGCTGGCGCCAGCTTGCGGGTGCGGATGAAATGGACATCGCCGCATTGTCACCGCGCGCGGTCGCTGGCTGGCGCAGGATTGGCTTCAAGTCCTACGGGCCGCGGCGGGTGCGACGGTATGATTTGCAAGGGAGCGGCTTTGCTACTAATTGTGTAGCTGCATACGCAATCTGAAAGAGCGTCGGGAGCGAATTTGACCCATCACCCTGAGCACATCGACGTGCCCGCGCCGGAGCGTGTGGTGCTGCGGCGCCGGCTGGCCATGCTGGTGTGGCGCGGCGTGGCCGTGCTGGCCATGGGGCTGGGGTTGCTTGGCGTGGTGTTGCCGGTGATGCCGACGGTGCCGTTTCTCATCGTGGCCGCCTGGGCAGCCAGCAAGGGTTGGCCGGCATTCGAAATCTGGTTGCTTGAACATCGCCTGTTCGGCCCGCCCATCGTGCAATGGCGCGAGCGCGGCGCCGTGCCACGCCGCGCCAAATGGGTCAGCACGCTGATGATGGCGTGCAGCGGCATCGGCATGCAGTTTTTCAGCGCCATCCCGCTGTGGCTGCGCGTCGCCGTGCCGGCCACCATGCTGGCTGTCGCCGTATGGTTGTGGCTGCGCCCCGACGCCTGAGCGCCGCCGCGCTCACATGCTGCGCCGGTACTGGCCGCCCACCTCGAACAGCGCGTGGGTGATCTGCCCCAGCGAGCACACGCGCACCGCGTCCATCAACACCGCGAACACGTTGCCGTTCTCAATCACGGCCTGTTGCAGGCGTGCCAGCATGGCGGGTGCCTCGGCGGCGTGGCGGGCGTGAAAGTCGTTCAGGCGCGTGAGCTGCGACTGCTTTTCGTCCTCGGTCGAACGGGCCAGCTCGATCTCCTGCGGCGCCTCGTCGCCCTTGGGGTTGCGGAAGGTGTTGACGCCGATGATGGGGTATTCGCCGGTGTGCTTGAGCATCTCGTAATGCATGCTCTCTTCCTGGATCTTGCTGCGCTGGTAACCCGTTTCCATGGCGCCCAGCACGCCGCCGCGCTCGCTGATGCGCTCGAATTCCGATAGCACGGCTTCCTCGACCAGCTCGGTCAGCTCCTCGATCACGAACGCGCCCTGGTTCGGGTTCTCGTTCTTGGCCAGGCCCCATTCGCGGTTGATGATGAGCTGGATCGCCATCGCGCGGCGCACGCTGTCTTCGGTGGGCGTGGTGATGGCCTCGTCGAAGGCGTTGGTGTGCAGGCTGTTGCAGTTGTCGTAGATGGCGATCAGCGCCTGCAACGTGGTGCGGATGTCGTTGAACTGGATCTCTTGCGCGTGCAGGCTGCGGCCGCTGGTCTGGATGTGGTACTTGAGTTTTTGCGAGCGCTCGTTGGCGCCGTATTTTTCCTTCATCGCCACCGCCCAGATGCGGCGCGCCACACGACCCATCACGGTGTATTCCGGGTCCATGCCGTTGCTGAAGAAGTAGCTCAGGTTGGGCGCGAAGTCGTCAATGTGCATGCCGCGCGCCAGATAGGCTTCCACCAGCGTAAAACCGTTGCTGAGCGTGAAGGCCAGCTGGCTGATCGGGTTGGCGCCCGCTTCGGCGATGTGGTAGCCGCTGATCGACACGCTGTAGAAATTGCGCACGTTGTGGTGCACGAAGTATTCGGCGATATCGCCCATCACCTTCAGGCTGAATTCGGTCGAGAAGATGCAGGTGTTCTGGCCCTGGTCTTCTTTCAGAATGTCGGCCTGCACCGTGCCGCGCACGTTGGCCAGCGTCCATTCGCGGATCTTGTCGGCTTCGGTGTCCGTCGCATCGCGGCCGTTGTCGGTCTTGAATTTTTCCAATTGCTGGTCGACAGCCGCGTTCATGAACATGGCCAGGATCGACGGCGCCGGGCCGTTGATCGTCATGCTGACGCTGGTGGTGGGGTTGCACAGATCGAAGCCTGAATACAGCACCTTCAGGTCGTCGAGCGTGGCGATGCTGACGCCCGAATTGCCCACTTTGCCGTAGATGTCGGGCCGCGGATCGGGGTCGTTGCCGTACAGCGTGACCGAGTCGAAGGCCGTGGACAGCCGCTTTGCGGGCATGCCCTCGCTGACCAGCTTGAAGCGGCGATTGGTGCGGAAGGCGTCGCCCTCGCCCGCGAACATGCGCGTGGGGTCTTCGCCCTCGCGCTTGAAGGCGAAGGTGCCGGCGGTGTAGGGGTAGCTGCCGGGCACGTTGTCCAGCATCAGCCATTTGACGATTTCGCCGTGGTCCTCGAATTGCGGCAGCACGACCTTGCGGATCGTCGTGCCGCTGAGCGACCGGGTGGTGAGCGCGGTGCGGATTTCCTTGTCGCGGATTTTCACCACGTATTCGTCGCCGGCATACGCCTTTTGCATGGCCGGCCACTGCTCGATCAGCTTGGCCGCGTCGCGGTCCAGGCGCGCGGCGCGTTCGTCGGCCAGCTTCAGCACCGTGGCGCGCGCGCCGTGGTCGCCTGTCTTGGCGGGGTCGTTTTCGGTCAGCATGCGCGCCGATTCGCGCAGTTGCTGCACTTCGCGCACCAGCCGCGCCTGCGCGCGCACGCGCTGCTTGTAGCCACGCACGGTGTCCGAAATTTCGGCCAGATAGCGCGTGCGCGCCGGCGGCACGATGGGCGTCTGGTTGGTGCTGTGGCGCGTGTGCACGGCGGGCAGGCGCCCGTCCTTCAGCGGCAGGCCCAGTTCGCCCAGCCGCGCTTTCAGTGCCTGGTACAGCGCGGTCACGCCGTCGTCGTTGAAGCGCGCGGCCTGGGTGCCGAACACGGGCATTTCGTCGGGCCGCTGGGTAAAGGCTTCGCGGTTGCGCTGCACCTGCTTGGCCACGTCGCGCAGCGCGTCTTGCGCGCCCTTGCGGTCGAACTTGTTGATGGCGATGAATTCGGCAAAGTCCAGCATGTCGATTTTTTCAAGCTGGCTGGCGGCGCCGTATTCGGGCGTCATCACGTACATGGGCACGTCGACGAAAGGCACGATGGCGGCGTCGCCCTGGCCGATGCCGGAGGTTTCGACGATCACCAGGTCGAATCCCGCTGCCTTGCAAGCGGCGATGACGTCGGGCAGCGCGGCGCTGATTTCGCTGCCGGTGTCGCGCGTGGCGAGCGAGCGCATGTACACGCGCTGTCCGGAATCCGCGGGGCTTGCGCTTGTCGAAGCCTTGGCCTGCCCTTCGACAGGCTCAGGGCGAACGGTGGGTTGAGTCCACGGCCCGATGGCGTTCATGCGGATGCGGTCGCCCAGCAGCGCGCCGCCCGACTTGCGGCGGCTCGGGTCGATGCTGATGACGGCCACGCGCAGGCTGTCGTCCTGGTCGAGCCGCAGGCGGCGGATCAGCTCGTCCGTCAGACTCGACTTGCCGGCGCCGCCGGTGCCGGTGATGCCCAGCACCGGGGTCTTGCGGGTGGCGGCCGCGGCCTGGATGGACTGCACCAGCGCGGCGTCGGCCTGGCCGTTTTCCAGCGCGGTGATGAGTTGCGCCAGCGCGCGCCAGGCCGCTTCGCCATGGCCCTGAATGGCGTCGAGCCGCGTGGGTGCATAGCCCGACAGGTCCTTGTCGGCGCGCATCACCATTTCGCCGATCATGCCTTGCAGGCCCATGCGCTGGCCGTCTTCGGGGCTGTAGATGCGGCCCACGCCGTAGTCGTGCAGCTCCTTGATTTCGCGCGGCACGATCACGCCGCCGCCGCCGCCGAACACCTGGATGTGGCCGCCGCCGCGCTGCCTCAGCAGATCGACCATGTACTTGAAGTATTCGACGTGGCCGCCCTGGTAGCTGCTGACGGCGATGCCCTGCGCGTCTTCCTGCAGCGCGGCGGTCACCACCTCGTCAACGCTGCGGTTGTGGCCCAGGTGAATGACCTCGGCGCCCATGCCCTGCAGGATGCGCCGCATGATGTTGATGGCCGCGTCGTGCCCGTCGAACAGCGACGCGGCGGTGACGAAGCGCACCTTGTGGGTGGGGCGGTATTCGGCGAGGGCCTTGAATTCGGCGGACAGTTCGGACATGGTGTCTCCTATTGATTTGATAGCTAACGACGCAGAATGGGCGGGCGGTGGCGGCCTATTTGACGATGAGCCCCTTGAGCTGGGGGTTGTCGGGTGGATAGCGCAGCTGGAGCGCCTTCAGCTTGTCGCGCACCAGCGTGGCGATCATCAGGTTGCGGTGCGTCTTGCTGTCGGCCGGCACCACCACCCACGGTGCCCATTCGGTGGACGTGGCGCGCAGCAGGTTGTCATAGGCCTTCTGGTAGCGCGGCCACTGCTTGCGCGTGTCCAGGTCGCCCATGCTGAATTTCCAGTGCTTGGTCGGGTCGTCCACGCGCTCTTGCAGGCGTTGGCGCTGTTCGTCCTCGCTGATGTGCAGCATGAACTTCAGTATGACCGTGCCCGTCTCGGTCAGCATGCGCTCGAAGTCGTTGATCTGGCGGTAGCGCTGCTCGGTGGTGCTGCCGTCGATCCATTGTTCGACCACCGGCACCAGCACGTCTTCGTAGTGGCTGCGGTTGTGGATCATGAATTCGCCCGCGTGCGGCATCTGGGCGTGGATGCGCCATAAAAAGTCGTAGCTGCGCTCGACCTCGGTGGGCGCCTTCCAGCCCACGGCGCGCACGCCCAGGGGGCTGGTTTCCTTGAACACGGCGCGAATGGTGCCGTCCTTGCCGGCGGTGTCGGTGCCCTGCAGCAGCACCAGCAGCTTGAAGCGCCGGTCGGCCCAGAAGACGTCCTGCAACGCGTCGATCTCGTTGGCCAGCTCGCTCACGCGCGACTTGTCGGTCTCCTTGTCGCCGCTTGAAAACGGCTTGGCGCCGGGGTCGCAATCCTTCAGCGTGAAGCCTTTGCCGCCCACCGGCACTTGCCAGCGCTTGCGATCGGATTTGGCCAGGCCATCGGTCTTTTTCGCCATGCGGAGCCTCCGGGGGTGAGTTGACGTTTACGTAAACGTCATATTATGCAATGCAGGCCGTTGCCAGCCCAGCCTGTATGGTCGCTTGCGCCGGCCATGCGCGCGCCGGCTCGAATCGCCACGGGGCCGGTTCGTCATCTCAGCCGCCATAAAGATAGTTGGGCAGCCACAAGGTCAGGCTGGGCCAGAGGTACATCAACACCATGCACAGAATGACGATCAGCATGTACGGCATCATGCCGGCGAAAATCTGGTTGATGGTGACGTGGGGCGGCGACACGCCCTTCAGATAGAAAGCTGACATGGCCACGGGGGGCGACAGGAAGGCCGCTTGCAGGTTGACGAACACCAGCACGCCCCAGAGCATCGGATCGATATTGAAATGCTGCAACAGCGGCAGGAAGATGGGCACGAAGATGACGATGATCTCCGTCCACTCCAGCGGCCAACCCAGCACGAAGATGATGGCTTGCGACAGCAGCATGAACTGGATCGGCGTGAGGTTCATGCCCAGCACCCACTGTTCCACCAGGCTTTGCCCGCCGAGGATGGCGAACACGGCGGAAAACAGCGCCGAGCCAACGAACAGCCAACACACCATGGCGGTGGTCTTGGCGGTCAGAAACACCGACTCCTTCAACCGCTCGAAGTTGAACGAGCCCGAGCGCCAGGCCATGAGCAAGGCGCCTGCCGCGCCCACCGCGGCCGACTCGGTGGCCGTGGTGATGCCGAACAGAATGACCCCCAGCACCACGAAGGTGAGGATGGCCAGTGGCATGACCGACGTCACCAGCATGTCCAGGATTTCGTATTGCTCGGCGTCGAACCGCCAGTAATACCAGGCCAGCAGCGCCAGCACGAAGGCGCAGGTGACGGCAAAGCCGGCGTAAAAACCGTCGGGCACGGCGGCGGGCTTGGGTGCGTTGGATGCTTCACCCGCGCCCATCTGCCGCAGCGGTTCATCGGCCGCGCTGCCAGGCTTTTTCTGCTCGTCATCCGCGCCGGGTGGCGCTTGAAGATCGCCGTTTGCGGCCTTGGGCGGATCGCTATCCGGCGGTTCCTGCAAGCCCCCGGCCGGGGCTGGCGTGGCCGTGCTGGCCTCGCCGCTGGCAGGGGGCTCCTGCAGGCCGCCCAGCGCGGCCGATGGGGCCGCGGGCGCCGACGCACTGACGGCAACGGGGGCGCCATCGTTGTCCGTCTTTTGTGAATAGATGGTCACATACCACCAGGCCGCGCCCAGCGTGGCGGCGGCCACCATGACCGGCGTCAGGGCGCGCACCAGCGCGCGCACCAGCCAAGCCCAGGTGATGCGCTGGGGCGCCGCGGAAAATGCCGTCGCCTTGGCCGGCGAAAACACCGCCGCCAGCAGCGCTGGCAGCATGCGCGGCGAATACTGCGCCGCCAGGTGGGCCACCCGCGCGGAAATGGGGGCCTTCATCTGTTCCATCGGCAACCTGGGCGCCACTTTCGGGTTGAGCACCGCCCAGCCGATGACGTAGACCAAATACAGGAAAGCCAGGAAAAAGCCCGGAAACATGGCCGCCGCATAGAGCTTCACCACCGACTGGCCGGCCACCGCGGCGTAGACGATGATCATCACCGACGGTGGAATCAGAATGCCCAGCGTGCCGCCCGCGGTGATCACGCCAGCGGCCAGGCGCGTGTCGTAACCGGCGTTCAGCATGGGCCGCATGGCGATCACGCCCATCAGCACCACCACCGCGCCCACCAGACCGCTGGCGATGCCCCAGAACGTGCAGATGACCAGCGTGGTGACGGCCAGCGAGCCGGGCAGGCGGCGAAAAGCCAGCTGGACCGACTGGAACATCTTGTCCACCAGCGCGCCGCGTTCCATCACGTAGCCCATCAGCACGAACAGGGGAATGGACAGCAAGGTGTCGTTGTTCATGGCGCCGAACGCGCGTTGCACCATCAAGTCGAAAATCTTGTTGTCCAGCCAGGGCTGCGAGGGGTCGTAAAACGCCGCGAAGCCGAACATCATGCCCAACCCCATCAGCGTGAAGGCGGTGGGAAAACCCATCATGATCACCACCACGATGAGGCCCAGCATGGTCATGCCCAGCGCGGCGTTAGACATGGGGCACTCCCGTGCGGCGCGGCGCGGTGGAGGTGCTTGCGGTGGCTTGTGCGGCGATCATCCCTTGAGTCCTTTCGACTGCTGCACCGCCAGCTGGCGTGCTTCTTCGTCGATGTCGACGCTGGCCTCGAGTTGCTGGGCCACCACGTCCGATTCCTGCGCATCGCGCAGCCGCGGCGTCCATTCGCCGGTGCGAAGGCAGACCACGCACCGGATCATTTCGGCGATGCCCTGCATCAGCACGGTGGCGCCGGCCAGCGGGATGATGAACTTGAACGGGTAAAGCGGCATCGGGTCGGCGTTGAAGGTCTGCTCGCGTATCCCCAGCGAGTCCTGGAAGTATTGCCAGCCGGCCCACGTCAGCGCCACCACGCCGGGCAGGAAAAAAAGCCCGTACAGCACCAGGTCGATGGCCGCCTGCGTGCGCGGCCGGAAACTGCCGTAGAGAAAGTCGCCACGCACGTGCGCGTCGTGCGCCAGCGCATAGGCGCCGCACATCATGAACAGCGTGCCGTACATCATGTTGCTGGCGTCGAACACCCAGGCCGTTGGCGCGTTGAGCGCGTAGCGCTTGAACACTTCGGCCACCACCAGCACCATCAACGCGACGATGAGCCAGGAAAACGCCTTTCCCACCCAGGTGCTGATGCGGTCGGCGGTGTGCAACAGGGTTTGCACCTTCATGAATGCATGCTCCAGAAACAAGCCAGCGCGCTGGCCGCGAGCCCGCGCGCTGTGGGCGCCACGATACGCAAGAAAATCAGCTCTTCTTGCCGCTGAAGTAGTGGTTGTAAGCCATCTTCAGGTCGACCGAATAGTCGTTCTGCCACTGGCCGGCGCGCTGCGCGAACTCGCGCTGCGAATCCAGCACTTTCTTGAACAGCGGGTTCTCCGCCGATTTCTTGGCGATGGTCTTGTCCCACGACGCCAGTTGCGCGCGCAGGATGGCGTCGGGCGTCTTGTAGAACTTCACGCCGGATTTTTTCAGCTCGATGTAGTCCTTGGAGTTGCGGTCGATCGCCTTCCAGCTCATGTCGGCGCTGGCCGCTTGCACGGCATAGTCGATGATGGAGCGCAGCTCTTGCGGCAGCGCGCGGTACTTGGGGCCGTTGAACAGAATCTCGAACTGTTCGCCGCTTTGGTGGAAGCTCTGCAGCATGCAGTTCTTGGCCACGTCGGGAAAGCCCAGCACGCGGTCGGAACTGGCGTTGTTGAACTCGGCCGCGTCGATCAGGCCGCGGTCCAGCGCGGGCACGATCTCGCCGCCCGGCAGTGGGTTGACGGCCACGCCCATGTCGGTGAACACGTCCACCGCCAGGCCCACGGTGCGGTACTTCAGGCCCTTCATGTCCTCGACCTTGGCAATCGGCTTCTTGAACCAGCCCAGCGGCTGGGTCGGCATGGGCCCGTACAGATAGTTGACCACGTCCATGTTCAGGCTCTTGTAGATCTCCTCCACCAGCGCCTTGCCGCCGCCATAGTGGTGCCAGGCCAGCACCATGTTCGGGTCCATGCCGAAGGCGGGGCCGGATCCCCAGAGCGCCAGCGCGCTATTTTTTCCGTAGTGGTAGGCGATCACGCCGTGGCCGCCGTCCAGCGTGCCCTTGCTCACCGCCTCCAGCAGCTGGAACGCCGGCACCACGGCGCCGGACGGCAGCACCTCGATCTTCAGGCGGCTGCCCGCCATGTCGTTCACCTTCTTGGCGAAGTCCTGCGCGTATTCGTGGAAGATGTCCTTGGCCGGCCAGGTGCTCTGAAAGCGCAGCGAAGTCGTCTGCGCCTGCGACACCATGGGTGCTGACAGCGCACCGGCGGCCACGGCGGCGCCTTTCAGCAGGTTGCGGCGGCGGGGGGAAGAGGGGCGTTGGGCCATGTCGATGTCTCCGGTTGGCGTGAAGAAAAACCCTGCGATCTTGGTTGACCGGGAGCCGGTCAGTCAGGGGGTTTGTACCAATTTGTAGTTTACTGACGTCGTGGTTCGACCGCGCGCGCCGGGCGCCGACGCGCCGTGCAGCTGGTAATGGGCCGCGGCGCCGACGCGTTACGATTCGCATACCGGCCAAACACCAAGGAGACCCCCAGCATGACTTACGTCCTGGAAGACGAGCACAAGAAGGGCTTGTGCGCCCGACTGGCGCGCGTGGAAGGCCAGTTGCGTGGCCTGCAACGGCTGCTGCAGGCCGACACCGACCCCGAAAAAACCGCGCAGCAAATGGCCGCCGCGCGCAAGGCGCTGGACAAGGCCTTCTTCGCCTTCGTGACCACGCTGATCGCCGAAGGGCAGTTCACGGCGGCTGAAGTGTCCGAGCTGCTGATCCGTTTCGCCTGACGCGCCACGCACGGACCGCGCATGAACCCCACGCCGCCATCTGCGCCGGCCGACCACGCGGTGCAGCCTGCCGAAGGTTACGCCGGCGACATTGCCGCCCGCACGGCGCACCAATGGATGCAGGACGGCACGGTCGTGCTGGTGGACGTGCGCACCGACGCCGAACGCGAATGGGTTGGCTTTGTGCCCGGCGCCGTTGCGGTGGCCTGGAAGCAGTGGCCGGGCATGGCGCTCAACCCGCGTTTCGACGACGACATGCGCGCCGCCGCCGAGGGCGGACGCCGAACGCTGGCGCTGCTGTGCCGCAGCGGGGTGCGTTCGGTGGCCGCGGCGCGGCGCGCGACCGAGCTGGGCTTGGTTGCCTACAACGTGCTGGGCGGCTTTGAGGGCGATGCGGACGCGCAGGGGCAACGCGGGCACCGCAACGGCTGGCGGCACGACGGTTTGCCGTGGCGGCAGGGCTGAGGCGCGATGAGCGCGACTGTTTGTTTGTGGGTTTTCGGCTAAATGCGTGGCTGGCGCGCTTTGGATAACGACTTTTAGCTATCGTGTTAATAGTGCCGACGGTGCGCCGTTGGTCGCTTTGACGTGAGGGTTCGGCGCTGTCGGCCGCGCTGCGTTCACTGCGTTCTGTTTCTGCCTGTCCCCGAGCGGTGGGTGCGTTGCGTTTGGCCCCGCTGACGCGGGGTTTCGGCCGGCTCAGACGGGTGGCTGCACCGCCAGCCAATCCCCGATCACCGCTTCATACGCTGCCGCCAGTCGCAGCACGCCGGCGTCGTCTTGCGGCTTGCCGATGAGCTGCATGCCCATGGGCAGGCCGCCCTCGTTGAAGCCGACGGGCACGCTGATGCAGGGCAGGCCGGCGAAGGTGGCGTAGATCACCACTTCCATCCAGCGGTGGTAGGTGTCCATGGTGCGGCCAGCGATGGTGCGGGGCCAGCGCTCGGCGGCGTCGAAGGGCCACACTTGCGCGGTGGGCAGCGCCAGAAAGTCGTGCCGCTCAAACAGCCGCAGCAGGCTCTGGTGAAACTGCGTGCGCGCCACGCTGGCGGCCAGGAACTGGTTGGCCGTGCAGCCTTCGGCCTGGTCGTATTCCCACACGGCTTCGGGCTTGATCCGAGCGCGGTTGCCCGGCTGCAGAAAAAGCGGCGCGATGCGCGATGCGACCAGCACGCGGCGCCACACCAGCCAGGCGTCCCACACGCGTGCCGGGGGCATGCCCAGACGCGCGGGCGCGACGGCGCAGCCCAGGCCTTCGAGCCGGCCCAGGCCGCGCTGGCAAGCTTCAAGGATGCCGCTCTCCATCGGCAGGTAGCCGTCCAGATCGCCGAGCCAGCCGATGCGCTGTGATTGCAAGTCGAATGGGGCGTTGGCGCTGGCTGTATCTGTGTCTACAGCTATCGAAAGCGGAGCATTGTCCGACGCGCCGGCCTGCGTGCCGAGCAGCCGCGCTACGTCGCGCACGCTGCGGCCCATGGGGCCTTCAGTGGCCAGCTGGCTGACCCAGACGTCCTGTGCGGGCCACATCGGCACGCGGCCCTGGCTGGGGCGAAAGCCGAAGATGTTGTTCCACGCCGCCGGGTTGCGCAGGCTGCCCATGAAGTCCGACCCGTCGGCCACCGGCAGCAGCCGCAGCTCCAGCGCCACCGCCGCGCCGCCGCTGGAGCCGCCCGCCGAGCGCGTGCGGTCGTAGGCGTTGCGCGTGGTGCCAAAGACGTCGTTGAAGGTGTGCGAGCCCAGGCCGAATTCGGGCACGTTGGTCTTGCCGATGACGATGCAGCCGGCGGCCTTCATGCGCGCGGTCATCAGGCCGTCCTCGGGCGCGACAAAGTCGGTCATCAGCGGCGAACCCAGCGTGGTCGGCAGACCGCGGGCGTGCGCCAGGTCCTTGATGGCCTGCGGCATGCCGTGCATCCATCCGCGCGATGGGCCGCGCGCCAGTTCGGCGTCGCACGCATCCGCTTCGGCCAGCAGCACGTCGTCGGGCCGCAGCGACACGATGGCGGTGCAGGCCGGATTGACGCGGTGAATGCGCGCCAGATAGGCCGCCATCACCTCGCGGCACGACACCCGCCGCGCGTGGATGGCCGCGGAAAGCGCGGTCGCGTCGAGCGCAGTGATGTCGTCGTCGGCGATGGACTGATTCATGCCCCCACTCTACGGCCATGCGCGCCCGAGTGCCAGCCGCGACGCCACGGCGGTTGAACACCGGCGAGGCGGCCGCATCACCCGCCATGAAAAAAAGCCACCCGAAGGTGGCTTTCCTGAAGGCCGTTGAGCCGGCCATCCCAGCGAACGCCGTGGAGCGGGCTTGGCCCGGCCACTGGCGTTGTCCCCGCTCGCTCAGCAGAGGGGGAAGGCGCGTCGCGCCTCAGGGGGTGGTGCTCAAAGTGCGGGGATGCGCAGCTTCTGGCCCGGATAGATCTTGTTCGGGTCCGACAGCATCGGCTTGTTGGCTTCGAAGATCGTGTTGTACTTGTTGGCGTCGCCGTAGTATTTCTTGGCGATGGCCGACAGCGTGTCGCCGCTGACCACGTCGTGGTATTGCGAAGCGGTGCCGGCGGGGTACTGCAGGTTGTTGTTCACGCTGCTGACGGCGGCCACGTTGCCGGCGGCCAGGCCGGCCTTTTCGGCGGCTTCCTGGCTGGGCGCGGTGCCGCCCAGGGTGACCGCGCCGCTGGCGCCGTCAAAGGCCACGTCCAGGCCCGACAGGCCCAGGTTCTGCTTTTCGATGTAGGTCTTGATGGCGTCGCCAGCCTGCTTGTTCAACTCGGCCACGTTGGGCGCGTTGGACGCTGCGGCCTGCTCGACTTCTTTGGCGCCGAACAGCTTTTCACCGGCTTCTTTGATGAAACTGAACAATCCCATTTCTTGCTCTCCTAGGTTGGTGGTCGGGGGAAGCCGCACTGTACCGCTTTAGCGTGACGATTTCGGCGGCGCCCCCCGATTCGCGGTGTAGGACAAGTGCCCGAAAAAAGCGCTTATATTGCGCGGCATGAGTGGATTTCTCGCCCTCGACGTCGGCAACACGCGCCTGAAGTGGACTTTGTACGACCGCCCCTCGCCCAGCGCGCGCATGCTGGCGCAGGGCGCGGAGTTTCTGGAGCAGATCGACCGCCTCGGTGACGGCGTGTGGTCGCAGGTGCCCGAGCCGGCCAGCATGCTGGGCTGCATCGTGGCGGCCACCGCCGTCAAGCACCGCGTGCAGGAGCAGATGGAGCAGTGGGCCGTCGAGCCGCGCTGGGTGGTGGCGTCGGACGCCGAGGCGGGGCTGACCAACGGCTACGACTTTCCGGCGCGGCTGGGCGCCGACCGCTGGGTGGCGATGATCGGCGCGCGCCACCACATGCTGCAGCGCGGGGCGCCGCGGCCGATTCTGCTGGTGATGGTGGGCACGGCCGTCACGGTGGAGGCGATCGACCAGCACGGGCGCTTTCTGGGCGGCTTGATCCTGCCCGGCCACGGCATCATGCTGCGCGCGCTCGAATCGGGCACCGCCGGCCTGCACGTGCCCACGGGCGACGTGGTGGAGTTTCCGACCAACACCAGCGACGCGCTCACGTCCGGCGGCACCTTTGCCATTGCCGGCGCCTGCGAGCGCATGTTTCAGCACCTGTTCAAGCGCTGCGCCGCCGAGCCGCTGTGCCTGATGACCGGCGGCGCCGGCTGGAAGATGCTGCCGGCCATGACGCGCCCTTTCGAGCTGATCGAAAGCATGATCTTCGATGGCCTGCTGGTCATCGCCGAACGCCGCGACGCGCTCAACGGCCGCGGCTGACGTGCGGTCGGGCGGCGCGTATCGCTATAAATAGCGTAGCTGCAAGCGCTTGTCTGGCAAGCGCCAACGGCCCGAAACGCCCTTAACCCTGCGCCGCGACGTCGGCCGAGCCGGCCAGGCCGTCCACCGCCTCGAACATCGCCTGCCGCGCCTGGCTGACGATCTGGCCCTTCCAGGCGTCGGTGTCGGTGTAGAACGCGGCCAGCGTGCGCGCCTGGATCTGCGCCGCCAGCTCGGGCGGCGCCATGGGGTGCAGCGCCAGCCAGTGGTCGCCGCGCAGCGCGTCCAGCACTTCGGTGATCGGCTCGGTGCCGTATTCCATGGCGATGCCGGTGTATTCGGCCTGCGGCGCGGCGTCGTAGATGGCGTTCCACATCAGGCCGGTGAGCAGCGCGCTGGTCGACGAGCCGTCGTAGATGGACGTGACCTGCTCGCCCCACCAGCGGCGCGCGCGCGCGGTGGCGGCGGCATCGTCGCGGCCGGCGTAGATGCGCTCGCCCACGCCATTGGGGCCCAGGCCGGTGTGCAGGTCGATCCAGGCGATGTGGCGCGCGCGTGTCGCGTGCTGCGCCAGCACGCGGCGCAGCGTCTGGTTGCTCCAGGTGGGGGCGTTGCCGCCGTAGAACAGGCCGTCGGCAAATTCGTACTGCCCGCCCGAGATGGCGGCCTGCCACGCGGCCACGCCCTCGGTGTCGATGAAGGCCTGAATCGCCTGCGCGTTGGCGGCATCGGGCGGCCAGCTGTCGGGCAGCAGCAGCGGCTGCACGCGCCGGTAGCCTTCGTTGACGGGCAGCGGCCGGGTGAAGTCCTGGAAGTTGCGGTTGAGGTCGACGTTTTCGTGCGTCACCCGGCGGATGTGCGAAAAGCCGTACGGGTTGAGCGCGTGGATGTACAGCACCGCCACGCCCGCATCGCGCGCCTTGGCGCGCCATTCGGCGTCGTGCAGGGCAAACACCTGCACGCCGCTGCCGCAATAGCCCTCGACGCCGTGGCAGGCGCTACTGACGATCAGCAGGCGCTCGGCGTCCGGCGCGCCGTCCAGCGCCACGTCCATCGCCAGCTGCTCGCCTTCACGGCCGGGCAGCGGGTGCGGGTGCGATTCGATGCGCGTGCCCGCGGTGGCCGCGGCTTCCAGGAACTTGACGCGCGCGCGGGCGTAGCTGGGGGAGAAGGCCTGTGGAATGGGGATCATGAATGGCTCGCCGGGGAGATCGGGGGATTTTGCGCCCACGCCCGCTGGCGGGGAAGGGGCGCCCGCCCGCTCAGGCCTTGACAGGCATGGGCCGGTCGGCTGGCGGCTGGTGCGCCAGCCAGGCTTCGGCCAGCCGCACCCAGTAGGTGCCGCCCAGCGGGATCAGGTCGTCGTTGAAGTCGTAGTGCGGGTTGTGCAGCGTGCACGGGCCGGCGTCGTGCCCGCCGCCTTCGTAGCGGCCGCGGTGCGCGCCGTCGCCGTTGGCGATGAAGCAGTAGGCGCCGGGCTTTTCCAGCAGCATGTACGAGAAGTCCTCGGCGCCCATGGTCGGCTCCTGCGCCAGCGCGTTGCCTTCGCCCACGATGTCGGCCATGACGCGGCGGGCAAAGTCGGCTTCGTACGGCGTGTTGATGGTGGGCGGGTAGTTGCGGCGGAACTCGAAGGCGCACTGCGCGCCAAAGGCCGCGCTCAGCCCTTCGGCGATTTCCTGCATGCGGCGCTCGATCAGGTCCAGCACCTCGAAGGTGAAGGTGCGCACCGTGCCCTGAATCTCGCAGCTGTCGGGGATGACGTTGGTGGCCTCGCCGGCGTGGATCATGGTGACCGAGATCACGCCGCCATCCACCGGCTTCTTGTTGCGCGTCAGGATGGTCTGGAAGCCCTGCACGATCTGGCACGCGATGGGCACCGGGTCGATGCCGTTGTGCGGCAGCGCCGCGTGGCCGCCCTTGCCGGTGATGGTGATCCTGAATTCGTTGCTGGACGCCATGACCGGGCCGGGCGAGACGGCGAACTGGCCCACGTCCATGCCAGGCCAGTTGTGCATGCCGAACACCGCCTCCATCGGAAAGCGCTCGAACAGCCCGTCCTTGATCATCTCGCGCGCGCCGCCGCCGCCTTCTTCGGCCGGCTGGAAGATCAGGTACACCGTGCCGTCGAAGTTGCGGTGCTTCGAAAAATGCAGCGCCGCCGCCAGCAGCATGGCGGTGTGGCCGTCGTGTCCGCAGGCGTGCATCTTGCCCTTGTGGGTGCTGGCATGCTGGAAGGTGTTGAACTCGGTCATGGGCAGCGCGTCCATGTCGGCGCGCAGGCCGATGGCCCGCCCCGACTGGCCGCCGTCGCGCCCGTGCACCACGCCCACCAGGCCCGTCACGCCCAGCCCGCGGTGGATGGGGATGCCCCATTCGGTCAGCTTGGCCGCCACCAGGTCGGCGGTGCGCACTTCTTCGTAGCACAGCTCAGGGTGCGCGTGGATGTCGCGCCGCAGTTGGGTGATGGCCGCGGCCTGCGCCAGAATGGGTTCGATCAGCTTCATGCGCACAGTCTAGCCGGGGCCGTGGCGGCGCGCAGATTCAGACCGAAAAACGCCGCTGGCGCAACAGGGGTAAGCGCGAACAGCTATCAAAATCAGTGCAAAACGCGGAAGAGCGTGTCGCTCAAGGGGCCGCCGAGCAGCCCATGCGCGAACGCCGCGGAACGGGCTTGGCCCGGCCGCTGGCGTTGTCCCCCTTACGCAGTGAAGGGGGAAGCGGCGTCAGCCGCTCAGGGGGTTATGTCCGAACTCTTCCGTCGCCCGTCAACATCGACAACTCGACAAAACGCGACGCCACGTGCTGGCCCGCCCCAAAGTTCACGCGGTAGCCGCCAAAGTCCTCGTTCATGCCTTCCAGCGCCGCAATCAGCCCTTCGCGCGAGGGCCGCGCGGCGCGGCGCAGGCCTTCGGCAAACACCTTGGCCGCCAGGTAGCCTTCCATCGACGAATAGTTGGCCTGCACGTGGCCGCCGGCCTGCCGCGCCGCCGCCACGAATTCGCGCGTGATGGGCCGCGCCGCGCTGTACGGCGACGGCACCACCTGAGACACCACCACGCCCGCGCCATCCTTGCCCAGTTCGTCGGCCAGCGCCTGCGTGCCCACGAACGACACGTTGTAGAACTTGCCGCCATAGCCCGCCGCGCGCGCCTGGCGAATGAACGCCGCGCACGCCTGGTAGGCGCCGATCTGCACGATGGCCTGCGCCCCCGACTTGGCCAATGTGGCCACGGCGTCCTTCACGTCCGACGAATTGCGCTCCACCGTCGCCACCGCCAGCGGCTTGAGCTGCTGCGCCGCCAGCGCCTTGGTCACGCCCGACAGCCCGGCCTGGCCGTAGGCGTCGTTCTGGTGGAACACGGCGATGCGGTCCTGGCTGAGGTGAGTGAGTTGCTTGACGATCAGCGCCGTTTCGTCGTCGTACGACGCGCGCAGGTGAAAGGCTTCACGGCGGAAGGGCTCGCGCAGGCCCATGGCGCCGGTGAAGGGTGCGAAGAACAGCACCTTGGCCGATACCGCCAGCGGCAGCGCCGCCAGGCTGGTCGGCGTGCCGATGTAGCCAAACAGCGCGAACACCTCGTCCTTGATCAGCTTTTCGGTGTTGGCCTTGCAGCGCTCGGGCTCGTAGCCGTCGTCCAGTTGCCGGATCTCGATGCTGCGCCCGCCCACGCCGCCCTTGGCGTTGAGCTGGTCAAAACACAGCCTGGCCCCGGCGTAAAACTGCGTGCCCAACTGCATCGCCGGCCCGCTGAACGCCGCCGACTGCCCCAGCACCACGCGCCCGTCTTGCGCCCGCGCCAAGCCAAAGCCGGCGGCCAGGCTGGCGCCGGCAAGCTGGGTGAAGCGGCGGCGGGTGGGACGGGCGAGGGCGCCAAGGGCAGGGCGGGCGGGCATCGACATGGGTCTGGCAATACGTTGGTCTGGCGATACGCGTGGTGGGCGTTTGGGCGCATCCCCCGAATCGGGGCATCTTACTCAACGCGCATGGAAAAACCCCCGCGGCCGCGTCCCCTTGCGGACAATGGGGGCTGCCATGTGTCCATCGCTCGCGCCCGCCCATGCCACCGCCATTCGCCGCGTCAGGCGGCTGATGGCGCTGGCGCCCCTGCTGGCGGCGCTGGCCGGCTGCGGCTCGGCGGGTTATTACTGGCAGTCGGTGCACGGCCATCTGGCGCTGATGCAGGCCGCGCGGCCGGTGGACGATCTGCTGGCCGACCCAGCGGTGGCGGCCGACCTGAAGGCGCGGCTGGCGCTGGCGCGCGGCATGCGGGCCTTTGCGGTCAGCGAACTGGCCTTGCCGGACAACGCCAGCTACCACCGCTACAGCGACCTGAAGCGCCGCGCGGCGGTATGGAACGTGGCGGCGGCGCCGCCCGATTCGTTGCAACTGCGCCGCTGGTGCTTCCCGGTGGTCGGCTGCGTGGGCTACCGCGGCTATTACGACGAGGCCGAGGCCAAGGCGCTGGCGGCGCAACTGGAGCGCGACGAGGGGCTGGAGGTGCGCGTCTACGCCGTGCCCGCCTATTCGACGCTGGGCTGGCTGAACTGGGCGGGGGGTGACCCGTTGCTGTCGACCTTCATCCGCTACCCCGACGGCGAGCTGGCGCGCATGATCTTTCACGAGCTGGCGCACCAGGTGGTGTACGTGAACGACGACACCCTGTTCAACGAGTCGTATGCCACCGCGGTCGAGCGGCTGGGCGTGCAGCGCTGGCTGGCCACGCAGGCCGGCGACGCGGCGCGGCGCGACTACGCCGCGTTCGACGCGCGGCGCCAGGCGTTCCGCGCGCTGTCGCGCCAGACGCGCCGCGAACTGGAGCAGGTTTATGCAAAAAAACCGGCGTTGGCGCACGACCAGACTGCGCTGTATGCTATGAAAAATGAAGCGATGGCGCGCTTTCGGCAACGCTACGCACAGATGAAGGCCGGTTGGGCGGCGGCGGGCACGCCGTTTGACGGCTTCGACGCGTGGGTGGCGGGGGCCAATAACGCGTTCTTCGGCATCCAGGCCGCGTACGACGAGCTGGTGCCAGGCTTTGAGGCGCTGTTTGCGCAGGTGGGCGGCGACTGGCCGCGCTTTCACGCCGCGGTGCGCGACCTGGCCCGCCTGGGCAAGGACGAGCGGCAGGCACGCCTGAGCGCGCTGGCCGCCGGTAGCACGGCCAAACCCTGACTGCTATTTAAAAAGTAGCTGCCTGCGCTTGTCAGGCTTGCGGCAGCGCGGAATTCTTCAAAAACTAAAACCAAAACCCGGACGCAGAGGGCGCAGAGATTTCGCAGAGGACGCAGAAAAAACCAAAAAACATTCTTTTGGCTGTTTCTTTTGCGTCCTCTGCGAATCCTTTGCGTCCTCTGCGTCCGGCTGTTTCGGCTGTTGGTGCGTGTCGACTATTGACGCAGTTCGTCGATCAGCTCAACGTACTGCTGCATGGCTTCGTCGGCGGTGGTGCCTTCCAGCTTCTTCCAGGCGTCCCACTTGGCGCGCGCCACGATGTCGGCAAAGCCGGGCTTGGCTTCTTCGTTGTCGCCTTCGGTGGCCTGCTTGTACAGCGAATAGATCTTGAGCAGCGTCACGTTGTCGGGGCGCTCGCTGAGCTTCTTGGAGTTGGCGACGGCGTCGTCGAAGCGGGCTTGAAGGTCGGACATGGCAGTTCCTCTGGGGATGGCTAAAAGGCGGATGGTAGCTACAGCGTCAGGCGCGTGCGCGCCAGCTCGACCCACAGGCGCTCGACCGCGTCGCGCGCGGTGCGCTGGGCGGCGCGCTCCAGCAGTTGCGTGGCGTCGGCCAGGTGTGCCTCGCCGTCCAGCAGCAGCAGCGCGCTGGCGCATTCGTGCAGCACGGCGGGCGATTCGGGCGCCAGGCGCTGCGCCTCGCGCAGGTGGTCCAGCGCGGTGGCGGCGTGCGCGCCGTACGTCATGGCACCGACCAGCGGGCCGACCTTGTCGATCACCGCGCACTGAAACGTGCCCAGCGCCACGTGGGCGTAGGCGTGCCGCGGGTCGAGTGTCAGGGCGGCTTCGAGCGCGGCGCGCACCTGCGTGCCCAGGCCCTGCGCCAGTGCCCGCGCCACGTGGATGCCATTGGCATAGCGCGCCAGCGCATAGCCCTGCCAGTACCAGGCGCTGGGCTGGCGCGGGCGCTGCGCGGCGTGGGCGCAGGCGCGCGCGTGCACGCGCCGGAACAGCTCGATGCGCGTGGGCTCGTGCGGCTCGACCAGCGTGGCGTGGGCGGCGGTGGCGCGGTTGGCGACCGACAGGCCGTCGATGCCCAGCGCCAGACCGGCGTCGGTGGCCTGCTCGAACTGGCCCGAATGGAACAGCGCCCAGGCCTGCAGCAGCGCGTCGCTGTCCGGGGCGGGCTCATCGTCGACGGCGTGCAGCACCGCCCATTGCGCGCGCACGCGGTCGGCGTCGAAGCGGTAGTCCGCGGTGTAGGGGCAGGGCAGCCAGGCGCTCATGGCAGGCAGGTCAGGACGTGGGCGGATGATAGGCCTCGATCAGGGCCTGCAGGTGGGCGCGCGGCGCCGCGGCGAGGTGCGGTGCCAGCAAACCCAGCACGTGGTAGGCGCCACGCAGCAGCGCGTCCTGGGCGTTTTCGGGCTCCAGCGCGCTGCGCGGCTGCAGCACGTATTCGTAGCTCAGCCAGTAGGTCAGCAATACCACCATGCTGGCGGCGACGGCGTCTTGCGTGCGCTCGGCCATTTGTAGCTGGCCGGCGGCTTGCAGGTGGTCCAGCAGCACGCTCACGGCCGCCTTCTTGCGCTCAAGAACCTGCTGGAAGTGGGTTTCAAGATGGCGATTGCGCGACAGCAGGTGGTTCAGGTCGCGATAGAGAAAGCGGTATTTCCATATCAACTCGAACAGCGAGTGCATGAAAAACCAGACGTCGTCCACGTCCTGCACGTCATCGCTCGCGGCCAGAAGTTCGTACAGACCGGCCTCGTAGCCGTCGAACAGCGTATTGACCAGCTCGTCCTTGGACGGATAGTGGTAGTACAGGTTGCCGGGGCTGATTCTCAATTCCGCCGAGATCAGCGTGGTGGACACGTTCGGCTCCCCGAACCGGTTGAACAATTCGAGCGTGGTTTCCAGGATGCGCTGTGCGGTGCGGCGGGGCGCTTTCTTGGTCATTGCAATCGGGTTTTCACGTGCCACCCCCACTGTAGAGCCTGTTCAGGCTATTTTCAGCCCCGGGTGGCGCGTCAGCAAGATCGCTCGCCTGGCGGTGTTCAAGCGTGTGCGTGGGGCAGGCATGGGCAAGGGCAGGCTCTCGTCCGTCACAGGCTCATTGGGCCGGCGCGATGGCGGCGGGCGCGCTGGGCTGCGCCGGCGGCTGATAGAAAGGGACCGTGACCGCGACCGCCTGCTGCACGGTGTGTTCCGCAAAATCACCGTTGGGCTGGGTAATGCGCAGGCGCACCGGCAAGTACTCGATCTGGGGGCCCAGCCAGACCTCGATTTTCGGGTCGCCCTCTCGCGTGGGGCGATGAACCAGGCGCACCGTCTTCAAGGTCTTGCCGTTGAGCGCGGCAAGCGGCTCTTCTGCCTCGACGGCAAAGGCCGCCGGCGCGACGTCGCCTTGGCCCGTCAACGCGATGCGCACCGCCGTGCCCGGCGGATAGCGCTCCGGTGCGGCAGCCAGCAAGGCGCTGAGCTGGATCAGCGCGCTGAAACGGTCCCATGCCCCCCCCGCGGGCAACTCGCTGTCCGTCTCGCCGGGCGTGAAACGAATGCGGCGAGCGGAGTAGTCGAAGCGAACCGACTGGTCGGCCTTCGTGCGCTGCAATGCGGTCACGGGCGCCAGGCCCTGAGGCGTGATGAGGCCGCTGGCGCGCAGCGTGTCTTCACCGATCTTCACGTGATAAAAATACCACTTGCTGTCGTATGAAATGCCGTCGTGGCGCCAGGTGAGCGTGGATATGCCGTTGTTGTAGGCAATGCCATTGGACAAGCCCGTGACCTGGTAGCTCAAGTCTCCGGCCGACGGCACCATGGCTGGCGCGTCTCCGTCGGCTTTTATCTGTGCTCGCGCGGCCACGTCCTCGGCCTCGGCAAGCAATGGCGCAATCGGCTCGGGCAGGGCCGTGCCGCCAAACGTTGCGCCAGTGCGCGGCACCAGCAGCGATGGCAGGGGCGCCGTTTTTTCGCTCGGACTCGCTTCCTGTGGGGGGCGGTTTTGCGGCTTTTCCGTGGCGGTTGGTGCCGGGCGTTGACGCGGCAATGGCTTGGGGCGCGGTGGCGGCTTGTCTGCCGTGCTGGGGCGTGGCGGCGGCGGCGGTGGGGGCGGCGCTTCGGCCGGCGGCGCTGGCACGGGCGGCGCCGGCGTGATCATGCGCGTGATGAACGATTCGCTGGGGTGATCGGGATGGTCTTGTGTCCACCAGTTTGGCAAACCCCAAAACAACAGCGCGTGGCACGCCATGACCAACGCAGTGGTCAGCGTCAACTGGCGCTTCAAACCTTCGGCCGACGGCGGCACAGTCGCACGTTGAGGCAGGGCGTGGGCAAGCATTGCGGGTATCTGATTCTGAGCAGTCTGGATTGTCGACGCAACCATGAAAACGGGGCGCGCGCCACGGCACGGCACTGTGGAGACGAAAGCGGGCCGAGCTCGCGTTCATTGTCCCAGTTGCACGGCGGCGCTATCACCCGGTGCGTCTGTTCTTGATGCAACGCTTCGCTACAAGCGCAAAACGCCGCCTGTCATCAACGGGCTTGCTTGGCCGTGGCGGCACGGCGCTTGACGTCGGTGGAGGCGGTTGTCGCGGCGGCTTCGGCGGGGGATTTAGCCAGATTTTCGAGCCGCTCGATGCGTTCCTTCAATTCCAGCAGGTCTTGTGCGGCGGGGGTGCCCAACCTTTCCAGGGCGCGCGCCACGCGCTCCTCGAAGATACCTTCCAGCCGGCCCCACGGCAGCCCGCCACCGCCCGCGCGGGCGGTCATTTCGGCCATGCGCTTGCTGGCTTCCGCCATGCGATCTTCCGCCAGTGCCTGGGTCTTGCGCTGAATGGCCATGCCTTCGTTGACGAGCGATTCGAACACCTTGCTGCCCTCGGCTTGCGCCTTGGCAAACGCCCCCAGGCCGGCCAGCCACACATTGCGCGCGGACGCATCGTCTTCTTCTGCGTCAAACGACGGGGCTGGTTCTGCCGGGTTCTGATCTTTTTTCCTTGAAGTAGCCATGATGCGACGCCTGAGTTGAACGAGGATTGAAACCAATGGTCAATGTACGCCGGTGCGCACATGTCCCATCTAGAGGCAGCATCCTAATGGGCACCCGCCATGCATCCTTTTGGGTGCCATGGCCATGAAATAATCCCGTGTGCATGCGGGCGAGGCTGGCGGATGCCGAACACGCGTGCAGATGGAGGTATTTCGATGATTCTCGTCACCGGCGGCGCCGGTTTCATCGGCAGCAATTTCGTGCTGGACTGGCTGGCCGGCAGCGGCGAGCCGGTGGTCAATGTGGACAAGCTCACCTACGCCGGCAACCGGGCCAACCTGGCGGCGCTGGAAGGCGATGCGCGCCACCGCTTTGTGCAGGGCGACATCGGGGATCGCGCGCTGATGGATAGCCTGCTGGCCGAACACCGCCCGCGCGCCATCGTCAACTTTGCCGCCGAAAGCCACGTCGACCGCTCCATCCACGGTGCCGAAGACTTCATCGCCACCAACATCGTCGGCACCTTCCGCCTGCTCGAAGCCGCGCGCGGCTACTGGGCGGGCCTGCCGGCGGACGAGAAGGCGGCGTTTCGCTTCCTGCACGTCTCCACCGACGAGGTCTACGGCACCCTCTCGCCCGACGCCCCGGCGTTCACCGAAGAACACGTCTACGAACCCAACAGCCCCTACAGCGCCAGCAAGGCCGCCAGCGACCACCTGGTGCGCGCCTGGCACCACACCCACGGCCTGCCGGTGCTGACGACCAATTGTTCCAACAATTACGGCCCGTATCACTTCCCCGAGAAGCTGATCCCCCTGATGATCGTCAACGCCCTGGCCGGCAAGCCCCTGCCCGTGTACGGCGACGGCCAGCAGGTGCGCGACTGGCTCTACGTCACCGACCACTGCAGCGCCATCCGCCGCGTGCTCGAAGCCGGGCGCCTGGGCGAAACCTACAACATCGGTGGCTGGAACGAAAAAACCAACCTCAGCATCGTGCACACCGTCTGCGACCTGCTCGACGAGCTGTCGCCGCGCGCCGATGGCCAGAGCTACCGCAGCCAGATCACGCACGTCACCGACCGCCCGGGCCACGACCGCCGCTACGCCATCGACGCGCGCAAGATCGAGCGCGAACTGGGCTGGCGCCCGGCCGAAACCTTCGACACCGGCATCCGCAAGACGGTGGCCTGGTACCTGGCCAACCCCGGCTGGGTCAAGGACGTGCAGAGCGGCGCCTACCGCGACTGGGTCGCCACGCAATACGGGGGCGAAAGCCGCGCATGAAGATCCTGCTGCTCGGCAAGAACGGCCAGGTCGGCTGGGAACTGCAGCGCAGCCTGGCGCCGCTGGGCGAGCTGATCGCGCTGGACCGCCATGGCGCCAACGGCCTGTGCGGCGACCTGGGCGACCTGCCCGGCATCGCCGCCACCGTGCGCGCGGTGCAGCCGCAGGTCATCGTCAATGCCGCCGCCTACACCGCCGTCGACAAGGCCGAGTCCGAGCGCGATCTGGCCCAGCGCCTCAACGCCGAGGCCCCCGCCGTGCTGGCGCGCGAAGCCGCCGCCTGCGGCGCGCTGCTGCTGCACTACAGCACCGACTACGTGTTCGACGGCAGCGGCGATCAGCCCTGGCGCGAGGACGACGCCACCGGCCCCTTGAGCGTCTACGGCGCCACCAAGCGCCAAGGCGAGCAGGCCATCGTCGGCAGCGGCTGCGCGCACCTCATCCTGCGTACCAGCTGGGTGTACGCCGCGCGCGGCGGCAACTTCGCCAAAACCATGCTGCGGCTGGCGCAAGAGCGCGAGCGCCTCACCGTCATCGACGACCAATGGGGCGCCCCCACCGGCGCCGAGCTGATCGCCGACGTCAGCGCCCACGCCATCGTGCAGACGCGGCAGCAGCCCGGCAAGGCCGGCATCTACCACCTGGCCGCAGCCGGCCACACCACCTGGTTTGCCTATGCAAAACACGTGCTGGCGCAAGCCAGACAAGCGCAACCAGCTATCAAAATAAAAGCAACCGAGGTGGCCCCCATCACCACCGCCGACTACCCCACGCCGGCGCGCCGCCCGCTCAATTCGCGCCTGGACACGCGCAAGCTCGAATCCACCTTTGGCCTGACCCTGCCGCCCTGGCAGCACGGCGTCGACCGCATGCTCACCGAAATCCTCTGAAGCCTTCCATGACCACTCCACGCAAGGGCATCATCCTCGCCGGCGGCTCCGGCACCCGGCTGCACCCGGCCACCCTGGCCCTCAGCAAGCAGCTGCTGCCGGTGTACGACAAGCCCATGATCTATTACCCGCTGGCCACGCTGATGCTGGCCGGCATGCGCGACATTCTGGTCATCAGCACCCCGCAGGACACGCCGCGCTTTCAGCAACTGCTGGGCGACGGCAGCCAGTGGGGCATCGACATTAGCTACGCCGTGCAGCCCAGCCCTGACGGCCTGGCGCAGGCCTTCATCATCGGCGAGTCCTTCATCGGCAACGCCCCCAGCGCGCTGGTGCTGGGTGACAACATCTTCTACGGCCACGACTTTGAGCCCTTGTTGGCGCGAGCCGATTCGCAGGCGCAGGGGGCGACGGTGTTTGCCTATCACGTGCACGACCCGGAGCGGTACGGCGTCGTGACGTTCGACGCGTCTGGCAAAGCCATCAGCATTGAAGAAAAACCGGCTCGTCCCCAAAGCCACTATGCGGTGACGGGCCTCTATTTCTACGACAACCAGGTGGTGAACATCGCCAAGTCGATTCGTCCAAGCGCACGTGGCGAGCTGGAAATTACCACTGTGAACGATGTGTATCTGCAGCAAGGGCAGCTGAGCGTGCAAATGATGGGCCGCGGCTACGCATGGCTTGATACGGGTACCTACGACAGCCTGCTGGACGCAGGTCAGTTCATTGCCACGCTGGAGCGCCGCCAGGGCCTGAAGATCGCCTGTCCCGAAGAAATTGCGTGGCGCAGGGGCTTCATCGACGACGCGCAGCTCGACAGGCTTGCGCAGCCGCTGGCCAAGAGCGGATATGGGCAATATTTGCGTCAGCTGCTGCGTGAGCGTGGCCCTGCAGCGGGCGCTTCAGTGAGCCGATGAGATGACACGCCCACCGAGCGTTCCCTTGTTTTCAGCGGAGCTGGCTGCCCGTGGGCTGGATCTGACCGCTGTGCTGGGGCAAGTAATCGCAAGTGAGCGCTACGTGCTGGGCCCTTGGGTGCAGGCTTTTGAATCGGCGTTTGCGGCGTATGTGGGCGTTGGCCACGCCATTGGCGTTGCCAATGGGACGGACGCGCTTGAACTGGCCCTGCGCGGCCTGGATATCGGCCCTGGCCAGCGCGTGCTGACAGTGGCCAATGCGGGGTTCTACGGCAGTTCGGCGATACTGGCAGTGGGCGCCGAGCCGGTATATGCGGACGTCGATCCGGTGACGCTCAATCTCGCGCCGCAGGTGTTGGCCGAGATGCTGGGGTCGCAAGCGATTCACGCCGTCATTGCCACGCATCTCTACGGGCGGATGGCAGATATGACCGTCATCGCGCCGTTGTGCCGTGTCGCTGGCGTGTCGCTGATCGAGGACTGTGCGCAGGCGCATGGCGCCCGACTGGCCGGTCGGGCGGCCGGTGCGTGGGGTGATGTGGCGTGCTTCAGCTTCTATCCCACCAAGAACTTGGGCGCGCTGGGAGATGGCGGTGCCTTGGTGACCGGGATCGACGCGCTGGCTGATCGCCTTCGCGCCTTGCGTCAGTATGGGTGGGGGTCCAAGTACGAAGTGGTGTGTCGTGGCGGGCGCAACAGCCGGCTTGATGAGTTGCAGGCCGCGGTGCTTGCAGCGAAACTGCCCGGGCTGGACGTCGCAAACGCTGAGCGGCGTGCGATTGCGGCGCGTTACACCGCAGCCTTTGCCGACATGTCGCTGCAGGCGCCAGTGGTTGGCGCGGACGAGAACGTGGCCCACTTGTACGTCATACGGAGTCCGCGACGCGACGCGTTGCGCATGCATCTGACGGCTTGCGGCGTGGCCAGCGACGTGCATTACCCGGTGCCGGATCATCGCCAACCAATGCATGTCGGCGCTTATGCGGATGTGCACCTGCCCGTGTCGGAGGCTGCGTGCCACCAGGTGCTGACGCTGCCCTGTTTTCCTGGCATGACGGATTCGCAAGTCAGCCAAGTGATTGACGCAGTCACTTGTTTTGAGCAGGAGGCGGTCTGAGCGTGCGTGATCTCAGTGTGATCGTTCCGGTGTACAAGAACGAAGCATCCATTCCGGATCTGCTGCGCGCGCTGGCGGCGCTGGACGGCAAGTTGAATGGTCGGCTTGAGGTGGTCTTCGTCGTGGATGGCAGTCCGGATCGATGCCATGAGCTGCTGCTGGCGCAATTGCCCGACCAGCCTTTCGCTGCCAAGCTCGTGTTGCTGTCGCGAAATTTTGGGGCCTTCGCAGCGGTGCGCATGGGGCTGATGCACGCCGCCGGATCGCTGTTTGCGGTGATGGCGGCCGATTTGCAGGAGCCGCCAGAGCTGATTGTCCAGATGTTCGGTGTGCTGTCCGGTGGCGCCTGTGATGTGGTGGTGGGCGTTCGCGCGGCCCGCAGCGACCCGTTGTTGCAGCGCTGGACTGCCCGCCTTTTTTGGTCTGCCTATCGCCGCTGGGTTGTGCCTCAAATGCCGGCTGGCGGCGTCGATATTTTTGCGTGCAACCAGTCCTTTCGAGACGCGCTGCTGGCGTTGGAGGAGAGCCGTAGCTCGTTGATTGCGCAGATCTTCTGGCTCGGATTTCGCCGCGCCGAGGTGCCGTATGAGCGCCAGATACGGCAGCACGGTAGCTCCGCATGGACCTGGAAGAAAAAAGTATCCTATCTGGCCGACAGCGTATTCTCGTTCACCGACTTGCCGATTCGCGGTTTGTTGTGGACGGGCACCTTGGGTGTGTTGACCGCGGTGGCACTCGGAACGGTTGCGGTCCTCGGTCGGATGCTCGGGATGATCGCTGTCCCCGGCTATGCCATGACCTTGGTCGCCATCCTGTTCTTTGGTGCACTGAACCTGCTCAGTCTGGGGATCGTCGGCGCATACGCCTGGCGCGCTTATGAGAACACCAAACACCGACCCCAGGCGGTAGCGTTGACCATTCAGCATTTCTTCAAGAGTTGATTCAAGGTGTCTGATCCGTTTGTCCACCCTTCCGCTGTCGTGCTGACCAACGAGGTCGGCGTCGACGTTCGTGTAGGGGCTCTGGCGTGTGTAGCAGGGGGCGCGAAGCTGGAGGATGGCGCGCGCGTGGGTGAGGGGGCTGTGGTGTCACCTGGCGTCCGCATCGGGGCCCGTGCGCGTGTCGAGCCCGGGGCCGTCGTCACGCACGACGTTCCTTCGGGTGCTGTGGTGCAAGGGCATCCCGCCATCATCGTCGGTTATGTCGATGCCCCTGCTCGGTCGGCAGTGGCAGCCGAGCAGGTGCGTGGCGCCGCGCATTCCGGTGTTTTGGTCAGCGCCGTGCGCGGCGTACAGTTGCATACCCTGCGCGAAGTGCAGGATTTGCGTGGTTTTCTGTGTGCGGCAGAGTTTGATCTGGACCTGCCATTCGTGCCGAAACGCTGTTTCTGGGTCTACGCCGTGCCCAACCAGCAAATTCGGGGAGAGCATGCGCACCGGCAGTGTGCGCAGTTTCTGGTGGCGGTCAAAGGTCAACTCCGCGTGGTGACGGATGACGGGACGCAGCGCGAGGAATTCTGGCTGGATCGCCCCAACCTGGGCTTGTATTTGCCGCCCATGACTTGGGGTATTCAGTACGGATATTCAGAGGACGCGGTGCTGATGGTGCTGGCCTCCGATCCTTACGATCCGCAAGATTACATCCGTCAGTATGACGAATTTCTTTCGCTGACACGCCCGCAGGAGGCCGCTTGATCGGCACCGGGGTGCGGTATTTGATGGCCGGCGGGTTCAATACACTGGCGACCTACTTGCTCTATCTTGGCCTGCTGACGGTGATGGGTTATCGATCGGCTTATCTGTTGGCGTTTTTGGCGGGCATCGGCCTGTCATTCACCCTGCTGCGCCGTACGGTATTTGCCAGACCTGGTCGGCGCATGTCGTTTTGGTATGTCGCTGCCAGTCACGTGTTGCAACTCGGGTTGGGGTTGCTGACCGTCGAAGCTTGGATGACTTGGGTCGGCGGTCCGGCTTGGGCGGCGCCGCTTGCGGCCGTAATGGTGTGCGTTCCCCTGCTGTTCGTCGTGCATTACTGGATTTTTACGCCCGATGCCCAACGCTGAGCCATCGCTGCTGGAGCGATGGCTCACCCGCGCTTGCATTGCATTGCCTTTGGCCATGCTTGCCGCCAACCTGGTGGCATGGCTTCGCTACGGTACGGACATGCCGTTCATCGACGACTGGCGTGCCTATCGTGACGGCAATGTGGACTCGTTTGCGCTCGCACGGCTGTTTCAGGTGGTCAACAACACCATTTCGCCCATTGGATTCGCTCTTGATACCGTGGCGCAGCGCTGGCTCGACGGAAATTCCATCGCCTATCAATTTCTGTCGATGTTGCTGGTGCTCGGGGCCTTGTTATGGCTTCAGTGGCGGCTGATAGGTTGGGCGATCCCCATGGCAGCAGTACGCGCGGTCGCGTTTGCGGCCACGATCTTCATGCTTCAAGCCGGTAGTTACTGGGGGGAGCAAAACTTGGCCTACCACCAGGCGCTGCCTCTGGTGTTCCTGCTGGGCACTTCGTATGTGGTTCTGACATGTCGATCCAGAATGATGGCGCCAGCGGCGTTGTGCCTGTGTCTTTTGGCGGGCTTGTCGTACATCTCCGGAGCCATCGCAGCGCTGACGCTTGGGTGCGTCTGGATCTTGATGTCTTATGCCCGTGGGCCGGACGAACCGTTGAGCGCACGAGTGCGCGTAGGCGGTTTCGTGGCCGCCATGGCCGGTTTGTTGACCACATCGTTGCAACTCTACCTGACGCGTGTGGCGCCCGGTTCCGATCCCGCCTTGCGCTACGAACTGACTTGGCCCGACAAACCCGAATTTTGGGTGTTTTTGCTCGGAAAGGTTGGCAGGGCGGTTGGTCGACCATTTCCCGCCCTTGTCGTGGAATTTGTGTTTGCTGTGGGCGTTGTCTTCCTGCTCGCAGCCAGCCTTTTCTGGCTATTAGGACGGCTCGCCCGCCGAGTCGGCGACTCAGTGGAGTGGCGGACAGCTTACGTCTATCTGCCCCTGGCGCTCATTGTGGCGGGGTACCTGATGCTGGTGGCGTTGGGTCGCACCAGTGTCCGAGATCCATCCATCCGCAGCGCCTGGGATGTATTTCAGTTTGCGTATTTCAGGTTCCATTTCTTTTGGGTGACCCTGCTGTTGCCCTGGGCGTTGGCTTTGACTGTTTTTGCGTGGTCGCGCAAACGGGGCGGGCGTCAGCAAATGGTGAAGCGGTCCATCGTTATCTTGACGGCCATGCTGGCGCTGGCTGCTGCGCGCGGCATCTTCAGTGTTAACGATCACTACGCCGACAACGCCCAATTTCGAGCGAAGGAAATTCGTTGTTTGGCAGAGCAGTTGGGGTCACATGAACCCATCCGTTGCCCAAGCTTCGACATGCCTGACTGGACGCCAGCCTATCAATATGGCCGTCGCATCCATGCATCGTTCATCAAATACTTTCCGGTCGTCGCGCAGCAACCGTCGAGCGATGTGCTGATGCATTGGACGTCCCGGGAAGCCGGCGCATCCAACCATGCAACCCTGACGTTGAACGACGTGCATGCTGCGTCCGACGACTGGCTGCTTGGGGGAGATGACCCGCAGGCTGTTTTCCATGCTCATGATGGGGCGGGATTTTCCCGCTGTCAGGTGATTGAATTGAGTGTTCGTCTGCGAACAAAGCGTGAAGACACGCTTCAAGTTTTTTTCCTGAAATTGGGTGAAAAAATTTTCACCGAAAACAACTCCCTGAGAAAGAGAATTTCCGAAACTCTTCCGGGCAGGTATGAGGAGCTGCGTTTTACGCTCGACAGCAATGAGGGGTTTGAAAATCGTCTTCGCATCGATCCGGGACAAGCCGGCACTGAATTTCAATTGACTCAGGTGGACGCTGCTTGCCGTTTAAGAATGCCCGGAAATGAATGACGGTCGTATCGTAAAGGCCAGTCGCATCCAAGGTCATCGCCTTAACTTGCGTGATGTGACCGAACGCGATGCAGCATTCATATTGAATTTGCGAACCCATGAAAAAACAAGTCGGTACATCTCACCCACCTCATTGCAGCTGAGTGAGCAAATTGACTGGTTGCGCAGCTATCGTTGTGACACTGCCCAAGCTTATTTTATTATCGAGCGGGTGGATGGTACACCCATCGGCACCGTGAGAATGTACGACGCGCGTGGGCCCTCGTTTTGCTGGGGCTCCTGGATTTTGAAGCCGGAGGAGCCCTTCTACCATGCGATTGAATCTGCCATGATGATCTATATGTATGGTCTGTGCCTGGGCTTCAGTTCGGCTCATTTTGAGGTCGACAAAAGAAATATAAGCGTGTGCAGGTTCCATGAAAACTTTGGCGCGCGCTGCGTTGGCGAAAGTGATGGACAGTGGCTTTATAAAATTTCAGCCGAAGGAATTCAGGCGGGCCTGGGCCGCTACAAACGATACCTTCCATCAGGAATTGCTGTGACAGCGGCACAAAGTTGATCGAAATGAAAATAACTCATACAGCGATAAGCGACGTTCTTGTCATTGAGCCAAAGGTTTTTGGTGACGCACGAGGTTTCTTTCTTGAAAGTTTCAATCATCGTGCGTTCCGCGCCGCCACGGGCGCATGCGTGGAGTTTGTCCAGGATAACCACAGTCGCAGCAGCAAGGGGGTCTTGCGTGGATTGCATTACCAGATTCAACAACCCCAGGGCAAGCTTGTGCGCGTAGTGAGTGGCGCCGTCTTTGACGTGGCGGTCGACCTTCGTCGCGGGTCGCCAAGTTTCGGGCGGTGGGTGGGTGTAGAGCTGAGCGATCAAAATAACCGGCAGTTGTGGGTGCCCCCGGGCTTCGCGCATGGATTTCTTGTGCTTACCGCTACTGCAGATTTCCTGTACAAGACGACCGATTACTACGCACCAGAGCATGAGCGCTGCATCGCCTGGGACGACCCCTCTATTGGCATTGAATGGCCCTTGGCGGCGCACGACATTCAGTTTCCAAGCCTTTCCGAAAAGGATCGCGCAGGAGTGTCTTTGAAGCACGCTGAGTTGTTTGAGTGAACGGTTCCACCATGCCGGATGCCGGATTGAGCGTCTCCGTAGTCAGTCATGGCCATGGCGCCGCCGTGATCGCCTTGCTCGGTCAAATGGCGTCGGTGCTTGAAAGCGGTGGTGTGGGTCCTTGCCGCGTGTTGTTGACGGTCAATTGTCCTGAACCCGGGTTGGTGGCCTCTGTGCGGGCCAGGTCATGGCCCTTTGAGGTCGTCGTGCTTGAAAATTCGTCGCCAGCAGGCTTCGGTGCCAATCACAATCGCGCGTTCGAACGTGATCGCAAGCTGGGTGCAAGCACCGTGTTTGGGGTCGTGAACCCCGATGTCCGGCTGCTGGATAACCAACCTTTCGCGGCCTTGTTGGCCGTGTTTGCTGCCGCGCCCCAGGCTGGTTGCGTATATCCGCGGCAGATTGACGTTGCTGGCGCAGTGCAGGACCATGAGCGCCTGCTGCCAACGCCGGGGCGTTTGTTGCGTCGCCATCTTTTTCGCCGCCGGCACGAGGTGCCGGCGAACAGTGCAGGCTCGGCAGATTGGGTCAATGCGGCCTTCATGCTGCTGCGCGGCACCGCGTTCGCCCAGGTTGGAGGGTTTGACGAGCGCTATCACATGTATGGTGAAGATGTGGATCTTTGCCTGCGCTTGCGTTTGGCGGGCTGGATTCTCATGCGTGCGGACAGTGTCGTCGTTGAGCACGTAGCCCAGCGCGCCAGTCACCGGGACCTCAGGCACCTTGGCTGGCACCTTGCGAGCCTGTTGCGTTTGTGGCGATCACCCGTTTACCGTCGTTTTAAGCGTTTACATGTGGCGGGATATTCGAAATCCGTTTAAAGAACGTCTGCATAAGTCCCCTGATCGAGCCCCTCGAACGTTGAACACCGATGAACCAGATCAGCCTTGCCCAGAGCGGATTCGAGTTGGCTCACAAGCGCACGCGCAAGCGGGTGTTCCTGGACG
>Ga0208693_1000151_pt1 | contig 57730 bp, 49 predicted proteins | sample AD_UKC071_MetaG_FD_184438 | JGI IMG/M metagenome (GOLD analysis project Ga0208693, IMG submission 184438) | Active sludge microbial communities of municipal wastewater-treating anaerobic digesters from USA - AD_UKC071_MetaG (SPAdes) (version 2) | ecosystem: Engineered > Bioreactor > Anaerobic >... | reverse complement strand
GTAGTAGATCAAATCCCACATTTAAGGCTGAAGACAGGAAGGGCTGGAGAAGCCTGAAACCTACAGGCAAGAGTTGGAAGGCAGGCAACAGCTAGGACAGGCTTCCCACACTAAAATCCGGATACCCCAATAAAAAGCCCCGCAGCCAGGGGGGGGCTGCGGGGCCGGGGAAGGCCGGTTGGGGAGAACCGATTGCCTTCCGGTGATCACTACCAGGGGAGGGGTTGTGATCTGCAACAGGCGTTGCACCTGTTGCACGTATAAGACCACTTCCTACCTTGCTGGTTCGTGAAGATTTCAGTTAAAAAACCGTTCGGTTCAGGAAGCATTCACCGCGTCGGCCACCATTCGTTCGAAAGCCGCACCAGACAACGCTTTCGTTGTTTCAAGCGGAACTGATTCCGGGCCTGAAATCACGCATTTTCAGTGCGCTTGATCCCAGTTTTCGCCAACCCCGCTGTCCACCACCAATGGCACCCGCAACTGCGCTGCCGAAGTCATCAACGCAGGCACGCTGTGCAGCAATTCCGGCACGAAATCCGCATCCACCTCGAACACCAGTTCATCGTGCACCTGCAAGATCATCAGGGCTTGCGTTCGATGCCCGGCCAACCAGCCATCCACCGCCACCATCGCGCGTTTGATGATATCGGCGGCGGTGCCCTGCATCGGCGCGTTGATTGCGGCACGCTCGGCACCGGCGCGCTGCGCGGCATTGCGTGAGTGGATGTATTCCAGCGCGAGCCTGCGCCCGAACACGGTTTCCACGTAGCCGCGCTCGCGCGCCAAGGCGCGGGTGCGCTCCATGTAGTCACGCACGCCGGGGTAGCGCGAGAAATACAGCGCGATGTAGTCCTGCGCCTCGCCACGGCCAATGCCCAGTTGCCGCGCCAGCCCGAATGCGCCCATGCCGTAGATCAGGCCGAAATTGATCGCCTTGGCGGCACGGCGCTCGTTGCTGGATACCTCGCCAATGGGTTTGCCGAACACTTCCGCCGCCGTGGCGCGGTGGATGTCGGCGCCTTGTTCGAATGCGCGGACCAGGGCGGGGTCTTCGGACAGATGCGCCATGATGCGCAGCTCGATTTGCGAGTAGTCGCAGGCCACCAATTGACGGCCTGACGGCGCGACAAACGCGGTGCGGATGCGCCTGCCGTCTTCGCTGCGGATGGGGATGTTTTGCAGATTGGGATCCGACGAAGACAAGCGCCCGGTGGCCGCGCCGGCCTGGTGGTAACTGGTGTGCACGCGGCCGGTGTGCGGGTTCACCATCTCCGGCAATTTGTCGGTATAGGTGCTGCGCAATTTGGCCAGCCCGCGATACTCCAGAATGATGCGCGGTAGTTCGTGCTGGTCGGCGATGGCTTCCAGCGCTTCCTCGTTGGTGGACGGCGCACCGCCCGGGGTTTTCACCAGCGCCGGCAATTTCAATTCATCGAATAGCAATGCGCCCAGTTGCTTGGGCGAATCCAGATTGAAGCTGCGCCCGGCCAGTTCGGTGGCGCGTTGCTGCGCGGCCAGCATGCGCCGCGACAATTCCGCCGACTGCGTGCGCAAGACCTCGGTGTCGATCAGCACACCGTTGGCTTCCACCCGCGCCAGCACCGGCACCAACGGCATTTCGATCTGCCGATACACCGTCTGCAGGGCCGGTTCGGCGGCCAGCTTTGCGCCCAGCACGCGATGCAGGCGCAGGGTGATATCGGCATCTTCCGCCGCGTAGCGGGTGGCATCGTCCACACTCACCTGCGCGAACGGGATTTTCTTCGCACCTTTGCCGGTCACCGCGTCGTATTTGATCGTGGTGTAGCCCAGATGCCGCAGCGCCAGCGAATCCATGTCGTGGCGTGCAGCGCCGGCTTCCAGCACGAAACTTTCCAGCATCGTGTCATCGGCATAGCCCTGCAGCGCCACGCCGTGCCGCGCCAGCACATGCAGGTCGTATTTGCCATGCTGGCCAATCTTGTGTTTGTCCGGGTCGCTCAACAGCGGGCGCAGCGTCTGCAACACCACTTCGCGTGGCAACTGCGCCGGCGCGCCGGGAAAGTCGTGTGCCAGTGGGATGTAGCAGGCCTTGCCCGGTGTCACGCTCAGGCTGATGCCAACCAGGTTGGCTTGCAGTGGATCAAGCGAATCGGTTTCGGTGTCGATGGCGAAGGCATCGGCGGCGTGCAATTGCGCCACCCATGCATCCAACTGCGCAGGCGTCAGCACGCACGCGTATTCGCCTGCTGCCGACAGCCCCGGGTCGATTGGAGTGGCGGTGGTTGGCAGTGGTGCCACAAATCCACGCCCACTGGTGCTGGGCAGTTTGGCCGGTGCCGCAATAGAAGATGCCGCATCACCATCCAATTCTTTGAGTGCTTGATTGAAGCCGTAACGCGCATACAGGCCGCGCAATGCCTCCACATCGCGTGCACGCAAGGCCAATTCCGCCGGCCCCTGTTCCAGCACCACGTCGGTCTTGATGGTGGTCAAGTCACGATTGAGCGGCAGCCGTGGCAAGGCTTCACGCAAGCTCTCGCCGATCTTGCCGCCAATCTTGTCAGCATTGGCGATCACGCCGTCCAGCGTGTGGTATTCGGCCAGCCATTTGGCCGCTGTTTTCGGCCCGCATTTGGGCACGCCGGGAATGTTGTCCACGGCATCGCCCATCAGCGCCAAGTAGTCGATGATTTGCTCGGCGCGCACGCCAAACTTGGCCAGCACCGCCGCATCCGAATCCAGCCTGCTACCACTCATGGTATTGACCAACACCACGCCGGGGCGCACCAACTGCGCCATGTCCTTGTCGCTGGTGGACACCACCACCGCCATGCCCTGCGCCGCGCCCAGCACTGCCAGCGTGCCGATCACGTCATCGGCCTCGACCCCGGGGACACGCAATATCGGGATGCCCAACGCGGCCACGATCTCCATCATCGGTGCGACTTGTGCACGCAGCTCGTCCGGCATCGGCGGGCGTTGCGCCTTGTATGCCGGAAACAGCGCATCGCGAAACGTGGGGCCGCTGGCATCCAATACAAAGGCCATGTGCTCGGGCGCTTCCTTCAAATGCCCGCGCAGCATGTTGACCACCCCAAACAGCGCACCCGTGGGCTCGCCGGCAGCATTGCTCAGTGGCGGCAGCGCGTGGAAGGCGCGGTAGAGATAGGACGAACCGTCGATCAATACAAGTTTTGTCATGCCACGATTCTACCCGCGGCAGTCCGCGTGGTTGCGCTGGCACAATGTCCGCACTGCCCACGGACGCTGCCCATGCTGCGCTGGTTTGAATCCCGTCTTGACCCGTTCCCGGACGCGCCCCCCACGCAGCCGCCGGCTACGCTGTATGCGTTCTGCCGCCACTTCACGCGCGGCGCGGAAACTTGGCTGCTGTTGATGGCGGCCACTTCAGCGGCATTCGCACTGGGCGAAGTGGCGCTGTATGCGTACGTGGGCAAATTGGTGGATCGCATGTCAGCGCTGGGTGTGGCGCGCTTTTGGGGCGAAGAAGGCGCGCGCCTATGGTGGATGGCGGCATTGGTGCTGTTGGTGCTGCCGCTGCTGGTGCTGCTCAATTCCACCGTGCAGCACCAAACCCTGCTGGGCAATTTTCCGATGCGCATCCGCTGGAATGTGCACCGCTATTTGCTGCGCCAGTCGATGGGCTATTTCCAGGACGAATTTGCCGGCCGGATTGCCACCAAATTGATGCAGACCTCGCTGGCGGTGCGCGAGACCGTGGTGAAGTTGTTCGACATCGGCAACTATGTTGTGGTGTACGTGGGCGGCACCTTGCTGGTGGCGGCCAGCGCGGACTGGCGCTTGATGCTGCCGTTCCTTGGCTGGCTGTGTTGCTATGCCCTGTTGATGCGCTGGTTTGTGCCGCGCATGGGCGCGGTGTCGCAGCGCCAAGCCGATGCGCGCTCGCAAATGACCGGACGCATCGTGGACAGCTATACCAATATCGCCACGGTCAAATTGTTCTCGCATTCGCAACGCGAGCAAGCCTATGCACGCGAGGCAATGGCCGGGTTTTTGACCCCGGTGTATCAGCAGATGCGCTTGGCCACCCGCGCCTACAGCGTGCTGTATGCGCTGAACATGGCGCTGCTGTTCGCCGTGGGCGCAACCGGCATCGGCTTGTGGTTGCACGCGCAAGTCAGCACCGGCGCATTGGCGGTGGCACTGGCCTTGGCGCTGCGCTTTTTGGGGATGTCGCATTGGATCATGTGGGAACTGTCGGCATTGTTCGAAAACATCGGCACCGTGCACGATGGCATCAGCTCGATTGCCTTGCCGCCCACGGTGGACGATGCGCCCAGCGCGCCGCTGCTGCCGAAGGTGCGCGGTGATATTCGGTTCGAAAATGTCACCTTCCATTACGGCAAGGGCAGTGGCGTGATCGAGCAGTTGCAACTGCACATCGCGCCCGGTGAAAAAATCGGCGTGGTGGGGCGCAGTGGTGCGGGCAAATCCACCCTCGTCAATCTGTTGCTGCGCTTTCACGACGTGGAAGCCGGCCGTATCACCATCGATGACATTGATGTGGCGTCGGTGCAGCAAGACTCGCTGCGTGCGCAGATTGGCGTGGTCACCCAGGACACCTCGCTGCTGCATCGCAGCGTCGGCGAAAACATTTTGTACGGCCGCCCCGATGCCAGCCACGAAGAAATGCTGGACGCCGCACGCCAGGCCAACGCCGATGGCTTCATCGAACACTTGGCCGATAGCAAAGGCCGGCGCGGATTTGATGCGCAAGTGGGCGAGCGCGGGGTGAAGCTCTCCGGTGGCCAGCGCCAGCGTATCGCCATTGCCCGCGTGCTGCTGAAAAACGCACCGATCCTGGTGCTGGACGAAGCCACCTCGGCACTGGATTCGGAAGTGGAGGCGGTGATCCAGGAAAATCTGTACCGCCTGATGCAAGGCAAAACCGTGATTGCGATTGCACACCGGCTCTCCACCATTGCCGCGATGGACCGGCTGATCGTGATGGATCAAGGCCGCATCGTCGAAACCGGCAGCCACGAGCAACTGCTCGCCAGCGGCGGCCTGTACGCGCAGCTGTGGCAACGCCAATCGGGTGGGTTTTTGGAGCTGGATGCCGGCTAGCTTGCCTTCGTTAACGAAACACTGACCTACCCCCACTCAGCGAAGCCACCGGTGCCGGAGTGGCCCCACCATGCTGCTGCAAGCCGTGCCGCTGCAGGAACACGGCCCTGTGCGATGCGGATGAATTTCGGTTGGGTGTGGGCCAATAGGTAGGATAATCATCAAGGTGTTGTTTCCTTGAGTGAATGACATGGGGTGAAGCGGTTTAAGTCGAGCTTTGGGGCATTTGAGTAATCACGTGCGTAAGTTGCCTGTGCCCACTCATCAGCACTCGCGATTTCATCATCAGTGAGAAGGTCCAGTTTTTCGAATGTAGTCAAGCTCTTTTGAAGAGATACGCTTTGCTCAGGTAAAGCTCTGAGCGAAGCAAGTCGTGCAGCGCGAAATGTTAAGTACGGGTTCGGTAATGGCAGATTATCCCGTGCGGAAGGGTGTAGTGACGGCGATTCGATGTATTTGTAAATTGCATTTTCTGCAACATAAGGGTCAGCGCGTTCAAGTGCGCTTTGTGTGAAGACGGCTGAATGTTCAATGTATCGACTTTCCAGGTATTGGGTATACCTTCCAGACAGCATCACCTTGGGTGATGGAATTGCTGCACCGGTAATAATGAAACAGCTTTGAGCGTCTGCATCCCCAAGTAATGCGGCATTCAATAAAGATGACATGTAGACTCTGGCAACGGACTCTTCGTCCGATCCAGAGCAAAAAGTTTTCGTTTGCGCCAGTACGGAGGATGCTCTTTGCAAGTTCGGATATATCCTGCCACTGGCCGGAGTGGCTGCTTGTGGCACGCTATTCAGGTGGTCATTGCCTTGGGCGGCTGCAATTTCATGCAGCGCAACAAAGTATTGCAAGCAATTTCCAGATTCCTTGAAAATTTCGATAGTTGACTTCAAATCGCTGGCGTTACCTCGTGCGGCCAGTCGGCGCGCCCATTCGCTGGAGTCTGTGCTTGGTAAGGAGTGAGCTGGGTTGATAGATTTTGGGGGTTTTTGGTGCGTTTCATTTGCCGGTGTCGGCTGGTTTGCTTTGTGAGGAAATCCTACTTCCCGAATAAATAATGTCGAAAGAGACACGAAAGCAAGCCCGGAGATGATGTAAATCCTTAAACTTTTCATGCTTATGGCCGAATTTGTGTTGAGATGGTGGCTTCCATCTTTTTAGCGGTAAATTTCGCTGCAAATAAATCCGTAGGTATTGAGCGTGCAATTTCTAATTACCTGCATTTCCGCTCTTTGTCTTCTCTGTATTTTTGGAGAGTGTATATTCCATACCAGTCTGCCATCGCTTCGGTTGCATTGGCGACCACTAAATGTGCGGCTTCATGGCCAGAGGCAAATACTGACATTTCAGTAGCTGATAGATTTTCGTCGATTTTGTTGCTGCCAGTGTAATGTTCGCCAATTTTTGTGAGCACCCCTGATTTGAATGCTGCATTATAGAGTCTTCCGTATGCGTAGCCATAACCTGACACTCCGCCTACTGGTTTCCAATTTGGGCCGGGCGATTGGTTGTTGTCCGAGAATTTATAACCGTATTGCGGGGCGCCGTTGATGAATTCCTTAAATGCCCAAGTCTCGACTCTTTTCAGAGTCTTTGTCAGCGGCAGTTTTGAATCTGGGTGGAGATAATTTTTCAGTACGCACTTGAGATCAGGAGAGATATCCAAATCCTGACGGACTTCATTGGGGTCATCCGGTGCTGGTAAACCGCCACCAAGGCCACCACCCCCACCGCCTCCCTCACCCGCGCCCCCGGGCCCACCACCTCCACCTCCAGACTCACCAGGACTTGAGAAAGGGCTGTAGTAGCACGCACCCCCTGTAACAACCCATCCAGAACCATCGTAGTAGCCAGTACTTTCCTCGCACCACCAGCCATCGCCAGCATATTGCAAGGCGACTGTCTGTGGCGACAAGACAAGCCCGCCCGTGAGGAATATAGCAGTTGCAATTATTCTCGCTTTGATCACGCGCAGTATCCCCTTTCTATATCAATAAAATTTTTCTGCCACGAAACCTAAATTCCCGCCCGCATGGAAATTACGGAAAAATCAAAATTACTCCCCAAGCAAGTGATCTCCCTTTTCCCAGCATACGTGAAAAGTTGCCCGAAAGGCATGCCCACTCCGCGAAGGTGAGGGGAGAAAATGGGCGCTCTTGTCGCATACTTACCCCACCCACACTTCAGGCCACCGCCATGCGCAACGCACTTCCCATTATTTTGGCCATGACGCTTGCCGCTTGCGCCACCGCTGCCCCCGAAGACATGCTGGCCAAGGACGCCACCCCGGCCACACACACCGAGGCCAATGGCGATGTCATCACCGAATATCGCAGCGACAACCGCCTGACCATGGTCAAGGTTGTGCCCGCACGCGGCGCCACCTATTACATCTACGACCGCAACGGCGATGGCGTGATTGACGAACGCGACAGCAAGGGCGGCCCGATGACCTATTACAAGCTGTTTAGCTGGTAAGCAAAGCCCCACTGGTACTGTCGGCCTTCTTCTCCCCAAGCACACCGATATGCATCAAGGCTGTTTATGCAGTCAGCATTCTGCTCCGTGGGTACAGCAACTGAGTTGGATCATCACGCCGGACTCAAATTCGCGTAGGCCAGCACCAGCCATTTGCTGCCGACGTCCTCGAAATTGACTTGCACGCGGGCGTGCGCACCGTTGCCTTCGACGTCGGTCACGAAGCCGGTGCCGAACTTGGGGTGGCGCACGTTCGCGCCCAGCCGGATCGGCGGGGCTTCCAGGGCGGCGTGGCCGTAGTTGCGTGCAGGGATGTGTGCTGCGCCGCGTACAAACTGCTGCGGCTTGGGTTTGGGGCGGATCTCGCGCAGCAGCGCTTGCGGAATTTCGCGCAGGAAGCACGAGGGTGCGTTGAGCACATCGCTGCCGTAGATGCGCCGTGATTCGGCGTGACACAACACCAATTGCTGGCGGGCACGGGTGATGCCGACATAGGCCAGCCGGCGCTCTTCGGCCATGCGGCCGGGTTCTTCCTTGCTGCGTGCATTCGGAAACAAACCGTCTTCCAACCCGACCAGAAACACCAGCGGGAACTCCAAGCCCTTGGCGCTATGCAGGGTCATCAGCTGCACGCTGTCTTCGTCGGCCTGCGCTTGGCCTTCGCCGGCCTCCAGTGCGGCATAGCTGAGGAAGGCGACCAGCTCCGGCATGGCGGCCGCATCGTCTTCATCACTGCGGATAAACCGGCTGGCCACACTGATCAGTTCGTCGAGGTTGTCGGTGCGTGAATCCAACTGTCCTTGCGATTCTTTTTCGTAATGCGCACGCAGACCGGAACGCAACAGTGCATGGTCGATTTTTTCTGCCAGCGGCAGTTCGGTGGTTGCCTGCCCCAGCCCGTCGATCAACTGCGCGAACGCGGCCAGCGCATTGCGTGCGCGGGCGCTGAGGGCGGACATCCGGCACAGGCGTTGCGCGGCCTGCCATAGCGATTGCCCATACTCTCGCGCGGTGCGGCGCACTTCATCCAGAGTGCGCTCGCCAATGCCGCGTGGTGGCGTGTTCACGGCGCGCTCGAATGCCGCGTCGTCATCGCGGTTGGCCTGCAAACGCAGATACGCCAGTGCGTCCTTGATTTCGGCGCGCTCGAAAAAGCGCATGCCGCCATACACGCGATACGGCATTTGCCGCTTCAACAATTCTTCTTCGAAGGCACGCGACTGCGCATTGCTGCGATACAAGATCGCCGCATCGCTACGGCTGCCACCCTCGCGCACCCATTGGTGGATGCGATCGACCACATAGGCGGCCTCGTCCATTTCGGTGTAGGCCGCATACAGATCGATGTGCTCACCTTCGCCGGCATCGGTCCACAGCTTCTTGCCCAGCCGGTCGCTGTTATGCGCGATCACCGCATTGGCGGCATCCAGGATGGTGCTGGTGGAACGGTAATTTTGTTCAAGGCGAATGGTGTGCGCACCTGGAAAATCACCCAAGAACCGCTGCACGTTCTCCACCTTCGCACCGCGCCAACCATAGATGGCCTGGTCGTCATCACCCACCACAAAGACATGCCCGGAGCTGCCTGCCAACAACCGGATAAATCCGTACTGGATGGCATTGGTGTCTTGAAACTCGTCCACCAGAATCTGCCCGAAACGATGCCGGTAATGCGCCAGCAACGCCGGGGTATCGCGCAGCAATTCATGCGCACGCAGCAGCAGTTCGGCAAAGTCCACCAAGCCTGCGCGCTGGCAGCGCTCTTCATAGGCGGTGTACACACGCAACTGCACATCCCCCCATGGGTCATGCGGGGTGGGCTGGATATGCTGCGGGCGGCGACCTTCGTCCTTTTGCGCGTTGATCCACCAGGTCAGCTGGCGCGGCGGAAATTGGCCATCGTCCAATTCCAATTGCTGCACCACGCGCTTGACCAGCCGCAGCTGGTCGTCGCTGTCCAACACCTGAAACCCTTCCGGCAACTTCGCCTCCTGCCAGTGCAGGCGCAGCAGGCGATGGGCCAGGCCGTGGAAGGTGCCGATCCACGCGCCGCGCGGCTCGCCACCCAGTTGCGCGGCAATGCGTCCGCGCATCTCGCCGGCGGCTTTGTTGGTGAAGGTGACCGCCAGGATGCCGTGCAGCGGCACCCCGAACACCTCATGCAGCCATGCGATGCGATGGGTCAACACACGGGTTTTGCCGGAACCGGCCCCGGCCAACACCAAATAGTGGCCGGGTGCGGCAGAAACGGCTTCGCGTTGGGCCGGGTTCAGCCCATCAAGCAAGTGGGAAACATCCATCCGCCGGATTTTACCGGGATGGGCGGCCTCAATGGCCCGCGTGTTCGCGCTTGCTGGCGTTGCCGGTCATCAACTTGTCGGTCCATGCGATGCCGATGGCCGACAGGATGAATACGATATGGATGATGGTCTGCCACATCACACCCTGTGCGGTGGCTTTGGTACAGAGCGCTTTGGCCGCCAGCAGGTCAACGGTGCACAGCGGCAAACCCAACTGGCCGGCTTCGATGAAGGACTTGAGCAGGTGGATCGAGGAAATGCCGATGATCGCCATCGCCAATTTGACCTTCAACACGCTGGCATTGACGTGTGACAGCCATTCCGGCTGGTCGGGATGGCCTTCCAGATTGAGCCTTGAGACGAAGGTTTCGTAGCCACCGACGATCACCATCACCAGCAGGTTGGAGATCATCACCACGTCGATCAGGCCCAGCACGATCAGCATGATGCCCTGCTCGTTCAGGCTGGCGGCATCGTGGATCAGGTGCCAGAGTTCCTTGACGAACAGGAACACATACACGCCTTGGGCCACGATCAAGCCCAGATACAGCGGCAACTGCAGCCAGCGCGAGGAAAATATCAGCGCGGACATCGGCGACAGGCGGGAAGTGGATTCAGGCAACATCGGCAACCGTTCGGATCGAGGATGCTGCATTGCAACGTGCAAGCAGGGGTGACGTCAACCCACCTTCGCAATCGTTTGCAATGCCGCAACGCTGTACATGCCGGATAGGCACTGGTGTACTGCCGCTGGGGAAACGCCTACCGGCCCGATGGATCCCCGGCCACAGGCACTCAAATCGCAGCGGGGCACCATGAGTCATCAACCAACCCGATGGGCGCAGTTCGGCGTCCTGATCACCGTGTTCTTTTTCTGGGGCTTTGTTGCCGCCAGCAATGACATCCTGATCCCTGTCTTCAAAAAAGCGTTCAACCTCAGTCAGTCGCAAAGCCAGCTGGTGGCCGTGGCGTTTTACGTCGCCTATACCGTGGGCTCGTTGATTTATTTCGGCATTTCCAAATGGGTTGGGCAGGACCTGCTGAACAAGATCGGTTACAAGAACGGCATTTGCGTGGGGCTATTGATCTCGGCGTTGGGCACCTTGCTGTTTTATCCGGCAGCCAATAACAGTTCATTCCCGCTGATGCTGTCGGGCTTGTTTATCGTCGGGCTTGGATTTGCGCTGCAACAGATCGCGGCCAATCCCCTGGCCATCGTGATGGGCAACCCGGCCACCGGTGCACAGCGGTTGACCATGGCGGGCGGGGTCAATAATTTTGGTACCACGATTGGCCCGCTGCTGGTCAGTCTGGCGATTTTTGGCAGCGTGACCTCCGGCAATACCGAGGCCAGCATCGAAAGCGTGAAACTGCCCTACCTCGTGCTGGGCGCCGCCTTTGTGTTGGTGGCGTTGTTTATCAAGTTTTCCTCCGTGCCAAACCAGATTGATCTGGACACACTGGCCAGCGACGAGGCGCAAGATACCGGCAAGCTGGTGCACAAGTCCTCCGCATTTGCCTATCCGCAGCTGGTATTGGGGATGCTGGCAATCTTTGTGTATGTGGGCGTGGAAGTGTCCACGGTCAGTAATTTACCGGCGTATTTGCATGAAGGCCTGGGTATCGAAACCCAGCACTTGGCGCCGTATGTTTCGTTGTACTGGGCCAGCTTGATGATTGGCCGCTGGACTGGCGCAGCGGGGGCATTTGACGTTGGCCGCAGCACCAAATCGATGTTGCTGTTGCTGCTGCCGTTCCTTGCGTTTGGTGTGTATCTGGCGGTCAATGCCATCGCCCGGCACGATATTTCGCAGTTCTACGGCTATGCCGGCGTGATCGTGGTGATGATTGCCGCGACTTGGTTGAGCCGTGGCAACCCGGCGCGGATGCTGCTGTATTTCGCCGTGTGCGGCATTGTGGCGCTGCTGATCGGGATGTTCAGCAGCGGCATGACCAGCACCATTGCCTTTATCAGTGTGGGCCTGTTTTGCAGCACGATGTGGCCGTGCATTTTTGCATTGGCGATTACTGGCCTGGGCCGCAATACCAATCAGGGCAGCAGCCTGCTGATCATGATGATCATGGGCGGCGGCCTGGTGAGCTGGGCACAAGGCGCACTGGCCGATGTGGTGGGCGTGCACATGAGCTTCTGGGTGGGTGTGGTCTGCTTTGCTTATCTGGCGTTCTATGCACTGCGCGCATCCAGTTTGCTGCACAAACAAGGGATTGACCTCGACCAGCTGGCGGCACAAAACGGGCATTGAGTGGTATCGCCCTGCCTGCGCTCACAACAACGGCAGCCTGCGCTGCCGTTGTCGTCTCAAGGGGTACCGCGGTCAGTACTGCGGCTTGAGCTCAAATTCCTTTGGCGGCTCTGCGCCCAGCAGATTTTTCACGAAATAATCCCAGCGCCGACGCATCACGTAATAGCTATCCGCACCGTAGCCGTGACGCGCCTTGGGCAACAGCAACAGGTCGAAATCCTTGTTGGCCTTGATCAATGCATCCACCACCAATAGCGTGGTTTGCGGGGGCACGTTGTCATCCATCAGGCCGTGCAGCAGGAACAATTTGCCTTTCAGGTTTTTCGCGATCGAGGCGTTGTCTTGCCCGCTGTAATTGGTCTTGCCGTCGCCTTTGTCTTCCAGCAAACCGTGGTAGCGCTCACCCCAATCGTCTTCATAACTCAGATTGTCGTGATTACCCGATTCGGCAATCCCCACTTTGTACACATCGGGATAGGTGAACATCGCCGTCGCGGTGGCATTGCCGCCACCGGAATGCCCCCAGATGCCAGCGCGACTGGTGTCCACCCACGGGTAACGCTCGCCCAATTGCTTCAGCGCGGCCACTTGGTCGGGCAGGGTGTTGTCGATCATGTTGCCGTAATAGGCATCCTGGAACGCCTTGCTGCGCAGGGGCGTGCCCATGCCATCCACCGCAATCACGATGAAGCCCAGCTCGGCCAATGCCTGGTGGTCACCGTGGGCCGGCACGAAGCTGCGCGAACGAATCGAACCCACCTGCGGACCTGGATAGATGTAGGTGATGATCGGATACTTCTTTTTGGCATCGAAATGCGAGGGCTTGAACAGTTGCCCATAGATGTCGGTTTTGCCGTCGCGAGCTTTTACCGTGAACGATTCCGGTGCCACCCAGCCGGCGGCTTTCAAACGAGTGAGATCGGCATGCGCCAATTCTTTCACTTGCTTGCCATTGCCATCGCGCACAACGGCTATCGGCGCCGTGTCGATCTTCGAATACACATCGACAAAATACTTGCCATCTTCCGAAGGCGTGATGCTGTGATTGGCATCCTCAGGCGTCAGCAACTGCACTGCACCGGCATCCAATCCGACCTTGTAGTAATGCACGAAGTACGGGTCACCCGGCTCGCGACCCACGCCACTGAACCACAACGTGCGTGAGGCTTGATCCAGATAGCCGATTTTGGTGGCATTCCAATCCCCGCTGGTGAGCTGGCGCTTTTCTTTGCCCGTGCTCAAGTCATGCAAGTACAGATGGCCCCAATTGCTTTTTTGCGAGAACCACAAAAACTCGTTGCTCTCGGGCAAGTACCGCCATGCCACATTGCCCAAGGCCGGCGCGCTCTGGTACTGGGTGGCCACGGTTTCGGTATACACGTCGCGTACCTTGCCGCTGGCAGCATCGGCCACCCGCAAGGTGGCGGATTTATGGCCACGATCGGTGCTGATGAAGGCCAGCGTCTTGCCATCCTTGGCCCACTGCACATCGTCCCAACCGCCATCACACACCACGTCATCGGCGCAGGTGGAGCGGTGCTGATCGGCCGGCATTTGCAGACGGATGACCTTGGGCGCAGCACCGGACACATCGATGATGACGCGCTCGATCATGGTCACGTCCTTGTCGCCCACGAACGGGTATTTCCACTGCTCCACCTTCGGCGCACCCACATTGGTGCCGACCAAGGTCATGCTGCTGGTCTTGCGCTGGTCTTGCTGGAAGGTGGCAATCTTGTTGCCGTCCGGCGACCACACCAACACGGCGTCATCCGAATGCTGCCAACCGGCATTACTGGTGGCATAGCCGTAATCGGGCTGGGCATCGAAGGTGAGCTGGGTTTCCTTGCCGCTGGACAGCTCGCGCAACCACAAATTGCCGGCACGAATAAATGCCGCACGCTTGCCATCCGGCGAGGCGGTGCCGGGTTCATCGCCAGACTTGGCGACCACCAGCGGACTGCAGCCGGCCACGTCACAGCGATACGCCTCGCCACCCATGACGCTGGTCACCCGCAGCGAGCCATCGGCATTGCGGCGAAAACTCAATGGCGGCAATTTGTCGGCCTGTGCCGGCCGCCCCTTGCCGCCAGCGGCCAAATTCATGGCATCGGCCAAGGCCTGCGCCTTGAACGCCGGCACCAACTTGCCAGTGGCAGGATCAAACCGCAGCGTCTGTGCCTTGCCCGCATTGCTCTCGCGATAGACCACGCTGCCATCGTCCAACCATGCCGGCGCACTCACCAGATGATCCACCAGCGGGCCGGTGCGGTCGCCCAACATGCCAGCGGCGCGCACGTAATCTGCGCGTGTGACCTGCTGCATCTGCGCCTGTGCTTGCCCGGTTGCGGCGCCGCTCACCAGCAATGCGCCCAGTAGAATTTGCTTCGCATCCATCCCGATCCTCGTCGTGGTTCGCCCCTCGGCATCTTCCGATGCTAGCGCGCTCGCCGGCAGCGTGCCCCTGCCAATCGTCGGGGGCAGTGGGGCGGCGCGCTATCATGCCCCCGATGGCTGCACTTCCCGAGTCCCCCCCGCACACTGCCTGCCGGTTGCATATCGACTACCGCGATGTGCCGGCGGCAACCGCCTTGACCACGCCCGGCACGCTGGCTGTGTTTGGTTTTGGTGCGAACGCGCCCGCCGCGCCGACCGACCCGCGCTATTTGCAGGTCGCGCTGCCCGCCTTGGGCCGCGCTCCGCTGGAGTGCTGGCAAGTGGATGCTGACGTTAGCCACGGCCACGCTGGCGACATTGCTTGGGCACAGGGTGGCGGCCTGCAATTTGGTGCGTTGGAAATCGCCGATGACGGCGATGTTGAAGCCGCCGCCGCGCACGCCTATACGCGCCTGCGCCACTGGCTTGCCAGTAGCGCCTACGCACACCCGCTGCGGATCTGGAACTATCTGGATGCGATTACCGAGGGCGATGGTGATGCCGAGCGCTATCGCCGGTTCTGCGTGGGCCGCGCACGCGGGATTGGCCGCGAGCTGGCACCCGGCGAGTTGCCTGCCGCCACCGCCATTGGCCATCCACAGCGCACCGGCCGCATGCAACTGTATTGGCTGGCTGCGCAACAGGCCGGCACCCCGCTGGAAAACCCGCGCCAAGTGCAGGCTTGGCGCTACCCGCGCCAGTACGGCCCGCAACCACCAGGATTTGCGCGTGCTCTGCTACCGCCGTCACTCCGCATGCCACTACTGCTGTCTGGCACCGCTGCGGTAGTCGGGCACGCTTCGCAGCATCACGACTCGCTAGATGCGCAGCTGGGTGAGATTCTGGCCAACCTGCACAGCCTGATCGACACCGCCCGCCACAGCCGCCTTGCACTACCACCGAGCCTGGGCTCCGGCACCCGCATCAAGGTGTATGTGCGTGATGCCAAGTCACTGGCACAGGTGGACGCCGTGCTGGCTGCACGGCTACCCACGGTGCCGCGCATCGTGCTGCATGGGCATGTGTGCCGACACGAACTGTTGGTCGAGATCGACGGCAGTCACGAATAACACTGCGTATTCAGCAAAATGCTGCATGGCACCAAACTGCCGCTGTGACGGTCATCAAGCTTTGCTTGCTTGAGCTTTGCTGCGAAGACGGGCACACTCGCCCGGTCAGGGGGAATTTCTGACATACGCAGATTCCGTCGAGATCCGGCCAAACTGGCTTTCGACTCCATGCTCACGTCAAGGACGTTAAATTCAGATGAAAACAAAATACCTGCTCCTCGCGGCAGGGCTCGCAATTGCCGGCACCGCGCTTGCGGGCGACCCGGCTCCGCAAGCCACCGCCACCGGTCCCACCCTCAAGGTAGGCATCGACAAAACCACCGGCAAGCTGCGCCCGCTGACCGCAGAAGAAAGTTCGGCACTGGATGCCAAAGCTGCGCAACAGAGCGGTGACAATATCTCACTACGCGCAAATCGCGGTGCCTTGTCGTCGCGTGCGCAGCGTTTGTTCAGCCTGCCGGCAAACCAAAAGCAGGCCGAGGCGACCGAACGTACAATCAACGGCGTCACTGTGATCAAGCCGACCGCAGACACCATGAGCGAGCTGACTGTGCAGAAAAACGCCGATGGCAGTCTGTCCTTCAACGAGAACGGCGAACCCATCGCAGCCAAGACCCCGGAGGCCGGCAATGAATAAGACGCTGCTTGCGCTTGCCACCTCGGCACTGCTGGCCGCAGGGTCTGCCACTGCCGCAGACCTCCAGCTGTTGAACCTCGACAACCCTGGCGTGGGCCTGAACGACACCACCCCAGCGGCCCCGGTTGGCGGTAACCCCGGAACCACCAAAGGCGCTCAAGCCACCTTTGTGTACGAATTCGCCATGAAAATGTGGGGTTCGGTGCTGGAGAGCAAGGTACCAGTCAAGGTCTACGCCTCGTTTGCACCACTGACCTGCACCTCGACCTCGGGCGTACTGGGTTCGGCCGGTACCAACTGGCTGATTCGCCTGACTGACGGTGTTCGCGTCCGTTATTACGGATCTGCCTTGGCGGACTCTCTGCTCGGTTACGACATCGTTCCCGATCCGGACGATCCGGGTGACATCGCTTCGCGCTTCAATGGCAATCTGGGCAATCCCGGGTGCCTGGATGGCTCGGGTTGGTATTTCGGCATCGATGGCAATACCCCGGCCGGCAAGATCAACTTCTTGAACGTGGTCATGCATGAAATTGGCCATGGCCTTGGCGCCCAGGGCTTCATCAACAAGAGCACCGGTGCGCTTTACAACGGTTATTCCGACGCTTACACCAAGTATGCCTACGATAACGAGCTGAACAAGAGCTTCGAAGACGCCAGCATGACCAATGCCATGCGTGCAGCGGCCATGCGTACCCCCGGTCGCACCGTGTGGACGGGCCCGAAAGTGAATGCCGCCGCCAATGTCATTTTGGATGGCAACTTCCATGAAAGCGTGTTGCGCGTCACCGCGCCGGCACCCTTGACTGGCAACTATGGTTTCTACGGTGCGGCTTTCGGTGCGCCGGCCTCCGCTGCCAACTTCAATGGCCAATGGGTCGTCGCACTTGACGCTGCGGATGGTGCCGGCCCCCTCACCACCGACGGTTGCTCAGCCATCACCAATGGCGCTGCCGTGACTGGCAAGATCGCCATCATTGACCGTGGCACCTGCGGCTTTGCGGTGAAGGTGAAAAATGCACAGAATGCCGGTGCAATTGGTGTTGTGATTGCAAACTCCAGCACGGGGACTTGGGGCTCGATGGGGGGTGCTGATCCCACCATCACCATCCCCTCGATCATCGTGCAGTATGCCGATGGCGCAAACTTCAAGACCAATGCCCCGATCACCGGCGGCATGGTCGACCTGCCGGCCACCAAGGCCGGCATGGATAGCGCCGGGCGTACCCGTCTGTACTCGCCATGGATCGTGGCCACCGGTTCCACGTTCTCGCACTTTGACACCACCTTGCACCCCGATGCACTGATGGAGCCGTTTGACTCCCCCACCGTGCAGGCGCAATACAACGTCGATCTGACCCCCGCGCTGTTTGCGGATATCGGTTGGAAACTGCATCAAGGTGGCGCGACCTTTGCCAATTGCGATACCGGCACCGCTGCCAGTGATGCTTACGGCATCGTGATCGGCTCCAACATGGCTGCCACCAGTGAGCTGTGCAAGGACACCAACGCCTTGCGCAACAACTATGTGTCTTGCATGTACAAGTATCGTGATGGACTGTTGGCCGATGGCTTGATCACGCAACAGCAGGCATTGAAGTTGAATACCTGCATCAAGCGCCAGTCCGACCAGTATCGCCGCTGATACTTGCGGAAGTGACAATCTCGAACCGGCACCTTCGGGTGCCGGTTTTTTTGTGCGCAGGCACGGCCGCACGCTTGTCTGACCGGGATCACGCTGCGAATTTCACTCGGGCGTAAAATACCGGCATGAACAATCACTTCCCGGTGCGCCCACGGCGCATGCGTCATGACGATTTTTCGCGCCGCATGATGCGCGAAACCACGTTCACCACCAATGACCTGATCTACCCGGTCTTCGTCCACGAGGAACAAGGCCGCGCACCGGTGCCGTCGATGCCGGGGGTGGAACGGCTGTCCATCGACGAGCTGCTGCGCGTGGGCGAGCAAGCATCGGAATTGGGTGTGCCCGTACTCGACCTGTTCGGTGTGCCGGATCCCGCCGCCAAGACCGCCGACGGCCGCATCGCCTGGGACGAGGACGGCATCATTCCGCGCGCCGTCCGCGCACTGAAATCGCGCTTTCCCGAACTCGGTGTGATGAGCGACCAGGCGCTGGATCCGTACACCACGCATGGGCAAGATGGGTTGATCGACGACACCGGTTACATCCTCAATGACGAAACCATCGAAGCGCTGATCAAGCAGTCGCTGGCACATGCCGCCGCCGGGGTGGACGTGCTTTCGCCCAGCGACATGATGGATGGCCGCATCGGTGCGATCCGCAACGCACTGGAAGCCCATGGCTTCATCCACACCCGGATCATGGCCTACAGCGCCAAGTACGCCAGCGCATTCTACGGCCCGTTCCGCAGCGCGGTGGGCAGCGCCGGCAATCTGGGCAAGGGCAACAAATACACCTATCAGATGGATCCGGCCAATAGCGATGAAGCACTGCACGAGGTCGCGCTGGATCTGGCCGAAGGCGCCGACATGGTGATGGTCAAACCCGGCCTGCCGTATCTGGACGTGCTGTATCGGGTCAAGCAGCAGTTCAAGCGGCCCACCTATGCGTATCAGGTCAGCGGCGAATACGCGATGATCAAGGCCGCCGCCAGCAACGGCTGGATCGACGAAAAGCTGGTGGCGATGGAAGCACTGACCGCGTTCAAGCGCGCCGGTGCCGATGGCGTGCTGACCTATTTCGCGCTGGATGCGGCAAGATGGTTGCGTGAGTCAAATTATTGATGCCTACCACGACGACGCCTACCGCCGGGTGATCGCTACGCGGCTCAAATGCCGCTACGCGATTCACCCGACGCTCTCGTCGTCTCCTGATTGCGAGGTTCGGCCATGAGCAAGCATTACGCGGTATTTGGCTCCCCCATCACCCATTCGCAATCCCCGCGCATCCATGCCGCGTTTGCCAAGCAAACCGGCATCGGCATGGACTACGTGGCGATTGAAGCCAATCACGATGACTTCCGCGCCAAGCTCGATGCCAGTGGCGTGGTCGGCGCCAATATCACCCTGCCGCTGAAGGAAGACGCCTTTGCGCTATGTGCCGGCAACGTCAGCGCACGTGCACTACGCGCCGGTGCGGTCAACACCGTGCTGCGTGACGGCGCGCAATGGCGCGGCGACAATACCGACGGCTTGGGGCTGGTGCGTGACCTCACCGAACGCCACGGCCTAGACTTGCGTGGTCGCCGCACCTTGTTGCTGGGGGCGGGCGGTGCCGCACGCGGGGTGGCCCCGGCGCTGCTGGATGCCGGCATCCATTCGCTGTATGTCATCAACCGCAACTCCGCACGCGCCGATGCCCTGGTGGATGCAATGGGTGAACCGGGTCGCACCCATGCACGCGCATGGGACACACTGCCCGCATTGGGCGAATTTGATCTGCTGATCAATGCCACCTCGGCCAGCCGTGGCGGCCAACTCCCCAGCTTGGCGATGGCCTTGGTTGCCCCGCGCAGCGTGGCCGTGGACTTGAGCTATGGCGAAGCCGCCGTGCCGTTTCTGGCCTGGGCCCGCGCCGCAGGCTGCGCGCAAACGGTGGATGGGTTGGGCATGCTGGTGGAACAGGCCGCCGAAAGCTTTCTGCTCTGGCACGGCGTGCGCCCGGACACCGGGGCCGTGTTTGCCGAACTCAGCGGCCGCGCCGATGCCTTGCTGACGGCGGACTGAGCAACCCGCATTGCAGGTTGCTCAATTCCGAGAGTTCTTCAGAGCACCCGGCCCAACACGCTGCGATCCGTCAGCTGAAATACCGAACCGCCCGCCACTTGCTCGCTGCCGGTCAGGTCCGAGACGCCGACCAGTTGCTGCCCCGCCTTGCCCACCAGCCACGGCACCGGCAGATTGGGACCACGGAATTCTTGTCGCCACACGGCGGTGTTGTCATCACCCTGTTTGCCAGGGCTATCCATTCTGAATTCAACCGGCACACACACCGTAAGGTCATCCGCCGTCAACAGCTCCGGATGCGCGGCATCCACATGCCAAGACCAACTCCGTGCGGCACGAATGGATTCTTTCTCCAACAAGCCACGCGCCTTGTCCAATACGGCGCTAGCGCCTTTGATATCGAACAGGCTGGATTGCGATGCCACCACATCCGCCACCGTGCCATCGGGGTTCAGGCGCAGATGCAGCAAGACCGCCCCACTCACCCCGGCGCGCATCAGGCCCACGGGATAACGCGGTGGTTGCAACATTCGCCCGGAATCGAACACCACCGGTTGCGATGGCGGCGCATCACCTACCGTAATGGCTTCCCCGCCTTCGCGGATTGCACGGGCTGCGGCCGCCTTGGCCTCATAGTCTTCTTTGCTGATCGGCGTAAACACCACATTGTCGAGCCGAACTTCATAGCCCTGCGGGATTTGGGTAGCCGCCAAGGTGATACGCATCGGGGTTTTCGCATTGACCGGCTTGCCGCCTTGCCGTACCGGCGTCAACTGCCAGCGCGGAATCGATTTATCCAGCATCACTTGCAGTGCCGGGTCAAGCTTGCTGCGGATTTTGTAGCTCAACACCTGGCCTTCGGTGCCGATGGTGAGTTCGCCATTCACCCGCATCGTCAACACACTTTCACCCACCACCGGCGTCACGGCGACCGCAGGCGCGGCCTGCATGCTAGCGATTGCCAGTAGCCCCCCAATTAGAACTCGTTTCATTTTGTTGCTCCCCATTGCAGTGTGGTGTTGGCCAATTCCTTTGTAGAAAGCGTGGCATACCCCATCCGGCGCGGCCAACGCCAGCCACCTACCGCGCTACAACAGCCCCTCGCGCTTGATCGCCAGATAGCGTTCCACCAGCGCGCCGGGCAATTGCGGGCAGGTGACATCCAGCACGCTGACACGTTGTGCACGCAGCAGGTCGTGGGCAGCGGAGCGTTGTTGCAGGTAGCGGGCGGTGGCGGCGGCGCGCAGCGCATCGTGCAGGCTGTGGACATCGGTCTCCAGCACCGCGTCCAGCGCTTCTTCGCGCAGGCTGGCCACCACCACATGATGCCGCTGTTGCAGCATGCGCACCGCGGCAAGCAAGTCGTCGATGTCCTCATCGCGCAGATTGGTCACCAACATCACCAAGCTGCGCCGGCGCTGACGCAGCGACAGCTCGGTGGCGGCGGCCAGATAATCGGTCGCCACTGGCTGCGGTTGCAGGTCATAGCTGGCGCGCAGCAGCACATCAATCGCACCACCACCCCGTTGCGGTGCAACCCAGCGCTGCGCGCCGCCGCTGGCCAGCAAGCCCACCGCATCGCCTTCGCGCAGGGCCAGGTACGACACCACCAGTGCGGCATCCAGCACATGATCGAAATGGGTCAGCGCACCATCCCGCGCCAACATGCGGCGACCGGTGTCGATCAACATCACCAGTTGCTGGTTGCGCTCGTCCTGATATTCCCGCGAGATCAAGCGGCGCATGCGGGCAGTGGCTTTCCAATCAATTTGCCGCAGGCTGTCGCCCACCCGGTAGTCGCGCATTTGATGGAAGTCGGTGCCTTCGCCGCGGCGGCGACGGATATGCGCACCCACCGTGCGCGACGCCTGCTCGGAACCCAGCATCGCCAGCTTGGCCAGCGGCGCGAAATTGGGAAACACCCGCACGGTCTGCCTGGCTGCCACGCTGTGGCTGCGTCGCCATAACCGCCATGGCGAATGCACGCGCAATTGCACGCCGGCAAACACCGCATCACCGCGTGCGGTGGGTCGCAGTGCATAGTGCAATCGTGTTGTGCTTTCTGCTGCAAGTTGCAGCGTGCGCGGCAATCCCTCGATCGCCCACGCCTCTGGATGCAGATCATGCACATCCACGCGCAGCGTGCGTGGGCCATTGTCCAGCGCCAGTGTCACCGTGCGCTGCACGCCAACCGGCAAGGCATCGGGCACATCGCGTGCCACGTCCGGCGCGGCCAGGCGGCGCACGCGCCAGGCATCCACCAGCGACACCAGCACCAGTGCAGCGCCCATCGTCCACCAGGTATCTGCCGGCAACAGACCAACACTGCAAGCAACGCCCAGCAGCGCCCAGCCGATGCACAACAGCGGTAGCAGCAGGGTTGGCCTCACTGGCGCGGCGCATCCACCTTGGCCAGCAACGCATGCAACACGGCATCGGCTGATTGGCCTTCAATGTGCAGCTCCGGTGCCAATGCGATGCGGTGGCGCAGGGCTGGTTTGGCAATCGTGCGCACATCATCTGGCGTGACAAAATCACGCCCATTCAGCAGCGCCTGTGCACGTGCTGCGCGCACCAAGGCAATGCTGCCGCGAGGACCGGCACCGAAGGCAATCCCCGGCCAGTTGCGGGTGGCAGCCGCAATGCGCACGGCGTAGTCCAACACGGCCGCATCCACCCGTACCGTGGCGGTGGCCTGTTGCAACGCCAGCACGTCATCACCGTGCAGCACTTGCGCGATCTGGCTCAAATCAAACTCCGCGGCCATCTTGCCGTCACTGACGGCGGCCACCATGCGCTTTTCATCTTCCAACTTCGGATAGCCAATCAGCACCTTCAGCAAGAAGCGGTCCAACTGTGCTTCCGGCAGCGGGTAGGTGCCTTCCAGTTCCAACGGGTTTTGCGTGGCTAGGCACATGAACGGCGGCGGCAGCGGGAAGCTGTGGCCTTCAATCGTCACCTGCTGTTCCTGCATCGCCTCCAACAACGCCGACTGCGTTTTGGCCGGCGCACGGTTGATTTCATCGGCCAGCAACAGATTGGTGAACACCGGCCCCTTGCGTACCTCGAAGCGTTCCAATTTGGGATCGAACACGGCGTGGCCACTGATATCGCTGGGCATCAGATCCGGCGTGAACTGCACCCGCGCATGGCTGCACCCCAGCGCCTGTGACAGCGCCCGGACCAACAAGGTTTTGCCAAGACCGGGCACGCCTTCCAGCAGCACATGACCACCGGCCAGCAGCGCCACCATCACCAAATCCAACACATCATCCTGGCCGATGAAGGCCTTGGCCACTTGTTCGCGGATGGTATTGGCGCGCTCGGCCATGGGATTGCTGGCGGAGGGGGTGGCCGGCAGCAGCGGCGGGGGCATAGTGGTGGTCATAGACGTTTCCTCAAGGCGATCAGACGGGCAATGCGTTGCCGGAATTCGTGTGGGGTGGCAGGCGGGCGGGTATCGAGCACGGCACGCAACGTATCCGGATGCAAGCCCAGCCGCTGCGCCAGCAGACGCGCCTGGGTGTCGCCTTGTTGCGCGGCAATCAACGGGTCGACCCGGCGCAAACGCGCCAACACCGTCTCGCGCAGCGCACGATGCAGCAGGGTGAGCTTGCCGTAGCGCAGCAGGTGCTCGCCGCTGGCATCGACATGTTCGAGCAATGCGCGGCGCGGCTGCATAGGTGAAGGCAGCCACGGCCCGAAGCGTTGTGCACGCAGGCATAGCCATGCCAGTAGCGCCAATAGCAACGGCAACAGTACTTTCCAGGCATGGATCAACAGCCAGCGCCACAACGGTGGCATATCGGCGGCGTACACCAGGTGCATGCGGCCCGCATTCCAGTTGGGCGCCAGCAACTGCCGCGTGAAGTCGCTGTGCGGTGGTTCGATCAGGCTGTCGTTATTCAGCATCTCCAGCGTCGACAGCACATCCACACTGCCATCCCCATACCCAAATCGGGCGAACACATGTTGGCCTTGCCGGGTGTGCCACGCGGCGCGGGTCTTGGCCCCTTTGCTCAGGTCAAATTGCGCGCCGTTACAGAATTCCCGATGCGGTGTTTGCCCCGCTACGTTCAGCGCCATGCACGCGGGTTTATGCAAGTTGGCTTCGATCGGAAGCCACTGCGCCAACGTGGTGTGACTGGCCCCTTGCTGCCATGCTGGCAGACGCAAAATCAGATGCCCGCCGGTTTCAACGAAGGCGAATAACGCCTCTAGTTCGGCGTCACCAAGCGTGCGCGGGTCGCTGTAAATCAGCACGGTGTCGTGCCGGCCCAAATGCATCTTTGCAAGGTCCAAACGCTGGCGCGACTGCACCTGTTGGCCTTGTGCATGCAGGCTCAATTTCAGTGCGTACAACGGGTTGTAGCTGGCTTCACCGCGGGCAGGCAACGGGATGGTTTGCAGCTCGCGTTTGTGGGTGAGCAAAAACCACGCCACCAGCACGCCAATCAGTGCCAGCCCCGATAGCCACGGCAATACACTGCGCGCACGACTCATGTGCGCCACCCGAAGCTGCCGGCCAGTCGCTGCAACAAGGCGTCGAAGGTGTCGGTATCTGGCAGCTGTTCGGCATAGGCGGCGTATTGCCAGATTCGCACCATGCCGATGAAGGTGTCGCGTGCCTGCATATCCGGCCATGCACGCGCCGCACGCAGACAGTCGGCCTCGGTGGCACCAGGCACCAATACCACGCCCGCTTGCGTCATCATCGTCTCGACACTGCCGCGATACAGCAATGCCAGCGCACGTCGGCACCGCCCTTGTTGCCACAGCATGCGTGCACTGCCCACGATATCTACCGGCAATGCGGCTGCATCAGTGTCGGCTTCACTACAGACCGGGCTGGGTACCACTGCTGGCGGCTTGCTCATCCCGCGCAACCACGGCCACCATCTGCCCCACGTTGCCAGCAACAGGCCCACCAACAAGGCCATGACCAGCCACAGGCCATATTCGCCAAGCAGCGCAATCACTTTGGCAATCGCCTGCAGCCATGCCGGTTGCTTTGGTTTGCCGGGTGCTTGCCCTTTCTTGATCGGCACCCACACCGTTTGCGTGCGCTGCGGGTGCAACAGTGGGTCGTGCTTGGTCGCTTGTACGGCGTGGGCGAAATCGGGGTCTTGTTGGATGCGCGGAAATACTTTGGCCAGTGTATTCTCGCGCGCCACCGTGGTTGCGGGTGTGACCGCACCGGCAGTGTGCGGAAGGGCCAGTGCCAGCACTCCCGCACAGGCCAGCACGCTGAATGCAGACGTCAGCCGGGTGCGCATGCGACGCAGTCCGATTTCCACATCCCAGGCTTCCAGCCGCGTACGTCGATCCAGATACAGACCAAACCCGGCCCCTACATAAAATGGCTCGATCACACTGGTGGCCAGCCAAGTCAGCGCATTGAGCAGCACCTGCACCCAGCCAGGCGGATCGTCGGCGATCAAGGCCCACGCGGCTTTGGCCGATTCGGACAACAGTTCCACCGGCACAAACATCAGGGCCAAGGCCAGTGCAGCCAGCACCAATACCAATTCGAAATTGGCGCACACCCAGGTCAACAGCGCTGCGGTGCCGCGCGCCGCACCACCGATCACTCGCCGCCGATCGGCCACGCGCACGCCGCCCTCCAGCAAATCCACCGGCAACAACAGCGCCCGCGCTGGCCCCAACCGCCGCCACGACAGATAGCCCCACATCGGCCGCCAGCCCCAGCCCCACTGCGCTTGCAGCGTTTCCCGCAGCGCCGGTGCATCGCCAAACACGGCACGCGACAACACGTATAAGGGAATGCGGTCGAACACCGGTTTCAACCACCACAACAGCAACGCCGCCCACCACGCTTGGCCCAGCCACAGGCACAGGCCATTGAGCAGGGCAAATAACGGTAAGCTCAGCACTAGCCACGGCAACCAGATCGCGCGCGCATGCATGCGTACCAGCGCGATCCCCAGCTCCATCGCCTCCCACTGCGAACGCGGATACAACTCCACACGTAGTTGCTCAGCGCGCATCGCGATCGCTCCCGCCTCGCCACAACCACAATGCGACCGCACTCCACAACAACGCGGCTACCGAATATTTCACACTGGCCGGTATCCAGCCAATCGACGACCAAAACGCTTCGATAAACGCCGCCAGCAGCAACATCACGAACACGCCCAAACACAGCTTGGCGCCACGTCGGCCATCTTCCAGCAGGGCATCCACGCGCCGCCGCCGGCCCGGTACCAATAATGCCAAACCCAAGCGCAGCCCGGCACCACCGGCAATCACGATCGCGGTCAACTCGAATGCCGAATGTCCACACACAAAACGCCAGAACGGATCCCCCAGCCCCGCCGCTTGCAGATGGCCGGCCACTGCACCAATCATCAAACCATTGAAGACAATCGCCAGGACCGGGCCAACCCCAGCCAACAGACCGCTGGCGTAGGTGCGCAGCCCGATGCTGATATTGTTGAAGATGTAGAACCCGAACATCGCCAAATCCGTGCCGGAATCACGCCCTAATTTTTCTGCAGCTTTGGCATACATCGTCTCCATCTCGGCCACTTGCTGCGGGCGCATCAAGGTGTGGATCAACTCCGGCTGCCATTGCACCGCCACGAAGCTCAGCACCAGTGGCAACACGAATAACCCCAATGCGGCCAACATCACGCCACGCTCGGCGCGCACCAGCGCGGGAAAATCGGCAAGGATGAATTCAAACGCGCGCTGCCAGTGCGGCAGCGGTGGCCGATACATCGCCGCGTGGCCGCGTTGCATCAACACTTGCAAGCGCTCGCACAATTGCGGGCTGTAACCGCGCCGTCGCGCCAGCCCCAGGTGCTGACAGAGACGTCGATAGGTGGCAGGAACATCTTCATCGGCAAGCCCGCGCCAGCCGGAATCAGCACGCGCGCGCTTGGGCTTGCTGGCACGCGTATCCAGCCACTGTTCGAAATCAGCCCATTCCTGTTGGTGGCGCTGGATGAAATGTTCCTGGCGCATGCGCAGTCAGCGTTTGCCCAGCAGCCAATTGGAAATCCCCAACAGCTGCTGCACACCTGCCGCACCCGTGGCACCGGTGGCGACACTGGCGATATCGGCCAGTTCGATGCGACGCTCTGGTGTCAGTTGGCCGGCACGCTCGGCAAATGCCACGACTGCTGCTTGTTCGGATGGCAATAACGGCTGCAATGGGCGGGTGACCTGAAGATCGACCAATAATTGAATGCTGCTGCGATGTTGCGGCACATGCACCACCAAGGTACCGGCCACTAAATCGCCTAGCCGACGACCACAGGGATCAAGCAAGCCCGACAGCAAGCCGCAGGCGTAGCCAAACGGCAGCATATCCACCGTCCGCATCAAGTTGCGCACACACGTCGCCAACCAGCCTACTGGCGCGCCATTCCTGGAAATCACCCGTAGATGCAATACCCGTTTGCCCGGTGTCTGCCCATCAAACATGCCCTCGCAAACGATGGGGTACAACCAAACCACCATGAACATGCAGACCAGATAAAACCCCATCCCGGCGCTACCCAACAAGCCGAACGCCATCGAACAAACCATCAACAGCGCCATCCGGATGCAGAAATCGATGCCCCACGCCAAGGCACGCGGTACTGGCCCGGCGGCCGGCAATCGCAATGCCACCCCTTCCGGGGTGTAAACCTCGTGGGCAGTGTCCAGCATCAAGCGGTAACGACGATGGTGTCGGCAATCAAATCATGTACACAGCGCTTTTCTTCGCCAAAAATGAACAACGGATCGATCAGACTGAACAACCCGCCAACCAACGGAATCGCACCGATCAAGCCGGGTACGAACATGCGTAACCAGAAAATTCGAGCCAAGCCAGCCCGGCTGCCATCGCTGCGCACAATTTTGATGCCCAGCATCTTCTTGCCGAACGTCTGGCCATGGCGGTGCAACAAGGTCAGCTGATACGCCACATACCCCAGCATCAGCAGCACAATGATCCCCAACAGTGCCATGCCTGACGCACTGACTCCACCCTTGCCATCATTACCCACGATTGGAATCAGGATCGCGGCAAGAATGCCGACAATGGCGATCGGCACGCCATCGATGAGCACCGCACCCAAGCGAACACCACGTCCGGCTTTTTCCCATTGCCCTGCCTCATGCAACTCGGCCAACTTGGCGCTTGGTACGGCATAGGGATTGTCCTGTTGTTTGCTGATGTTGAGCGCATCGGCGCTGTTGTACGGATCCATGCATTCCCTTCCTCACTGCGTGAACATGCTCCCCTGCTGGCAACTTTAGCCGGAGTCCTTCTTTACCGTCACCCTTCGCAGGGCGCGGCCACCAGATAGTCGTCCTTCAAACGCACATAGTGACCGGCGCTGTAATACAAGGCTTCGATTTCGGCATCGCTGAGCAGCCTCACTTTTTTGGCGGGGTTGCCCAACCAAAGTTCCCCCTCAGCGACCACCTTGCCTGGTGCGATGAGTGCACCCGCGCCAACGAATCCGTGCTTTTTCACCACCGCGCCATCCAGCACGATGGCACCCATGCCAATCAAAACGGCATCTTCAATCGTGCAGGCGTGGATGATGGCCTTGTGGCCGATGGTGACATCGCTGCCAATCCGGGTGGCAAAGCCGCCGCGCTTGGCGTGTGGGCCATCGTGACTGACGTGTATCACCGTGCCATCCTGGATATTGGTGCGGTCGCCAATACGGATGAAATTGACATCGCCACGCACCACCGTGAACGGCCAGATGGACACATCATCCCCCAGCACCACATCACCGATCACGGTACTCATCGGATCCACGAAAACACGCTGGCCAAGCGTGGGGGCAATTGTGCGATACGGTCGAATGTTCATGCGCTGGATTCTAGCCCGCGCACGACTACACTGCCGCGTATGGAAAACTTCATTGACACCCAGCCCAGCGAACTTGCACCCACCTTGCAGCGTCTGCGCAGCAACTGGCAGGCCAGCAAGCCCGACTACGCCCAGCGCATGGACGATCTTGGGCGACTGCGGCATGCGCTGAGGCTGCGAATGGATGAAATGGCCGAGGCGGTTGGCAAGGATTTCAGCCATCGCGCCAAAGCCGAAACCCGCATTGCCGATGGCATGACCGTACTCAACGACATCGACCACCTGCGCAAACATCTGCGCAAATGGATGCGACCCACCCGCGTGGGCGTGGGTTGGCGGTTCCTGCCCGCGCGGGCGCAGGTGCGACCGATGCCGTTGGGCGTGGTGGGGGTGATTGCGCCGTGGAACTACCCGGTCAACCTGGCGCTGATCCCGTTGGCCACTGCACTGGCCGCTGGCAATCATGTGTATTTGAAACCGTCCGAGCATACCCCGCACACCGCGCGATTTTTGCGCAGCCTGCTGGCCGAAGCCATTGCCCCGGGTCGGGTGGCGGTGGCCACCGGCGGTGCCGACATCGGTGCCGCCTTTGCCGGCCTGCCGTTTGACCATCTGGTGTTCACCGGCTCCACTGCGGTGGGGCGCAAGGTGATGGCCGCCGCTGCTGCCCATCTCACCCCCCTGACGCTGGAGCTGGGCGGCAAATCGCCGGCGTTGATTGCCGAGGACTACCCGATTGAACACGCCGCAGCCCGTATTGCCACCGGCAAATGGTTCAATTGCGGGCAAACCTGCATCGCCCCCGATTACGTGCTGGTGCCCAAAGGCAAGCGCGACGCCTTGGTCAAGGCACTGCGCGATGAGGCGGTTACACGCTACGGCGAAAACCTGACCAACCTGGACGACTACACCCGCATCATCAATGCTGGCCAATACAACCGTCTGAAAGGCTATTTGGACGATGCCAAGTCCCGCGGTATCGAACGCGTCACCTTGGCCGGCCACGCCGATCCGGCCCAGCGCCTGCTGCCACCCACGCTGCTGTTGGATCCGAGTGATGACGCGCTGATCATGCAGGAAGAAATTTTTGGCCCACTGTTGCCGATCAAGAGCTATCGCAGTCTTGATGAAGCGATTGCCTACATCAATGCCCACGACCGGCCCTTGGCGCTGTATCCGTTCAGCCACAACCGGGCCACTGTGGAAAAAATCCTGCACGGCACCTTGGCCGGTGGGGTTTCAGTGAATGACACCCTGTTCCATTTCGCCATCGGCAATCTGCCGTTTGGTGGAGTCGGGCCCAGCGGCATGGGGGCCTACCATGGCCGCGCCGGGTTTGATGCGATGAGCAAGCAACTGCCGGTATTCTGGCAGGCCCGCCGCAGTGGTGGTGACCTGCTCAAACCGCCCTACAGCAAAGCCAAGTGGCTGATTGATTTGATTGTGCGCTAAGCAGGTCTATACCGCTGGCATCGATAAGCCCTGTGCACGCTTGACCGTGCGCAGCACGAAGCTGGAATTGACGTCGGCCACCTCGGCCTGCGCCAGCAGTTTGTCCAGCAGGAAGCGGGAAAAATGCTCCAGCCCGCCCACCACCACGTGCAGCAGGTAATCCATGTCACCGGTCAAGGCATGGCAGGCCACCACTTCTGGCCAGGCGTTGACCTGGCGCGCAAACGTGTCGATGCGTGCGGCGTCGTGACTTTTCAGTTGCACCCGCACGAAGGCCTGCAAGCCCAGCCCCAAGCGCTCCGGGTCCACTTCGGCACGATAACCAGTGATCACGCCTTCCCGCTCCAGCCGCTGCACCCGGCGCAGGCAGGCCGAGGGCGAGAGATGCACGCGTTCGGCCAATTCCGCATGGGTCTGGCGGGCGGCACGTTGCAGTTCGGCCAGCAACAGCAAATCGATGCGATCCAGTTCCGTTACGCTCATTTTCATCACAAATTATTGAATTGCTGCAGATATCATGCATCTCTTTGCTATTTTCACGCAACAACGCTGCCACTATGCGCGTTGCCGCGCCTATGCTGAAGGCTGCCTCTGCCACTCCGGAACCGCCCATGCTTGAGCAACCGCGCCGCCTTGAAAGCGTGCAGACAGAACGCGGCTCGATCCCGGTGTACGCCACCGGCACCGTGGAGCAGCCGTGGGCGCAGTACACCGCCACCGACCACACGGTGTGGCAGCAGTTGTACGCCCGCCAGCAAGCATTGTTGGTGGGCCGCGCCTGCGATGCGTTTTTGGCGGCGCAAGAAAAACTGCGCATGCCGGCCGATCACATCCCGCACTTTTCCGACCTCAACCAGATCCTGACTGCCGCCACCGGCTGGCAGATCGTGGCGGTGGAAGGCCTGCTACCGGAGTTGGATTTCTTCACCCATCTGGCCAACCGCCGCTTCCCGGTGAGCTGGTGGATTCGCCGCCCGGATCAGATCGACTATCTGGAAGAGCCCGACCTGTTCCATGACCTGTTCGGGCATGTGCCATTGCTGATGGAACCGCTGTTTGCCGACTACCTGCAAGCCTACGGGCAGGGCGGCATCAAGGCGCATGGGCTGGGCCCCGATGCGCTGATGCAACTGGCGCGGCTGTATTGGTACACGGTGGAATTTGGCCTGATCCGGCAAGCCGATGGCCTGCGCATCTACGGTGCCGGCATCGTCAGCTCCAAGGGCGAATCCATCTACAGTCTGGAAAGCGCCGCCCCCAACCGCCTGGGCTTTGACCTAGAGCGCGTGATGCGCACTCGCTACCGCATCGACAGCTTCCAGCAGACCTATTTCGTGATCGACAGCTTCGAACAGCTGATCAGCACCACGCTGGCCGACTTCACCCCACTGTATGCCCGGCTGGCCGGGCAAGACCCCATCCCCGCCGATGCGGTTTTGGACGGGGATGCGGTGTTGTAACTGCGGAACCGCTGCAAACCGCGCTGTTGCGGCGGCATTTAAAATTCAGTTGCTGATGCACTGAGTTTCCTTGCCACATCATAAACGCTTGGTGCATATACTCTGCGCCATATGGAATCTGCCGTTGCGCCTGGAGCACAAGTAGATTGCTCGCTACATATCTTCATGGTTAGTAACTGATTGGTGCCGCAGCCACCGAAATTCGTGCATGATTTCATTTGAACACTAAGGAGCTGCACTTGCGCGAGTTCTTCAGAGGACAGTTGCCAGCCATTCTTCCTCGCAAATTCAGTCGTTGACGGCGCTATTATTCCTGCTTGATTCAGGGCTTCGGCAGCCACTAGCGTCTCCATCTGTGAATTTCTCGCCATTAACATGGCATCTAACTGTTTCGTAATTACGGTAACCTTATTTGGATCTTGATGACTTTTGTTAATCTCATCAAAAAGCTCGCTCGCCATACCATAGGCTTGACTATAGGGATCCCCTGCAGGTAGTGATAGTAGTTTTTGTTGTTCCAAAGCGATCGATCCTTTGTACCCAACGCAAAAAGATGCTTTGAATGAAAGAATTGTATTCTGTGAAGCCGATCTCTGTGTAATAACATCCCGCCCGACTGATGGCTCGCAGGCGGATGCAATTTGAATTCTGGTAAATATTTCAGTTCCTGACGATGCGTTTTTTTGAATAGATTTAATTAATTCTTTAGCTGAAGAAGCATCCAGTAATTTTATTTCCGGTCTTAAAGTAGTGGCTGCCAACTCGCCTTCCGAGGAAGTAGCCGAAGCGGAATTTTCGATGACAGTTGCATGCGCTTTATCGAGCACGTTGACATCATGGCTCTTCCTTGCATAGACGACCACTATTACTATGGCGACTAAGATTGACGCAAAGTACTTCAATCGACCCCGCATGACGCATCCCTTAAATCTACAAAGCATTGCACATCTAGAAATATTTAATTTTAACGGCAATATGTTATTTCAAAGTTCTTTTCTGGAACGACCCTCGCTCATCAACCGCCAGTCACCGCCCGTGCGGTGTGCAGGATAGTCCTATCTCCTGCTCGGGAAGTTGGTCCGCGAGCCTCAATCAAACGCTACTTCACTTCGCCCTCACTCCGTAAACAACCGCGACGGATTCGCGCCTTCCGCACCCACATCGGCGACAATACCCACACCCTCGCCCATGTCTGACCTGCCGATGACGTCTTCCAATATTTCCCTCACCCAATTTTTGATCGAAGAACAACGCGCCGGGCGCGTCAACCCGCAGCTGCGCTTGCTGATTGAGGTGGTGTCGCGTGCTTGCAAGCGCATTTCAATTGCGGTGGGCAAGGGCGCGCTGGGGGGGGTGCTGGGGGATGCCGGTGAAGGCGGGCAGGCCAACATCAATGTGCAGGGCGAGGCGCAGAAAAAGCTCGACGTGCTCAGCAATGAAATCCTGCTGGAAGCCAATGCCTGGGGCGGCCACTTGGCCGGCCTTGCCTCCGAGGAAATGGACACCTCGCAGCCGATCCCGGACAAATATCCGCGCGGCAATTATTTATTGCTGTTCGACCCCTTGGATGGCAGCTCCAATATCGACGTCAACGTGTCGGTGGGCACCATTTTCTCGGTGCTGCGCTGCCCCGAGGGGGTGACCTCACCCACCGACGCCGATTTCCTGCAGCCCGGCACTGCGCAGGTCGCCGCCGGCTACTGCGTCTATGGCCCGCAAACCACACTGGTGCTCACCGTTGGCCACGGCACCCATGCCTTCACTTTGGATCGCGAAGCGGGCAGTTTTGTGCTGACCACGCGCGGAATGACAATTCCGCAGGAAACCAGGGAATTTGCCGTCAACATGTCGAATCAGCGCTTCTGGGAAGCACCGATGCAGGCCTATATCGGCGATTTGCTGAAGGGCAGCGAAGGCCCGCGTGGCAAGGACTTCAACATGCGCTGGATCGCCTCGATGGTGGCCGATGTGCACCGCATCCTGACCCGCGGCGGCCTCTTCAGCTATCCGCTGGACAGCAAATGCGCGGCCAAGGGCGGCAAACTGCGCTTGATGTACGAGGCCAACCCGATGAGCTTCTTGGTCGAACAAGCCGGCGGTGCCGCCAGTACCGGGCGCATGCGCATGCTGGAGGTGACCCCCTCCGGCCTGCATATGCGAGTGCCGGTGTTCATGGGCTCGAAAGCCGAAGTGGACGCGGCAGTGGGCTACCACCAAGCGCATGACGCACAGGCGCACTAAACCTGCGCCAGCCTATCTCGTCATCACGCCATTCGGTCAAGTGATGCGGCATTTGCCCGCAACTTGGGCAGAATGTACCCATGCATCTTGATCCGCACTTGTGGCCCCAACTTGCCTTCGGTCTGATTCTGGCTGGTGGGCTGTATCTGTTCATCAGCGAGAAGCTGCGCGTCGATGTCACCGCGATGCTGATCCTGCTGGCCTTGGTGGTGACGGGGGTGCTCGATAGCCGGCAAGCCCTATCCGGGTTTTCCAGCGAGCCGGCGATCATCGTGGCGGCGGTGTTTGTGATCTCCGGTGCGCTGGGCGCGACCGGCATCAGCGAACGCTTGGGCAGCTGGATGGAACGCGCTTCCGGCAATGCCGAATGGCGCACGATTGCAGTGGTGATGCCACTAGTAGCGCTGTTGGCATCATTTACCCATCATGTGATGGTCACCGCGATGATGTTGCCGCTGCTGCTGCGACACGCGCGCAACCGGCAATTGCCAGCCTCACGCTTATTGATGCCGATGTCGCTGGCCGCTTCACTGGGTACCACCTTGACCTTGTTCAGTGCGCCCGCGTTTCTGCTGGCCAATGACATGCTGCAGCGTGCCGGTGCCGAAGGCCTGGGGATTTTTTCGATCACTCCGATTGGCCTTGCATTAGTGTTGGTGGGCACCGCCTATATGCTGTTGACCCGCTGGCTGCTGCCCAAGCGCAGTGGCGAGCAAAATGATGACGACTACCTGCGGCTGGATCGCTACCGCACCGAGCTGGTGATCGTGAAGGAAGGCCATTGGTGTACGCGTCCATTGACCGAGCTGCAAAAAGCATTGGGCGAACGCTTCCGCCAATTAGGTTGGTTGCGTGATGGTCAACGCCGCGATGATCTTGGCAACAACAGTCCATTGTTGGCCGGCGACGTGCTGCTGGTCGAAGCCGCCGCCGACGAATTGATGTCGCTGCACGACGATGCTGGTCTGGATCTCAATGCGATTACCCGTTTCGGCAAGTTGGCCACCGGTGAGGGCAAGGCGCAGCTGGTGCAGGCGGTGGTGGCACCTGGCTCGGAATTCATCGGACGCAGCATCCGTGAGTTGGACTTTGCACGCCAATTCCACACCGTCATCGCCGGCCTGTGGCGACGCGGCGAAGACATGGCCGACCGCCTGTCCGATGCACGCCTGCGCGAGGGCGATCTATTGGTGCTATGGGGCATGCCATCGCGCTTTGCCGAACTGGCGGCACACCACGGCTTTTTGATGCTGGTGCCGTTTGCCGGGCAAGCCAAACGCCGCCTGCGCGCACCACTGGCGTTGGGGATCCTCGGCTTGACCGTGCTGGCTGCAGCCACCGAATGGCTGTCGCCACCCTTGGCCTTCCTGTTTGGTGCAGTCGCGATGGTAGCCACCCGCTGTATTGATGTGGAACAAGCCTATCGCAGCATTGATTTACGCATTTACGTGATGATCGCCGGCGTGATTCCGCTCGGGATCGCAATGGAAAACACCGGTACCGCCGCCCTGCTGGCACAAGGCTTGTCGCATTGGATCGCGCACTGGCCACCACTGGCAATCCTGCTGGTGATGTTCTCGATCGCGGCGCTGCTCACGCAGGTGATGAGCGATGCCGCCACCACCGCCTTGCTGGGGCCCATTTCCATCGCCACCGCGCAAGTGCTGGGGCTGCCGCCTGCACCGTTCGTGATGTGTACCGCCTTGGGTGCGGTGGTGGCGTTCCTGACCCCCATCGGCCATCACGGCAATTTGTTGATCCTGCGTCCCGGCCAGTACAGCTTTGCTGACTTCCTGCGCGTGGGTCTGCCACTGACCGTGCTGATTGGTCTGGTCAGCGCGTGGATGGCGCGCTGGTTGTGGATGGGTGGGCCGCTATTGCCGCATATTGGCTAAACCTGCACGCTGCATGCTCTTGCTATCGAGGATTGCGCGATGACCCTGTTGATTGCGCCACGCACCCACGACTTGGGTGGTTTGCAAGTCCATCGTGTGGTGCCCACCTTGCAAGCCCGCAGCGTCGGCCCATTCGTGTTTGTCGATCACATGGGTCCGGTGCTGTTTGAACCCGGTCGCGGCATTGATGTGCGCCCGCACCCGCATATCGGCCTGGCGACTGTCACTTATTTGTGGGCTGGCGCGCTGCGCCATCGCGACACCCTTGGCAGCGTGCAGGACATCCTGCCCGGGGACGTGAACTGGATGACCGCGGGGCGCGGCATCGCCCATTCCGAACGTACCCCGCCGGAGCCACGCGCAGCCGGCCACGCGATTCACGGGATGCAAACGTGGGTAGCGCTGCCAAGGCCGGACGAAGAAATCGCACCGTCGTTCCACCATCATGCCGCCTCCAGCCTGCCGATGCGCGAGCACGCCGGGGCATCGCTGCGGGTGATCGCCGGGCGCGGCTTCGGTCTGGAATCACCGGTGCAGGTGTTCACCGACACCTTCAACGTTGCCGTCGATCTGGTGCCGAACGCCGAGCTGTCCATCGCAGCGGAAGCGGTGGAACGCGCACTGTATGTACTCGAAGGGCAGGCCCAGTTGGATGGTGCCGATATTCCGGAAAAACATCTGGTCGTACTCGACCACGGCACGCGTCACGTCCTGCGCGCCAGGACACCAGTGAAAGCAATGTTGTTTGGCGGTGAGCCGCTGGATGCGCCTCGCCACATGTGGTGGAACTTTGTGTCATCGTCGAAGCAACGCATCGAACAAGCCAAGCGGGATTGGGACAGCGGCGCGTTCGGCCTGATTCCCGGCGACGATGTCGAGCGCATCCCGCTGCCGGAGCACTAGCGCAATGGAGTATTGGTTGCAGCTTTGGTACGGACTTGAACATCTGCCACATCTTCGCGCCTGGCTGACCGCTGGCTGGGTGGTGTATTTGCTGGGTCTGGGTGGCTGGATCGTGCTGCAAAAGCGCGAACCGGCAGCCACCTTGAGTTGGTTGATCAGTTTGGCGGCATTGCCGTACATCGGGTTTTTGATTTATTACGTGCTTGGGCCACAACGCATCGTGCGCCACCGGGCACGCCGTCAGCGTCACTACGCGCGCCTGCCGCGAGAGGACACCGGTTCGGGCGATGAAAGCGCGGAACTGCGCACACTGGCACTGACCACAACGGGGCTGCCTCCGAGTACCGCGTGCGAGGTACGCCTGCTGGTGGATGGCGGGCATAAATATCCGGCTTTGCTGGCGGCCATTGCGCAAGCGCACGAGCATATCCATCTGGAGTACTACATCTACAACCCGGACCGCACGGGTGGCGCACTGCTGGAGGCACTGGTGGAGCGCGCCCGCGCTGGTGTCAAAGTGCGCCTGCTGGTGGATGCGATGGGTTCGAAATTGGCCAACCGTCGTTACTTTGCCCCCTTGCTCGAGGCCGGCGGCGAACTGGCATGGTTTCACCCCACCCGCCTGTGGCTGCCGTGGCGGCGGCCGTGGCTGAACCTGCGCACCCATCGCAAGCTGGTGGTGATCGACGGCAAGATCGGCTTTCTGGGCGGCATCAACATTACCGACGAAGAAGACGAGCGCCTGCGCGAAGACGCCTACCGCGACTTGCATTTGCAGATCAAGGGCGACGTGGTACACGCCTTGCAGGATGTCTTTGTCGAGGACTGGGCTTACGCCACCGAGCGCTCCGACTTCATTGGCGACGTGGTGCGCACCATGCCTCCCAAGCAACCCGGCCCAATCCGTGCACAACTGCTGATTTCCGGCCCGGATTCGCGGTGGGAAGCGATCCACCGCATGCACGTCAGCGCGATTTACACGGCCTCGCGGCGGGTCTGGCTGTCCACTCCATATTTTGTGCCCGGCGAAGCCGCCATGATGGCGCTGACCTCGGCGGCATTGGGTGGGCTGGATGTGCGCCTGCTGGTGCCCAAAATGAGTGATAGCCGGCTAGTGACCTGGTGCGTGCGGTCGTTTTATGACGACCTCCTGGCGGCGGGTGTCAAGGTGTACGAATACGGCCCGCGCATGCTGCATAGCAAGGCACTGCTGGTGGACGACGCGCTGGCTATCATCGGTAGCGCCAATTTCGACAACCGCAGCTTCCGGCTCAACTTCGAATCCTCGCTACTGCTGGAAGATGCCGGCATGGCCGCGGAACTGGCGCAGTTGATCGAGCGCGAATTCGCCTCGGCGCCACGCGTTCGTGCAGATCGCCCCCGTCCCCTGCTCAGCGCGCGCCTCCCAGAAGCATTGGCGCGCTTGCTGGCCCCCCTGCTGTAAGCCCGCCGACTGGCGTTACACTGCGCGCGTCCTGTCATGGAGTTGCGTGCATGCATTGGTTGTTTCTGCTGCTGGCCCTGGCGGCCATGGCGTTTGGATTTTTGACTACCTCGATGGCGGTACTGGTGAGCTGCCTGCTGGCGGCACTGGTGCTGTTCGTGTTGTGGATCCTGGGCATGTACCAAGCACGGGTAGCCGGCAGTGGCCGTGACGTGAGCCTGATGATCGACCCCAGTGAAATGCGCAGATTGCGCGATCAGGTACACGCACGCAAGGCCGAAAACCAAGACCTGCCTCCGCAATGACCGCACTCAGCGTCAACCTCAACAAAATCGCCGTATTGCGCAATTCCCGTGGCGGCACTGAACCGGATTTGTTGCGTGCGGCCAGCACCTGTTTGGACGCCGGTGCGCACGGGCTGACTGTGCACCCACGCCCGGATGCCCGCCATATTCGAGCCGCCGATGTGCTGCTGTTAGGCGACCTGTGCACCCAACGTGGTGTCGAATTCAATATCGAAGGCAACCCATTTGCACCCGCACGCACCGGGTATCCTGGTCTGTTGGCGCTGTGTGAAGCGACCCGTCCGGCGCAGGTCACCCTAGTGCCAGATGGCGACGGCCAGCTGACCTCGGATCATGGCTTTGATTTCGTGCGTGACGGCGCTGCGCTGCAGCCACTGATCGCCGCATTCAAATTACTTGGCTGCCGTGTGTCCGTGTTTGTGGATGTGGGCGACCCCCACGTGGAACAAGCCGCTGCTCTCGGTGCTGACCGGATCGAGCTGTACACCGGCCCGTATGCCGAGGCCTTTGCAACAGGCCACATCCAGCCTGCCTTGGCTGCCGCCGTGGCCACCGCCCAGCGCGCACAAGCAGCAGGTTTAGGCGTGAACGCAGGACACGATCTCAATCAGGACAATTTGCCTGTGCTTTTGCAGGCTATCGCCAATGTGCAGGAAGTCTCGATCGGCCACGCGTTGATCGGCGATGCCCTGTATGCAGGCTTGCAAGCCACCGTGCGCGCCTATCGGTGCATCGTCGATCGCGCCGCGCTGTTGTACGGAGCTGGCCCAGCTTGATGTCCGCACATCTTGTCGAGCGGCGCTTGCTCCGCTTGATGCTGTTGATAGCCGCGCAAGCTCGCCCCCGCAGTCCGCCATGAATCAAAAAAAACGCCGCCCGATTGGGCGGCGTTTCGTCATCCACGACGTGCTCCGCAATCCGGAGCCTGTAGCAGTGTTTCAGTTTTGCACAAACCCGATCTTGGCCATCTCTGCATTCTTGGCCGAAGCCAACACCTTGGCCAGGACACCGTACTCGGCCTGGTCATTGGTTTCGATCTGCAGTTCCGGCTGGTTGCTGGGGTCACGCGCAACTTCTTCGAGCATGCGCTTTTGCAAACCATTCACATCCGCCGGTGAATCATTCCAGAACACTGCGCCCGAAGCGTCGATTCGCAAGCGAATCGGCTCCGGTGGTTCCTTCGGATTTTCCGGTGGCTTATCGGTCTTTTGTGGCAGATCCACATCCACCGGAATCGACTGGATCGGCATGGTCACCATGAAGATGATCAGCAATACCAGCATCACGTCCACCAGTGGCGTGACATTGATATCAGCCATCGCACCTTGGCTAGACTTGGACGAAAAGGCCATCTAACGTTCTCCTCAGCCTTTCTTCGGCGGCGTGGTGATGAAGCCGACCTTGGCCATACCTTGAGCCTGCGCGATCTTCACGACATCGCTGACCAGATGGTAGGCCGTGGTCTTGTCACCACGGATCTGCAATGGCGGCTGCGGCACTTTTTGTGCTTCAACCGAGAGGCGACTTTCGATCGCCTGCTTGGTCGTCGGCTCGTCATTCAGGAACAGCTCACCCGTTTCTGTCACCGAGATGGTAATCGGCGGGATCTGCTGCTTTTTCTCTTCCTTCTTGACCAGCGTCGCTTCCGGCAGTGCGACCTTGACCTTATGGTTCATCAATGGTGTGGTGATCATGAAAATGATCAGCAGCACCAACATCACGTCCACCAAGGGCGTGACGTTGATTTCCGCCATCGGGGCGCCGTCTTCCTTATTACCAACACTCGCACCCATGGTCAGGGGCCTCCGTCAGGATCCGTACGCTTCGATCAACGCTTGCCGGCCACTTCGCCGACGCGTGCGCCGGTGGCGAAGAAGTCGTGCAGGTCGTGCGCGAAGGTATCGAACTGGTTGTTGGTGATGCGATTGAAGCGCACGAAGGCGTTGTACGCCAACAGCGCCGGGATCGCGGCAAACAGACCGATGGCGGTCATGATCAGCGCTTCACCCACTGGACCGGCCACTGCCGAGATCGAGGCGTCACCCGACGAACCGATCTTGATCAATGCGTGGTAGATACCCCACACGGTACCCAGCAGACCGACGAACGGTGCAGCCGAACCCACGGTAGCCAGCACGGTCAAACCGTCTTCCAGACCCAGCGATTCGCGGGTCACGGCCTGGCGCAGGGCGCGATCGACGAACTCGGAGCGGTTCAGCGACTCGGCCAGACGCGAGCCATCGTGACGCTGATGGTGGGCGGCAGCTTGGGCCGCATCCAGCGCGATCTTGGAGAACGGCTCGGATTTCGGCTGTTCTTCCATGAAGCGAATCGCATCCTGCGCGTTCGAGGTTTCCCAGAACGTGCTGACCACGCGATCTGCGCGGCCACGCAAACGCATGTTCTTGATGAAGTTGATGATGATCCAGTACCAGGACATCACCGACATGACGGACAGGGTGATAAACACAACCCAGCCCACCGCGTCGAAGCCCTGGATCAGATGGTCGAAGCCCATCTGCTGCAGCGCGGCGGCGTTGTTGCCTCCGGCAGCGGCAGGTGCGGCGGCAGCAGTTTCTTGCAACATACGCTTACCTTTTGATGTCGTGGATGAGGTAGTTCAAAACGGATAACACGAGAGTAGTACAGGGCACAATCAAACAGCTTTACAACTTGAACTCGACTGGAACGCGAACGCGGCTTGCGACCTTCTGTCCGTTCCGGACTTCCGGATTAAAGCGCCACTTGCGTGCAGCCTGCTGCGCGGCACGATCCAGATTGCGATTGCCGCTGGATTTTTCGACTTCAACATCCAGCACCCCGCCGCTAGCGTCAATACTGACGATCAGGATCGTGGTACCGGTGATGCTGCGGCGCATTTCTTCAGGCGGATACTTCGGCGGATTCATGCCGCGCGATGAAGGATCAACACTGGAGCCTACATCCGAAATCGCTGCCGGTGGAGCGGGGGGCGACGGCGGCGGCGCAGGACGATCCACGGCACGCGGAGTATCCAGCACCACCGGCGGATCTTCCGGCGGCGGCGGCGTCGGCGTCTTGATGGTCGGCGGCGCCAACGTCTTGATCGGCGGCGGCGGCTTGTCCGTCGGCGGCGGCGGTGGCGGCGGTGGCGGCGGCGGCGGTGGCGGCTCGATAAAGGTGACGCTCACCGTATCGGTTTTCTCGGTTTCCTGCGGTGGCGGCGACACTGGAGACAGCAACAACAGCAGCGCTGCCGCATGCAGAGCAACCGCAAAGCTGATGCCGGTGATGCGCGGCCAACTCAAGCCGAGTTCACGGCTGTTTCTATTCTCGATGTGGGCGAGATCTTCCGACATGCGCACGGCTCTAGAGGTGGGGGCCCCGCACGTTACCGGCGAGGCATCAACAGTGCGGCTTTTCGGCCGCAGGAATCCCGTAGTTTATACCAAGCTAGTGGACTTGTTCCAAGTCTTATTTTTGGTGTAAGCAAGAAACTGCGTGGTCGGTCTCATCGCGCAAGGATGCGTTTGGCATCCTCGGGCTTCTTGATACCCTTGTCCAGTGCCGATTTGGCGGCGGCTTTGGCCTCGGCTTTCTTGCCATCCATATCCAGCACCTTGGCCAGGTTCAAGTAAGCCTCACCATCCGCTGCCATCGGTGCGGCACGCTTGTACATGGCAATCGCCAGCGGCATGTTGTCGTTGGCATAGGCCGTTTGCGCCAAGATCTGGTAGTCGCGTGCAAGCTCCGGGCCTGGCTGCAAGATGCCCTTGGCCACGCCGTCATCGACCACCTTCTGTGCCTCCGTCCAGCGCTGGGCATTCATGTAACCGATATAGAGTGCACGCAACTCTCTTGGTTCGGTCAGCATGCCGCGTTGGTAGGCCTGTTCCAGCAACTTGTTGGCATCGTCAAATTTCTCCGCACCCTGCAGCGCGGCAACACCGTTCATCAACAGGCGTTTATCGGTGGGATTCTTGTTGATCAGGTCTTTGTAGATTGCGGCCGCTTCGTCATTGCGGTTTAAGCCTGCCAGCACGCCCGCACGGAACGCTAGCTGATCGGCTTTGCCCGATTTGGTTTCCGCCAAAAAGCGATCGATCGTGGCCAAAGCATCGGCGTACTTTTCTTCGCCGTACTGAATGATGGCCAGGTTGTACATTGTTGCGTAGTGACTATCGTTATCCAGCCCGTTGGCATCCACGGCCTTGCCAAAATAAGTGGCGGCCTTGGCTTGGTCGTTCATATTTGCAGCGGCATTGCCGGCCATCGAATAGGCAAACGCTTTGTCGTAGGCGTTGGCCGATGCCATCCCCCCCAATTCATCCGCTTTGCTGATGACCCCCGCCCAGTCGTCTTTTTCATAAAGCTCTTGCATCGCTTGCAAGGACTTGATCGTTTTGGGTGAGGCCTTGGCCTCGGGCGACTGGCGGGTAGCATTGGGGTACATCGGTGGCTTCTTCTCGGCCTCGGCCTTGGTCACCTTGCCATGTCCCAATTCGGCCTGCCGCTTGGCCCGCTCTTCGCGAGCACTGCTTTGTGGATCCGCATGCACCAACGGCGCCAACGTGATCAAACCCAAAGCCGCTGTCATGGCAACAATAAGAGGACGACGCATCGACAAGAACATACAACACCTCAATGAGTTGAGAGCCGCGTGGAGCAATACGGCGGTGTTAAAAAACTAGCAGAAACGAGGCAATTTGGCGCGTGCTATTGGTTCTGCGGCTGGCAACGTGGCTGGTGTCCGGTTGTGTGCGCTGCTTGCATGACTGGTGTCAAACCTTCGGCACGCTGCTGCAACTCACGCAATCGAGATTCTGGATCTGGGTGCGTGGACAGCCATTGCAGTGGCCGCGAACCATCCGCTGCACCCATGTTACGCCACAATGCCACTGCCCCATTCGGGTTGAAGCCGGCCTTGGCCATCATTTCCTGGCCCACGACATCGGCTTCAGATTCTTGTGCGCGCGAATTGGGCAACAGGAATGCCCCTTGCAGCAATGCCCCGCCAACTTGTCCCGTGGTCTGCTGCACCGCTTCCCCATAGCGCGACCCCACCGCCGCACCCGCCACGCCCAACCCAAGCTGGGCATAAGCCTGCCGTGTGATACGTTCGTCGTGATGCCGGGCAACAACATGCCCAATCTCGTGGGCAATCACCGCGGCCAGCTGATCTTGATCCTTGGCGACCTTGAAAATGCCGGTATAGACGCCGATTTTGCCACCCGGCAGGGCCCAGGCATTGGTTTCATCGTTTTGGAACAACGCATAGTCCCAATGCAAACCATTCCATGGTGCAGGCAGTTGCGTGGCAATGGCTGTCACCACACAGCCTACATAAGCCGTCAAGCGCCCCTCTTTACTCAGTGGCGTGGTGGCTTTGGCTTCCGCAAAGGCTTGTGCCCCCATCTGATCCAACTGCAGCTGCGAGACCGCCCCCACGTATTGGGTACGCCCGGTGGGCGACGTGGTAGTGGCGCATGCCACCAACAGCCCCAGGCTGGCAGCGGCAAGCAGCCAGCGGTGCGCCTTACACGTCAAGATTGGCCACCTTCAGCGCATTTTCCTCGATGAAATTGCGGCGCGGCTCCACCACATCGCCCATCAGGGTGCTGAAGATGGCGTCGGCAGCCACGGCGTCTTCCAGCTTCACTTGCAGCAGGCGGCGGGTATCCGGGTTCACCGTGGTATCCCACAACTGCTCCGGGTTCATTTCACCCAAACCCTTGAAGCGCTGGATCTGGCGGCCTTTCTTGGCTTCTTCCAACAGCCATTCCTGCGCTTGGGCAAAGCGGGTGATGGCTTGCACCTTGCTGCCGCGCACGATGCGCGCACCGTCCCGGATCAGCCCATGCAGCAGGCTGGCCGCCTCGCGCAGGGGCTTGAGTTCGCCATGCTCAAACAGCGCCCGTGGCAAAATCTGGGTCAGTTCCTCGCCCATGTGCACGCGGGTCACCAGCAATGCCGCCGGGCGGCCTTCCTGTGCGTCCTGCCAATGCAGTTGGTAGCGCGGCTTGCCCAGCCCGTTTTGGTTCAGGCGGGCAGCCAAGCTGTCGACATCGGCCTGCGTGGGCGCATGTACCGCATCCAGCGGGACGAAATCAATCAGTGCATCCAGCACGCCAGCGTCAAACCGATGCGCATTGCGTTGCACCGCCTCGCGGGCACGCGCAAATGCCAGCAACAAGGTTTCCAGCGCCTGGCCGGTGATGGCAGGTTCGGCCTCCGCCGGGATCAGCTGTGCTCCTTCCACCGCGTTGCCGGCCAAATAGGCGTCCAGTGCGGCATCGTCCTTCAGATACAACTCGTTTTTGCCTTGCTTGATCTTGTACAGCGGCGGCAGCCCGATGTAGATGTGGCCGCGGTCGATCAACTCCGGCATTTGCCGGTAGAAGAAGGTCAGCAGCAGGGTACGGATATGGCTGCCGTCCACGTCGGCGTCGGTCATGATGATGACGCGGTGATAGCGTAATTTATCCGGGTTATATTCATCCTTGCCGATACCGGTACCCAATGCGGTAATCAGCGTGCCAACCTCGGCACTGGCCAACATGCGGTCAAAGCGGGCGCGTTCCACATTCAAAATCTTGCCGCGCAGCGGCAGCACCGCCTGGGTCTTGCGGTTGCGGCCCTGCTTGGCACTGCCGCCGGCCGAATCACCCTCGACGATGAACAACTCGGACAATGCCGGGTCTTTTTCCGAGCAGTCGGCCAGCTTGCCGGGCAAGCCAGCGATATCCAGCGCGCCCTTGCGGCGGGTCAAGTCACGCGCTTTGCGCGCCGCTTCGCGGGCACGGGCGGCATCGACGATCTTGCCGGCGATGGCCTTGGCTTCGTTCGGGTGCTCTTGCAGGAACTCCTCGAACTTTGCGGCGAAAACAGAATCGACAACCGCACGTACCGGCTCCGTGACCAGTTTTTCCTTGGTCTGCGAGGAAAAGCCAGGATCCGGCACCTTCACCGACAGCACCGCGATCATGCCTTCGCGCATGTCATCGCCCGACAGCGAGACCTTGGCCTGCTTGGCAATGCCGCTGCTTTCGATATAGCGGGTCAGGGTACGGGTGAGCGCAGCCCGGAAACCGGTGAGATGGGTACCGCCATCTTTTTGCGGAATATTGTTGGTGAAGCAGTACATCGTTTCCTGGTAGGAATCGCTCCACTGCACGGCGCAGTCGACGACGATGCCGTCCTGCTCCCCGCTGATCGAGATCACATTGGCATGCAGGGGGGTCTTCAACTGGGCCAAGTGCTCAACGAAGCTGCGAATGCCACCTTCGTACTGGAAGACATCATGCTTACCGTCCAGGTGTTCATCGATCAATTCGATCTTGACCCCGGAGTTGAGGAAGCTGAGCTCACGCAAGCGCCGGGCCAGAATGTCGTAGTGGAATTCGACGTTATCGTTGAAGGCCACCACCGACGGCCAGAAGCGAACCTCGGTACCGCGTTTGCTGGATGCTTCCAATTGCTTGAGCGGGTACACCGCCTCGCCATGGCGGTATTCCTGCTGGAAGTGGTAGCCATCGCGCCAGATATCCAGCAACAGCTTCTCGGACAGCGCGTTGACCACCGACACACCCACACCATGCAAACCGCCGGAGACCTTGTAGCTGTTGTCGTCGAACTTGCCACCGGCGTGCAGGACGGTCATCACCACTTCGGCAGCGGAGATGTCGCGGCCCTGCTTTTCGCTTTCCTTGGCGTGCCGACCTACCGGAATACCGCGACCGTTGTCCCAGACCGAGACCGAACCATCGGCGTGAATCGTCACGCGCACCTGATCGGCATGGCCGGCCAGCGCTTCGTCCACGCCGTTATCGACGACTTCAAACACCATGTGATGCAGGCCGGAACCGTCGTTGACGTTGCCGATATACATGCCCGGGCGTTTGCGGACGGCTTCCAGCCCTTCCAGGGCGGTAATGCTGTTGGCATCGTAATTCCCGGCGGTTGCCGCTGGGGTGATGGTTGGGGGCGTCTGGCCCGGAATCTGTTCGTTCTGCGACATCAGCGCGTTCGGCTCCCGAGGCGCGCCGAAAGACGCGCCAAGACACATTAGCAATAGGAACCTGCAGTATAGCCGACCCGGGGCGGACCAGCCCTCGCTAGGGATGCAGTGGCCCGGTGATGACGCCATGTTCCACGTGGAACATCGTGACTGGCAACGCCATCGTCGCCAATGCCGGGGGGGGCTCGGTGCCGGTCACCAGTACTTGCGCCCCACTCGCGGCCAGCACCGCCAAGACGCGCTGTTGATGCTGGCGGTCCAATTCCGACCCCAAATCATCCAGCTGCAGGACCGGCCAATGCCCCAAGGTTTGCGCCAGCTGCGTGGCCTGGGCCAGCAACAAGGCCAATGCCAGTTGTTTGGTTTGCCCGCGTGACAAGCCTTCGCGACCCGGCAGGTGCTGCAAACCGAACCGCAGATCGGCGCGATGCGGGCCCACACTGGTGTGGCCAAGGCTCAAATCGCGCTCGCGGGCCAACAGCAAAGCATCGGCCAGGGCGAGTTCTTGCCGCTTCCAGCCAGGGGATAACGTCAACACCACCGCGCCCGCGGCCGGGAGTAGTTGTGGCAATAACGCAACGAGATGCTCTTGCAGACTGGCGACATAGCTTTCACGCAGCTGGGTCAGCACTTCACCCGATTGCGCCAGCTCATGCTCCCACGCGTCCAATTGGGCACGGCCGCCGGATTGCCGCAACAACGCGTTGCGTTGCTTCAACGCCCGTGTATAGCGGCGCCACTGCGGCAAAAAGGTATGTTCCACGTGAAACATGCCCCAATCCAGATAGCGGCGGCGTCCCTCGCTGCCGCCATCAACCAAGGCATGGCTACCGGGTTCAAAGCTGATCACCGCCAACGCTTCACACAACTGACTGATCTGCCGAAGGTCACTGCCATCCAGCCGTGCTTGCCATTGGCTACCGGTGTGCCGCAACCCGGCCCGGTGGGTGGATTGATCCGGCAAGCGCCATTCCACATAGGCCTGCAAGGCCGGATCTCCTTGCCGCACCAGACCATCCCGTACCCGGGCACGGAAACTGCGGCCATGCGCCAGCAAGTGCAACGCTTCCAACAGGGTGGTTTTGCCGGAACCGTTATCACCGGTAATCAAGTTGAAGCCCGCCACCGGCGAAAACTCGGTCTCTGCAAACCGACGGAACGAATGCAGGTGCAGGCGCTGAATCAACATGCCAGGATCACGTGCAGGCACATACAACAACGCCCGGGGAAGCCGGGCGTTGCCAAACGTGTTTCACATAACGCAGCAGGATCATTTACAGACGCAGCGGCATGACCACATGCCGTGCATGTGCACTGTCGGCACCGCGCACCAAAGCCGATGAATTCGCATCGCGTAATTGCAAAACCACCGATTCGGAACGCAACGCACTCAGCGCTTCCAGCAAGTAGGTGACATTGAAGCCAATCGCTAATCCATCAACGTGGGTATCGGCTTCCACTTCTTCCTGCGCTTCTTCTTGCTCGGGGTTATGCGCACTGATCCGCAACAAATTGGGAGCAACTTCAACCCGAACGCCACGATATTTTTCATTGGACAAAATCGAGGTTCGTTGCAATGCCGCACGCAACACCTCGCGATCAACCGTGACCTCGCGATCGGCCCCAATCGGAATCACCGCCTCGTAATCCGGGAATTTACCTTCGATCAATTTGCAGGTGAAAATGACATCGTTACGTTTGATCCGGATATGCCCTTTGCCAAGCTCCAGTTCCAGCAGGCGATCGCCGCCTTCCAGCAGGCGTTGCAGTTCTTGTACACCCTTGCGCGGGACGATGATCTGACGCTTACCGCCTTGTCCTGGCTCCAATGCCGCTTCGCATAGCGCCAGACGGTGGCCATCGGTTGCGACACAACGCAACGACGTTTCACGCAGATCAAACAAGAGACCGTTGAGATAAAACCGGACATCCTGCTGGGCCATGGCAAATGCTGTGCGCTCCAGCAGTTCTTTCAAAGAGGCTTCCGGAATTTGCAGGCGTTCGCTGGCATCGACTTCATCCAACGACGGGAAGTCGTTGGCGGGCAAACTGGCGAGTGTGAAGCGGCTGCGTCCTGCTTGAACAGCAACTTTGTCCCCCGTCTTGCTGATGGTGACAAGGCTCCCATCGGGCAGGGCGCGCACGATTTCGAACAATTTGCGTGCAGGAATGGTGAGTTCGCCATCCTGAGCGCCATCGACGGCCACGCGCGCGACCATTTCCACTTCAAGATCCGTGCCGGTCAGCGACAGTTGGCCGCCATCGAGACGAGCAAGCAAGTTGGCCAGTACTGGCAGTGTATGGCGGCGCTCGACCACATTCACGACTTGTGCCAATGGCTTGAGTAGAACTTCGCGTTGCAGGGAAAACCGCATATCAACCCCTTGCCCTAATTGGGTGGTGGAGCGTTGCCGCTTGGCAAGCTCCGGCTTTTGAAAGGATATAAATCTAGAAAGCAGGTGGTGTTGGTACAACGAAATTATCTGTAAAACTTCATTAAGTTATTGTTTTAAAAAGTAAATTCGCAATCCAAAAGGCTGCGGGAAAAGCACGGGTAGATTGCGGAAAACTTGTGGATAACTTTGGCGGCGTTGTGCCATCCCGAGTTATCCACAACTCTTGCCTGGCTTATTCACTGAGCTTGCGGATCAATTTTTCCCAATCTTCGTACAACTTGCCATCACTGTCTTTGAGTTTCTTGATCTGACGGCACGCATGCAACACGGTGGTGTGGTCGCGGCCATCAAACGCATCCCCGATGTCGGGCAGGCTGTGTTCGGTCAACTCTTTGGCCAGTGCCATTGCCATTTGCCGCGGACGCACCAATGACCGGGTGCGGCGCTTCCCCAGCATCTCTCGAAGCTGTAGCCCGTAGTAGTCTGCCACGGCTTTTTGGATGTTGCCGATGCTGATCGATTGCTGCAGCGCGCGCCAACGATCGCGCAGGGTTTCCTGCGCAAACTCCAACGTTACCGGTCGCCCCAGCAAGCCAGCTTGGGCGGTCAGTTTGTTGATTGCGCCTTCCAACTCACGCACATTGCTGGGCATCTTCTTGGCGATCAGCTGGGCGACTTCATCCGGAATCGACGTGCCCCGTTCACGTGCTTTGGATAACACGATCTGTGCGCGGGTTTCGAAATCCGGCGGGTCAATGGCCACCGACAATCCCCAGCCCAGCCGGGACTTCAGCCGCGGCTCCAAGCCTTCCACTTCACGCGGATAGCGGTCGCAAGTCATGATGATCTGCTGCTTGCCATCAAACAGGGCGTTGAAGGTGTGGAAGAATTCTTCCTGGGTGCGATCCTTGCCGGCAAAGAATTGGATGTCGTCGATCAGCAGCGCGTCGATTTTCTGGAATTGCCGCTTGAATTGATCAGCAGATTTTTCCTGAAGCGCACGGAAAAACGCGCTGTAGAAATCGTTGGAACGCAGGTACAGCACTTTGGCTGCCGGATTGAGCCGGCGCATTTCATTGCCGGCGGCAAACATCAAATGCGTCTTGCCCAAGCCGGTGGCGCCATACAGCAACAACGGGTTGTGGCTACGCTCGCCAGGCTTTTGCGCGGCTGACCATGCCGCAGCACGAGCCAGCTGATTGCTGCGGCCTTCAACGAAATTCCCGAACACATAATGTGTGTCCAGATTGCCCCGAAACGGTTCCTCGGCAGCCGCAGCTGGTGCGGTGCCAGCGCGTGGTGATGTTGGCTCGGCAAGCGTGCGTGTCGGCGCACCGACGTTCAGCGAGACATCGTCAAACCCACCAAAATGGCGCGCCAATTCGCGAATTCGCGGCAAAAACCGATCGCATACTTCGTCGCGCACAAAGGTATTGGGCGCGTACAGCAGCAGCCCATCATCGCGTGGTACCGATTGCAGGGGTTTGAGCCAGGCCAGCACATCTTCCTGTGCGACTTCGGATTCCAGGCGATGCAGGCAGGCGAGCCAGACGTCCATGCGTTGGTGCGTTCTCTCAGAGACGAAAACCCACAGGCGCAGATGAGGGCCTGTGGATAACATTGGGGAAGACTGGCAGATTAGCATCCCGAACGATTCCCGCCAAACCACGGCGTAGGGTTTCGGGTATCGCTTGGCTTGCACAGGCCGCATAAAGCCGCTATCATTCCGAGTCTTTTCCGTTCAAAACAAGCAAGCAGGCCCGAAATGGCGACCAAGCGCACTTACCAGCCCAGCAACCTCAAGCGCAAGCGTGATCATGGCTTCCGCGCCCGTATGGCAACCGCCGATGGCCGCAAGGTGTTGGCGCGTCGCCGCGCCAAGGGCCGTCGCCGTCTGACGGTCTGACCCCCAAGCGGGGTCAGCTCTCCGGTTTCGGCCGGAATGCGATGACGCAGGATGCTTTGAACCTAACGCCGGTATCCACTCAGGATGCCGGCGTTATCGCGTTTGCGGGTTCATGTGGGTTGCCGCCGCAGGCAAGAGTGCGCGCCAAGGCCGAGTTTACGCAGGTGTTCGAGACCGGCAAACGCGTGGCCGAACCGCTGATGGCGTTGCATTGGTTGCACGATACGCATGCACCCAGGATCGGCTTGGCGGTGTCGCGCAAGGTCGACCCGAATGCGGTAGGTCGTAATCGGATCAAGCGCGTTCTGCGCGACGCCTTCCGTCATCTGCGGCCGCAGTTACGCCCCGGTGCGTACGTGATTGTGGCACGTGCAGCGGCGCGACAAGCCGATAACGTAGCGCTGCGCGATTGTTTCGATCGCCTGCTCAAGCGCGCTTGTGCATTGCCGCAAATACAGGCGCGGGGCACAATGCCGCCCGCACCTTCCCTTCCTCAAGATGCTTCCGCGCCGATCATGGCTGTGGAACCAGGCAAGCCTGTCCAATGAATCAGACCCGTACTTTCCTGTTGATGGCTTGGCTGATGGTGGCCTTTTTGCTGTGGCGCGAATGGGGCAATGAGCATGCCCCGGCGGCAACGCCGGCGGCCATTCCGGCAGCCCAGCAGACTACACCCGGTAATTTGGCCAATACGTCCAATTTGCCCACCGCCAGCGCGATTCCCGGCGTAGCGGCGAGTGCTGCGAGCGCACAACTGCGTGCCACCGCCGAGACCGGCCCGCTGGTGCGGTTGCGCAACGACGTGCTGGATCTGCAATTGAATGGCCTTGATGTGGTGCGTGCCGAGTTGCTGCAATACCGGCAGGCACGTGCGCCGGGTAGCCCGGCAGTGGTTTTGTTCAACCCCGAGCAGGCCCAGTTTTTTGTTGCCCAGGCCATTTGGCGTGGCGTCGATGGCACTGTGTTGGTGCCGCTGCCGGAAGGCCCAGCGCGTGAATTTACCCTGGCCAACGGTGCCGCTGCCGTCAGTGCGCGGTTTGTCGCCAATGCCGCCAATGGCATTCAGCTGCAGCGCACCGTGACCCTGGCGCGTGGTAGCTATGCGCTGCAAGTGCATGACGAGCTCGTCAATACCGGCAATGTGGCGTGGACCGGCAATATCGCGCGGGTGCTGGATCGGGTGCCACCGGTGGTCAAAACCGGGTTCACCAATCCGGAAAGTTTCAGCCTGAGTGGCGCGGCGTGGTACAGCGCCACGGACAAATACAAAAAGCGCAAATACACCAACTTCACCAAAGATGGCCCGCTGGATCAGACTGTGACCGGGGGTTGGGTGGCGCTATCGCAGCATTATTTTTTAACCGCATGGGTGCCGCAGAAAGATCAAGCGGCGTTGTTCACTTTGGCTGAAAAGGGCCGCACATACGAAATCGCCGCCCGTGGCCCACAGGTGAGTCTGGCCCCGGGCCAGCGGTTTGCGAGCAATGCCACGTTGTGGGTGGGGCCAAAATTGGCCGATAAACTGGAAGCAACCGCACCGGGGCTGGAGTTGGCGCTGGACTACGGCATGTTCACGGTGTTGTCCAAACCCATTCACTGGTTGCTGACCCAATTGCACAAACTCACCCACAACTGGGGTTGGGCGATCGTGCTGTTGGTGGTGTTGATCAAGTTGGCGCTGTATCCGCTGTCGGCTGCGCAGTACAAGTCGATGGCCAAAATGCGCAAGTTCCAGCCGCGCATCGCTCAGCTCAAAGAGCGCTATGGCGAAGACAAGCAGAAATTCCAGATGGCGATGCTGGATCTGTACAAGAAAGAAAAGATCAATCCCGCCGGCGGCTGCTTGCCGGTATTGATCCAGATGCCGGTGTTCTTGGCGCTGTATTACGTGCTGCTGGAGGCGGTGGAGTTGCGCCAGGCACCGTGGATCGTGGGTTGGGTCAGTGATCTGACCGCGCAAGACCCGTACTTCATTTTACCTTTGCTCAATGCTGCGGTGATGTTCTTGACCCAGCGCCTGACCCCGGCGGTGGGGATGGATCCGATGCAGCAGAAGATGATGCAGATGATGCCGTTGGTGATGGCGGTGATGTTTGCGTTCTTCCCGGCCGGTTTGGTGCTGTACTGGGTCACCAATGGCACCTTGGGGCTGGCGCAGCAGTGGTGGAATACGCGCAGGTTTGCCGAGGAGCCGGCCAAGGCGTAACCCAGGTAATGTTGGCCGTGGATGCTTGACGGGCTTTATCACGATCCTATGTCGATGCACGCAGACACTGACACCATCGTTGCCATTGCCACCGCACCGGGTGCCGCTGGCGTTGGGATTGTGCGGTTGTCCGGCCCGGCGGCACGCAGCATCGCTGAAACGATCTGCAGGCGCAGCCTGTCGCCCCGCGTTGCGCAGTACGCACGTTTTGCCGATGCCAATGGCGACATCCTTGACGATGGCATCGCCTTGTATTTTGCCGCGCCGGCCAGTTTCACCGGGGACGATGTGGTGGAGTTGCAGGCGCATGGCAGCCAAGTTCTGCTGCGCGAGCTGGTGGGCCGCTGCATCGCACTGGGTGCGCGGCAGGCACAGCCGGGGGAGTTCAGCCAGCGGGCATTTGGCAATGGCAAATTGGATCTGGCACAGGCCGAGGCACTGGCCGATTTGATCGCTGCGGCAGATGTGCGTGCGGCGCGTGCTGCCAGACGCTCACTGGATGGTGTGTTCTCACGGCGGGTGGACGCGTTGATGGCGCAAGTGTTGGCCCTGCGCGTACACGTGGAGGCGGCGATCGACTTTGCCGACGAGCCCTTGGATACGCTGGGTGGGCGCGCGTTGCAGGACAATTTGCACGTAGCGCAGGACACGCTGGCGCAATTATTGGCTGCCGCCAGCAATGGTCAAGCCTTGCGGGATGGTTTGCATGTGGTGCTGGTGGGGCCACCGAACGCGGGCAAAAGCTCGATCCTCAATGCTTTGGCCGGCCGCGATCGTGCGATTGTGACTGACATCCCAGGAACCACCCGCGACCTGCTGCAAGAAACCATTCAGGTCGATGGTGTGGCGTTGACATTGGTGGATACCGCGGGTCTGCGCACCGCCAGTGATGCCATCGAAGCCGAGGGTATCCGGCGTGCACAACACGAGCTTGCGCGTGCCGATTTGGCGCTGGTGGTGGTCGATGCACGCGATCCACAGGCGGGGCGACAGGCGGTCGAAACGGCGCTGGTTGGCATACCGGACGTGTTGTGGCTGTACAACAAGATGGATTTGCTGGCCACGCATCTGGAGCTTGCCGAAGATGCGTTGGCGGTGTCGGCCAAAACCGGTGCCGGGATGCCTGCGCTGCATGCGCGGTTGCTGGCGCTGGTGGGGGGGGAGGCCACCAGCGGTGCATTTTCTGCGCGCAGCCGACATGTGCAGGCGTTGCGGCATGCCCAGCATGGGCTTGAGCAGGCAACCCTTGAATTGCAGCACGAGCGACTGGAACTGGCAGCGGAGGCGCTGGCGCAGGCGCACGCGGATTTGGGCACCATTGGCGGCGCAATTGACGCAGATGGATTACTGGGTCACATTTTTTCGACGTTTTGCATCGGAAAATGACTTTCGGATGGCGCACGCTTGACAAACACGCTGCGTTGCCGCGTGCTATCGTCAGACAAGCCATGGTTCAACGGGGGAAATACTCATGTCTGCAAGCAAAAAGCTGTTCCACGGGGTCGCACCGGTTGCCCTGACGCTGGCCATCGCCTGTGCGCTTGGTGCCTGTAAAAAAGACGATGCTGCAGCCACTGGGCCAGCAGCGCCACAAGCCGCCGCCAAACCCACGCCGGAGTCGGTGGTGTCGGCCAGCGTGGCATCCATGGGGGCCGATCAATTGCGTGAAGCCGCAGGCAAGGCCTACAACGAGAACCGGTTGTATGCACCGGCGGGTAATAATGCGATGGAGTATTACTTGGCCCTGCGTGACAAGGTGCCAGGCGATGCCGGCGCGTCGAGTGCGCTGAATGACTTACTGCCGATGGCGGTGGTGGCAGCTGAGCAGGGTGTGACTCGGCAGGATTATGCCGAAGCCAATCGTCTGTTGGCGCTGATTGGGAAGGCCGATGCCAACCATCCGGCGCTGGCGCGTTTGAAGGCCAGCGTAGCCAGCAATGAAGCCAAGGCTCAGAAAGAGGCCGAAACGCAGAAATTGACGGCGGAAGAAGAAGCCAAGAAGCAGGCAGATTTGGCGAAGAAGCGCGAAGAAGACCAAAAGAAGCTGCAAGAACAGCAGAAGCAGCAAACCGCAGCACAAGAGCAGCAGCGCCAGCAGCAGGCCGCCGCCGAGGCGGAACGCCAGAAACAAGCCGCCGCCGCCGCCGAGGCGGAACGCCAGAAACAAGCGGCAGCCGCAGCAGAAAAGCCAACCCAAGCGGCCGCACCGGCTGCAGCACCGGCCGCACGGCCGTCTGCAGCATCCAACGAATTGCGCCCGATCTCCACGCCCAGCCCGCGCTTCCCGCCGGCGGCGCAGCGCGCCGGTGGCACCGGTTCGGTGCAGGTGGAATTCACCGTGGGTACCGATGGTTCGGTGTCCAGCGCGCGCGTGGTGTCCAGCGATACCCCACGTCAGTTCCAGCGTGATTTTGAACGTGAGGCACTGGCTGCGGTCAAGCGCTGGCGCTTCCAACCGGTGGGTCAGGCCACCACCAGTCGGCGCACGATTTCGTTCGAGTAATTCCGAACGGATGGAGGCTGCAAAAAAGCCCGGCGTTGCGCCGGGCTTTTTCTTGTTTGCACATCCCGCGTCAGGTCAGGCCGAGATCGCCAACTTTTCCTGCTTGTAGCGCCACACGGCCAGTGCCCACAAGATCGTGGCCAATGCCAGCGAGCTGGCCAAGTACAGGCCCCATTGCTGCAGCGATGCGGCTTCGCCACGGGTGATCTTCTGGATCAACTGGTTTTGCGACAAAAACGGCACCGCGTACTGCCACAGTGCGGTGTCTTTCAGCGGGTAGGCCATCAAGCCATAGGCCGGCAGCATCGGCAGCATCATCAGCCACATGATGTGGCTTTGCGCTTCCTTCATGCTCTTGGCACCAGCGGCCAAGGTGGTGATCAAGGCGGTGCCGATCAATACCAGCGGCAGCAAGGTCAGCAGCAGTTTGCCCATCGCCGCGAAGCTCACATCCATCTGACTGCCGATGCCGCCGCTGGCCAGTGATGCCGACGTTTTGAAGGACACCAGGATCAGCAGCATCGACAGCAGGCCCAAGGATACCGCCGCCAGCATCTTGCCGCCGACCAATGCTGCACGTGATGCCGGTGTGGCCAGCAGTGGCTCAAGGGATTGCCGCTCACGTTCGCCGGCGGTGGTATCCATCGCCAAGTGTGCGCCGCCGATGAAAGCGAAAATGGTCAGGATCATCGGTAGCAGCACGCTCATGAACTGGCTGTTCTTGGCTTCCTGAGTGGCCATGTCGCGGGTGCCCACGCGCAGGGGCGTGGCGATGGCCGGGTTGATGCCGCGGATCAGCAGCCGCATCGCGCCAATGCTGTTGCCGTAGCCTTCCAGCACCTTGGTGACCCGCGCCACTTTGACATCGCCATTGCGGCGGGTGGAGTCGGTGATGATGTCGATCTTGGCGGGCTTGCCCGCCGCCCAGTCCTTGTCGAAATCGGTGTCAATCGCCAGCGCCAGATCTTCCTGTTGGGCCCGCACGCGGGCGTCGATGTCGGCCGGCGCGGCATGAGTGTCGATGCCGTAGCTGGCCAAGAACGTGATCAAATTCGGCGCACGTTCAATGCCCACCACGGGCAGATCCAGGTTTTTTTCCAGTTGGGTTTCGGCCCGCATTTGGGTGAGCTTGCCGATCCCGAGAAACAGCACCGGATATAGCAAGGGCGCGACCAGCAAGGTCAACAGGAAGGTGCGGCGATCGCGCACGAAGTCACGCCATTCCTTGCGCATCACCGTGAATAACGTGCTGAAAAAATGTTGCTGGTTCATGCGTGCAGGCCCTCTTCGCTGCCGATCAAAGTCACGAATGCGTCTTCCAGATTGTCTTCGCCGGTCATCGCACGCAGCTCATCGGGGGTGCCCTGCGCGGTCACCTTGCCGTGCGCGATGATTACGATGCGGTCACACAGCGCGGCCACCTCTTGCATGATGTGGCTGGAAAAAATCACGCAGCGGCCTTCGCCGCGCAGCTCTTTCAAAAAGCTGCGCAGGCCACGCGTGGTCATCACATCGAGGCCATTGGTGGGCTCATCCAAAATGACGTTTTTGGGGTCATGCACCAGCGCACGGGCGATTGCGGTCTTGGTGCGCTGGCCTTGTGAAAAGCCCTCGGTGCTGCGGTCGAGGAAGTCTTCCATTTGCAACGCGGCGGCCAGTTTTTGGGTGCGCTGGGCAATCGCCTGCGCGGACATGCCGTGCAGTTGGCCGAAGTAGTCGATGTTCTCGCGTGCGGTCAGACGCTTGTACACGCCGCGTGCATCCGGTAGCACGCCCAGGCTGCGGCGCACGCGCTCGGCATCGGCGGCCACATCAATGCCATCCACCAGCACGCGGCCGGTTTCCGGTGTCATCAGGGTATAGAGCATGCGCAAGGTGGTGGTTTTGCCGGCACCATTGGGGCCCAGCAAGCCGGTGATCTGGCCGTCGTGTGCGGTGAAGCCGACGTCATCCACGGCGATCACGCGCTGCTTGTCCTTGCCCTTGCCGGGGAAAGTTTTGCGAAGATGTTCTGCAACGATCATTGCGTTGTTCCTTGAAGGTAGGGGCGCTTACGGCGCGGCGCCGTTGAAGCTGGTAAAGGGCTGTGCATAGGCCAACGTGTCCAGGCAGCTGGCGTCCAGGTGTTTGCCATCGGCTTGTTCGATGAACTGCGCAAACAGTTTTGGCATGCAGCCGGCGCCAATCA
>Ga0208693_1000147_pt1 | contig 58181 bp, 54 predicted proteins | sample AD_UKC071_MetaG_FD_184438 | JGI IMG/M metagenome (GOLD analysis project Ga0208693, IMG submission 184438) | Active sludge microbial communities of municipal wastewater-treating anaerobic digesters from USA - AD_UKC071_MetaG (SPAdes) (version 2) | ecosystem: Engineered > Bioreactor > Anaerobic >... | reverse complement strand
ACCACGAACTCGCCGAAGCCGTCCGAGCCGATGCCGGCGTACAGCGACGAACCTGACTTGACCGCCACCACGCCCGGCGAGGCCGGGTCGCAGAAGGCGGCGGCGTAGCTGCCGTCGGCCTGGGCGGCCGCCCGACGGGCGCCCTCGATCAGCAGCAGGGCGGTGTCAGGAACATCGATTCCGGACGCCGTCGCCGCGGCCTGGACCTCGGTCAGCACGGCCGCGTCGGCGAGGCCCTGGGCGTAGTAGTGCTCGGTGAGGTGGGTGATCATCTCGCCGTCGTTGTCGGACACGACCGTGTGGCCGGCGTCAGCGAGGAACGTCTTGAGCGCGTCAGTGTTGGAGATGTTGCCGTTGTGGGCGCCCAGGAACGGCAGCCGGCAGGCCATCTGGTGGGGCTGGCAGTTCTCCTGCGTCACGGCGCCGTAAGTGGCCCAGCGGACCTGACCGATGAAGCGCTGGCCGCTCGCCCGATCGATGCCGAGGTCCGGGACGACGCGGCTGGGCGCGCCGACGGCCTTGAGGAGGTTGATCGAACGGTCCTCGGCCACGAAGCCGCCACCGGTCGAGTCGTAGCCGCGGTACTCGAGTCGCTTCAGCAGCTCACCGCCCTCGAAGCCGAGGCGGGGGTTGTCAGCGCCGTAGCACAGGGAGACGATGCCGCACACGGTGGTGCTCCTTCAGCGATGCGCCGTCGATCCTTCGGCGGCAGGCGGATTTCACTGGTGATGTTGCCACATGGGGACGCCGCCGAGGCACCACGCTGACGTGACGGCCACCAGGCGACCACGAGTTGACTCTTCACTCGCGCGGCTGGCCCTAGAACCACGCTGTCCGAAGGTCGTGCCAGCGTCTCAGGACCGGTGCGTGGTCGGGCGGGCCGGAACGGGAACGGGCCCCGGGACGAACTCCCGAGGCCCGCTCACGACTCGCTCTGACTAGCTGCAGCCGGACGTGGACCCGCAGCCCTCGCAGACGTAGCACGACCCGGACGGACGCATCTTGGTGCCGCACGTGAGGCACAGGGGGGCGTCCACGGCGTGGCCGGTCAGCTTCTCCATCAGCTCGGCCGACGTGCGCGCCGTGCCGCTGAGCCGGGGCTCGATGGTGAGCAGGGCGGGCTGGTTGGCGCCGCGCTCGTCGAAGGTCATGTTGTCGGCTGCGTCGTTCTTGAGTGACTCGGACTCGATCATCTGAGCCTCGTCCTCCTCCGAGAGGTACGACCCGGTCGCCACGTACCGAGCGCGCTCGTCCGCGGTGTAGATGCCGAGCTCGGAGCGCTCGTCGAAGGCCAGGTAGTCCAGCGCCAGCCGCTTGAACACGTAGTCGATGATCGACTGCGCCATCCGCAGATCCGGGTCGTCGGTCATGCCGGCGGGCTCGAACTTCAGGTTCGTGAACTTCTGGACGTACGTCTCGAGCGGGACGCCGTACTGGAGCGCGATCGAGATGGCGATCGAGAAGGCGTCCATCACGCCGGCGAGGGTGGAGCCCTGCTTGCCGAGCTTGAGGAACAACTCGCCGAGGCGTCCGTCGGTGTACTCCGACGAGGTCATGTAGCCCTCGGCGCCGCCGACCGTGAACGAGGTCGTCTTGCCGCGCCGCGACTTGGGCAGCCGCTGGCGGCGGGGCCGGTACTCGATCCGCACCTCGGGCTCGGCGACCGGCGCCTCGACGACGGCCTCCTTCTTCTTGCCGTCCGAGAGTGGCTGGCCCACCTTGCAGTTGTCGCGGTAGACGGCCAGCGCCTTGAGGCCGAGCTTCCAGCCCTGCAGGTAGACGTCCGCGATCTCCTCGACCGTCGCGGTCTCCGGCAGGTTCACCGTCTTGGAGATGGCGCCCGAGATGAACGGCTGCACGGCGGCCATCATCCGGACGTGCCCCATCGGCTTGATGGCGCGCTCCCCCATGGCCGTGTCGAAGACCTCGTAGTGCTCGCGCTTGAGCCCGGGGGCGTCCACAACGTGCCCGTTCTCGGCGATGTAGGCGACGATGGCTTCGGAGATCTCGTCCGAGTAGCCCAGCCGCTTCAGTGCCCGCGGCACCGTCTGGTTGACGATCTGCATCGAGCCGCCGCCGACCAGCTTCTTGAACTTGACCAGCGAGAAGTCGGGCTCCACGCCGGTGGTGTCGCAGTCCATCATGAAGCCGATGGTGCCGGTCGGGGCCAGCACGGACGCCTGCGCGTTGCGGAAGCCGTTGCGGGTACCCAGCTCGATCACCCGGGACCACTCGTGCGTTGCCACCTCGTGGATGTCGCGGTCGGCCTCTTCGATGAGGCGCAGCTCGTCGTTCGCGACCTGATGCTTGCGCATCACCTTCTGGTGCGCGGACGCGTTGCGCGCGTAGCCGTTGTAGGGGCCGACGATCGCGGCCAACTCGGCGGAGCGGCGGTAGGACGCGCCCGTCATCGCCGAGGTGATCGCCGCGGCCAGGGAGCGTCCGTTCTCGGTGTCGTAGCCGCGACCCATCGCCATGAGCAGGGCGCCCAGGTTGGCGTACCCGATGCCCAGCTGGCGGTAGTTGCGCGTGGTCTCCGCGATCGACTCGGTCGGGAAGTCGGCGAAGCAGATCGAGATGTCCATCGCGGTAATGATCAGCTCGACGGCCTTCACGAACGTGGCGGCGTCGAAGGTGTCGTCCTCGCCGAGGAACTTCAGCAGGTTCAGCGAGGCCAGGTTGCAGGAGCTGTTGTCGAGGCTCATGTACTCCGAGCAGGGGTTGGACGCCGTGATGCGTCCGGTCTCGGGGTTGGTGTGCCAGGCGTTGATGGTGTCGTCGTACTGAATGCCGGGGTCAGCGCACTCCCACGCGGCCAGCGCGATCTTGTTCCACAGCTCGCGGGCATCGATCGTCTCGACGACGCGTCCGTCCTTGCGGCCGCGAAGCCCGAACTCGCTGCCGGCCTCCACCGCCGCCATGTAGGAGTCGGAGACGCGCACCGAGTTGTTGGCGTTCTGGTACTGGACGCTGACGATGTCCTTGCCGCCGAGATCCATGTCGAAGCCGGCGTCGCGGAGCGCGCGGATCTTGTCCTCCTCGCGCGCCTTGGTCTCGACGAACTCAACGATGTCGGGGTGGTCGACGTCCAGAACGACCATCTTCGCAGCGCGCCGCGTGGCGCCGCCGGACTTGATCGTGCCCGCGGAGGCGTCCGCGCCACGCATGAAGCTGACCGGACCCGACGCCGTCCCGCCTGAGCTCAACAGCTCCTTGGACGACCGGATGCGCGACAGGTTGAGGCCCGCGCCCGAGCCGCCCTTGAAGATGAAGCCCTCTTCGCGGTACCAGTTCAGGATCGACTCCATGGAGTCGTCGACGCTGAGGATGAAGCAGGCCGACACCTGCTGCGGGGACGCCGTGCCCACGTTGAACCACACCGGGGAGTTGAAGCTGAAGTACTGGTGGATCAGCATCCACTTGAGCTCGTGCCCGAAGATCTCGGCGTCCTCGGCGGTCGCGAAGTAGCCGTATCGCTCGCCGGCCGCCTGGTAGGTGTCGACGACGCGATCCACGAGCGCCTTGAGGGACGCCTCGCGGGCGTCCGTCCCGACGGCCCCGCGGAAGTACTTGGTGGTCACGATGGTCGACGCGTTCAGCGACCAGTAGTCGGGGAACTCGACACCGCGCTGCTCGAAGACGGTCTCGCCGGTCTTCCAGTTGGTCTGGACGACGTCGCGGCGCTCCCAGGTCACCTCGTCGTACGGGTGGACGCCCGCCGTGGTGAAGACCCGCTGGATCGTCAGGCCCTTCGGCTTTCCGGACGCCTTCGTGCGCTCGGTCTTGGTGTCGGTCATGCGTTTCGCCTTCCTCAGGACGTACCGGGTGGTGTGGGTGGTTCTTGGTGGTTCAGAACAGGTGCTCAGCAGAGCTCTGTGCGCGGGGTGGGACGGCGGCGACCGTGTCACGGAGCCGCTGGATCTCGGTCTCGAAGTCGTCGAGGCAGGCGTAGTTCTTATAAACGGACGCGAACCGGAGGTACGCGACCGGGTCCAGGCTCTTCAGCGGGCCCAGGATCGCGACCCCGACCTGCTCGGCCGGCACTTCGGCCTGGCCGGACGCCCGAATGGTCTCCTCGACCTGCTGGCCGAGTTTGGCCAGGTCGGCCTCGCTGACCGGACGCCCCTTGCAGGCCTTGCGGACGCCGCCGATGACCTTCTCGCGCGAGAAGGGTTCGACGACGCCGGATCGCTTCAGCACGACGAGCTGCGTGGCTTCCAGCGTGGTGAACCGGCGCGCGCACTCCTTGCACTCGCGGCGGCGGCGGATGCTGGAGCCGTCCTCGGCAACCCGAGAGTCGAGGACGCGCGAGTCAGGGTGCCGACAGTAGGGGCAATGCACGCCGTACCCCTTCCAGTTCGGACGCCTGCGCCGCGAGGATGTGGACGACGCTGTGGACGAGATGTGCACTCTCACCACAATCTGTGGGAAAAACACACCCTTGTAACTACTAGATGTAGAGGTTAGGCCGCGAGTGTCGTGGGCTGCAAGTGGCGACACGCCGACGCACCGATCCGAAAAGAGATCAAGCCCGACCCACCGGGCCGGGCTCGAACGTGGCTCTGCCTCAGCGGCCGATGGCGGCCTCCGCAACGATGCCGGCCGCGGCGACTTGACCCGAGATCGGGGCGTCACTCACGGCCAGGAACGATGACACCAAGGTGGTCGTCATCGCGACCACCACGAGGGCGACCATCGCGAGCATGACAGCGAGGCCCCGGCTCGTCCACTCGTAGCGCGGCGCCGGATCGGCCAGCCGGACGACGCGGACCGTGTCGGCCTCGTGCTGAGGTGCGCCCTGGTTGGCAAAGGTCGGCGCCAGGTTGACGGGCACCATGGCCGCTCTCGCGGTCCAACGCGTCGGCTGCTGGGGGCCGACAGGTGCACTCGATCGGGCCCGCGGTGCGTGGCGAACGTCCGCCGGGCGCTTCGGCGCGACATGGCTGGGCGCACGCTGTGCCAGAAGTGCGGTCATCTCGATCTCCCATCGACTCGAACGTCTGTTCGGAAGTATTATCGAACGCAGGCCCGATTGCAAGACGCAATCGGCTGCTTGTTCGATCCGTGCTTCCATGACGAGGAGCCTGCCAGGCGGCTCCGACAGTTTGGAAACCGCCCTGGATGGGACTCGGGGAGAATCGAACGACACGCCGAACGTGTGTTTGATTAGGCTCCGTTCGAATGCTTAGGTTGATGACATGGGTACCTCAGAACCTCCGAAGCGGGTCGGCCGTCCGCCGACGAAGAAGGTCATTCCGTCCCAGGCGCGGCGGGGGCGTCCGACCGATGACGAGATCGTTGCGCTCGGGAAGGTGGCCAAGAAGCTCGGGAAGGTCACCAGCCTGCCGGACGGTCCGGTCGACGGCGCCGGGCTCACGCTGCGCCAGCGGCTGATCCTGCAGATGATCAAGGAGTCCACCGAGTCCCGCGGTTACCCGCCCACGATCCGCGAGATGGGTGAGGCTGTCGGGCTGGCGTCCCCCTCCTCGGTGACGCACCAGCTCAAGGCGTTGGAGGCCAAGGGCTTCCTGCGTCGTGATCCGAAGCGCCCGAGGGCCCTGATGGTCCATCTGCCGCCGGCCGACGTGTCAGAGGTGGTCGAGGCTCCGGCGTCCGTTCACGAACTGGACTCCGCCCAGGACTTCTCGTCCACCGGCAACGCGGTGAACGTGCCCGTCGTCGGACGCATCGCAGCGGGCGGTCCGATCCTCGCCGAGGAGCGGATCGAAGACGTCTTCCCGCTGCCGCGCGAGCTGGTCGGCGAGGGCACCCTGTTCCTGCTGGAGGTCCGCGGCGACTCGATGATCGACGCCGCCATCTGCGACGGCGACTACGTGGTGGTTCGTCAGCAACCGGACGCGAACAACGGCGACATTGTCGCCGCCCTGATCGGCGACGAGGCCACGGTCAAGACGTTCAAGCGGACGCCGGGGCAGGTGTGGCTGCTGCCGCACAACCCCGCGTACTCCCCCATCGACGGCAACGAGGCCACGATCCTCGGCAAGGTGACGGCCGTTCTGCGTCGCGTCTAGCTAGAACAGCAGGGCCAGGCCCGGTTCCCTCAACACGGTGGCCACGTCGTTGAGGAACCGGGCTCCTGCTTCTCCGTCCAGGACGCGGTGATCGATCGTGAGCGTGAGCGTCGCCACCGACCGGATCTCCAGCTGATCCCCGTCCGGGCCGGACACCACCCAGGGTCGCTTGTTGATGGCCCCCAGGCACAAGACGGCCGACTCCCCCGGCACCAGGATCGGCGTCCCGCCTTCGATGCCGAACACGCCGACGTTCGTGATGGTGAACGTACCGCCCCGGCAGTCGGCCGGCGTGATCCGTCCTTCGCGAGCCGCGGTCACGATGCCGTTCAGGGCCTGCGCCAGCGCCACGAGGCTGAGCTGGTTGGCCGCCTTGATGTTCGGCACGACCAGCCCGCGGGCGGTCGCGGCGGCCACGCCGAGGTTCACGTCGTCGGGGACGACGATCTCGCCTCGGTCGAGGTCGATCGAGCCGTTGACTTCGGGACTGCGGTTCATGGCCAGGCAGACCGCCCGGGCGAGCACCAGGATGGGCGAGATGCGCAGCCCGTCGAACTCGCGGCGCTTCTTGAGCGCCTCAATCAAGCGCACCGTCTCGGTCACGTCGACGTCGGCCCAGAGCGAGGCCTGCGGGGCCTTGACCGAGTTGATCATCGCGTTGACCATCTCGCGCCGCACGCCGCGCAGGGGCGTCCGGGTGACCCGTCCGGGCTGCGGACCGTTCCCGCCTGAGCCGGACGCCGCCCGCGCCACGTCGGCCGCGGTGATGGTCCCGTCCGGACCCGTCCCGGTGACAGTCGAGAGGTCGACCTCCAGGTCGCGGGCCAGCCGCCGGACCTGCGGCTTCGCCCGGACGCCGTTGAAGCCGGACGCCTCGGACGCCGGTTCGCCCGGCTCGGGCAGCGGCGGCGGGACGGCTCCCGCCGAGAGGGGCGCGGGCGACGAGACCTCGTCGACGGGCCGGGACACGGGGGCGTCCGTGGCGTAGGACTCGTTCACCAGCTCGTGCCGCTCGTCGGCCACGACCGTCCCCTTGCGGGGGCGTCGGCTGACGGCCGCCGCAGAGGTGCCGTAGCCGACCAGGACGGCACCCGAGCCTTCAACCTCGCCCACGACAGGGCCGGACACCGTCGGCGTCCCGGCGTCCTGGCCCTCGTCGACCGTCATGATGGCCGATCCGACGGGCACGATTTGCCCTTCGTCCACCAGCAGGGCCACCACGGTGCCGGCGTGCGGCGCGGGCAGTTCGACGAGCGACTTGGCCGTCTCGATCTCGACGATGGCGTCGTTGACGGCCACCACGTCGCCCGGCTTCACCAGCCAGTGCACGATCTCGGCCTCGACGAGACCCTCACCGGGGTCAGGCAGCAGCACGGTCTTCATCGGACTCTCCTCAGTAGGCGAACGCGCGGTCCACGGCGTCCAGGACGCGGTCGACGTCGGGCAGGTAGGCGTGTTCCGTCTTGGCCGGCGGGTAGGGGATGTCGTAGCCGGTGACGCGCAGGACGGGCGCGTCCAGGCTGTAGAAGCACGACTCGGTGACGCGGGCGGCGATCTCGGCGCCAAGCCCGCCCGAGCGGGACGCCTCGTGCACGACGATGCAGCGGCCGGTGCGCTCGACAGATGCCACGATCGCGTCGTCGTCCAACGGAGCGAGCGAGCGGAGGTCGACGACCTCCAGCTGTCGACCTTCGGACGCCGCCGCGTCGGCGGCGTCCAGGCAGGTCTGGAGGGTGGGGCCATAGGCGAGCAACGTCGCGTCGGTGCCTGACCGGACGACCCGGGCGGCGTGCAGGGGCTCCGGCGAGACGTCGGGATGCACCTCCCCGCGCACGTAGTAGCGCCGTTTCGGCTCGAGGAAGATCACCGGGTCGTCCGATGCGATCGCCTGCTGGATGCCCCAGTAGCCGTCCGACGGGTTGCTGATCGTGATGACCTTGAGCCCGGGCGTGTGGGCGAAGTAGGCCTCGGGCGACTCGGAGTGGTGCTCGATGGCCCCGATGCCGCCGCCGTAGGGGATCCGGATCACCAGCGGCACCGTCAGGCGTCCGTGCGAGCGGAAGTGCAGCCGCGAGACCTGAGACGTGATCTGGTCGAAGGCCGGGAAGACGAACCCGTCGAACTGAATCTCGACGACGGGCCGATACCCGCGCAGGGCCAGCCCGACGGCCGTGCCGACGATCCCGGACTCGGCCAGCGGCGAGTCCATGACCCGGCTCTCGCCGAAGTCGGCCTGCAAGCCCTCGGTGACGCGGAAGACGCCACCGAGGCGTCCGATGTCTTCGCCCATGAGGACGACCTTCGGGTCGGCCTCCAGGGCGCGCCGCAGGCCGGCGTTGATCGCCTTGGCCAGGGTCATCGTCGTCATGCGGTCTCCTCGAAGGACGCCTCGTAGGCCTCGTGGGCGTCGCGCTGGCGGATCAGCCCGGACGGCGTCTTGGCGTAGACGCGGGTGAACCAGTCGGCGAGGGCCGGATCGGGCAGTGAGGCGACGTCGTCGCGCAGCTGCTCGGCGAGGGCGTCGGACTCGTTGGTGAGATGACCCTCCCAGAGGTCGTCGATGGCCCCGGTCGACCGCAGGTAGGCCCGGACGCGTGCGATCGGGTCCTTGGCCCGCCAGGACGCCTCTTCGTCGCGTCCGCGGTACTTGGTGGGGTCGTCCGAGGTGGTGTGGGCGCCCATGCGGTAGGTGAAGGCCTCGATGAACGTCGGACCCTCGCCGCGACGCGCCCGATCGAGCGCCCATGACGTGACGGCCTGCACGGCCAGGACGTCGTTGCCGTCCACGCGGACGCTCGGGATGCCGAACCCCCGGGCACGCTGGTAGAGCGGGATCTTGGTCTGGCGCTCGATCGGCACCGAGATGGCCCACTGGTTGTTCTGGCAGAACAAGACCAGCGGCGCGTTGTAGGACGCGGCGAACACGAAGGCCTCGCTGACGTCGCCCTGGGACGTCGCCCCGTCGCCGAAGTAGACCATGGCGGCGGCGTTGGTGGCGTCGTCGGGGCCCACGCGTCCGTCGAGCTGGAGGGCCATCGCGATGCCCGTGGCATGCAGCGCTTGGGTGCCGATCACGAAGCTGTACAGGTGGAAGCGCAGGGCGCGGCTGTCCCAGTCGACCATGTGGGTGCCGCGGAACGTCTTGAGGATCTCCAGGGGCGTCACGCCCATCCCGAGCGCGACGGCGTGCTCGCGATAGCTCGGGATGACCTCGTCGCGCGACCCCACTGCGGCCACGGAGCCCACCTGGGCCGCCTCCTGGCCCAGCATCGGCGGCCACAGCCCGAGCTCCCCCTTGCGTTGCAGGGCGGTCGCTTCGGCGTCCAACCGGCGCGCCAGCACCATGGCGCGCAGGTGGGCCGCGATCGAGGAATCGTCGCCGGCGTAGCCGAAGTCAGGGTGGGGGACGCGGCGTCCGTCGGGCGTCAGCAGCTGGACGAAGCCGGGATCGTGGTCGAGATCCATGCCGCAATCCTACACTTACGTAACCGTAGCTAGCGAGTCGTCAGGCGTCCGCGTCCTTCGCGCTGGACGCCAGCCGGCGCAGCGCCGACACCGCGATCTCGCGATCGGTGGTTTGCCAGAAGCCCGGCATGGATGCCCTCAGGAAGCTCCCGTACCGCGCGCGCTTGAGCCGTGGATCGAGGACGGCCACCACTCCCCTGTCGCTCAGCCGCCGGATGAGGCGTCCGGAGCCTTGGGCCAGCAGGAGCGCCGCGTGCGTGGCCGCGACCGCCATGAATCCGTTGCCGCCGGCCTGCGCCACCGCCTGCTGGCGGGCCTGCATGAGCGGCTCGTCCGGACGCGGGAACGGGATCTTGTCGATGATCACCAACAAGCAGGTGTCGCCCGGGATGTCGACGCCCTGCCACAACGACAGCGTGCCGAACAGCGCCGTCTCGGGCTCGTTCACGAATCGCCTCGTCAGCTCGGGAAGCTGGGCGTCGCCTTGGCAGAGGATCGTGCGTCCCGGCAGCTCCGCCCGACAGTGGCGAGCGGCGGCCTCGGCGTTGCGCTGGGACGCGAACAGCCCCAGGACGCGCCCATCCGCGGCCCACAGCAGCTCGGCAACCTCGGCCAGGACCTCGGGGCCGATGCCGTCGCGCCCCGGTGTAGGCAGCTGATCGGCGATGTAGAGGATGCCCTGACGCGCGTAGTCAAACGGCGAGCCCACGTCCAGAGCGGTCCAGGTCAGGCCGTCGCCGTCGGCGTCCAGTTCGGCATCGCGCTCGTCGCGGCGCAGCCCCACGCTGGACGCGACCGCTTCGAAGTCGCCCCCGAGCTTGAGGGTGGCCGAGGTCAGGACGGTCGGCGTCCGGCTCAGGACCCGCTCCCGCAGCAGGCCGGCGACGTCGAGCGGGGCCAGGACGAGCCAGCGTCCGAACCGCTCCCGCTCGCTGACGTAGACCACGTCGGTCGGCTTCAGCGTCGCCATCGCGGACGCCGCGTCGTGCACCTCCTTGGCCGCCGCCGACGCCTGCTTGGCGTCCGGGTCGTCGCTCGGGAGGGCGGAGACCACCCGGCGGGACACGTCCGCGACGAGGGAGAGCACGGCGATCACCTCGGCATCCGGGTCCTCGATGCGGTCCAGCGGGGCGTCCAGCAGTGCCGCCCCGAGATCGTCGGCGACGGTGAGGAACTCCAGGCCGAGGTCGTCGTCCAGCCAGGTGAGGCAGCGCTTGGCGACCCGCTCGACCTGCTGCGGGGAGAGCTCCATGGACGCCGCCCCCGTCACGCGCGCGACGAGTTCGTGCGCCTCGTCGATGATCAGCCGCGAGTGCTCGGGCAGCGCGGTGCCGCCGTGCATCGCATCGATGGCCAGGAGCGCGTGGTTGGTCACGATCAGCTGGGAACCGCGAGCGATCTCCCGCGACTTCTCGACGAAGCACTCACCCCCGTACGGGCAGTTCGTGGCGCCCAGGCACTCGCGAACGGGCACCGACACCTGCGACCACGCCGCCGGGGTGTGCGTCGGCGCCCCGTCGCGATCGGCCAGGCCACCGTCGGACGCCTCGTCCTCGGCCCACTCCCGCAGGGCCACCACCTCGGCGCCGAGCACCGAGGTGGCGTCGGCGGCGCCCTTGCGCAGCGTGTCCGCCAGGTCCGCGGCGCCCAGCAGCGTCGACTGGTCCTCGTGGCCGGCTCCGTTGCGGACCTTCAGCAGGCAGGCGTAGTTCGAGCGCCCCTTCAACACGGCGTGGCTCACCGTCCGCCCGGTCACCGAGGCCGCCGCGTCGACGGCCGCAGGAATGTCCGAGCCCGCCAGCTGAGCCTGGAGCGCCAGCGTGGCCGTCGCGATGACGACCCGCTCGGACGGGTGCTCACTCAAGTAGTTCAGCGCCGGGGCCAGATAGCCCAACGATTTCCCGGTGCCGGTGCCCGCCTGCACCAAGACACTGCCGCCGTGCTCGATGACCGCTGCGACGGCGTCCGCCATCTGTTCTTGGCCCTCGCGGGGCGCGCCGCCGATCGCGGCGACGGCCGCGGCCAGGATCTCGGAGCTACTCGACGACACCCGGCGTCCCCAGGACCAGACCGCCGCCCTCGTCGAAGGTCGCCGGCCGGACGGTGAGGACGGCGTCCACCGCGATCGGCCCGTAGACGTGCGGGAACCGCTGCCCGTTCGAGGCGGGCACCTCCTCGACGTGCACCCGGACGCCGCGGGCCGCGAGCGCCTCGCGGTTGAGTTCCAAGACCAGCAATGGCTCGTCGACGTCGGCATAGAAGGCCCTGGCCACGCCGGCGAGCTGATGCGGGTAGGAGCAGTGGATGAAGCCCTCCTCGGCCAGCGACCGTCCCCGGGTGCTGATCTCGTACGAGCCGGACGCCAAGGCGTCCTCCCAGTCGGACGCCAGCGCCAGGTGCCACAGCGGGAACAGGACCGGCTCGGTCGTCACGAGGCGTCCTGCACGAACGGCGACAGCTCGTCGGCAAGGGCCGGCGCGACGCGGGCGACGACGAGGGTGCCGTCGCCGGTGTGCTCGGTGGAGATCAGCTCGCCGGCCTTGTGGATGCGGTCGATCAGGTCGCCGCGGGCGTACGGCACCAAGGCGCGGATCTCGATCTGCAGCCGCGGCAGCCGCTCCTCGACCCGGGCCAGGAGTTCCTCGATGCCCTCCCCGGTGCGCGCCGAGACGAAGATCGCTCCCGCGTCCAGGGTGCGCAGTTCGGTGATCCGGTCGGCGTCGGCGAGGTCGACCTTGTTGAAGACCAGCTGCTCGGCCACCCCGGACGCCCCGATCTCGGCCAGGACCGTCCGCACGGCTCGGATCTGGCCGGCGGGGTCGGCGTCCGAGGCATCGACCACGTGCAGGAGCAGGTCGGCCTCGACGGACTCCTCCAGCGTCGACCGGAACGCCTCCACTAGGTCGTGCGGCAGGTTCCGGACGAAACCGACGGTGTCGGTGAGGGTGTAGACGCGTCCGTCGCCGGTCGCGGTGCGGCGCGTCGTCGGGTCGAGGGTCGCGAACAGCGCGTCCTGCACGAGCACGCCCGCGCCGGTCAGCCGGTTCAGCAGCGACGACTTGCCCGCGTTGGTGTAGCCCACGATCGCAACGGACGGCACCGCGTTGCGTCGGCGCTCGGCGCGCGTCGTCGCGCGCACGGCGTCCATGTCACGCAGCTTGCGGCGCAGGATGGCGATGCGGGTCTTGATGCGGCGACGATCGGTCTCGATCTTCGTCTCACCGGGGCCGCGGCCGCCGATCCCGGCGCCGCCGGCCGCGCGACCGCCCGCCTGGCGCGACAGGTTGCCACCCCAGCCGCGGAGGCGCTGGCGAAGGTACTGCAGCTGCGCGAGCTCGACCTGGGCCTTGCCTTCGACCGACTTCGCGTGCTGGGCGAAGATGTCCAGGATCAGCCCGGTGCGGTCGATGACCTTGACCTGCAGGCGGTCTTCCAGGTTGCGGAGCTGCGCGGGGTCGAGTTCGCCGTCCGCGATCACGGTGTCGGCGGCCGTCGCGATGACGACCTCGCGCACCTCGTCCACTTTGCCGCGACCGACGAAGGTCGCGGCGTCCGGATGCGATCGGCGCTGGACGAGCGCGTCCAGGACCTCGGCTCCGGCGGTCTCGGCGAGCAGTCGGAGTTCGGCCATCGAGTTCTCGGCGTCCGCAGCCGAGCCCGACATCCACACTCCGACGAGCACGACCCGCTCCAGTTGCAGGTCGCGGTACTCGACCTCGGAGATGTCGGTCAGCTGCGTCGACATGCCGGCGACCCGGCGCAGCGCGAGGCGCTCGGCCAGCTCGCTCTGGTCGCCGTCGTACGCCTCCGGATCGGCGGCGTCCGTGTACTCCACGCGCTCAGCCACGATGCTCCTCCTCAGGCACGACGATCGTGCCGTGGTAGACGATCTCGGCGGGCCCGCTGAGGTACGCGTCACCGCCGGCCAGCTCCACCCGGACGCTTCCGCCGGGCACGTGCACCACGTATTCGGCCTCGGTTTCGCCGTGATCAGCGGCGAAGGCGGACGCCGCCGCGACCGTCCCCGTGCCGCACGAGAAGGTCTCGCCCACCCCGCGCTCGAACACCCGCATGCGCAGCTCGTTCGCGCCGACCGGCGTGATGAACTCGAGGTTCACGCCGTTCGCGAAGGCGTCCGACGGTGACCAGGCGGGCATGCGCGTCAGGTCCAGCGAGCGCAGGCGGTCGGCGTCCACGACGCTCACGGCGTGCGGGTTGCCCACGTCCACCGCCCGGGCGCGCCACGTGTGCGAGCCGACGCTCACCTCGACCGCGGGCTCCTCGACCGCGGGGCGGCCCATCCAGACGCGCACCCCGCCGGCCGGCAGGTACGTGCCGATCCGGACGCCGGCGCGCGTGCCGATGGTGACCGATTCGACGTCGGCCGGCACCAGCCCGGCCGCCTTCAGGAAGACGAGGAAGACCCGGACGCCGTTGCCGCACATCTCGGCCAGCGAACCGTCGGCGTTGCGGTAGTCCATGAACCACAGCTCCGGCTTGCCGGCCCAGCCCTCGATGAACCGGGCGGGCACGGCCCGGAGCACCCCGTCGGCCCCGACTCCGGCTCGACGGTCGCACAGGAAGCGCACCTGCGCCGGGCTCGGATCGAACGAGCCGTCGGGATCTGACAACACGACGAAGTCGTTCATCGTGCCGTGACCCTTGGCGAACTCGAGCTGGACAGGCATGTGCGCGATTCTCGCACAGCACTCCGACAGTCTCCGGACGCCCCTTGCCAGGTCAGGCACGATAGAGGCCATGACCGACAAGAGCGCCTCTGGAGCCGCCGACGCCCGCGCCGCCCTCGCCAAGCTCCGCGCCTACGCCACGGACCACTCCGACGACATCGTCGGCGTGATCGACTCGCTCGGTGCCTTCGTCGACGCGCGCACCAAGGGCCGCTACAGCGACCGCATCGACCGCGCCCAGGCTGCGGTGACGACGCGCGTGAAGTCGACGCTCAAGCCGGACGCCCCCGCGCACGCCGCCGACCCGTTCAACCTCGACGAGGAGCCCACCTGGCAGCAGCCGCCGGGCGGCGCCGGCTCGCGGGCGGCCACGTCGTCGAGGCCCGACGTCAAGGCGGCCCTGGTCAAGCTCCGCGGCTTCGCGGCCGAGCACGCCGACGACCTGGCGGGCCTCGTCGATCAGGTCGGCGACTTCGTGGACGCGCAGACGAAGGGGCGCTACACGCGCAAGATCGACCAGGCGCAGGCGCTCGCGAAGTCCCAGCTCCGGCGGCTCAAGTAGCCGCGACGGCGTCCGCGAGCTCGGCGGCCAGTCCCGGCGTGCCGGTCGCACGCCAGGTGATCCGCGCGTCGCGCCTGAACCAGCCCAGCTGCTTGCGGGCAAAGCGGCGCGTGCCGCGGATCGTTGCCTCCTGAGCCTCCTGTTCGGTGCAGCTTCCGTCCAGGAACTCCAGCACCTGCCGGTACCCCAGCGCCCTGGACGCCGTGCGTCCGTTCCGCAGGCCCAGCGGCAGCAGCGCCCTGACCTCGTCCACCAGCCCGTCCGCCCACATCGCGTGGACGCGCGCCTCGATGCGGGCGTCCATGACCTCGCGTGGCAGCTCCAGGCCGTAGGACAGCACCCCCTCCACGGCGTAGGTCCACTCCGGCAGCGTGGACGTGAAGCCGCCGGTCAGCTCGATCACCTCGAGCGCCCTGACGATGCGGCGGCCGTTGCCGGGCAGAATGCCGGACGCGACGTCCGGGGCCGACGCTGCGAGGCGTCCGTGCAGCGCCTCGGGGCCGACGCGCTCGAGCTCGGCCTCCCAGCGGGCCCGGACCTCGGCGTCCGTTCCGGGGAACTCGAAGTTGTCGAGGATCGCCCGCACGTAGAGCGCAGACCCCCCCACGACGATCGGAACGACCCCGCGCTCCCGGCAGTCGGCGATCGCGGCGCGCGCGAGCCGCTGGAAGTCCGCCACGGTCGCCGTCGCGGTCACGTCGAGGATGTCGACGAGGTGATGCCGGACGCCCCTGCGGTCGGCGAGCGTGGGCTTGGCCGTGCCGATGTCCATGCCTCGATAGACGAGCATCGAGTCGGCGTTGACGATCTCTGCCGGCTGCCCGCGTTCGATCAGCGCGAGGGCGACGTCGACGGCGAGGGTCGATTTGCCGGACGCCGTCGGTCCGTTGAGCGCGAGCACGGGGGGCACCGGGCCATTCTGCCCTGTCACCGGTCCTCGGGTACGGTATGCCGGTGCCGACCACCACCCAGCCCACCGCGTTCTGGATCGCGCTGGCGGGGCTCTTCGCGATCGCGATGCTCCGGGGCCAAGGCACCTACTGGCTGGCCCGCCTCGTCGCCCACGGCTCGACGCGCGTCACGGAGAACTCGCGGCCTTGGCGCCTTCGGGTGGCCGCGTGGCTGGACGGCCCCCGCGTGGCGGTCGGCCGCCGCCTCCTCGGGCGCTGGGGTCTGCCGCTCATCACGATCTGCTATCTCACGGTGGGCCTGCAGACGATCATCCTGGCCAGCGCCGGACTCCTGCGCGTCGGCTGGGTGCGCTTCACCCTCGCCCAGCTGCCCGGCGCCATCGCCTGGGCCTGGATCTACTCCACGATCGGGATCGCCGCCTTCGAGGCGCTGCTCGGGGCGGCTATTTCGTCGCCACTCGGGATCGCCGTCATTGCCGCGGTCGCCGTCGTCGTCATCGCGACGATCGTCGTTCGGCGGCGCGCCCGCTAGGACCGTCGCGTCGGCAGACCGAGCCCCACGGACGCCGTCGCCGCCGGCTCCTGCGCGGCGGCCAACCGGGCTTCGTGGGCGTCGCCGCCCTGGGTCCGACGCAGGTTCGTCAGGCCAGCGTCCGCGTTCAGGTGGTGCGGGGCCGCGTAGGTGATCTCGACGTCGGCGATGTCACCAGGACGCGGCACCTCGCCGTCGGCCACCGCGACGTGCACGAGGCGGTTGTCGCGGGCGCGTCCGGAGACGCGGCGCGTGGCGGCGTCCTTGCGGCCCTCGCCCTCGGCGAACATGACCTCGACGGTCTGGCCGACGAGCTTCTTGTTCTCGTCCCACGAGATGTCGCCGACGAGCTCGACCAGCCGCTCGTAGCGCGCCTGCACGACCTCCTTAGGCACCTGGTTCGGCATCGTGGCGGCGGGCGTCCCGGGGCGGATCGAGTACTGGAAGGTGAAGGCGGCGGCGAACCGAGACGCCGCGACGACGTCCATCGTCCGCTCGAAGTCGTCCTCGGTCTCGCCCGGGAAGCCGACGATGATGTCGGTCGTGATGGCGGCGTCCGGCATGGCGGCCCGGACGCGCTCGATGATGCCGAGGAACTTCTCGGAGCGGTAGCTGCGCTTCATGGCGCGCAGGACGGCGTCCGACCCGGACTGCAGCGGCATGTGCAGGCTGGGCATCACGTTCGGCGTCTCGGCCATGGCGGCGATGACGTCGTCGGTGAACGCTGCCGGATGGGGCGAGGTGAACCGGACGCGCTCCAGCCCGTCGATGCGTCCGCAAGCCCGCAGCAGCTTGCCGAAGGCCAGCCGGTCGCCGAACTCGACGCCGTAGGTGTTGACGTTCTGGCCGAGCAGCGTGACCTCCTGGACGCCCTCGCTCACCAGGTGCTCGATCTCGGCCAGGATGTCGCCCGGGCGGCGGTCCTGCTCGGTGCCCCGCAGCGAGGGAACGATGCAGAACGTGCACGTGTTGTTGCAGCCGACGCTGATCGACACCCAGGCCGAGTAGGCGGACTCGCGGCGCGTCGGCAGCGTGGACGGGAACCGGGTCAGCGCCTCTTCGATCTCGACCTGGGACGCCTCAAGCGCTCGGGCCCGCTCGAGCAGGATCGGCAACGAGCCGATGTTGTGGGTGCCGAAGACGACGTCCACCCACGGGGCGCGCGACGTGACGATGTCCTTGTCCTTCTGCGCCATGCAGCCACCCACCGCGATCTGCATCCCGGGGTGCGCGTTCTTGACCGGACGCAGATGGCCGAGGTTGCCGTACAGCCGGTTGTCGGCGTTCTCGCGGACCGCGCAGGTGTTGAAGACCACGACGTCGGCCTGGGCGTCCTCCGCGGCCCGTACGTAGCCCGCGTCCTCCAGCAGCCCCGAGATGCGCTCAGAGTCGTGGACGTTCATCTGGCACCCGTAGGTGATCACCTGGTAGCTGCGCGTGGCGTTCGTCATAACGAAGGGGGATCCTAGCTGTCGTCGTTGAGCTTTTCCTCGACACCTAACTCCCGTTCGAAGGATCGCCATGGCCCAGACCGCGCCCGAGTCCACCGTCCGACCCGACCCAAACTGGTGGCGCCACGCCGTCGTCTACCAGATCTACCCGCGCAGTTTCGCCGACAGCAACGGCGACGGCGTCGGCGACATCGGCGGGATCCGCGCCCACCTCGACCACCTGGCCGAGCTGGGGGTGGACGCCATCTGGATCAACCCGTGGTACCCCTCCCCCATGAAGGACGCCGGCTACGACGTGTCCGACTACCGCGACATCGAACCCATCTTCGGGACGATGGCCGAGGCCGAAGCGCTCATCGCCGAGGCGCATGCGCGTGGCATCCGGGTCATCATCGACATCGTCCCCAACCACACCTCTGATCAGCACCGTTGGTTCAAGGACGCCGTGGCGGCGGGCCCGGGCTCACCGGAGCGCGAGCGGTTCATTGTCCGGGACGGCCGCGGCGAGGACGGCGCCGAACCGCCGAACGACTGGATGAGCGTATTCGGCGGCCCCGCCTGGACGCGCCTGACGGACGCCGACGGTCGCGGTGAGCAGTGGTACCTGCGCCTGTTCGCCCCGGAGCAGCCCGACGTCAACTGGTCGCACCCCGACATCCACGCCGAGTTCGAGGAGACCCTGCGGTTCTGGTTCGACCGCGGGGTCGACGGGTTCCGCATCGACGTGGCGCACGGTCTCGTGAAGGACCCGTCCCTGCCCGACCTCGACGGCCTGGGCTTCCCGCTGCCCGACGACACCCCGGACGGCGTCGACCACCCGCACTGGGATCGTCCCGACGTGCACGAGATTTTCCGGGCCTGGCGGCGGGTGGCCGACTCGTATGAGGGCGCGCGTGCCTTCTGCGGCGAGATCTGGGTGGGTCGTGACGCGCGGCTGGCCGCCTACCTGCGTCCGGACGAGTTGCACACGGCGTTCAACTTCAACTTCCTGATGGCCCCGTGGCTGCCCGGACCCATGCGTGCCGTCATCGACCGAACCCTGGACGCCCACGCGTCCGTCGGCGCGCCGCCCACGTGGGTGCTGGGGAACCACGACGTGTGTCGTCCGGTGTCGCGGTACGCCCGTCCGCAGGACCTGTTGAAGCCCGAGGACCGGTTCCTTTCCGACTTTCTACCCCTCCCGGCCGACTTCGAGGTCGGCCTGCGGCGTGCCCGCGCCGCGGCGCTGCTGTCGCTCGCGCTGCCGGGCGGCGCCTACATCTACCAGGGCGAGGAGCTGGGTCTCCCCGAGGCCGAGGCCATCCCGCGCGAGGCCCTGCAGGACCCGTGGGCCTTCGGTACCAACTTCGAGAACCTCGGCCGTGACGGGTGCCGCGTGCCGCTGCCCTGGACGGCGTCCGGTGACACCTTCGGCTTCGGCCCCATCGGCGGCGAGCAGCCTTGGCTGCCGCAGCCGGAGTTCTTCGGACGCCTCAGCGCGGCCGCGCAGGAAGGTGACCCGTCCTCGACGCTGAGCTTCTATCGCGCGGCGCTGACGGCGCGGGCTGGCAACCCCGCGTTGGGAGACGGTGGCATGACCTGGGTGGACGCCGGACCCGAGGTCCTCGCCTTCACCAGAGATCCGGGGTTCGGTTGCTGGGTGAACTTCGGGCCCGAGCCGGTCGCTCTGCCCGCCGGCGCCGAGCCGATCCTGAGCAGCGGTGCACCGATCGATGGCGGGCTGCTGCCGTCCGACACGGCCGTGTGGCTGCGGCTGGCCTAGGGCTATTCAAGGCGCACCGGCACTCCATGGGTCCAGAGAGCGGGCTCATCGGGTGGTCCCGCTCCTTCGGTGGCCAGCGGGACGCCAGCTCGGCCCGATTTGGCTGCCAGCGGTCGGCTAGTGGGCCAGCTCGGTGGCGCGGGACTCCCGGACGACCGTGATCTTGATCGTGCCCGGGTAGGTGAGCTCCGCCTCCACCTGCTTGGCGATGTCGCGGGCGAGGAACTGCGCGTCGGCGTCCGAGACCGCTTCGGGCCTGACCATGACGCGGATCTCCCGTCCGGCCTGCATGGCGAACACGCGGTCGACCCCGTCCCTGTCGCCCGCGATCTCCTCGAGCCGCTCCAGCCGCTGAACGTAGGCTTCGAGGCTCTCCCGACGCGCCCCGGGTCGCGACCCGGAGATCGCGTCCGCGGCCTGGGTGAGGACCGCTTCAACGGTGCGGGGCTCGACCTCGTTGTGGTGCGCCTCGACGGCGTGCGCGATGTCGGCGTGCTCCCCGTGCCGGCGGAGCAACTCCGCCCCGACGATCGCGTGGGAGCCCCCTGCCTCGTGGGTCAAGGCCTTGCCGATGTCGTGCAGGAAGGCGGCCCTCCGACAGGTGTCGACGTCGAGCCCGAGTTCAGCAGCCATCATGGCGGCGAGGTGACCGCACTCGATGAGGTGCTTGAGGACGTTCTGGCCGTACGAGGTTCGGTACTGGAGCGCCCCCACGATCGGCACCAGCGCAGGCGCCAGGTCGGTGATCTTCATCTCGACCAGCGCCTCCTGGCCCGCTCGCAGGCAGCGCTCCTCGACGGTGGCCAGGCTGCGTACGTACGCCTCCTCGATGCGCGCCGGCTGGATGCGGCCGTCGCGGATCAGCTCGACGAGCGTGATCCTGGCCGTCTCCCGCCGCACCGGGTCGAAGCAGCTGAGCAGGACGGCTTCGGGGGTGTCGTCGATCATCAGGTTCACGCCGGTGATCTGCTCGAACGCGCGGATGTTGCGTCCCTCGCGGCCGATGATGCGTCCCTTGAGGTCCTCGCTCGGCAGCGGGACGGTGGTCACGACCGACTCCGACGTCTGTTCCGACGCAAGCCGCTGGATCGATTCCACGATGGTCCGGCGTGCCCGGGCCTCGGCGTCCCGGACGGCGGCGGTCTCGATCTCGCGCGCGAGGGCTGCGGCGGACAGCTTGGCCTCGTGTTCGACGCGGGCCATCAGGGCCTGCCGAGCCTCCTCGGCGGTCAGCCCGGCCAACTGCTCCAGCGTCGCGCGCGCCGTGGCCTCCGTCCGGGCCAAGTCCTGCGCTCGCCGCTCGACGTCGAGTTCACGCTTGCTCAGGGTCTCGAGGCGGCGCAGCACCTCATCCTGTTGGCCAACCAGCTTGGCCTCGTGCTCGACGGCCGCGCGCCGGGACCGGTTCAGCTCGTCCTCCCGCGTCGAAAGTTCGGACGCCTTCTGGTCCAGCTCCTCTCGCTGCCGCCCCAGGGCATCGGTCTGGACCGCGAGGACCTCACGGGCTTGAATCCGAAGACGCTCGGCTTCGAGTTTGATCCCCTCGACTTCGGCCCGCGCCTTCTCGAGGCTCGCCTTCTCCATCGCGGTCTGCTTCTTGCTGACCTGCTCGGCGGGACGCTGGGTCGGCTCGACTGGAGGGCGCCGCAGCCGGACCAACAGCCTCGGCATGCGCGCCATGATGACCAGGACGGCCGCGACGAGCACGACCACGACGATCAGGAGCACGACGCCCAGCCTCAGCAATGCGTCTGTCGTCATGTCGCCCCCTCGTCGCGTCGGGGCCATCGTAGGACGTGATCGGACCTAAACAATCGCCCCCGGGCAACACCCGGCGGCGTCTGAGCCCCGACTAGGTGCGCTCGGGATCCGTCGCCCTGGGTTCTCGTCGTGCACACGGGTGACCGCGTTTTCCCCGTACGAACTCACTCAGGCTCGGATGGGTTCAGCACCTCGCGGAGCACGCGGGCTACGACGCCGGACGGGAAGCCTCGACGCGCGAGCGCCCCGGCGAGACGCCGATACCGCACTGCGGGCTCCACGTTCCGCAGGGCCGAGACCCGCTTGCGCGCGAAGGCGAGCGCCGATTGCAGGTCGGCGTCCTCGTCCAGGCTGCCCATGGCCTCCAGAACAGTGTCGGAGTCGACGCCCTTCGTGCGCAGCTCCTGTCGGATGACACGGGTGCTGCGCCCCGACCGCTGGCGGTTCTCGGCCCAGGCCTGCGAGAACGCGGCGTCGTCGACCAGCCGAAGCTCCTCGAACCGGTCGAGCACTTCCTCGGACGCCTCGGCCGGCACCCCGCGCGCATCAAGCGCCTTCTGCAACTCGGCCCGGCTACGCGCCCGGGTGGTGAGCTGCCGCAGCACGATCTCGCGGGCGACGGCCACGGGATCGGCCGGGGGGCCAGACCCGCCCTCCGGCTCTTCCCGGGGCCGTCGTCGAGAGACCATCGGCGTCAGAAGACCAGCTCGCCGGTCAGGGGGTCGACGCCGTCGGGAACAGCGGACGCCTTGCGTCCGCGCGGCGACGGCGAGGCGGGCTCGGCTGCGGGCGCCGGAGCGCTCGCAGCCGTGGCGGCGGCCAGCGCGGCCGCACCTTCCGGACCGATGCCCAGCTTGGCCTTGATGCGCCGTTCGATCTCGTTCGCAACCTCAGGGTTGCGCTTGAGGTAGTTGCGGGCGTTCTCCTTGCCCTGGCCGAGTTGATCGCCCTCGTAGGTGAACCAGGCCCCTGCCTTGCGGATGATGCCCTCTTCCACACCGGCGTCGATCAGGCTGCCCTCACGGCTGATGCCCTCGCCGTAGATGATGTCGAACTCGGCCTGCTTGAAGGGCGGCGCGACCTTGTTCTTGACGACCTTGACGCGGGTGCGGTTGCCCACCGACTCGGTGCCGTCCTTGAGGGTCTCGATGCGACGCACGTCGAGGCGCACGGTGGAGTAGAACTTCAGGGCGCGGCCACCCGTGGTGGTCTCGGGTGAGCCGAACATCACCCCGATCTTCTCGCGCAGCTGGTTGATGAAGATGGCGGTGGTGTTCGACGAGTTCAGAGCGCCCGTCATCTTGCGCAGCGCCTGGCTCATGAGGCGCGCCTGCAGGCCGACGTGGCTGTCGCCCATCTCGCCCTCGATCTCGGCGCGCGGGGTCAGAGCTGCGACGGAGTCGATGACCACCAGTGCAAGGGCACCCGAGCGCACCAGCATGTCGGCGATCTCCAGCGCCTGCTCGCCGTTGTCGGGCTGGCTGACCAGCAGGGCGTCGGTGTCGACGCCCAGCGCCTTCGCGTAGTCGGGATCCAGGGCGTGCTCGGCGTCGATGAAGGCGCAGATGCCACCCGCGCGCTGGGCGTTCGCCACCGCGTGCAGGGCCACGGTCGTCTTACCGCTCGACTCCGGGCCGTAGATCTCCACCACGCGCCCGCGCGGCAGGCCGCCCACCCCGAGCGCCACGTCCAGAGCGATGGACCCGGTCGGGATGATCTCCATCGGCAACCGGGTCTCATCGCCCAGCCGCATGACCGACCCCTTGCCGTGCTGCTTCTCGATCTGGGCGAGCGCGGCCTCCAGAGCCTTCTCGCGATCAGCTACCGCCATGACCGTTCCTTTCCTGCCTCAGCCAGTTGACGTCCACACATTAGGAACCGCCTCCGACATTTCGTCACGTTCGCCAAATCTGTGGATAACTCTGCTCGGATCCAGCGTCGCGAGACAGACTACCGAACACATGTTCGAAGACAAGCAACCGCTCTCCGGCGTGTCGAGGAGCGGAATCAGCGCTCGGAATCAGGCAGTTCCAGGGCGACCCACACGGCATCCCAGACCGCCCGTGTCGGCACGCCGTCAGCCAGTGCCTCCAGGACGGTTCGGCTGTCGAGGGCGGTCAAGGCGACCTGGGCGGCCCAGCTTTTCGCGTAGCCAGCGCCGACATGGCTGTCCAGACGGCGCCACAGCTCCGTCTCCCTCACCGCAGGTTGCCGAGGATCAGGCCGCGCGGACCGTGCGCAGCGGCAGCGGGGTGATGCGGGTGCCGGCATCGGCCCGCTCGGCGACATCGCGCAGGACGTCCGCCAAAGGGACGTCCAGGGCGGCACAGATCGCGTTCAGCAGCTCGCTGGACGCCTCCTTGTGGCCACGCTCGATCTCCGAGAGGTAGCCCAACGAGACCCGCGCGGACGACGAGACGTCACGCAACGTGAGGTCGGAGGACACGCGCAACTCGCGCAGCGTCTGCCCCAGCATGTCTCTCATCAGCACCGCAGCCATCTCGCCTCCCATCCTCAAGCCATGCCCTGAAACCCACACGAGCCGTGAGGTATTCCGGATCGTTTCAGCCTACACCGGGGACAAGATGCGCAGCAGCATCGACAACGCCGCGTCGACGGTGGCCATCCGGACTGCCGAGCGGTCGCCTTCGAACTGGAACTGCTGGGTCATCACCAAGGGGGCCAGCGTTCCGATGCGCGGGCCCTGGACGCCGATCCAGACCTCGCCCGGATCATGGCCGTCCTGCGGATCCGGACCCGCAACGCCGGTGACGCCGATGCACCAGTCGGCCCCCGTGGCTGCGCTGATGCCGGCGGCCATCCCCTGCGCGACCTGCGAGCTGACCACCGAGAACGTCTCGATCTCCAAGCGCTCGACCTGCAGCAGGCTCGACTTGAGCTCGGTGGCGTAGGCAACCACTCCACCCAGGTACACCTTGGACGCCCCCGGCACCGATGTGATGGCCGCCCCCAGCATCCCGCCGGTCAACGACTCGGCCGTGGCCAAGGTGATGTCCCGCTCGCGCATGGTCGCCACCACGCGGGCGGCCAGGTCGGTCATCGCCGTCGTTCCTCGGGGTGCGCTTCGAAGTAGGCCGCCCGGGTGCGTCCTGCCGCCAGCAGGTAGTCGATGCCCGTGTAGACGGTCAGGGCGAAGGCCAGGATCATGATCGCCCACGCGATCCACCCCCACCACGCCGGGAGGAAGCCCAGCCCCGGAATGAACATGGCCAGGGCGACCGCCTGGGTGACGGTCTTGAGTTTGCCGCCCATGTTGGCGGCCATGACCGTTCCGTACTGGAGGATCCAGACCCGCATCAGCGTGATGCCCCACTCGCGCAGCAGGATCATCACGGTGATCCACCACGGCAGCTCGCCGAGGATCGACAGCCCGATGAAGCCCATCCCGGTCAGGGCCTTGTCGGCGATCGGATCCCACAGCTTGCCGAAGTTGGTGATCAGGTTGTACCTGCGGGCGATCTTGCCGTCGGCCATGTCGGTGAGGATCGCGAGGATGAAGACCCCGTCGGCGATCCACCTCATCGACGGGCTGGCGAGGTTGGCCAGCAGCAGCCAGGCAAAGACGGGCACCAGCACGATGCGCAGGACGGTCAAGGCGTTCGGCACGTTCCAGTTGCTGGTCGTGCCCTGCACCGGTGTGGTCATCGCTCACGCTCCACGATCAGGTCTGCGCCGTCAGTTGCCGTGACCCTACCCCACACGAGTTCGCCCACGGCGAGGCGGCCCGCGGCGTCCTCGATCGACACCGAGCCGTCCACTTCGGGGCCCTGGTGCTCGGCCCGTCCGACCGCTCCCCGCTCGTCGCGGCCCTCGATCAGCACCTGGACGCGCTCCCCCATCCGTTCGTCTGCTCGCGCCTCGACCAGGTCGTTCGCGAGCGTGGACAGGCGCTCGTACCGCTCGGCGATCACGTCGTCGTCCACGTGGTCCGGCAGTGCGACGCCTTCGGTGCCCTCCTCGTCGGAGTACGCGAAGACGCCGAGCGCGTCCAGTCGAGCTTCTGACACGAAGTCGACGAGGGTCTGGACGTCGGCGTCCGTCTCGCCGGGGAACCCGACGATGACGTTGCTGCGGACGCCAGCGTTCGGCGCCAACGTGCGAATCCGCTCTAGCAGGCCGAGGAACTGTTCGGGGCTGCCATAGCGGCGCATGCGCCGCAGCACGGGAGTCGAGGCGTGCTGGAACGACAAGTCGAAGTACGGCACGACCTTCGGCGTCGAGCACATGGCCTCCAGCAGCCCGGGCCGCACCTCGGCCGGCTGCAGATAGCTCACTCGAATCCACTCCAGCTCGTCGATCGCCGACAGCTCCCGCAGCAATCGAGGCAGCGCGTCCAGATCGCGCAAGTCCTTGCCGTACGAGGTCGAGTTCTCGCTGACGAGGAACGCCTCCCTGACGCCCTGGGCGGCCAGGGCGCGCACCTCGGCCACGACGTCCTCCACCGGACGCGACACGAACGAGCCCCTAAACGAGGGAATGGCGCAGAACGTGCAGCGACGGTCGCAGCCGGACGCGATCTTCACCGGCGCGGACGGACCCGGGCTCAGCCGGCGTCGCACCGGACGAGGGCCGGACGCCGGGGCGGCCACGCTGGGCAGATCCGGCAGGTCGTCGGTCGGCTCCAACAGCTGCGGCTGGAACAGGCCGGGAACGGCGACATCGGACGCCGCACGCTGGCGTCCGCTCGGTGCCAGCGGCAAGAGCCGCCGACGATCGGTCGGGACGTGGGAGTCGAGGTGCTCGCCCGCCATGATCCGGCGCAGCCGGGCATCGATGTCGGCGTACGCGTCGAAGCCCAGGACGGCGTCCGCCTCGGGCAGCGCGTCGGCGAGCTCGGCGCCGTAGCGCTCGGCCATGCAACCGACGGCCACGACGCGGCGCGTCGTTCCGCCCTTCAGATCGGACGCCGCGAGCAGCGTGTCGATGGAGTCCTTCTTGGCCGACTCGATGAAGCCGCACGTGTTCACGACGATCGCCTCGGCGTCCGATGGCTCGTCGACGAGGACGAAACCGCCGGCCTCGAGGCGTCCGGCGAGCTCGTCGGAATCCACCTCGTTGCGGGCGCAGCCGAGGGAGACGATGTGCACGGTGGTCGCAGCAGTCACCCGAACAGGCTAGCGGCGCGGCATCCGGACGCGGCGAACGCGCGATGGGCCTCCGGAGGATCGGCCGCGCCCGAGTGCGATAATCGCCCCCATGCGCCGACAGATCTTTCAGAGCCGCAAGCTGGCCGACGTCCGCTACGACGTCCGGGGACCCATCCTCGTCGAGGCCCAGCGGCTCGAGGCCGAGGGCCACAAGATCCTGAAGCTCAACATCGGCAATCCGGCTCCGTTCGGCTTCGAGGCCCCCGAGGGCATCCAGGCGGCGATGATCCATACGCTGGGCGAGTCGCAGGGCTACTCGGACTCGCGCGGCATCTACGCCGCCCGGACGGCCGTGGCGAACTACTACCAGTCGCACGGGCTGACCGGGGTCGGCGTCGACGACGTCTACATCGGCAACGGGGTCAGTGAGCTGATCAGCATGATCCTGCAGGCCTACACCGACAACGGCGACGAGATCCTGGTGCCCGCGCCCGACTATCCGCTCTGGACGGGCGCCGTCACGCTGTCGGGCGGCAAGGCCGTCCACTACCTGTGCGACGAGAGCAACGGCTGGAACCCCGACCTCGCCGACATCGAGGCCAAGATCACCGACCGCACCAAGGCGCTGGTCGTGATCAACCCCAACAACCCCACCGGAGCGGTCTATAGCGAGGACATCGTCAAGGGCCTTGCCGAGATCGCCCGCCGCCACGAGCTGGTCCTGTTCAGCGACGAGATCTACGAGAAGATCCTGTTCGACGGGCACGTCCACCACCACACGGCGACGTTCGCCGGCGACGACGTGCTGTGCATCACCTTCAGCGGGCTGTCGAAGGCATACCAGGTCTGCGGCTACCGGGCCGGCTGGGCCGTGATCACCGGCCCGAAGGACATCGCCGCCGACTTCATCGAGGGCATCACGCTGCTGGCCAATATGCGGATGTGCGCCAACGTGCCTGGTCAGCAGGCCATCCAAACCGCGCTGGGCGGCTACCAGAGCATCGACGAGTACATCGTCCCGGGGGGCCGCTTCTACGACCAGAGCAAGCTCGCCTGGAAGCTCCTCAACGAGATCCCCGGCGTGAGCTGCGTCGAACCGCAGGGCGCGTTGTACGTCTTCCCGCGCCTCGACCCGGACGTCTACCCCATCGAGGACGACCAGGCGTTCGTCATCGAGCTGCTGCGGGCCAAGAAGATCCTGGTCACGCACGGGACCGGCTTCAACTGGCCGCACCCGGATCACTTCCGCCTCGTCGCACTGCCGGACACGTCCGTGCTGACCGAGGCCATCGGCCGGATCGCGAGCTTCCTCGAGACCAAGCGAGCCTGATCCGTGCGGTCGGCGGGCCTGCTGGCCGGGGCGGCCGTCGTCGCCCTCACGGTCGGCGCGTGCGCGTCGGCGCCGGGTCCGGTGCCCGGTGTGGGGGCGTCGCCGTCGACCTCGACGTCGGCGTCCGGGGTCGCGTCAGCCAGCGCGGCGACGCCGTCGGCGTCCGTTCCTCGGGGGACGCCGGGGGCGGCCTACCTGGACGTCGCGTACGCCTCGGACGACTCGGTGTCCCATCGGTTGGACCTGTACCTCCCCACAACCCCGGGGCCGTCCGCGACCGTGCTGTTCCTCCACGGTGGGTCCTGGGCGATCGGCCGCAAGACGATGCTCGGCGGCTACGGGGCGCTCAGGGACGCCCTGCTGGCACGGGGCTACGCGGTGGCGAGCGCGGAGTTCCGCCCGAGCACCTCCGCGCGGTTCCCGGCCCAGCTCGACGACGTCAAGGCGGCGATCAGGTTCCTGCGGGCGAACGCGGGGGGCCTCACGCTTAAACCTGACACCCTGGTCCTCGCCGGCGACTCCTCCGGCGCCCACCTGGCCCAGCTCGCCGCCCTGACCGGTGACGATCCCGCCTGGGAGGGGACGGTCGGGACGACCGGCGCCTCCACCAAGGCGTCCGCCGTGGTCAGCTTCTACGGCGTCTCCGATCTCACGCGGCTGACGTCCGATCAGGACGCCGCCGGCTGCCAGTTCGATGCCGCGACGACGGGCGTCCTGATCACGCTGCTGGGTGGCGACCCGGCCGGCGCCGCGCGCGAGGAGGCCCTCCGGGCGAGCCCCGTGTCCCACGCGGGCGGCGCCAGGACGCCGATGCTGCTGCTCCACGGGACGAAGGACTGCCTGGTGCCCGCGGCGCAGAGTCAGCGGATGGCCGACGCGCTCCGGGCGGCCGGGACGCCGGCGCAGCTCGAACTGCTGCCCGCGGGCCACGATGACGGCGCGTTCTACACCGACCAGGTGCTGCGCGGACTGGTCCTGCCGTTCCTGGATCGCACCCTCGGCTGAGCGCGGAGGCGTCCTGTCAGCCCTCGCGCAGGTTGAGCAGCACGGCGTCCAGATCGTCCGGCTTGACGAGGACCTCGCGGGGCTTCGAGCCCTCGGACGGGCCCACGACGCCGCGGGTCTCGAGGATGTCCATGAGGCGTCCGGCCTTGGCGAAGCCGACCCGCAGCTTCCGTTGCAGCATCGACGTCGAGCCCAACTGCAGGTTGACCACCAGGGACGCCGCCTCGAGCACCAGCTCGAGGTCGTCCCCGATGTCCTCGGCGACCTTCGTCGACTCGGCCACGACCGAGACGTCCTCGCGGAAGACCGGCTTGGCCTGCGCGCTGATGGCCGCGACGACCTCGCGGATCTCGTGCTCGGTCACCCAGGCGCCCTGGACGCGCACCGGCTTGCTCTGCCCCATCGGCAGGAACAGCCCGTCGCCCTGGCCGACCAGCTTCTCGGCGCCCGGCTGGTCCAAAATCACGCGGCTGTCGGTCATGGATGACGTCGCGAACGCGAGGCGGGACGGCACGTTGGCCTTGATCAGGCCGGTCACGACGTCCGTGGACGGACGCTGAGTCGCCAGCACGAGGTGGATGCCCGCCGCCCGCGCCAGCTGGGTGATGCGGACGATCGAGTCCTCGACGTCGCGGGGGGCGACCATCATCAGGTCGGCGAGCTCGTCGACGATCACCAGCAGGTAGGGGTACGGCTCAAGGCTGCGCTCGGAGCCCGGCGGCAGCTTGACCTGGCCGGCCGCGACCGCCTTGTTGAAGTCGTCGATGTGCCGGAACCCGAACGCGGCGAGGTCGTCGTAGCGGGCATCCATCTCGCGGCAGACCCACTGCAGCGCCTCCGCGGCCTTCTTCGGGCTGGTGATGATCGGCGTGACCAGGTGCGGAATGCCCTCGTAGTGCGTGAGCTCGACCCGCTTGGGGTCGACCAGCAGCATGCGCACCTCGTCCGGAGTCGACCGCATCATGATCGAGGTGATCATCGAGTTCACGAAGCTCGACTTGCCCGAGCCGGTGGCGCCGGCGACCAGCAGGTGCGGCATCTTGGCGAGGTTGGCGACGAGGTAGCCGCCCTCGACGTCCTTCCCCAGGCCGACGGTCATCGGGTGATGGTCGTTGCGCGCCTTCGGCGAGCGCAGCACGTCGCCCAGCGAGACGATCTCCTTGTCGCTGTTGGGGATCTCGATGCCGATGGCCGACTTGCCGGGGATCGGCGAGAGGATGCGCACGTCCGGGGACGCCACCGCGTACGCGATGTTCTTCGCCAGGGCGGTGACCTTCTCGACCTTGATGCCCGTGCCCAGCTCGACGGCGTAGCGCGTGACCGTCGGCCCGCGCTGGTAGCCGGTCACGGTCGCATCGATGTCGAACTGCTTCAGCACGTCCTGCAATCGTCCCACGACGGCATCGGACGCCTCAGAGCGCGCCTTGGGCGTCGTGCCCGGCTTGAGGATGGAGTGGTCCGGCAGGACGTAGGCGACGTCGCCCGACAAGGTCAGCTGCTCCGCGCGTAGCGGGGCGTTCGAGTGGGCGGGCGGGAGCAACTCGGCCGGGGCGTCCGCCTTGGCCGCACGGCTGCGTCCGGCGGTCACCGGCGCCTTGGGGGCCTCGTCCAGGGCGAGCGGGGCTGCGCCCGCGGCGTCCTCGTCGTCGGTCAGCGCCTCGAGGATCAACGGGCTCTCGTAGGCCAGGTCCGCCCGGTAGGTCGTGACCCGAGGGGTGCGCGAGGCGGCCATGACCTCGCGAACCCGCTGCAGGCGCATCGGCACCTCGTGCAGCGGAATGCCGACGATGACCAGGACGCCGAACAGGCTGAGCAGGACCAGGATCGGGGCGGCCACCCAGGCCGTGAGCAGATCGGCCAGGAAGCTGGAGGAGATGAAGCCGAGCATGCCGCCCGCGGCGCGCAGGTCGAGCGGGTGCTGTGGGTTGGGGATTCCCTTGGCGATGCTGATCAGGCCCAGCACGCCGAGCACCAGAGCCGTCCAACCGACCGCCTGGCGTCCGGCTGGGCCGTTGTTCTCGGGATGGCGAAGCGTCCGCCAGGCCATCGCGGCGGCGCACAGCGGCAGCGCGTAGCTGAACGACCCGAAGACCGTGGTGACGACCATCCGCAGCCAATCGCCAGCCGCGCCAGGCAAGGCGAACCAGGACGCCGCGGCCGTGACAAGCGCCACCGCCACGAGTGCGAGCCCGGCGCCGTCGCGGCGCACGGAAGGATCGATGTCGCGGACCGCGCGACCCACCGACCGGACGGCTCCGCCGAGCAGATGGGCGATGCCGTTCCAGAGCCCCGCAACGCCGCGTCCGAGCGTCGACAACACTCCGCCCGAGGACCTGGTCCTGGGACGTGCCGTCGTGGGTCGTTTGCTTCCGGAGCCAGCCGAACCTGACCTCGCCCCGCCCGTACGGGCAGACGTCGATCGGGTCCGCGTGGGGGAAGACGCGCGGGTCGCCATGGAGGTCACCCTAACAAGCTCCCGCGGCCAGACCCCCGAGCCGGGCGTCCGCCACGCCGAGCGCGGCTCAGACGGTGGGGTCGTCGGTGAGAGCTTGGTAGAGCACGTGGTCCTGCCAGACGCCGGCGATCTTCACCAGCTTCGGCGCGAGGCCGTAGCGCTCGAATCCGTTGGCGAGTAGAGCTTTCTGCGACGCGACGTTGTGGACGAGGGTGCCGGCCTCGAGCCGGTGCAGACGCAGCGCCTTCTCGATCACGGTGCGCTGACCCGTCAGCGTGAAGTAGTCGTCGCCCCGGGTCGGCTCCCACGGCTCGAGGTGTTCAGGGGACGCGACCAGCAGGGCCGCCAGTTCGTCCGCGTCCGAGAGCTCGACCAGGCGAATGCGCAGCTTCGTCATCCCCGGACTCAGAAGTGCGTCCAGCCGCCATCGGCGTCCCAGGGACGCCCGTCGACGAGGACGCCCGGGGTCCCGTCGGCGGCGGCAACGCCGCCGATGACGGTCCAGCCGGCCGGGACGCGTCCCGGAGCGAAGGTGGCCAGCAGCGCGTGATCGTCGCCGCCGCGCAGGATGAAGTCGAGCGGTTCCGCTCCCCCGATGGCCGCGGCGACCGTCTTCTGCGGCTCGGCCACCTGCAGCGCGTCCGTCTCGAGGGCGATGACCACCCCGGACGCCTCGGCGATGTGCCGCAGGTCGGCCACGAGCCCGTCCGAGCAGTCGATCATGGCCCCCGCCCCCGCTTCGGACGCGACGATCCCCTGGCCGTACGGCGGCGCGGGCACCCGGTGCGCGTTCACGACCGCCGCCGGCGAGCGGAAGCCGCGACGCAGCACCGTGAGCCCGGCCTCGGCCATGCCGAGGTTGCCGATGTAGGCCACGACCTGGCCCGGCACCGCGCCGGACCGCAGCGTCGGCGTCCGGCCTTCGAGGTCTCCGAAGACGGTGCAGACGATGCCGATCTTGTCGCCGCTGGTGATATCGCCGCCGACGAGTTGGGCGCCGCACAGCTCGGCCTCGGCGCGGATGCCTGCGGTCAGTTCCCGCGCCCAGGACGCCGGCAGGTCCTTGGGCAGCGAGGCGCTGACCACGAGACCCAGGGGGCGCGCCCCCATCGCCTCGACATCGGCCATCGCGGACGCCACGGCCTTGCGTCCGACGTCGTGGGCCGACGACCAGACACGCTTGAAGTGGACGTCCTCGATCATCGCGTCCGTCGACACCGCGAGGCGTCCGGTCGGGGCCAGCACGGCGCAGTCGTCGCCGACGCTCACCGGCACGGACGCCGTGGGCCCGAGGCCTTCCGTGATCGCGGCGATCAGCCCGAACTCGCCGACGTCCCGGACGGTCGGCTCCGGTGGCCGGAGGCTCACCGCAGGCCCATGGGGCGCTCGAGGGCCAACTGGACGAGGGCCGCGATCAGGTCGGGGTAGGCCAGCCCGGACGCCGCCCACAGCGAGGGGTACATCGACGTCCGGGTGAAGCCCGGCATGGTGTTGATCTCGTTGACGACCACGTCGTCGTCCTCGGTGACGAAGAGATCGACGCGTGCCAGCCCCTCGCAGTCGAGGGAGTTGAACGCTGTGGCCGCGACCCGCTGCATCCGGCTCAGCAGGGCCGGGCTGACGTCGGCGGGGATCTGCAGCGTGACACGCTCGTCCGGGGTGTACTTGGCCTCGTAGTCGTAGAAGGCGTCGTCGGTGTGCACGAGAATCTCGCCCGCGATCGACACCCGCGGACGCCCGCCGGTCACCCCCAGCACCGACAGCTCGATCTCCCTCACGCCGACCAGGCCCTCCTCGACCAGGACCTTGGGGTCGTGCTGCTGGGCCGCTTGGATTGCTGCAGGGAGGTCCGCGGGACCAGTCACGCGGCTGATGCCCATGGACGACCCAGCGCGGGCCGGCTTGACGTAGAGCGGGAACGAGAGGTCCGCAGAGCACTTGTCGAGGAGGCGTCCGGGGTTGGCGTCCCAGGCGGCCTTCGTGATCGTCACCCACGGACTGACGCGCAGCCCGGCGCCCATCAGCTGGCGCTTCATGATGTCCTTGTCCATCCCGTTGGCGGACGCGGCGACGCCGGAGCCGACATACCGGATACCCAGCATCTCGAACAGGCCCTGGATCGTGCCGTCCTCGCCGAACGGACCGTGGAGCAGGGCGAACGCCACGTCGAAGTCGTGGACGTCGGAGAGCCGGTCGCCGTCCAGCGTGGCGACCCGGCCGCCGCCGTTGGTTCCGCGGAAGACGGACGCCTCGGGGCGTCCCTCGTCCAACCGTGGAAGACGGTCGTCGACGACCTCCATCGCCCGCATGTCGGCCAGGGGCACCTGCACCCAGCGACCGGACGGCGTGATCCCGATGCCGACGACGTCGAAGCGCTCGCTGTCGATCGCGCGCGTGACCCCGCCTGCGGTGAGACACGAGACGTCGTGCTCCGAACTGACCCCGCCGAAGATCAGCGCCACCGTGACGCGCTCTGCCTGGTGGTTCGCCATGGTGCTCCTGCCGGTCGTCTGCGTGGTGGACCGCAGGTCAGCCTAGCGAAGCTGTGCGGGCCGGGCCGTCAGTGCGGTTGCCGGGCGCCGACGCGGGTGTCCCAGCGGCCCTCGGGGGCCCGCTGGCCACGTGCTTGCTCAACAAGCACGGTGATGGCGTCGAGGATCCGGTCGGTGGCGACCTGCAGGTCGTCCTTGCTGGGCTCGTCGCCGTACAGGTCGGCCAGGGGCACCGGCGGGCCGGCGATCACCCGCATCGTCCGGCGCGGCCAGATGTGGAATCCCGGCCGCCCGGGCGGCATGACCTCTTGCGCGCCCCATTGCCCGACCGGGATGACGGGCGTCCGGGTGGTGAGGGCCAGGCGGGCCGCGCCGGGGCGTCCGGTCATGGGCCAAAGATCGGGATCCTTGGTCCGGGTGCCCTCGGTGTAGATGACGACGCAGCGGCCCTTTTCGAGGGCAGCGCGGGCGTGCACGAGGGCGTCACCGGCCCGGTCCGTCCCGCGATCGACGGGGATCTGCTCGCACTTGCGGGCGATCCAGCCGACGACCGGCCAGGTGAAGACCTGCCGCTTGCCCAGGAAGTACGGGAAGCGTCCGGACCACATCAGGAAGTGGCCGATCGCGGGCGCGTCGTAGTTGGAGATGTGGTTCGGGCAGACGATCAGGGGCCCCTGCGCCGGGATCGCGCTCGCCGGACCCCAGTTCTGCTTCGAGGTGCGTCGCATGAGCCAGCCGAAGGCCTTGGTGATGGCCTCGTAGAACGGCGTCGCCGCGTCGCGATTGACCTGCCGGAGCGGACGCTGGGCGCGTCCGTCGTAGGGCTCGAGTTCGGTCACGGGCTCCCCATCGTCGCTGTACCGCGCTAACGGTAGCGGTCGGCGTCCGGGATGAAACCGACGCGCATCAGCGGACGTGCGCGTCCGGAGCACCCGCCAGACCACCCGCGTCGGAATCGTCCCGTGTCAGGAGGCCACGCGCACCGGAAGCGTGGTCGGCTTGAACGACGGACGCGTGGCCTCGTACGCCGAGATCGCGTCGGCGTGGCTCAGCGTGATGCCGATGTCGTCGAGGCCGTTCAGCAGCCGATGCGCCGTGTAGTCGTCGATCGTGAACGGGTAGGAGTTGGCCCCGGCCGTCACAGTGCGGTCGGTCAGGTCCACGGCGATGGTCGAGCCGGGGGCGTCCTCGAGGTAGCGCCAGAGCTCCTCGACCACGTCCTGGTCGACCTGGGCGATCAACAGCCCGGCCTTGCCGGAGTTGCCCCGGAAGATGTCCGCGAACCGGCTGCCGACGACGACCTTGAAGCCGTAGTTCTGCAGGGCCCACACCGCGTGCTCGCGGGAGCTGCCCGTACCGAAGTCGGGTCCTGCAACGAGCACCGATCCGGACGCGTACGCCGGCTGGTTCAAGACAAAGTCGGGGTCGGTGCGCCAGGCCGCAAACAGGCCGTCCTCGAAGCCCGAGCGCGTCACCCGCTTGAGGTAGACCGCGGGGATGATCTGGTCGGTGTCGACGTTGCTCGGCCGCAGGGGGACGCCGATGCCGGTGTGGGTGGTGAACTTGTCCATGGTTCAGGCTCCGATCACAGGTCCGCGGGGGACGACAGGGTGCCGCGCACGGCGGTCGCCGCGGCGACCTCCGGGGACACGAGATGGGTACGGCCGCCCTTGCCCTGGCGCCCTTCGAAGTTGCGGTTGGACGTCGACGCCGACCGCTCCCCCGGCGCCAGCTTGTCCGGGTTCATGGCCAGGCACATCGAACAGCCCGCCTCGCGCCAGTCGGCGCCGGCCTCGGTGAAGACCTTGTCGAGCCCCTCGGACATCGCCCGGACGCGCACCCGCGCCGAGCCCGGCACGACGAGCATCCGGACGCCGTCGGCCACCTTGCGGCCCTTCAAGACGGACGCCGCGGCGCGCAGGTCCTCGATGCGTCCGTTGGTGCACGAGCCCAGGAAGACGGTGTCGACCTTGATGTCGCGCAGCGCCATGCCCGGGGTCAGCCCCATGTACTCGATGGCCTTCTCGGCGGCGGCGCGATCGACGGCGTCCGCGATCTCGTTCGGCACGGGGACGTTGGCCGAGAGCGGCAGGCCCTGCCCCGGGTTGGTGCCCCACGTCACGAACGGGGTGAGCGCGGAGGCGTCCAGGTCGACCTCGGCATCGAAGGACGCGTCGGCGTCCGAGTAGAGGGTCTTCCAGTACGCCAGCGCCGCGTCCCACTCGTCGCCTTCCGGCGCGTTCGGACGCCCCTGCAGGTAGGCATACGTCGTCTCGTCCGGCGCGATGAGGCCCGCCTTGGCGCCCCACTCGATCGACATGTTGCAGATCGTCATGCGGCCTTCCATCGACATCTTCTCGATGGCCTCGCCGCGGTACTCGGCGATGTAGCCCTGGCCGCCGCCGGTGCCGACCTGCGCGATGAGCGCCAGGATCAGGTCCTTCGGGGTGACTCCGGGGGCCAGGTCGCCGCGGACGTTGACGGCCATCCGCTTGCCGCGCGCCTGGGCGAGGGTTTGCGTGGCCAGCACGTGCTCGACCTCGCTCGTCCCGATGCCGAACGCGATCGCGCCGAAGGCGCCGTGGGTCGCGGTGTGGCTGTCGCCGCAGACGATCGTCATGCCGGGCTGGGTCAGGCCCAGCTCGGGTCCGATGATGTGGACGACGCCCTGGTCGGCGGTGCCGAGGGAGTGGATCGGTACGCCAAACTCCGCCGCGTTGGCCCGGAGGGTGTCGACCTGGAGCTTGCTGACCGGATCTGCGATCGGGGCCAGGATGTTCTCGGTCGGCGTGTTGTGGTCCTCGGTCGCGAGCGTCAGGTCCGGACGCCGTACGCGTCGGCCAGCGAGCCGGAGCCCATCGAACGCCTGGGGGCTGGTGACCTCGTGCACGAGGTGCAGATCGATGTAGAGCAGATCGGGCTCACCGGCCGCGGTCCGGACCACGTGGGTCTCCCAGATCTTGTCTGCAAGGGTCTTGCCCACCGCAGCTCCTTCGTGAAAGTATCTCGACGTCGAGAAAAGCCGATCTATCGCTCCATTCTCGCTTGCTATGTCACCAATCGAGACGGCAGTATCACACTATGGACAATTCCAGCGGCGTCGGCGTGCTCGACAAGGCAGCGCTCGTGCTCACAGCGCTCGAGCAAGGCCCCACCACTCTCGCAGGGCTCGTCGGGGCGACGGGGCTCGCGCGGCCGACCGCTCACCGCCTCGCCGTGGCGCTGGAGCACCACCGCCTCGTCAGCCGTGATCTGCAGGGCCGCTTCGTGTTGGGCCCCCGCCTCACCGAGCTGGCGTCCGCAGCCGGCGAGGACCGGCTGCTCGCGACCGCGGGACCGGTCTTAAACCGGTTGCGCGACATCACCGGCGAGTCCGCTCAGTTGTTCCGCCGCCAGGGTGACCTGCGCGTGTGCGCCGCGGCCGCCGAGCGTCCGTCCGGCCTGCGCGACACCATCCCGGTCGGCGCCCAGCTCACGATGTCGGCGGGCTCCGCCGCTCAGGTGCTGCTCGCGTGGGAGGACCCCGAGCGCATCCACCGCGGACTGTCGAGTTCGTCGTTCTCCGCGGTAGCACTGGCGACCGTGCGTCGGCGCGGATGGGCCCAGTCGGTCGCTGAGCGCGAGCAGGGTGTGGCGTCGGTGTCGGCCCCCGTCCGCTCCCCCTCGGGCAAGGTCATCGCCGCGGTCTCGGTGTCGGGTCCGATCGAGCGGCTCAGCCGCCAGCCCGGACGCATGCACGCACCGGCCGTGATCGCCGCAGCAGAGCGCCTGTCAGAGGTCTTGCGCCGCTCCGGCGCCGAGGGCTGAGGGTGATGGATCCCTCGGATGCGGCACTGTTGGCGGCGGAGGCCGACCTGCGACGTGAGGCGTCCGAGGTGTGGCAGCGGCTCGGGTTGACCGAGTTCTGGCCGGCTGGACCGTTCATCGAACCGGCGCCCAAGCGCTCGGGGTCATGGTGAACCGCGACATCGACGCGACGATCGCCGTGCCAGACCTAGGGGCGACCCAGTACGTTCAGCGGTCGCCGCGCAGGCGGTTGCGAATGTCGCCGAGCTCCTTGCGCTCGGCGTCGGTGAGGCTCTGCAGGCCACCTTCGCTGATGCGGTCCAGCAGCGTGTCGAGGCGCTCGCGATCGGACGCTCGCCGCGTCTGCTGCCGGGCTGCTGCTCGGTCAGCGCTCTTGGGGCGAGCCGGACGCGCCGCTTTGGTCGTCCGACCCGGAATCCACGCGTAGTCGCTCAACAGGCCCTGGCTACGCGCCACGATCGCCACCAAGAGGACGCCGAGCAGCAGGCTGACGATGTTGGCCCAGCCCCGCGCCGCCAGCAACTGCAGCACCTGCAGCGCGAGCAGAATCGCGCCGAACACCCAGGCCTGGATTCCGAAGAACAGCGGACGCCTCGGGTACTCCGCGATCCAGACCAGCAGGACCATGAACTCGATCAGGCCGATTCCGGCCAAGAAGAGCGCGGGAGAAACGAAGCCCACGACCATCGTCGCGGTCGTCAGGCTCAGCCACACCCCGCCCAGGAACCAGGCCATGCGTCGGCGTCCGATCTGGCCTTCGAGCTCCGTGCCGAAGTACCAGAAGAAGAAGAGGTTGAGCACGCCCCAGAACGACAAACCGTCGGCCAGCGGCCACGTGATCAGCCGCCAGACCTGACCGTCCGACACGGCGCCAGGGATGAGCGCAAAGTCGGAGCTCAGGGGCGGGTAGATCACCCAGGCGAGCCAGGAGGCCACCGTGACGAGGACCACGAACATGACGGTCGTGACCTCGAGGCGTCCGACCCTGAACCACGAGTCGTTACTGGACGCCGGCCACATGCTGCTCATGGCGCCCAAGCATGCCAGACGCGCAACAGGGCGAGTCCGAGAGGACTCGCCCTGTTGCCACCTGGTAGCCCCGACGGGATTCGAACCCGCGCTACCGCCTTGAGAGGGCGGCGTGCTAGGCCGCTACACAACGGGGCCAGGTTGTCGCGTTTGCGACCAGAAGACCTTACCAGAGCCTGCGTGGCGCCTGGAAATCGCCTTCCGCAGGGGTACTAGGACTCGAACCTAGACTGACGGAACCAGAATCCGGCGGGCTGCCAATTACCCCATACCCCTAGGCCTGCGAGCGGGGGTGGAGCCCCACTCACAGATTCGCTGGCCTTGCGGCCAGCGAGGTCAAACCTTAGCGCACCGTTTTGACTTCACCCAAACCGGACGCCGACGTGCGGCTCCGCAGGCGGAGCGCCCGCCCCACCCCCAGGGCGGCCAGGGTGAAGACCGCGTACATGACGACCTCGCCGACGGCGTCCATCGGTGTGACCTCGGTGGTGGCCTTGAGTTTCGCGATGCCGGTTGACAGGCCTGCGTAGACGAACGCGCACATGTTGTTGACGATGTGGGCGGCGATGCCGGCCTCGAGTCCCCCGAGGTAGACGACGAGCAGGGCGGCGAGGACGCCGAACGCGAAGCGGCTGCCGAACAGCCACGCGTTCTGCGTCCCGTGGAACAGGGCGAAGACGAACGCGGAGCCGACGATGCCCACCCACTTGCTGGACGCGAGCGAGCCCAACGCCTGCAGCAGGTAGCCGCGGAAGAAGACTTCCTCGGCCGCCGCTTGGAGCGGGGACGTCAGCAAGATCGCGATGAGGAAGCCGACGAAGCCCTCTTGGGGCTGCAGGACGAACGGACGCCCCGCGAGGGCGTTCTGGAGCAACAGGACGGCGTTGAGGGCGACGAAGGCCACCGGCAGGAAGATGAAGAGCGCCCGCCAGCGCAGGCCGGGCCGCACCGAGAAGAGATACGCCGGACGCACGTGGTGGATGGTCAGGATCACGGCGGCGGAGATCGGGATGAGCAGTGCGATGCCCAACTGGGCGGCCACCATGCCGAACGGAACCTCGTACGACAGCAGGGTCTTGTAGGTCTCGGGGAAGGTCGTCGCCCGGCCCGTCGCCAGCCAATAGGCGACAGCCAGGAGTTGGGTCAGCAACGGCGTGAAGGCGAAAAAGCTGCCGATCCCGATGATCACGCCGAGGATGCCGATCAGCGGGCGAGCCCCCGGCGTCCGGAGCACCCCCGTGAACTCGACCCCTTCCGGCACCTGCTCGGTGGCCCAGAAGGAGAGGGCACCGGTCCTAGTCGGGGCCTTGGCGATCGGACGCGGCGCCGGCTTACGCTTGTCGGACGCCACTCAGGCGTCCTGCGACACGACCGGGTTCGACAGGACGCCGATGCCCGAGATCTCGACGTTGACGCGGTCGCCGGCCACGATCGGACCGACGCCGGATGGCGTCCCGGTCAAGATGACGTCGCCGGGCAGCAAGGTGCAGAACGAGGACACGAACTCCACCAACTCGGCGATGCCCCGCATCATCAGGCCCGTGTTGCCGTGCTGGCGCTCCTCCCGCAAGCCGTCGGCGTGCTCGACCGTGACCGTGATGTCGAGGTCGGACGCCTCGTCGACGCTCAGGTGCGTGACGATCCACGGCCCGAGCGGGCAGAACGTGTCGTAGCCCTTGGCCCTCCCCCATTGGACGTCCGACTTCTGCAGATCGCGGGCGCTGACGTCGTTGGCGGCCGTGTAGCCGAAGATCACCTCCGGCACGCGGTCGCGGGGGACGTCGCGGCAGATGCGTCCGATGACGATCGCCAGTTCGCCCTCGTGGTCGACATGCTTCGTGGCGTTGGGGTAGACGATGGGCTCCCCCGGACCGATCACGCTCGTGTTCGGCTTCAGGAAGCTGACCGGCGCGTCCGGGATCTCGTTGCCCAGCTCGCGGATGTGGGCGACGTAGTTGCGCCCGATGGCGACCACCTTGGAGCGCGGGATGACCGGCGCGACCAGGCGGACATCGTCCAGGTGGAGCCGCTCGCCGGTGTACTTCACCGGGCCGGCCAGCGGGTCGCCCGTGAGCGTGCGCACGGTATCGGGATGCTCACCGCCGTCTGCTGCCAGTTCGACCACGCCGTACACGGGGTCTTCCCCCACCACATAACGAGCGATACGCATGGGGAAGAGGGTACCGTCGCCGGCATGGCGAGTTTTGACGTGGTCGACCTCATCCGGACCAAGCGCGACGGAGGCGTCCTGAGTGACGACGAGATCCGCTGGCTGATCCGGGCGTACACCGACGGCGGCGTCGGAGACGAGCAGATGGCGGCCATGGCGATGGCGATCTTCTTCCGCGGCCTGGACGGCCGCGAGCTCCCGACCTGGACGACGGCCATGATCAACACCGGCGAGCGCATGGACTTCTCGTCGCTGTCCCGGCCGACCGCCGACAAGCATTCGACCGGCGGCGTGGGCGACAAGATCACGCTGCCGCTGGCGCCCCTCGTTGCGGCCTGCGGCGTCGCGGTTCCGCAGCTCTCGGGCCGCGGGCTCGGCCACACCGGCGGCACGCTCGACAAGCTCGAGGCGATCCCGGGTTGGCGGGCGTCCCTGAGCAACGCCGACATGCTCGCCCAATTGGAGGATGTCGGCGCCGTGATCTGCGCCGCCGGCACCGGCCTGGCCCCCGCCGACAAGAAGCTGTACGCCTTGCGCGACGTGACGGGCACCGTCGAGTCGATCGCCATGATCAGCGCCTCGATCATGAGCAAGAAGATCGCCGAGGGCACCGGCTCGCTCGTGCTCGACGTCAAGACCGGATCGGGCGCCTTCATGAAGACGCGCGAGAACTCGGACGCCCTCGCCCGCACCATGGTCGCCCTCGGCAAGGCCGCCGGCGTCAACACGGTCGCCCTGGTCACTGCCATGGACGCTCCCCTGGGCCGGTCCGCCGGCAACGCCTGCGAGGTGGCCGAGGCGGTGGAGGTGCTCGCCGGCGGCGGACCAGCCGACGTGGTTGACCTCACCCTCGCTCTGGCCCGCGAGATGCTCGCCTGCGCCGGTGTGGACGCCGATCCGGCGGAAGCGCTCGCGTCTGGTCGGGCCATGGACGTCTGGAAGCGCATGATCGCTGCTCAGGGCGGCGATCCGGACAGCCCCCTGCCCGTCGCCCAGCACACGGAGGTCGTCCGCGCCGCGTCCGATGGCTTCATCACCAGCATGGACGCCATGGCCGTCGGTCTCGCTGCCTGGCGGCTCGGCGCCGGACGCGCCCGCAAGGAGGATCCGGTGCAGGCGGCGGCCGGCGTCACCTGGACGGCGGGCGTCGGCGACCGCGTCAGCGCCGGCCAGGAGCTGTTCCGCCTGTCCACGGACGACGCGGACCGGGTGCCCCGCGCCCTCGAGGCCCTCGCGGACGCCGTGACGATCGGGGCCGAGCGCGTCGATCCCGGACCGGTCGTGCTGGGGCGCATCGCCTGAGGTGGCGGGGCCTCGACAGGCTCAGCACCGAAAGCCTCAGCCGAGGCTCCGACAGGCTCAACCAACGCAGGACCCCGGTACGCCTTCGACAGGCTCAACCAACGTAGGACTCAGACGAGACAGGCTCAGCCAACGAAGTCCGCATCGATCAGCGCGTCAGGACGCGCCGATCGCCGCGCGCCGTGACCGCTTGCTGAGCGCTCGGCGCTGCTGCCAGAGGTCGAATCGACCCGGGTAGCGGGCGACGAGGTTCCCGAGTCGGTTGTCGCCACGGACCATGAGCTGCGGGAAGCCGGGCGTCGCGCGCTCGGCGACCCCGTTCTTGATCGAGCCCATGCCCTTGGTCACCCGGGACGAGTCGACCCCCCAGCCGTCGGGCACGACCAGGACCAGGTTCCCGGCGCGTCCGTTCATCACGATGTCGATGACCAGGGACACCGGCGTCGACTCGGTGAAGTTCAGTTTCACGTTGGCGGCCACCGGGTGCGCCTCGAGGAACGGCGGGACGTCCCAGACGCCCAGGCGCTTCTCGTCCTCCCAGCGCGCCGTGAGGACCAGTGGGTCCTCCCAGCTGAATCCCGGACCTCGGCCCTGCCGCACGGGCGTCCCTGCGACCAACTCGGCGAGCGCGAGCTGAGGCAGAACGTCGGCCAGCACCACGGCCAGCTCGCCGCGAGTCCTCGCGGACTGAGCCCGCGGCGTCCGATCAGACAGTTCGGACGCCGTGAGGCGTCCGTCCGCGGCGGCCTTGGTCAAGGCCGCGATCGCGGCCTGACGTTCGGCGTCCCCGACCCGGACGAAGGGGGTGTCGATGCCAGAGGTCACGGGCCAAGACTAGCCAGCCGCAGGCGTGGAGAGCCCCCAGCGGTAGCAGTCGTAGAGGGCCTCCCAGGACGCCTCGATGACATTGGTGCCGACGCCGACGCACGTCCACGTGCGGGAACCGTCCGTCATGTCGATGAGGACCCGCACGATGGCGTCCGTGCCGTGGCCCTGATCCATGATGCGGACGCGGTAGTCGACGAGGTCGAACGTCTCGGCGGCCGGGTACTTCGCCTTCAGGGCGCCGGTCAGGGCCTGGTCCAGCGCGTTCAGCGGCCCGAAGCCTCGCCGACCAGCTTGGTGGTCTCGCCGTCGATGCGCACCTTGACGATCGCCTCGGAGTCGCCGTCCTCGCCCTGCTCGTTCCCGGTCCAGACGCGCCAGTGCAGGACCTCGAAGAACTCCTCCGACAGGCCCAGCGCGTCGCGCAGCAGCAGCTCGAAGGACGCGTCCGCCGCCTCGTAGCTGTAGCCCTGGGCCTCACGCTCCTTGACCAGATCGGTGATCTCGGCGGCCTGAACGCGGTCGGAGATGTCGTAGCCGAGTTCCTCACCCTTGAGCTGGATGTTCGCGCGGCCAGCCATGTCAGAGACCAGCATGCGCATGTCGTTGCCGACGAAGGTCGGATCGGTGTGCTGGTACAGGTTGGCGTCCACCTTGATCGCGGACGCGTGCAGTCCGGCCTTGTGCGCGAACGCCGAGTGGCCGACGTAGGGCTGGCGAGTGTTGGGCTGGACGTGGGTGATGGCGGCCACCGCGTGCGACGTCGCCGTGACCTTGGCGAGGGCGTCCGGGGCGACGATGTTCCAGCCGTACTTGAGCTGGAGGTTGGCGAGCACCGTGATCAGGTCGGCGTTGCCGGTGCGCTCTCCGTGGCCGTTGATGGTGCCCTGCACGTGCATGGCGCCGGCGTCCACGGCGGCGATGGTGTTCGCGACGGCGCAGCCCGTGTCGTTGTGGCAGTGGATGCCGAGGTCGACGCCGACCTGACCGGCGGCGTCCACGACCTCACCCATCCAGCCGGGGAGCATGCCGCCGTTGGTGTCACACAGCACGACGACCTCGGCGCCGGCGTCCGCGGACGTCTTGACGACCTCCAACGCGTAGGCCGGGTTCGCTCGGTAGCCGTCGAAGAAGTGCTCGGCGTCGATGAAGACGCGGCGGCCCTCGCCGGTCAGGAACTTGACCGTGTCGGAGATCATCGCCAGGTTCTCGTCGAGGGTCGTCCGCAGCGCCCGATAAACGTGGGCATCGTGGCTCTTGGCGACCAGGGTGATGACGGGGGTCTCGGCCTCCAGCAGCGCCCGGGTCAGCGGGTCGGACGAGGCCTGGCCGCCCACCTTGCGGGTCGAGCCGAAGGCGACCAATTGAGAGTTGCGCAGCTTCAGCTCGCCGTCGGCGGCGGCCTTGAAGAAGGCCGTGTCGTTGGGATTGGCTCCCGGCCAGCCGCCCTCAATGAACGTGACGCCGAGGTCATCCAGCGATCGGGCGATGCGCAGCTTGTCGTGGACCGTGAGCCGGAGGCCCTCCTGCTGCGCACCGTCGCGCAGGGTGGTGTCGTAGACGTGGAAGACGTCGGGCGCGACGGGGACCATGGGCATGCGGAAACCTCACCTGCTGGGTTGCTGGGTCCGAGGAGTCTGCACGGTGTCCTGCAATGCGGTCTTTGATCTCGACCGGTGAGACCGCCCCGGTGAGGCTGGCACAGCGCCCACCGGTCGGCTTCTGGCCTGCGGCGTTTGGGGGTGCTAGAAAGGCCGCATGGCTGAAACCAAGTTCAAGGGCAATCCCATCCACACCAACGGCGACCTCCCGGCGGTCGGCGATCAGGCTCCTGCGTTCACGGTGACGGGCGCCAACCTGGCCGACGTCACCCTCGGCGACTTCGCTGGCCAGCGCGTCGTCCTCAACGTCTTCCCGAGCATCGACACGGGCGTGTGCGCGACGTCCGTCCGCAAGTTCAACGAGCTTGCCGCCGGGCTCGACAACACCGCCGTCGTCTGCGTCTCGGCCGATCTGCCCTTCGCGCTCGGCCGCTTCTGCGGCGCCGAGGGCATCGAGAACGTCTCGGTCGCCTCGACCTTCCGTTCGGACTTCGCGACCGACTACGGCGTCAAGCTCACCGACAGCCCCCTGGCCGGCCTCTGCGCCCGCTCGGTCTTCGTCGTGGACGCCGACGGCACGCTCGTCTACAGCGAGCTCGTGCCCGAGACGGGCCAGGAGCCCGACTACGACGCCGCCGTCGCAGCGCTGGGCTGACCCGTCCACCAGAACCGTCCATCGCGGCCCGTCCACCAGGGGCGGGCCGCTTGACTTAAGCTCGGTGTGGGAAGGCTTGACCATGGCTGACGGACAATCGGCGTCGCTGAAAGACGCGACCGCCGCCGTCGTCGACCTCGTTCCAGGCGACGCCCGCTTCGCGGATCTCGCCGAGCGGGCGCTGCACCAGGCAGAGGCGGCCCTCGGGTCGCTGCCGCAGGACGATGAGGTCGTCCGCTACCTGGTCCCGGTGGTCATCCCGGCGGAAACGCTCGCGCACGGGGCTCTGCTGATCCTGCCGTCGCGGTGCGTGGCCGCTTGGCGCCAGCCGGGCAGCGGCCAGGTCCGGACGCGCGCGGTCGAGCTGGACGCCGAGACGTCCGTTGCCCTGTCGGCCGTCACGGTGGACTCGGAGATCTGGGGCCGCTTCGACGTGATGCGTCCCGGGCAGGACGACCTCACCTTCCTCGTGCCCCCCGTCGACGCTGTCGCGCTGCCGGAGCTGCTGAGCCGCGTCCTGGTGCGCGAGCCGGGCGCCCACCTGGTGCCCTTCGCCGGAACGCCTCTCGGCGCTCGCTCGTGGGGCGCAGAGCCTCCGGGCCCCACCCCGGACCCGGACCTGACCCAGCCGCTGTCGGCCCTGGATGCGCCCGCGCCGCCCGCGTTGGGCGCTGCCCCGCTGCCCCCGCGACGCATCGGTGACGAGGTCGCGATCGAGGTGCCTCTGTACCGCGACGAGGCCCTCTACCGGGACGACAGCTCCGCGCCGATGCACCCGCTGCCCGCGATCGAGCCGGTAGCCCCACTGCCCGCGCAGCCGCCCCAGGATCGGCCGTTGGACCTCCCGGCCGTCGCGCCGCTGCGCCGCGGCCTGCCGGACGCGCTCAAGGGCTTCCTGACCGGCCTCGTTGCGACCCTGGTCGTGGGCGGGTTCTACGTCCTCGCCAAGTGGCAGGGCTGGCTGGGCTGATCAGCCGATCTGGTAACGGCCGCACATGGGCCCAGGCGTGAGCTTGAGGGCCTCGCAGGTCGACGTGGCCTCGGCCATGCTCGCGAGCCCGACCACGACGATGGCGTACTGACCGGACTTTCCCCCCTTCAACTGCACCAGGTCCGTGTCGACGACGACGGCGGTCAGCTGCGGCGTCGAGCGCGTCGTGGCGTACTCGGACGCCTGTTCCAGCGTGAAGGACGTCTTCGGCATCCACCTGATCAGGGCGATCCAGCTGCCGGATGCCGGCGTCGCCAGTCCGCCGACCGACGTGGACGCCCCCGGCATGGACGACACCGCGACGACCGCGGTGCTCGGCGAGGCCGAGGGCGAGCCACCTGGACGCTGAGCAGCGGACTTGGCTGGCACCAACGATAGGGCGCCGATGACGAGAACGATGCCCGTCGCCACCCCGGCCACGGCGCCTAGGGCGAAGCGACCGTTGCCGGAGCGGCCGCCTTCCTGGCTCATCTGGCCCCTTCCCTCCTGATGGCTGGACAGGTCAGCAGACCCGGTGCATCCAGCCGAACGTGTCCTCGGCGCGTCCGAACTGAATATCGGTGATCGCCTCACGGATCTGCATGGTGATCGCGCCGGAGCCCGGCGGCAGCGCGTACTCGCCGGCCTTGCTCTTGAAGGCCCCGATCGGGCTGATCACGGCGGCGGTCCCACAGCAGAACGCCTCGACGAACTCGCCGGAGGTGATGCCGTCCCGCAGCTCGGACGCCCCCAGAGGACGCTCCTCGACCGCCAGGCCGAGCGAGCGGGCCACGGTGATGATCGAATCGCGGGTCACGCCGTGCAGGATGGTGCCGTCCAGGGCGGGGGTCACCAGGGCGCCGCCCTCGGACACGGCGAACACGTTCATGCCGCCGAGTTCTTCGACGTCGTGCTCCCCTGCCGGCTGGATGAAGAGCACCTGCGAGCAGCCCTGCTGGTAACCCTCGTACTGGGCGATCAAGCTGGAGGCGTAGTTGCCGCCGCACTTGGCGGACCCCGTCCCGCCCTGGCCGGCCCGCGAGTACTCGTCCGTCATCCAGATGTTGATCGGTCGGACGCCCTCGGCGAAGTAGGTGCCCACCGGCGAGGCGATCACGCAGAACAGCGCCCGCTCGGCCGCCCGGACACCCAGGAAGTTCTCGAACGCCATCATGAAGGGGCGCAGGTAGAGGCTCTGCTCGCCGCCCTCGGGATTCGGCACCCATCGGACGTCGGCCTTCACCAGCTCCCGGCAGGCGGTGAGGAAGTCCTCGACGGGCAGTTCCGGCAGCATCAACCGGGCGGCCGAGTGGACGAAGCGCTCGGCGTTCTTCTCGGGACGGAAGAGCCAGACCGAGCCGTCCGCGTGCCGGTAGGCCTTCATCCCCTCGAAGATCTCCTGCGCGTAATGGAACACGGCTGAGGCCGGGTCCATCGAGAAGGGTCCGTAGGGCTTGATCGAGTCGTCCTGCCAGCCCTGGCCCTTGGTCCAGGTCGCCACGGCCATGTGATCGGTGAAATAGGTCCCGAAACCGGGATGGGCGAGGACCTCCGCCACGCGGGCGTCCGAGGCCGGAAGTGGGTTGGGCTGCAGCGGGAACGACAACGACATGCTCGCAGGATAGCCACGCCGAACGGCGTCCGCGTGGCAGACGCACGCCTTCGGCGTCCGACCTGATCACTAGGCTGCGGGCCGTGACTGAACGGAACAAGAAGACGATCGCCGTCATCGGTGGCGACGGTATCGGCCCCGAAGTTGTGGCCGAGGGATTGAAGGTCCTGTCGGCGACGGTCGGGGCGGATTCGCTCGATTTCGTGCACTACGACCTGGGCGCCGAGCGCTGGCTGCGGACGGGCGAGGTGCTGCCGGACTCGGTCGTGGACGAACTGCGCCAGGCGGACGCCATCCTGCTGGGTGCCGTGGGTGCGGCGCCGGGGTCGAAGACGATCCCCAGCGGCCTGCTCGAGCGGGGCCTGCTGCTGCGCCTGCGCTTCCTGCTCGATCACTACGTCAACCTGCGTCCGTCGAAGCTCTACCCGGGCGTCCCCACGCCGCTGGGCGAGAACATCACATCGCGCGGCCCTATCGACTTCGTCGTCGTCCGAGAGGGCACCGAGGGCCTGTACTGCGGCGTGGGCGGCGCCACGCGGGCCGGGACGCCGCATGAGATCGCCACCGAGGTCAGCGTCAACACGGCCTTCGGCGTCGAGCGCGTCGTCCGGGACGCCTACGAGCGGGCCATGAAGCGGCGCAAGAAGCTGACGCTGGTGCACAAGCACAATGTGCTGGTCAACGCGGGCGGGCTCTGGAACCGGCTGTTCCTCGCCGTGGGTGAGGAGTACCCCGAGGTTGAGACCGACTACCTGCACATCGACGCCACCACGATCGCCTTCGTGGCCGACCCGCAGCGCTTCGACGTGATCGTCACCGACAACCTCTTCGGCGACATCATCACCGACCTGGCGGGCGCCGTGACCGGCGGCATCGGGCTCGCGGCGTCCGGCAACATCAACCCCGAAGGCACGGCGCCGTCGATGTTCGAGCCCGTGCACGGCTCGGCCCCCGACATCGCCGGCCAGGGCATCGCGGACCCGACCGCCACGATTTCGTCGGTCGCGTTGATGCTGGACCACCTGGGGATGACCGCCGAGGCGCGTCGGATCGAGGCGGCGGTGGACGCCGACATCGCCGAGCGCGGGGCGTCCAAGCGCTCGACCACGCAGGTCGGCGACGCCATCGCGGCGCGGCTGAGCTGAGGGCTGGGAATCGGTCGCGTCCGGGGATGTCCGGACGCGACCTTCGAGCAGCGGCGCTAGTCGGGACGACGCCAAAAGACCCGGGGCTCGCCGAAGGCGAACGAACGGAACCACCACAGGGCCTCGATCAGGACGGCTCCGGCCGCGCCCATCAGCAGTCCGGTCCGCATGAGTGCCTGGTTGGACGAGTCGAGGAAGAACGACTGCTGCGTCAACGGCCATGTGAAGATGAGCACGTATGCGGCCACGGACGCCGCGATCAGCGCCACCTTCCACCACTCGTACGGTCGCGCGACGACGGCCAGCACCCACGTCGCAGCGACGATCAGGGCCGCCAACGCCGCCGTCGCTTCCTGCGGAGGAACCACGCCGGTCTGCGTCGGGGCGCCGTGTCCGCGGACGAGCAGGTACGTGCCGAACGAGGCGGCGGCGATCACGACGCCGGCGGGTAGGCCGAGTCGAAACACCCGCCGGACGAATCCCGGACGCGCCCGCTCATGGTTCGGCGCCAGCGACAACAGGAACGCCGGAATGCCGATGGTGAACCAGCCGGTGATCGTCACATGGATGGGCTTGAACGGGAACGGCGCCTGCCACAGCACCACCAGCAAGGCGAGAACGGCCGAATACACCGTCTTGGTCAGGAACAGGTTCGCGACCCGCTCGATGTTGCCGATCACCCGGCGCCCCTCGGCGACGACGTGCGGCAGGGTGGCGAAGGCGTCGTCCAGCAGGACGATCTTCGCCACGGCCCGCGTGGCCGGCGAGCCCGAGCCCATCGCGACGCCGAGATCGGCGTCCTTGAGCGCCAGCACGTCGTTCACCCCGTCGCCGGTCATGGCGACGGTGTGTCCACGGTGCTGAAGGGCGTTCACCATCGCGCGCTTCTGGTGGGGCGTGACGCGTCCGAACACGCGGGACGCCTCGACGGCCCTGCTCAGGGCGTCCGGGTCCCTGAGCTCCCGGGCGTCGACCGGCAGCCCGCCACCCAGCCCCAACGCGTCGGTGACCGCACCCACCGAGGCGGCGTTGTCACCGGAGATGACCTTGACCTCCACGCGCTGCTCAGCGAAGTAGGCGAGGGTGTCGGCGGCGTCCGGCCGGACCTTCTGCTGCAGCACGACGAGCGCGGCCGGCGCAACGGTGCCGGGCGCGTCCGGACCCTCGACCGAGACGTCGCCGCGCCCCAGGAGCAGGACGCGTTGGCCGGTGGTGCCGATCTCCTCGGCTCTGGCCGCGACCTCGCCGCTGGCCAGGACGTCCGGCGCTCCGAGCACCCAGTGCCCGTGCTCGGTGAAGCTGACCCCCGACCATTTCCGGGCCGAGGTGAAGGGGGCGCGAGCCGCGGCGTCCCAGAGCTGATCGGACGCCGGCAGCGCCGCGGCGATCGCCTGCGCGGACGCGTTGGGGCGCGCGTCCGAGCGGACGACCTGCCCGAGCGCCGTGCGCACCGAATCCGCGTCGAAGCCCGCCAGCGGGATGATCTCGCCGCATTGCATGCCGTTCTCGGTCAGCGTTCCGGTCTTGTCGGCACAGACGACATCCACGCGCGCCAGGCCTTCGATGGCCGGCAACTCCTGGACCAGGCACTGTCGTCGACCCAGCCGGACGACCCCGAGCGCGAACGCCACCGAGGTCAACAGCACCAGGCCCTCAGGCACCATCGGGACGAGCGCGCCCGCCATGGCCAGCACGGCCTCGCGCCAGTTGCCGCCCACGATGCTCCACTGCGTCCAGATCGTGGCCACCCCCACCGGCACCAGCACGAACGTGATGACGCGCAGGATCTGGTTGATGCCCTGCTGCAGTTCGGAGCGGACGAGCGTGAACTTGGACGCCTCCGCCGTCAGCTGCGCTGCGTACGCCTCGCGCCCCACCTTGGTGGCGCGGTAGGTTCCGGTGCCCGACACCACGAAGCTGCCCGACATGACGGTGGCCCCGACGGGCTTGGCCTCGGGATCACTCTCGCCCGTCAGCAGCGACTCGTCGACCTCAAGATAGTCGGCCTCGACCACCTCGCCGTCGACGACGATCTGGTCGCCGGGCCCGAGCTCGATCAGGTCGTCGAGGACGATCGCGTCCCGTTGCAGCGGGGCTGTTCCGGACGCCCTCCGCACGGTCGGCTTGGCTTCGCTGACGACTGCGAGGCTGTCGAGCGTCCGCTTCGCGCGCAGCTCCTGGATGATGCCGATGCCCGAGTTGGCGATGATCAACAGGCCGAAGGCCGCGTTGATCCACGACCCGGTGGCGAGCACGAACACCAGGAGCACGGACAGGATCGCGTTGATCCGCGTGAAGACATTGGCGCGCACGATGTCGGTGACGCTGCGGCCGCTGCGGTCCGGGAGTTCGTTGGTCTGTCCGGAGGCGACACGCTCGGCGACCTCGGTGTCGGTGAGTCCAGGCAGGGTGGGAAGCACGGCGTCCACTGTGCCACACCAGGCGACGATCTCGGCTGCCTGGGAGGTCTCACCAAGGCCTCCCCGCGACGCCCTCCCAGGTCTGCAGCCACCCACCTTGCTGAGAGTTTCTCAGTATGAGTTTGAGAATCTCTCAGGATCTGCCTACTCTGGATCGGTCGCGCCCGCCGTCCGGCGGGCCACAGACACCGCAACAGACCATGGAAGGACTCGTTCCCACATGAACAAGACCATCAACCGCCTCGCTTCGGTCGCCGCAGCTGCCACCATCGCTGGCACCGGCCTGATCGCCGCGGCCTCCCCCGCATCGGCCGACACGTCCGTCTGGGACCGTGTCGCCGCCTGCGAGTCCGGCGGCAACTGGGCGATCAACACGGGCAACGGCTACTACGGCGGCGTCCAGTTCTCGCGCTCCACCTGGAACGGCTTCGGTGGCCAGGCCTACGCGGCCACCGCCAACCTCGCCACCAAGGCGCAGCAGATCGCGGTCGCCCAGAAGGTCCTGGCCGTCCAGGGCCCGAACGCGTGGCCCGTCTGCTCCAAGAAGGCCGGCCTGACCAAGGCCAACGGCGGAGCGTCGTACTCTGCTCCGGCAGCACCCGTCGCCACGCCGACCCGGGCCGTTGCCGCAGCGAAGCCCGTGACGGTGAAGCCCGCGGCCGTCAAGGCCACCCCCGCCAAGCCGGCCAAGGCCAAGGCGACCGCCAAGGTGGCCCCGGTTGCCGCTGTGACGCCCGCCGCCAACACCCAGGGCGGCTACACGGTCAAGCCGGGCGACACGCTCGCCAAGATCGCGCGCGCGAACGGGATCTCCGACTGGCAGACCCTGTACGCCCTCAACAAGGCTCAGATCGCCAATCCGCATCTGATCTACGTCGGCCAGCACTTCGTGCTCAGCTGACAACCGCTCAGCAACGCCAAGGGGCGTCCCGGTTCACCCGGGACGCCCCTTGTTGCGTTCGTTGACTCAGCGAGCCGCGGTGCCCTCGACGTAGTCGGACGTGTTGGCGTCCTTGCTGACCCAGGCCATCAGCTTGCGAAGCTCGCGTCCGGTCGCCTCAATCGGGTGAGCCTCGCCCTTGGCGCGCAGCGACTTGAACTCCGGCGCGCCGGCGTCCTGATCGGCGATGAAGCGCTTGGCGAACGCGCCCGACTGGATGTCGGTGAGGATGTCCTTCATGCGCTTCTTGGTGTCGGCGTCCACGACGCGGGGGCCGGACACGTAGTCGCCGTACTCGGCCGTGTCCGACACGGACCAGCGCTGCTTGGCGATGCCGCCCTCATACATGAGGTCGACGATCAGCTTCAGCTCGTGCAGGCACTCGAAGTAGGCGACCTCGGGCTGGTAGCCGGCCTCGACGAGCGTCTCGAACCCGGCCTGGACCAGGTGCGACATGCCGCCGCAGAGCACGGCCTGCTCGCCGAACAGGTCGGTCTCGCACTCCTCGGTGAACGTGGTCTTGATGCCGCCGGCGCGCAGGCCGCCGATCGCCTTCGCGTAGCTCTTAGCGAGCGCCCAAGCGTTGCCGGTCGCGTCCTTCTCGACCGCCACGATGACGGGGACGCCGCGGCCCTCGGAGTACTCGCGGCGCACGAGGTGGCCCGGACCCTTGGGGGCGACCATGCAGACGTCGACGCCCTCGGGGGCCTTGATGTAGCCGAACCGGATGTTGAAGCCATGCGCGAAGAACAGGGCGTCGCCCTTGTTCAGGTGCGGCTCGATCTCGGCGGCGTACAGCCCGCGCTGGTGCTGATCGGGCACCAGGATCATGATGACGTCGGCCTCCTTGGCGGCGTCCGCGACGCTCATCACCTTGAGGCCCTGGGCCTCGGCCTTGGCGCGGCTCTTCGAGCCCTCGGCGAGACCGACGCGCACATCGACGCCCGAGTCACGCAGGCTGAGCGCGTGCGCGTGCCCCTGCGAGCCGTAGCCGATGACGGCGACCTTGCGTCCGGAGATGACGCTGAGGTCAGCGTCGTCGTCGTAGAACATCTCTGCCATGGGTTGAATCCTTGTCTGTTGCGTTGAGTCGGGGAAAGGGTAGCGAGGCCTAGGACGCCTGACGCGCCCGGTCTGCCTTGCGGTCGGTCAGGGAACGGCTGCCGCGGGCCACCGCGACCATGCCGGACTGGACGAGCTCGCGGACGCCGTAGGGGTTGAGCATCTCGAGCAGCGCGTTGAGCTTCTCGGGGCTGCCGGTGGCCTCGACGACCAGTGAGTCGGCGTGCACGTCCACGATGTTGCCCCGGAAGAGCTGGACGATCTCGATGATACCGCTGCGCGCGGCGGCGTCCGCGACCCTGAGCTTCACCAGCACGAGCTCGCGCTGGACGGCCGTCGAGTCGAGTTCGACGATCTTGAGCACCTCGACGAGCTTGTTGAGCTGCTTGGTGATCTGCTCCAACACCTGCTGGCTGTCGACCGCGACCTGGATCGTGATGCGCGACAGTTCGGCGCGCTCGGTCGGGCCCACCGCGAGCGACTCAATGTTGTAGCCGCGCCGCGCGAAAAGCCCCGAGATGCGGGCCAGGACGCCGGGTTTGTTCTCGACGAGAACGCTCAGCGTGTGGTTCTTCATCGTGCTCACAGGACCTCATCCTCCCAGTCGGGAGCCATGTCCCGGGCAATCTTGATGTCGTCATTGCTGGTGCCCGCCGCGACCATCGGCCACACCATGGCGTCCTTGTGGCAGACGAACTCCACCACGACCGGACGGTCGTTGGTCTCCATGGCCTGCTTGATGACCGCGTCGACCTCCTCGGGCGTCTCGGCACGGAGGCCCAGCGCGCCCATGGCCTCGGCGAGCATCGGGAAGTTCGGCACCCGCATCGATTCCAGGTTGGTGTTGCTGTAGCGCTGCCCGTAGAACAGCGTCTGCCACTGGCGCACCATGCCGAGCGACTCGTTGTTGATGATCGCGATCTTGATCGGGATGTCGTTCAGCGTGCAGGTGACCAGCTCCTGGTTGGTCATCTGGAAGCAACCGTCGCCGTCGATGCCCCAGACCACCGAATCCGGACGCCCCACCTTCGCGCCCATCGCGGCCGGCACGCAGTAGCCCATCGTGCCCGCGCCACCGGAGTTGAGCCAGCGTCCGGGCTTCTCGAAAGGCAGCAAGTGGGCGGCCCACATCTGGTGCTGGCCCACGCCGGACGCGAAGTACGCGTCCGGACCGGCCAACTGGCCGAGTCGCTTGATCACGTAGCGCGGGCTGAGCTGCCCGTCGTGGGTGGGCTCGACGTCGTCGCGGTACTTGTCCTTGAGGTTGGTCAGATAGCGCACCCAGGCGGAGTAGTCGGGCAGATCGGCACCTCGCAGGACGCCGTTGAGCTCGGCGATCACGTCGCGGACGTCACCCACGATCGGCACGTCGGCGACCCGGTTCTTGCTGATCTCGGCCGGGTCGATGTCGGCGTGGATGACGCGGGCCGTCGGCGCGAACGTGCTGAGCTTGCCGGTCACCCGATCGTCGAACCGGGTGCCCAGCGCGATCAGCAGGTCGGCCTTCTGCAGCGCGCCCACGGCCGACACCGTGCCGTGCATGCCCGGCATGCCCATGTGCAGCTCGTGGCTGTCCGGGAACGCGCCGCGCGCCATCAGGGTGGTGACGAGGGGGATGCCGGTGATCTTCACCAGCTCGGCCAGTTCGTCGAATGCGGACGCCTTCACGACGCCGCCGCCCACGTAGAAGACCGGCCGGGACGACTCCGCGATCAGCTTGGCCGCCTCGCGGATCTGCTTCGTGTGCGGCTTCGTCGTCGGGTGGTAGCCGGGCAGGTCCACCGCGTCCGGCCAGCGGAACGGCGCCTTGGACGTGAGCGCGTCCTTGGCGAGGTCGACCAGGACGGGGCCGGGGCGTCCGGTGGAGGCGATGTGGAAGGCGGCCTTGATGGCGGCCGGGATGTCCTCGGCCCGCGTCACCAGGAAGCTGTGCTTGGTGATCGGGAAGGTGATGCCGCGGATGTCGGCCTCCTGGAAGGCGTCCGTGCCGATGGCGGTCGACGCCACCTGGCCGGTGATCGCGACCATCGGGACGGAGTCCATGTAGGCGTCCGCGATGCCCGTCACCAGGTTGGTGGCGCCGGGGCCGGACGTGGCCATGCAGACGCCGACCTTGCCGGACGTCATCGCGTAGCCCTCTGCCGCGTGCGCGGCGCCCTGCTCGTGACGAACGAGGATGTGGCGCACGAGCTTGCTCTGCCCGAGCGGATCGTAGGCCGGCAGGATTGCGCCGCCTGGGATGCCGAAGACGACCTCGACGCCGACGCGCTCCAGGGACTCGACCAGCGCCTCGGCGCCGGTCAGCAGGGTGGGCGATCCATCATCGGTCATTGTCGTCTCCCTTGTATTCGTTGATCGTGGGCGGGGATCTCTGTCAGGCAATAAAAAACCCCCGCTGCCGCGACGGCAAACGAGGGAGCGTGTCAACCGCGAGGGGCCGACACGCTATCGAACTACGAGAAGAGAGTTCCGCACCTGGCCAGCATAGCCATGGCGTCCCGTCTGTCCACACTTTGACCCGACCCTGCCCACCATGTGGACGGCCTGCGCTCAGACCAGACGGCGGTAGACCTCATCGACGTCGATGTCGTCATCCCGGGTCAGCATCGCCTCGATGCCGGAGGCGTCCTGGAAGCGCGGGATCAGGTGAACGTGCAGGTGGAAGACCGACTGCCCGGACACCTCGCCCACGTTCGTGAGGATGTTCATTCCCTGGGCGCCCAGCCGCTCGGTGAGCAGCCGTCCCACGGCCGTGATGGCCGGTGCCAGGGACGCCAGCACGTCGGCGTCCGCTAGAGCGTCGGAGACGTGCTGGCGCGACACCACCAGCGTGTGGCCGCGCTTGAACGGCGCGATGTCCAGGAAGGCCACGGCGTCGTCACCGGCGTAGACCTGCCGAGAGGGGATGTCACCCGCCACGATGCGGCAAAACAGGCAGTCGGACATGGACTCATCTTTGCAGGTTGAGACCACCCACGAGATGGTGGTGGATTCGCCACTGTTGTCGGGGGCGAATCCACCTTTATCCCAGCCGGACGGGGAAACCGGCTTGGGACAGCGCCTGCTTGACGTCCGCGATCCGCAGGGTTCCGTAGTGAAAGACGGACGCCGCCAAGACGGCGTCGGCGCCGGCGCGGGCGGCGTCCACGAAGTGCTCGACCGTGCCCGCTCCGCCGGACGCGATGAGCGGGACGTCCACCACGGCCCGGACCGCCTCGATCATCTCCACGTCGAAGCCGGAGGTGGTCCCGTCGGCGTCCATGGAGTTGAGCAGGATCTCCCCCGCCCCACGATCGACGGCCTCTTTGGCCCACTCGATGGCGTCCAGGCCCGCGGACGTGCGACCGCCGTGGGTGGTGACGCCGAAGCCGGACGGCTGCCCGGCCTCGCGCCGGGCGTCCAGGCTCAGCACGACCACCTGGTTGCCGAACCGCGCGGCGATCTCGTCGATGGCTTCCGGACGCGTGATCGCGCCCGTGTTGATGCCGATCTTGTCGGCGCCGGTGCGCAGCAGCCGATCGACGTCATCGACCCCCCGGACGCCCCCGCCGACGCAGAGGGGAATGAAGACCGTCTCGGCCGTCCGGCGCACCATCTCGTAGGTGGTGGCGCGGCCGTCGGAGGAGGCCGAGATGTCCAGGAAGGTGAGCTCGTCGGCCCCCTCGAGGCCGTACGTGGTGGCCAGTTCCACGGGATCGCCCGCATCGCGCAAGGACCGGAAGTTGATCCCCTTGACCACGCGCCCGTCGTGAACGTCGAGGCACGGAATCACCCGGATGGCGAGGCTCATGAGGTTAGGTTAGCGAGCCTCACTCAGCCTCCCGCGCCCGTCCACTACGCTCGCCGCAACGTGGGACCAGGGGGATGGATGACGCCACGACTCTCATACCGGACGGCCAGCGCGGCCGGGTTGGCAATTCTGGCCCTGACGGGCTGCACGGCCGGGGCTGCGGTTCCGGCCGGGCCCACTCCGCCGCAGCCAGCGTCCAGTCCTAGTCCGGCTGCGAAGACGCCGGCCAAGGCCTCGACCAAGCCCTCCGCAGCCAAGCCGTCGGCGACCACGTCCGCCACCCCGACAACCCCGGCCGCGCCGCCCGCACCACCGCCCGCCTCGCGGCCTCCGATCACCGGCGCCGATCCGGTGACGATGGCGTTCGCCGGCGACGTCCACTTCGAGAAGGACAAGCTGCGCGCCGTGGCGGCAGACCCGAACGGGCTGTCGTCCCTCAAGCCTTACCTGTCCCGCGCGGACATCACGGTCGTGAACCTCGAGACGGCCGTCACGACCCGCGGCACCCCTATTGCGGGCAAGCAGTTCACCTTCAGGGCGCCCGAGTCTGCGCTGACAACGCTGGCCAACGCCGGAGTCGATGTCGCGGGCATGGCCAACAACCACGGCGCCGACTTCGGACCCGTCGGGCTGGTCGACACCATGAAGGCTCTGCCTGGCGCTCCCCTCAAGGTCATCGGCATCGGCCAGAACCTCGACCAGGCGCTGTCTCCCGCCACCTTCACCGTCGACGGGGTGAGCATCGCCGTCTTCAACGCCAGCGCGCTGAAGGAGGAGACGACCAACCTCTTCACCGCGTCCGCGACCAAGCCGGGTGTCGCGGCGCTGGTCAAGCCGTACCAGTCCACCTCGGCCAAGCGGTTCCTCGCGGCGGTCAAGGACGCCTCCGCCCGCTACGACGTCGTCGTTGCCTTCCTCCATTACGGGGAGGAAGGGCAGACATGCCCCACGCCGAAGCAGGTCGAGGTCGTGACCCTGCTCGCGGACGCGGGCGCCGACGCGGTCATCGGGGGCCATAGCCACCGCGTCCAGGCCGGGGGCTGGACCAAGGACACGTACGTGAACTACGGCCTCGGCAGCTTCACCTGGTGGCTGGTGCCAAGCCAGCCGGCGACCGGCGTGCTGACCATCTCGATCGACAAGCAGCGGGTCGCCGCCAAGCGCGCGGCCGGCGCGGCGGCGTCCGCGTCGGTCATCACCAAGGAGGACTGGCAGCCGATGCTGATCGGCGCCAGCGGCCTGCCCTACGTGCCGGACGCCGCGGGCGTCGCCCGGCTGAACGCCGCTCGGCAGGGCCTG
>Ga0208693_1000141_pt1 | contig 60627 bp, 71 predicted proteins | sample AD_UKC071_MetaG_FD_184438 | JGI IMG/M metagenome (GOLD analysis project Ga0208693, IMG submission 184438) | Active sludge microbial communities of municipal wastewater-treating anaerobic digesters from USA - AD_UKC071_MetaG (SPAdes) (version 2) | ecosystem: Engineered > Bioreactor > Anaerobic >... | reverse complement strand
CTTTGGCTGCGGCAATCCTGAGCCTGCCTTTGCCGTGGAGGGCTTTACTGCCGGCGCCATCAGCCTGGTGGGCAGTGACAATAACCATCTCCGCCTGCGCCTGGACAATGCCGAAGGGGGCGGCGGGATGTGGGCCATTGGCTTTGGCAAAGGGCATCTGGTGCACAACCTCGATCCGGGGGTACCCTGTTCTCTGGCGGGTCACTTGCATGTCAACCGCTGGCAGGGAAGGACCAGCTTGCAGCTTCAATTTGATGATCTTCGCGGGCTCAGGCGGCCGGCATATGCAGGCAGGGAGATCATCGACCGCCGGGGGCAGGGGGAACCCTGGCTGACGGAACTGGCCCGGGCGCCGGGGACGGTCTTCCTGGCCAACACCCAGTGGAAGGCAAGGCGAATGCTGGCAGGGAGATACCGGGACTGCCAGGTCATCATTCTGCCCCCTGACAAGTGCAGGGAAAAAGTATATAATCTAAAGGCAGAGGATATTTGCTTTCTCGACCCAACCTGGAGCCAGCAGCAGCTAAAGGAGTGTATCAGTCTCCTGCCCGCCAATTGTCGCCTTCATTTCTTTGGGGATACTAATGTCCCGGAAGATATTTTACGGCCCAGTCTCAATTTGCTCCGCGGCTTTTACAGGCTTTGGCGGGATAATAAGAGTGTGAAAGATTTGCTCAGTCTCCTGCCGGCGGATTTGGCGGAGCCAATGTTACTGGAACGGGCCCTGGAGATTTTCGTCGCGGCAGGCCTTGCCGGTCGCAGCGGCGAAGCCTGGCAACTGGTCCCTGTCCAGGGAACTGTAGATTTGACCCAGACTGAAACCTGGCAGAATTACAGCAGCCAATTGGCGGCGTACCGGAATTGGCTCCGGGGTTTTTCTGCCGGGAGAATAAATAACTTATTAGCCTAAGTGATCCAGAGGAGGATAAACATGAACTTAAAAGATACCATCCGGATAATCCCCGATTTTCCCAAACCAGGCATTCAATTTATCGACATTACTACCATGCTTAAGGATGGCAAGGCCATGAAGTACGCCTTTGACAAAATGGCGGCGATGGTGCAGGATTACAAAATTGATTTGGTGGTGGGTCCCGAAGCCCGGGGATTCCTGATAGGGGCGCCTCTTGCTTATAAAATGGGGGCTGGCTTTGTGCCAGTACGCAAATCGGGAAAGTTGCCGGGAGAGGTCATCGAGGCCAGCTACCAGCTGGAGTACGGTGAGGATACCCTTCAGATTCACAAAGACGCCATTACCCCCGGGATTAAAGTCCTGGTTGTCGACGACCTTCTTGCCACCGGCGGCACTGTTTGGTCTACTGCAGACCTGGTGCGCAGTCTGGGCGGAGAAATTGTCGGTTTTCTTTTCCTGGTGGAACTGACCTTTCTCAAGGGAAGGGAGAAACTGGGCGGCTACCCTGTCTTTTCCCTTTTGCAGTATGATTCCGAATAGTCCCGACTAAGGGGTGGTGACTAATGGCCCTGGAGCAGCTTTTTGCCAAGATTGCAAAGTATGCCCCGGATTTTGACCGGGGCCTTATTGAACGTGCCTGGGAAAAGGCAAATTCTGCCCATGCCGGCCAGGTTCGGGAATCCGGGGAGCCTTATATTTCCCATCCCCTGGCGGTGGCAGAAATTCTCGCCGAAATTGAGCAGGATATCGAAACATTGGTTGCCGGGTTGCTCCATGATGTGGTCGAGGATTCTGACACTACCCTGGAAGAAATTGAGGCAGCATTTGGCTCCGAAATTGCCCTCCTTGTCGACGGAGTTACTAAGCTGATGCGCCTGCGTTTTCATTCCAAGGCTCAGCAGCAGGCAGAAAACCTGCGCAAGATGTTTATGTCCATGGCCAGCGATTTCCGGGTCATTCTCATCAAATTTGCCGACCGCCTCCACAATATGCGCACCCTGGACTACCTTCCTGCAGCCAGGCAAAGGGAAATGGCCAGGGAGACTTTGGAGATCTATGCTCCCCTTGCTCACCGTCTGGGGATTTTCCGGTTTAAGTGGGAACTGGAGGACCTGGCTTTCCGCCATTTGCACCCCAGGGAATATTACAGCCTGGTGGCGGAATTGCGTCAGCGCCGCGAGCAGCGGGAAGAAATCATGCAGAAGATCATCGAGTATCTGGAAACCAGTCTGGCTGATGCTGGCATCAAGGCCAATATTACCGGGCGGCCAAAGCACCTGTACAGCATTTGGCAAAAGATGACCAAGCAGCAAAAAGAGCTGAGCGAGATATACGACCTCACGGCAATTCGGGTGGTGGTAAACACCGTCAGGGATTGCTATGCGGTGTTGGGCCAGGTTCACAACCTGTGCAAGCCAATCCCCGGCCACTTTAAGGACTATATCGCCATGCCCAAAAGCAATGGCTACCAGTCTTTGCACACCACAGTGGTTGCCCTCAAAGGCAATCCCGTAGAGGTGCAGATTCGCACCTGGGCGATGCATCGGGTGGCGGAGTATGGTCTGGCAGCTCACTGGCGTTATAAAGAAGGGGGCAAGGGGGACCGCCAGTTTGACGAAAAACTGGCCTGGCTGCGGCAATTCATGGAGTGGCAGAAGGAAACCAAGGATACCAATGAATTTATCGAGACCTTGAAGATCGACCTCTTTGATGATGAGGTGCTGGTCTTTACCCCCAAGGGGGATGTCATCGATTTGCCCATAGGCGCAGTGCCCCTGGACTTTGCCTACCGCATCCATACCGACATCGGTCACTCCACGGTGGGGGCAAAAGTCAACGGCAGGCTTGTGCCTTTGAACCACCAGCTGGAAACGGGAGATATTGTCGAAATCCTCACCCAGAAGGGTGCTAATCCCAGTATGGACTGGCTGAAGATAGTAAAAACCTCCCAGGCCCGGACAAAGATTCGCCAGTGGTTTAAGCGGGAAGGGCGGGAGCAGAATATCGAGAAAGGCCAGGAGTTGTTGTTCCGGGAGCTCAAGCGCTACGGCCTGGCTCCGGCAGATCTTGACCCTGAAGTTCGTGCCTCAGTGCTCAGACGCTACAACTACCAGAGGGATCAGGAGGACGACTTTTACGCAGCCCTGGGTTACGGCGGGCTTAACGCCGTATCTGTGGGCCGGCGAATATATGAAGAAGTAATTAAGCTCAGGGAAAAAGAAATGTCCCTGGCGGAAGTGGAAGTAATTAAGGGCGAGGCCTCTAAGACAGACGCAGCGGTAATGGTTAAGGGCGTAGAGAATCTCCTGGTTCGCTTTGGCCGCTGCTGCAAACCACTGCCCGGGGACGAAATTGTCGGCTATGTCACCCGGGGCCGGGGCCTTACCGTCCACCGGATGGACTGTCCCAACATTCGGGATGCTGCCCCTGAGCGTTTGTTGGAAGTGCAGTGGGGGAGCTCCGAGCACCAAACTTTTCCTGTGGAGCTGGTAATCAATGCCTGGGACCGCAAGGGCCTGCTGCAGGAAATCATGAATGTGCTGGGAGAACTCAAGGCCAATATTCTCACCATCAACGGCAGCGGGCTCAAGGATGGTTCCGCCCAGGTGCATATGACGGTGGAAGTCCACAGTCTTGACCACCTCAGCCAGATCAGTGAAAGACTCAGAGGTGTCAAGTCGGTAATGGAGGTCTACAGACAGACCCGCACTTAGTGAGGATAACTGAGGTGATATTATGCGCATTGTCATTCAAAGGGTGTCCAGGGCCGCTGTTCGGGTGGATGGCGTCATCCGGGGGGAAATTGGCCAGGGCTTATTGATTCTGGTGGGAGTAGGGACTGAGGACACCAGTCAGGACGCGAAATACCTGGCAGAAAAGACCGCTAATCTGCGCATTTTCCCGGACAAAGCTGCAAATATGAACTTGTCCTTGCTGGATACCGGCGGGGAAGCCTTGGTGGTCAGCCAGTTTACACTATACGGCGATTGCCGCAGGGGACGTCGCCCTTCCTGGCATTTAGCTGCCCCTCCGGAGATGGGGGAGCAGCTGTATGAGGAGTACTGCCGCTATCTGGCGGAGCAGGGGATACACGTGGAAACAGGCGTCTTTGGCGCAATGATGGCGGTGGAGATTCACAACGACGGTCCGGTAACCCTGGTGTTGGACAGCAAAGAGTTGAGGTGATAAATATGGAATATAAGATTCTGCCTGTAGGCAGCATGGGGACAAATTGTTACCTGGCCTGGTGTCCTGAGAGTAAGGAGGCCCTGGTGATTGACCCGGGTTTTGAACCCCAGAGAATCCTTCAGGAAATTGAGGCCCTGGGCCTGAAAGTGAAATACATCATTAATACCCACGGGCATTTGGACCACATCGGCGGCAATGGGGAGCTCCACGCTGCCCTCAAGGTTCCCATTGCCATTGGCCGAGAAGATGCCTGCATGCTCACCGATCCTGCCAAAAATCTGTCTTCTATGATGCGGCACCCCGTCAGCAGCCCTGCCTCCACCCATTTGCTGGCGGATGGGGATGCCATTGCTTTCGGAAACTGCTCCTTGCAGGTGCTGGCAACTCCTGGCCACACTCCAGGGGGAATCAGCTTGTATGGGCATGGGGTTCTCTTTTGCGGCGACACTTTGTTTAAACAGTCCATCGGCCGCTCAGATTTGCCCGGCGGCAACCATCAGCAGCTTATAGCTTCCATCAAGACCAAGCTCCTGGCCTTGCCCGGAGATACAGCAGTTTTGCCCGGTCACGGTCCCGGCTCAACCCTGGCGGCAGAAGCAGCCACAAACCCCTGGCTCCAGGGATAAAGGCCCTTAATATTGGCATAATACCTGTACGGATTGTGCCAAAGGAGGGGTCGGGATGCAGGAACAGAACATCAGGACAGCTTTGGAAAAACTGCGGGCTCAGAAGCTGCGCCGGGTAGACCTGCATATGTTGCTGGACAGCATTGACGGCGGGAAAGATGATGCAGAAATTGCCCAGCAATTCAATGTGGATGTCGTTGATGTCCAGCGGATACGCCGCGTGCTGAGGGAATAAAGGAGGCCGACAGCCAAGGCCTTTATTTTTTGGGGAGGAAACCATGGTCATAAAATTTCAGGCACCTGATTCATGGTGGAGCCGGGGGGTGCAGCTGCTGTGGCTGTTTCCCCAGGGGAAGATAAGCGCAGAAGGAGAGCATTGGGATTTAGCGGTGCTGGTTGAGGAAAAGGGGGAGGAACTGTTCTTGTCGGTCAGCGACGGAGAAAAGACCGAGCAGAAAGTTGTTGCTGCCAGACCCCGGGACTTTATGCATGCCCTTTTTCTCATGCTCAGCGAAAAAAACCGGGGCCCCCTCAGCCCCTGGGGAATTCTGACGGGGGTGCGCCCAGGCAAGGTTGCCGCCGGCCTCATTGACACCTATGGCACCGCAGGGGCCATAGAAGAACTGTGCAGCAACTGGCTGCTGCATCGGGAAAAGGCCAGGTTGCTGGCGGCAGCAGTGAATAACGGCTATCCCCTTCTCAAAAAGACGGGACTGAGTGTATACATCTCCGTTCCCTTTTGTCCCAGCCGCTGCGCATACTGCTCTTTTGCTTCTCTGCCCCTGGAGCCTTGGAGGGGAAAGATAGACACTTACGTCCGCCAGGCGTCTGCAGAATTGAAACAGTTGCTCGCTGCCTGTTCCCGGCAGGGGCATGTCATAAACAGCATCTACGTCGGCGGGGGAACACCCACCTCTCTCAGCCCTGGCCAGCTGTATCAGCTGTTGGCTCCTGCCCGGGGGGTTGGGGGGGAGTTTACGGTGGAGGCCGGCCGCCCCGACACCCTTACTGCCGAGCACCTGGCAGTGCTGAGGGATATAGGGGTGACGCGAATCAGCGTCAATTCCCAGTATCCCCTGGACAGCACTTTGCAGGCCATTGGGCGCAGGCACAGTGCCGAGGATTTTTACGCAGCCCTGGACATGGCGGTGCAGGCCGGTTTCGACACTGTCAACACCGACCTCATTGTGGGCTTGCCGGGGCAGACCCGAGAGGAGTTTTCTGCGGTAATTTCCAGGCTGGCGGCAGCGGGGGCGGGGAATATCACCATCCATGCCCTGGCCTTAAAAAGGGGTGCAGGGATCAAGGAGCAGTACTTAAGTGCAGACCAATCCAGGGCGATTGCCGGGGCTGCCTATGACCGCCTCGATGCCTTGGGCTATAAGCCCTACTACCTTTACCGGCTGAAGAACATCGCTTCTAACCTGGAGAATGTCGGCTTCGGCCTGCCGGGGAGCTTTTGCTATTATAATATTGCCAGCATTGCTGAGTCGGAGCCTGTGCTGGGAGTGGGGGCCGGGGCAGTGAGCAAACTGGGCTGGGGGAGCACCTTCCAGGCCCTCAACAACCCCAGGGATGTCAATCAGTACCTCGAACGCTGCCAGGCCTTGCTGGAGCGAAAATTGTCCTGGCTGCAAGTTGACAAGGGCTGCTGCCCCTGATAGAATACAGCCATCAATATTTCTTGGGAACTGGGGAAAGAGTACGTCGATGCTGTTCTTCAGGGAGGAGAATCATGACTGCGAGTTCTCCGAACAAGGCGACGGAAAGACATCTCCGCACAAGTTCTCACGGCTGGCTCCGTTACAAGCTGACTGAGTGGCCTATAAGGCAACCAGGGTGGCACCGCGGGTAAACCCGTCCCTGACAGGGGGACAGGGTTTTTATTAATATTGAGGAGGTATTGCCATGTATCAGATCCCCAGAGGAACACGAGATTTTCTTCCCGAACAGGCGGCGAGATTCCGGCGCCTGGAGGAGATTGCAGTGGCCCTGGCCAGTCAATATGGCTATGGTGAACTGCGTACCCCAATCTTTGAGTACACCGAGCTCTTTGCGCGCAGTGTCGGCGAAAGCACAGATATAGTGGAAAAAGAGATGTATACCTTTCAAGACCGGGGTGAGCGCAGCCTCACTTTGCGGCCGGAAGGCACCGCCGGGGTGGTGCGGGCCTTTGTGGAAAACAAGCTGTACAACGGGCCCCTGCCGGCAAAGTATTATTACTTTGGCCCCATGTTTCGCTATGAAAAGCCCCAGGCAGGGAGGTACAGGCAGCTGTGGCAGTTTGGCGTCGAGCTCTTTGGGGCTGCGGGTCCGCGGGCAGATGTGGAGGTAATCGCCCTGGGCTGGCAGTATTTTCAAGAGCTTGGCATCAAGGCCACCCTGGTGCTCAACAGCATTGGCTGCAGGCAATGCAGGGAGGAATATAAAAAAGCCCTGGTGGCTTATCTCCAGGGGCGTAAAACATGCAAACTTTGTGCCGACCGTCTGGAACGGAATCCCCTGCGCGTGCTGGACTGCAAGGAAGAATCCTGCCAGCGTGAGCTGGAGGAGGCCCCCCGCATCAGCCAGTACCTGTGCCCCCAGTGCCGGGAACACTTTGAAAGGGTAAAATCCGGGCTTTCCGCCCTTTCCATTCCCTTTACCCAGGACGACCGCTTAGTGCGGGGTTTGGATTACTATAACCGCACCACCTTTGAATATAAAACCACTGAGCTGGGTAGCCAGGATGCCCTGGGAGGCGGCGGCCGCTATGACGGCCTCGTCGAATTGATTGGCGGCCCGGCAGTTCCCGCCGTAGGCCTGGCCCTGGGTATTGACCGCACTGAGCTCATGGACCCTCCCGCCTTGCGCCGGCAGCCCCGGCGTCGCGGCGTCTGGCTTGTGACAATGGACCCTGTAACGGATGAGGCCATTGCCCTTGCCCATCCCCTGCGGCGACAGGGGGTATACCTGGGCTACGATCTGGAGGGGCGAAGCTTCAAAGCTCAATTCAAACAGGCCGACCGCAACAATTGTCGCTGGTCGCTGATTATCGGGCCCGATGATCTGGCCCAAGGGCAGGCCGTGCTCAGGGATATGGAGACGGGAGAGCAGCGGCCGCTGGCCCTGGAAAACCTTGCAGAACTGGTTACCCAATTGGAAGGGGTGAAGTAAGTTGGAGAGAACTCACAAGTGCGGTGAATTGCGCCTGGAGCATGCCGGCAGTCAGGTAAGCTTATGTGGCTGGGTGGCAAAGCGCCGGGACCTGGGAGGCATGATCTTCCTGGATATCCGGGATCGCTGGGGCTTGGTGCAGGTGGTGTGCTATCCCGACAGCCCCAGCTATAAGATTGCCGATAAGGTGCGCTCGGAGTACGTAGTTGCCCTTCAGGGGGTGGTAAAGGCCAGAGAGGGCAATGTCAATCCCGACATGCCCACCGGCGAAGTTGAGGTAGAATGCCGGGAAATGACGGTGCTTAACACTGCTGCCCTGCCTCCTTTTTACATTACCGACGATGTCAAAGTGGATGAAAACCTGCGCCTGCGCTACCGCTACCTGGATTTGCGCCGGCCGGTGATGCAGGCAAATCTAATGCTGCGCAGTGCCACCGCCAGCATCTTTCGCAATTTCTTGGCGGCCCACGACTTTATCGAAGTGGAAACGCCAATACTCACCAGGAGCACTCCCGAAGGGGCGCGAGATTTCCTCGTCCCCAGCCGGGTCAGCCCCGGGAAATTTTACGCCCTGCCCCAGTCCCCTCAGTTGTTGAAACAGCTGTTGATGGTGGCCGGCCTTGAGCGGTACTATCAGTTAGCCCGCTGTTTTCGCGACGAGGACTTGCGGGCAGACAGGCAACTGGAATTTACCCAGGTAGATATTGAAGTGTCCTTCATGGGCCAGGACGAGTTTTTTGCCCTGATGGAAGAGCTGGTCAGGAAAATCTTTAGGGAGCTGAAAGGCGTTGAACTCAAAGATTTCCCCCGCATTCCCTGGCGCACTGCCATGGAGAAGTACGGTACCGATAAACCCGACCTGCGCTTCGGCATGGAACTCGTCGACGTCAGCGCCATTGCCGCTGCCAGCCAGTTTAAGGTCTTCACCGGCGCCATTGAAGCAGGCGGCTCAGTGCGGGGCATAAAAGTGCCCGCTGTCTTTAGCCGCAAAGAGCTGGATGGCCTTGCCGAACAGGCAAAACTCTTTGGCGCACAAGGCTTGGCCTGGATCGCCGTGGAAGAAGACGGCATCCGCTCTCCCATCGCCAAGTTCTTCAGCCCCAGTCAGCTGCTGGAGCTGACAGATGCCTTCTCTGCCCAGCCCGGCAGCACCCTTCTCTTTGTGGCCGACAAAGACACCTTTGGGGTAGTGCTGCCCGCCCTGGGAGCCCTGCGGCAAGAGCTGGGGAAACAGCTCAATTTGTACAGTGAAACTGAATACCGGCCCTGCTGGGTGGTAGATTTCCCCCTCTTTGAATATGATGAAGAAGAACAGCGTTATGTGGCCGCCCACCATCCCTTTACTGCGCCAGTGCCGGAGGATTTGCCAAAGCTCGCTGCCGACCCGGGCAGCGCAGTGGCCCAAGCCTATGACTTGGTCCTCAACGGCTGGGAAATTGCCGGTGGCAGTGTCCGCATTCATACAGCTGAAGTCCAAGAGGCCATGTTTAAGGCCATTGGCATTGAGCCGGAACAGGCCCGGCGGCAGTTCGGATTCCTTATGGAGGCCCTTGGCTATGGCGCTCCTCCCCACAGGGGAATCGCCTTTGGCTTTGACCGCCTGGTGGCAATTCTCGCCGGCGAAAACAGCATTCGCAATGTCATCGCCTTTCCCAAGACAAACAGTGCCTTTGACCCCATGACCGAGGCACCCTCAGAGGTAGATGCCCTGCAATTAGCCGAGCTGAAAATTGAAGTCAAGGACTAAAGCCTAGTTCCTTTGTATTGGTTTTTTTTGACAATCAGTGCTCATCCTGGTATAATAAAATAAAACTGAATTACATTGCCCGAGAATACCTTAACGCCAAGTACGGCAATTAAAAAGGAGGTTTTGCTGTGACCAGGAAAGTTGTGGTCCGTTCCTTTGTCATTGTCCTCTCTGTATTGTTGGCTGTCGGCATAGGGTTTTTGGCATATCGTCACATCGTTCCTACTAAAGCTTACGCCGAGGGTATGATCTACCTGTACGAGTCTTTGGCTGAGCTGGAAGAAAAATCGGACACCATTGTAGAGGTTTCTGTTGCCGGCAAAGGTCGCAATGTAGTCGAGAAGAGCACGGTGGGAGCCCAGGATTCCTATTACACTTACACTCCTGTAAAAGTGGAAAAGGTCCACAAGGGCGATGTTAACCCGGGTGATGTCATTGAAATAATTGAACCAGTTGGTTATCAACGCTTGCCTACAGGCCTGTACTATATTTGCCGCAGGGGTTATGAACCCATAAAGCAGGCAACCACTTATCTCTTATTCCTGCAGGAGAATCCTGACGGCGACTACCCCGTGAGCTCTCAGCGGAAGTTTGTCTGGCCGACTCCCCAGGAGCGCACCGCTGAAAGCCTTGAAATCACTGAGCTGTCCAGTCAGTATGAAATGCTGCTGGATGCAATTGCAGCCAAGTATTAACTCAGCCCACCGGGAGGTCCCGTGGCTTTTTTCTTTTATTTCAGGTTCAATTTGCTCAATAAATCATGGATAAAATTGGACCCCCGGGAAATCAGCAAGCCCGTCAAAAAATAGTCAATCCACGGCATTGCCAAGTTCACTTGCAGGGAACCCAGCAGTCCAGTTCTTGTTGCTGTCGCCAACAGCACCCCGACAATAACCGAGGTCAACTGACTTTTCCAGTCCCGGATGCCGGGGATTGCCGCTTTTATGATATCGACGCTTACCTCTACCAGCATTGCCAGCATAATCAGCACTGCAAAGGCGTTGGCCATTTTTTTGCCCTCCAATATATTTTTATTAAAGCATATTGCCAAGAGATAGCCTTTAGCACAGCCAAGAAATGTTTTTCCAGTTGCTTTAGGTGCTTAAAGTATGCTAAACTTTACTCAGAAAAGGGAAAACCCTGCTGTGTGCGAATCAGACTGTATTTTTTGAGCCAACAAATTTGACTTGGGAGCTTTGGCTCCGGCGGCGTAGAATATGCCCCAAATGTCGGGGACATTTGAAAGCGCCGGGCGGGCACCCACCTGCGGAAGCAGGTTCAAAAAATGCGGTTCAAACGGCATGGCGGGGTATTTATTTGTCCCGTAAGAGGTGGTTTTTGATGCAGCGCTTTTCTCGGACGAGAATGTTAATTGGCGACTCAGGGCTGTCGCGGCTGGCGGCAGCAAGAGTTGTAATTATTGGGGTTGGCGGTGTAGGTTCTTTTGCCGCCGAAGCCCTGGCCAGGGTGGGAATTGGCTTTCTGCGCCTGGTCGATGACGATGTCATCGATGTTACCAATATCAATCGCCAGCTTCATGCCCTGGATTCTACAGTGGGTAAGGCAAAAGTCCAGGTCCTGGCAGAAAGATTCCTGGAGATTAATCCCCGTCTGTGGGTGGAGCCTGTTCAGCAGCGCTATCTTCCGGGAAAGGGGCAATATCTCCTGGAAGGCTGCACTTGGGTCATAGATGCCGTGGATACTGTGGCTGCCAAAGCAGATATCATTGGGCATGCATTAGCTGCCAAACAGGGGATAATCTCTGCCATGGGCACAGGCAACAAGCTGGACCCGCTTCAGCTGCGAGTGGCTGATATTTCCGATACATATAACTGCCCCCTGGCCAGAAGGGTTCGCCGGGAGCTGGGCAAGAAAGGGATTCGCACCGGCGTGCCCGTTCTTTGGTCCCCGGAATTGCCTGCCGGGGCAGAGAAGGCAGCGGTTCCTGCCAGCATCTCCTATGTCCCCGCAACAGCAGGCTTGCTCATGGCCTCTTATGTGGTGAATAAAATATTAAGTTAAAAACAGGGAAGGATGGTTATGCTATAAGCAACCCTCCTTTTATTGCATATGTTCAGTGGGTGTGCTACACTTTTGTTAGATTACCTGGGGAGGGTATCCGATGGATGAACAGAAAACCAAAATCATCAATCGCTTAAGGCGCATAGAGGGGCAAGTCAAGGGAATTGAAAGGATGCTGGACAGTGAGCAATGCTGTGCCGACATCCTGGTTCAGGTTGCTGCAGTGCGCTCCGCAATAAACAAAGTTGGCAGCCTGATTTTCGAACGCTATGCCCAAAATTGCCTGGCGGGGGCTGCAACCCCTGAAGGACAGCAACAGGCCCTGTCAGAATTGATCAAGACCATGAACAGCTTTATTAAGGGTGGGGGCGGTAATTAATGAATCAGATTGGCAGGATTATCAGCATAGAAGGCAATGTCGCTACTGTGGAACTGGAGAGAAGCAGCGCCTGCGAAAAATGTGGCATTTGCCACCTGGGTGAGACGCAAAAACTGCACATTGAGGTGGAAAACAGCATCAATGCCCGGGATGGGCAGAGGGTGCTTATTGCTGTCCAGCCGGGCAGTGTCCTCAAGGCCAGCTCAATCCTGTATCTGTTCCCCCTCCTCGCCCTGGTGGGAGGTATCTGCCTGGCCTACTTCCTCAACTGGCTCGTCGGCCTGCCTGGAAATGTTGAATGGTGGGGCATTGGCAGCGGCATGGTGCTGTTTTTCCTGGCCTATGTCATCATTCGCCTGCGGGAGCCTGTCCGGCGCAAGAATCCTTCCTATGCCCCCCGTATGATTCGTGTGGCTGACGAACACGAAGAGATCACTGACATGTGTGAGATAGCCGATGAGTGATCTGTTCAGCTACGGGCTGCAGCAGAAAGGCGACAGCAGCATTCCCCTGGCTGCCCGCATGCGCCCGCAAAACTTAGAGGAGTTTGTTGGCCAGCAACATATCGTCGGCCCCGGCAGCCTGCTGCGGCGGGCAATCCTGGCGGATCGCCTGACTTCAATGATATTTTATGGTCCCCCTGGCACAGGCAAGACTACTTTGGCCGCCGTCATTGCCAACCAGACCAAGGCCAGCTTTCAGCGCCTCAATGCCGTCACTGCCGGCGTTGCCCAAGTGCGGGAGGTGCTGGAGGAAGCAAAGAACCGCCTGGAAATGTATCACCAGCGGACAATACTCTTTATTGATGAAATCCACCGCTTTAACAAAAGCCAGCAAGATGCTCTTTTACCGGCGGTAGAGGATGGAACAGTGCTGCTAATCGGTGCCACCACCGGCAATCCCTTTTTCAGCGTCAATTCCGCCCTCCTTTCCCGGAGCAGGATTTTTGAGCTCTACCCCCTGACCAGGGATGAGATTGCTGTCATTTTGGACAGGGCCCTGGTTGACAAGGAGAGGGGTTTGGGCAAGCTGGCCATTGAGCTGGAGCCAGAGGCAAGGGAGCATATCCTCAACACGGCAGACGGCGACGCCCGGGTGGCGCTGAATGCCCTGGAACTGGCTGCCTTGACCACTCCCCCTGGGGAAGACGGCAAGATATATATTGACCGGCAGGCGGCGGAGCAATCGGTGCAGCGGCGGGCAGTGCGCTATGACCGGGATGGGGACAACCATTACGATGTAATCTCTGCATTTATCAAATCCATCCGGGGGTCAGATCCCGACGCAGCTCTCTTTTGGTTGGCCAGAATGTTGGACGCCGGTGAGGACCCAAGATTCATCGCCCGGCGGCTGTATATTTCCGCCAGTGAGGATATCGGCAATGGCGATCCCCTTGCCTTGCTGGTGGCAGAAGCGGCATTCCGCGCCGTGGAGGTGCTGGGGATGCCGGAGGCCAGGATTCCCCTGGCCCAGGCAGTTACTCACCTGGCTTGCGCCCCCAAGAGTAATGCTGCCTACCTGGCGCTGGAACGGGCCACCCATGATGCAAGAAATGCCAGCGACACCGGAGTGCCCAACCATTTGCGGGACGCTAACTACCCCGGGGCAAAAGAAATGGGCCATGGGGACAGCTACATCTATCCCCATGATTATCCCGGGCATTATGTAAAACAGCAGTACCTGCCAGATGCCCTTTCCCACAGGCGCTATTATTACCCAGGCAATCTTGGCTACGAAAAGCGCCTGCGCCGATGGCTGGAGGCCACCAAGGGCCTGCCTGAAGAAAAAGACAGATAGAGCTGTCGCAAACGTTGTTAAACGTAAGGCGATAGCTTTTTTTCTTCCTTGGCACCGACCGCACCAATAAGGTTACAACATACATCTTCAACAATGACGGCAATCCCCGCAACATAATTGATTCGCAAGGGAATGCAGCTTGTCTCAATTTCAAAGATATTACTGGATAATGAAGTTCATTTAGGAACACTGCCGTCAACCTGCTTCGCAACCAATCTAGAGCGCACAGCAGAATGGACTTTAATCCCCACCGTCTGGAAATGGATTATTTTCAACGGTGATTACACAGGCTGGCAATTCCTTTCCGGCGTAATTGAGGCATCAGTTGACTATACCTCTATTTGCATATACGGTATTTACTTCCACAACGCCAACGAAGTGTGGTTTGACGGTTTTCAGGTTAACAAGGAGCCATATAACATAAATATGCTCCGCAAGTAAGCCAATGGGGACAGTGTGGAGCGGAAACATTCTAAAGTTGCGTAGAGCAGTGACAATGCCTTGGTGCCCTGGTAATAGCGTTATCCATATAGCGGGTAGCGGTATTTTTTTTCCCAGGGGGGGAATACTTCAAAGTGACAGGGGGGACGAGGGTGAAAAGGGCCAGTGATTTGCTGGGAATGCCGGTGACCGATACAAGCGGCGATTCTATTGGGGTTGTCGAAGAAGTGTTAGTGGATTTCTCCCGGGAACGCATCGCAGGGATGTTCATTGCCGATAAAGCTGCGGGTGAGTCTGGCTATATTGCCAGTGAAGACATAGCCTTCAGCCCCGATACCCTTGTAGTTCCCACTGATGCCATTGTTCAGGGTGATGGTGCAGTCATTTTCCGTCAGGGCAAGCTGACCCTGGAGGAAGTGCGCAGACTTGTGGCGGCAACCGATTCTGGCCGCCGGTTGGGCAATGTGGCCGACCTGATTGTTGAGAACACCCAGCTGGTGGCCCTGGAACTGTCTGATGGTTTGCTTCAGGACGTCTTTGCCGGCAGGAATATTCTCCCCCTGCCCATTTTCGCAGACATTGCCGCAGAGAAAATCATTGTCCCTGAAGGCGCAAGGCTGATTGCTCATGAAAGTTCAGGAGAATGACTGCACTTGGAGAATTGATTGGAGGTAGATTTACATGAGGTGTCCCAAATGTAATTCCCGGGACACAGGCAAGGTCGCCACCAACCAGTACTATTGCTGGAATTGCTTTATACTCTTTAGTTTCGACAACAAGAAGCGCCCGTGCCTGTATGAAGTAAATACTGAAGGCACCTTGGTCGCCTTGAAACAATGACAGGAGGTATTGCCCAGTGCGTCGCGGCTATTGGACGGGATTCTTTACCGGCGGCCTGATAGGGATGCTGGCCGTCAAAGCCTTTGGAGATCAGTTGCTTGACTTGATGTATTCCAAATTGACTCAACATACCGGGGGGACTCCCTCGGGTGAAGAAGGGGAAGCAGTATACAGGCCCAGGCAACGCTACCGTTCCCGGCGGACCTGGTAGCGCACACAGGAGAAATTACTGGGCAGCCTCCGGGCTGCCCAGTAATTTTTTCCCGGTGGCGGCGATAAGCTTTTAGCAGGGGGGAAAAGCATGCTGACGAAACTGCCTCAAAACTCTTTGCTAAAAAGGGCCTTGCAGATTGCCGGCCTCGTCCTTGTCCTGATTGTCAGCTATCTATTGCGCCGCCAGTTATTGGCGGTATTGGGGCCGCTGCTTATTGCCATAACAATATCTTATATTCTCAATCCCCTGGTCCTCTGGCTGGAACAGCGGCGCTTAAGCCGTACAATGGCGGTAATCTTGATCTTTGCAGTTTTTTTTGGCATGGCCTTTATTTTCTTAGCCAGGGTATTGCCACTGTTTGCCGACGAAGCCAATAACCTGGTGCGCCGGTTGCCCCAGTATCTTGAGCAGGGGCAGGGGCTGCTGACTAAGTTTTACAGTGCTGCCCACCGTCTCAACCTCCCCTTGTCAATTATTCAAGCCCTGGAGAAGAGTTTGGATACACTGGAAGCCAGGATGTTGGCCGCCTTGGGAAGAATACCTGAAGTTACAATTAACGCTGCCAGGGGCCTGATTAGCTTTTTTCTGGTCTTGGTGCTCAGCTTCTATATTTTAAGGGATTTTGACATGCTAAAGGACAGCTTGTATTACATTATCCCCCGCAAGGGCAAGTCCCGAGCCCGCAAGATTCTCCATGAAGTGGACAGCAGCTTGGGCAGGTACTTGCGAGGGCAGCTGTTTCTGGCCCTGGCAGTGGGGGTGCTCACATATATAAGCTTATTGGTGCTGGGAGTGGAGTTTTCTCTTCTGTGGGGTCTTTTTGCCGGGCTCACCAACACCATACCCTACTTCGGCCCTATCCTTGGCGCGGTGCCGGCAGTGCTGATGGCCCTGTTGACTTCTCCGACTCTGGCAATTAAAACCGTCATTGTATTTGTCATCATCCAGCAGGTGGAAAGCAATTTCATCTCCCCCTATGTACTGGGCAAGACTTTGGATCTGCACCCGCTGGTGGTGCTGTTAGCCTTGCTGGCAGGGGGGCAGTTTTTTGGGTTTTGGGGCCTCATTGCCGCCGTCCCTGCGGCAGCCGTCGCCAGGATTGTTATACGCAACCTGGTCCTGCCTCCTTTAGAGTGAAGAGGTTGTGGCGGGAAGCAATGTCCCGGCAGTTGACAGGCTGAGGGCAGATGGATATAATTTGTGTATCAATGGCAAAATACCCATGAAGGGGCAAGCTTGCTGCGGCGCCTTCCAGAGAGGAACCCCTGGCTGAAAGGTTCCGGCAAAGCTGCAGGCGGCCACCCCCGAGGTGGAGGCGAGGAGCCTCACGGCTGATCCCGTTACAGATCTGCTGAGTTGATCGGCATTGTCCGGTAAACAAGGTGGTACCGCGGCTAAGCCCGTCCTTGTATTGGGGATGGGCATATTTTTTTATTGAGGAAGGTGTAAGCAATGAAGGGTAATGAAATACGCAGGCGTTTTTTACAGTTTTTTGAGGGCAAGGGTCACACCATTGTCGACAGCTTTAGTCTGGTTCCGGAAAATGATCCCAGCCTCCTTATTATTGGGGCGGGAATGGCGCCGCTGAAACCGTTCTTTACCGGTGCCAAGACCCCTCCTAACCGGCGCATGGCCAGCAGTCAGAAGTGCGTGCGCACAGGAGATATTGAGATGGTGGGGCAGACTGCCAGGCACCATACTTTTTTCGAAATGCTGGGCAACTTTTCTTTCGGGGATTACTTTAAGAAAGAGGCAATTGCCTGGGCCTGGGAGTTTTTGTTGGAGGATTTGAAAATCGATGTCGATAAGCTCTGGGTTTCTGTATATGAAGAGGATCAGGAAGCCTGGGACATCTGGCATCATACCATGGGAGTTCCTGCCGGGCGCATTGTCCGTCTGGGCAAAGAAGATAACTTTTGGGAAATCGGGGTGGGCCCCTGCGGTCCCTGTTCCGAGATTTATGTCGACCTGGGCCCGGAATTTGGCTGCGGCAGTCCTGAGTGCAAACCTGGTTGCGACTGTGACCGCTATTTGGAGATTTGGAACTTGGTCTTTACCCAGTTTGATAAAGACGAAGAGGGCAATTACAACCCCCTGCCCCATCCCAATATTGACACCGGCATGGGGCTGGAGAGGCTGGCAGCAGTCCTCCAGGGGGTTCCCACCAATTACGACTGCGACCTGATTTTCCCCTTGATAGAGCATTTCGCAGATCTTGCAGGCGTAGAGTATGCAGATCAAAAATACACTCAATCCCTGCGGATTTTGGGCGACCATTTTCGGGCCGTGGCCTTCATGCTGGCCGACGGCATCCTTCCCAGCAATGAGGGCAGGGGCTATGTCCTCCGCCGCCTGCTGCGGCGGGCAGTGCGCCACGGCATTCTCTGTGGCATTGAAGGCCCCTTCCTGTATACAGCAGTTGAGCCGCTGCTGAAGATTTTCCCCGACATCTACCCGGAACTGACTGCCAATAAGCAGCACCTCATTGCCACCATTAAGGCTGAAGAGGAGCGGTTCCTGGCCACCATTCAATCGGGGATGGAATTGCTGAAATCTCTGTTGGCCAAGGTGGGGAAAGGGGGAGTCCTGAATGGCGAAGAGGCCTTCCGCCTGTATGATACCTTTGGCTTCCCCCTGGAGCTGACAGTGGAAATTGCCGGTGAGCAACAAGTGAAGGTTGACGAGGACGGTTTCCGCAAGGCCCTGGAGGGCCAGAGGGCCCAAGCCCGGGCAGCCCGGGAACAAGTCGATGCCATGTTGTTGGAGAGAACTTCCGACTTAGTGGCGGATTTGCCGGCGACTACTTTTACAGGTTACAGCACTTTTTCTGCCAGTGCCCGTGTCCTGGCTCTGCTGGATGGCAAGGAGCATCTGGACCAGGCGGAAGCTGGCCAGGAAATCCTCATTGTCCTGGACCAGACGCCCTTTTACCCCGAAGGCGGCGGCCAGGTGGGAGATGGCGGCATCATGCGCGGGGAAAGGGCTGTGGTGGAAATTGACACTGCCAGCAAGAGCGACGCTGTCATCCTGCATCGGGGAAGAGTCCTGGAGGGAGTTCTCCGGTCAGGAGACAATGTCACTGCGGAAGTGGACACCCGGCGCCGAGATATCGAGGCTAATCACACCGCCACCCATCTCCTTCACCATGCCTTGAGGAAAGTGTTGGGCGAACATGTGCGCCAGGCTGGTTCCCTGGTGGAGGCCGACAGGCTGCGCTTTGACTTTACTCATACTCAGCCGGTTACTTCCCAGGAGATTCAGCGCATAGAACAAGAGGTCAATGCCCTTATTGCCGCTGATTTGCCGGTGGAATGCAGGGAGATGAACATGGAAGACGCCCAGCGCCAGGGGGCAATTGCCCTCTTTGGCGAGAAATATGGGGCTACGGTGCGGGTGGTCTCGGTGGGGGATGTCAGTCGCGAACTGTGTGGCGGCACCCATGTGGCCACTACTTCCCGCATTCGGGGCTTTAAGATCCTGTCCGAGTCCGGCATCGGCGCCGGGTTGCGCCGCATCGAGGCGGTAACCGGCAATGGCTTGCTGCGATATTTCTTCGCCCTGGAGGACACCCTGGAAGAGGCGGCGAAGGCAGCCAAGGCCCGCCGGGAAAACCTGGTCTCCCGCATTGAAGAGCTGCAGCAGGAGTTGAGGGAGCAGAAGCAGAAGGCGGAAAAACTGGAAACAAAAATCTTGGCCCTTGAAAGCGACAATTTGCTGGCGGCCGCTGAAGATGTGGCGGGAATCAAGGTTGTATCCGGCCAGGTGCCCGCTTTGGATATGGCAGCCCTGCGCAATAATTCCGAGCTTATTTTGGGCAGGCTGGGCAGTGGTGTCGTCGTCCTGGGGGCAATAGTCGGCGACAAGGTCAACTTGGTGGCCACGGTGAGCAAGGACTTGGTGGCCAAGGGTATCCACGCCGGCAAGATCATCGGGGAAGTTGCCCGGGTTGCCGGTGGCGGCGGCGGTGGCCGCCCCGATATGGCCCAGGCCGGGGGCAAGGATCCCTCGCGGCTTAAGGAGGCCCTGGCCCTGGTTGCCGGCCTGGTTGCCAACCAGGCAGAGGGTAAGTGAATACAATAATTTCAAGGGGGAAGTAATATTATGCAGGAGTTAATGGCAGTTTGGCGAATATATCCTTTAGACTTAGGGGGTGGATATTTTGAGTAAGCAAACTCAAGATACTGTCAGCTTTCAAAAGAGCACCGATGAAGCCAACGAAACGAAGAAAATTTTGCTGGAAGTAGCAGAAGCTTTGGCAGAGAAGGGCTACAATCCAATTAATCAGATTGTCGGCTACCTTATCTCTGCCGACCCCGCATACATTACCAGCCACAACAACGCCCGCAACCTCATCCGCAAACTGGAACGGGACGATATTCTGGATGAGTTAGTATCCTCCTACTTGAAAGGAAATAACTAATTGTTTCCGGAATTGACAAAGCTGGGTCCATTGGCTGTCAGCCCATTGGGATTCGGCACCTTGTCTATCAGCCCCCTTCAATCTTCCCTTGCGGCAGAACAGGGGGCTGAACTCTTGTGTTACGCCTGGGATAAAGGGATTAATTTTTGGGACACTGCCGAAATCTATGAGAATTATCCTGTTTTGCGGGCTGCCGTCAGGCGCTTGCAGGGTTTGCCGGTAATTGCCTCCAAGACCTATGCTTATACGGCGGAGCAGGCTGCGGCGGCGGTGGACAAGGCGCGCAGGGAATTAGGAATAGATTGCCTGGATATTATGCTCCTGCACGAGCAGACTGCCCAGACCCTGCCGGGGCACAGGGAAGCCCTGGACTGGCTGGCAACTGCCCGGGAAAAGGGAGTAATCCGGGCTGTTGGTGTATCCACCCACAGCGTGGCCTGTGTGTTGGCTGCCGCCGACTATCCTGAAATCGATGTCATTCACCCCCTCTATAATATGGAGGGAGTAGGCATCCACGACGGCAGCTGCGAAGATATGGCCACCGCCATTGCTGCTGCCAAAGCTAAGGGCAAGGGCATATATGCCATGAAGGTGCTGGGTGGCGGCACCCTTTACCGTCACGCCCAAGCTGCAATTAACCATGTTCGCAGTCAGCCCTGGTTTGACTGCGCCGTAATAGGCATGTCCACCACCGCCGAAATTGACTGTAATGTGGCCCTTTTCCAGGGCCATGCCCCTGATGCCCGCACTTTGCTCCAGGTGCAGGGCCGGCGCAGGTTTCTGCACAGGGCTGACTGGTGTCAGGGTTGCGGCAACTGTGTCCAAGCCTGTGGCCAGGGGGCCCTGGTCCTGGAGCAGGGGCAGGTCAAGGTCCTTCATGAGCTGTGTGTCCTGTGCGGCTATTGCAGCCGCCACTGTGAGCTCATGTGCCTGAAAATTATCTGAAGGGAGGGGCCGTAAAGTGGAACGCATTATGGCTTTGGATGTCGGCGACAAGCGCATCGGCGTTGCCATCTCCGATCCCTTGCAGTTAACTGCCCAGGGTCTGTTGGTCCTGGACAACTCCCCGGAAGTGTTCGCCGAAATTGCTGGCCTGTGCCGGGAATATGCTGTGGGCAAGATTGTCGTCGGACTGCCTAAGAATATGAACAACACCCTTGGGCCCCGGGCCCAGCAAACACTTAAATTTTCCGAGCAATTGGCCGATGCCACAGGCCTGCCCGTTGTAATGGAAGACGAACGCCTGACCACCGTCGCTGCAAATCGGGCGATGCTGGAGGCAGACATTAGCCGCCGCAAGCGCCGCAAGGCAATTGATAAAATGGCAGCGGTGCTTATTCTGCAAAATTATTTAGCCAGAGGTGAAAAAAATGACTGATGACAGTGACCTCATTCACCTGTATAATGAAGAAGATAATCAGGTGCTTCAATTCATTGAATATAAAAGGCTGGCGGTAAAAGGAAGGATTTACGCCCTGTTGCAGCCGGAAGATGATCTCGAGCAGTTGGTAGCCTTTCGCGTGGAAGAAGCCGAAGACGGGGAAGACGTATATATTTATGTCGTTGACTCTGATGAACTCGATGCTGTAGATGAGGCCTGGAAAAAACTTCACTCCTGACTGGGGGAATTGGATTGGAAAGAACTGACAAGGTCCCCGCTAAAAAGCGGCCTGTTTTAAAAGCATTTCTAATCATCGTTCTTATACTTATTATCGGTGCCGCCGGTGCCGGCTGGTATGGCTGGAACTGGCTGCAAAGCCAGCTTGAACCTGTAGGGGATTCCGACCACCCCATACTGGTGACTATTCCTAAGGGCACCTCCAGCACCGGTGCCGGCAACATCCTCTACGAAGCCGGGTTAATCCGCAACAGCACAGTCTTCCGCCTGTGGATGCGGTACCATGAACTGGACGGCAAGATTCAGGCAGGGGATTATATTTTAAGCAATAACCTTAGCCTCAGGGAAATAGTGGACAAGTTGGTGAAGGGTGATGTGCACCGGGAAACCTTGCGTTTTACCATTCCCGAAGGATTGTTCCTGGAGGACATTGCTTCCCGCCTGGCTGACAGCGGCATTGTCGATGAGCAGAGATTCCTGGAATTGGCTGCAGACCTAAGTCTGTGGCAGGACTACTGGTTTATCCGGGAACTGCCAGCGGGATTGGATGTTCCCCTTGAAGGCTATCTGTTTCCCAATACCTATGAGATTTGGGCTTCGGCAGAAAACAAGGAAGAGCTGGTTATTGCCATCATGCTTCGCCAGTTCGACCGGGTATTTACCGAGGAAATGCGGGCAGAAGCTAAGGACTTGGGCATGAGCGTCCATGAAGTAGTAACCCTTGCTTCTATTGTCGAAAAAGAAGCGGTGTCGGGCAAGGAGAGGCCCCTCATTGCCGGCGTGTTTTACAACCGCCTGAAGAAGAAAATGCCTCTGCAATCCTGCGCCACAGTAAATTACATTCTGAAGGATTTCTCCATCCGGGACATTTCCCCGTACAAAGACAATCCCTCTCGATATAATACCTACAAATATGGCGGTTTGCCGCCGGGGCCCATTGCTGCCCCGGGAAAGGCTGCCTTGGAAGCAGCCCTGCGGCCTGAAGCCTCAGACTATCTGTACTTTGTCGCCAAGGACGACGGCAGCGGTGAACATTATTTTGCCAAAACCTACGCCGAGCATATTAAAAATGCCAGAAAGGCTAAAGAGAACAGAAAACACTGACAAGGAGGTTGGACCAATGAATGCCAAACCGCTGATCATTGGTCTTGCCGGAGGCACCGGCTCGGGCAAGACTTCTGTCACCCGGGCCATTGTCAATGCGCTGCCCCCGGACAGCGTTGCTGTCCTGGAGCACGACAGCTACTACAAGGACCAAAGTCATCTTAGCTTTGAGGAGAGACTGAAGACAAATTATGACCACCCCTTTGCCTTCGACACCCCACTTCTCATTGAGCACCTGGAAAAGCTGCAGCGGGGGATGGCTATTGAAAAGCCCGTTTATTCCTTCGTGGAGCACACCCGCCTGCCCGAAACTCAGCTCGTTCCCAGCAGGCCTGTTGTAATTCTCGAGGGCATTCTCATTCTCGAAGATGAGCGCATTCGGGATTTGTTAGATATTAAGGTTTATGTCGATACCGACGCCGATGTCCGCATCATCCGCAGAATTCTCCGGGACATTAAAGAGCGGGGAAGGACCCTGGAATCTGTCGTCGACCAATACCTTAACGTCGTCCGGCCAATGCATTTGCGCTTTGTTGAACCCACTAAGCGCTATGCAGATATCATCATTCCCGAAGGAGCCGAAAACACTGTAGCCATAGACCTCTTAGTCTCCAAAATCCTTCACGAAGCCTAGGAAGCACGGGGACGGTTCTCCTGCTTCTAGGAAGCACGGGGACGGTTCTCCTGCTTCCAACCACGATAGAACCAATCCATAGTCTGGTAACCCCCCTGGCGGGGTTTTTCTATTTCGACACAATTCGACAGCGCGGCGTTGCCAGTTGTGATACACTGGAGCAAACCTGCTTCTGAGCCAGTCTGTTAAGTCAGAAGGAAAGGGATGAGAGTATGCCTCGCCAAGCCCGTGTTATAAGTGAGTCGGGGATATACCATATTATGTTGCGGGGTGCAAACAAACAAGAAATATTTCATGATGATGAAGATAGGTACAGGTTTTTACACACCCTTGTGCGCTACAAAAAAGAAATCGAGTTGAGTGTGTTTGGCTGGTGTCTAATGGGAAACCATGTTCATATGCTGCTGAAAGAAGGTAAGGAGTCGATTTCTGACACCATGAGGCGCATAGGTGTCAGTTATGTTCTCTTCTATAATGATAAGTACTTAACATCGGGGCATCTGTTCGAAGGAAGGTTCAGGAGTGAGCCTGTCAACTCCGAAGCCTATTTAAAGACTGTAGTCAGATACATTCATCAAAATCCTGTGAAGGCGGGATTAGTTAATAGAGTTGAAGAGTGGAAATGGAGCAGTTGTCGCGGATACTATCGGTTAGAAAGAATGCCAGCGGGACTGTTGGACCCGGAATTTGTCCTGAGCTTCTTTGACGAAGATATTCACACTGCTGTAGCCTGTTTCAAGGAATTTAATGAAATGAGCAATGCAGATAAATGTATAGACATTGACGATAACAGAAGAGTTCGCATATCTGATGAGAAAGCGCGAGAGCTGATTATTGCCATACTAGGTGATGTCACCATTGGACAGGTAAAAAGTTTACCTAAACCTGCCCGGGATGAAATACTTCGCAGGGCCAAGGAAATTGACGGCATTTCGCAGCGCCAGTTGGCAAGGATATTGGGGATTTCGCCAAATATCATTTTCAAGGCATAGAGGGATTGGGTTGGAAAAAGGAAGCACCAGAACCGTCCCCTTGCTTCTTTCGGGAAGCGAAGGAAGCGCCAGAACCGTCCCCTTGCTTCGGCATAATATGAGGGCCTCCGGCAAAAATATGCTGGGGGTGTTTTTATGCTGGATGGGTTTGGGCGCCGGGTTGTAAGTTTGATGGTGGTGTTTTTGGTGTTGGCGGGCAGTTTTGTCGCCCGCCTGGCCTGGCTGCAGTTGCTCCACGGCAGAGAGCTGGCCGCCATCGCTGCCAGGTATCACAGCCGCACAGTGTATTATCGCTGGGGCCATGGCAGTGAGGGGCGGGGGGCGATTCTCGACCGCAAGCTGCGCCCTTTTACCGAAGCAAAATTGCAGCCGGGGGTGGCGGTTTTCGCCAGCGTGGGCGAGAAGTATCCCGACTTCGAAGTTTACCTGGAGCTGCTGTCTCGGCACTCGGGCTTCAGCCCCGAAGAAATAATCCTGCGTTCAGAGCAGAGTCTTCCCCTGCCCCTGAGTGTTCCTCTTCCCTCTGCAGCGGAGCTGCCTCACTGGATTGTGCCGGTGGCGGGGGAATGGGACAGGGAGGGCAATTTTCGCCGGTACTCCTATGGGAGTCTTGCCTGCCATGTCTTGGGTATAATTCAGCCCCCCTTCAGCGGTGAGGAGCCCCCCGGAAAATTGGTGGGGCGCCTGGGGATTGAGAAGAAATATGATTCTCATCTCCGCAGCCAGCGGCCAGGGGTGCTGGCCATGGTGGATGCCAGGGACCGGCTCATTGGTGGGCTGGGCTACCGCAGTATTATTGAGCCAGGCAAACAGCCCAATATAGTCCTCACCCTGGACATAGAAATTCAGCAACTGGTGGAAGAGATATTCGATAAATACATTGAAGCTGGCCGGGTCCCTCCCTGGGGAGCCTTGGTGGTGATGGATCCCAATAATGGAGACATCCTGGCTATGGCCAGCAGACCTGTCATCCAGGGTTCCAGCCACCAGTATAACCGGGCTGCCCGCAAATCCAATAATGTAGATATGCAGCCCCTGGCCTCAATGGTAAAGGTGGTGACCACTGCAGCTGCACTGGAAAAAGATCCGCAGCTGGTCAACGCCCGCTTTACCTGCTCAGGCACCTTGAAACTGGGGGGGAATGTTTTTGAATGTGCCCACGGTCCCCACGGAGAACAGGACTTGTCTGCTGCCCTGGCCAATTCCTGCAACCTGTATTTTGCCCAACTGGCCCAGGAGGTGGGGGGGAAGGAATTGCTGGCTATGGCTATGGCAATGGGTTTGGGCACAAAGCCTGGCATTGAACTGCCTGCCGAGGAAGTCGGTGCCGGGAGTGTGCCGGCCCCGGAAGATTTGGCTACAGCTGCCGGTTTGGCCAACCATTTTGCCATGGGGGGGAACAAGCTGGAAGTCACTCCCTTGCAGACTGCAGTAATGCTGAGTTCCATTGCCAACGGAGGCTGGTGGGTGGAGCCCAGGCTGGTGCTGGCGGTCAACCAGGATTTGACAAAGAAAGTCCGCCCTCCCGGGGTGAAAGAAGAAAAAATTATGAGTGCCGCTACGGCAGACAGGGTGACGCAGCTGATGCGCAATGCAGTTGTCGAGGGACAGACGGGATATTTTGATCACAATCTCTATCCTGCGGCAGCAGCTGCCTTGGCCGCCAAGACAGGCACTTCCGACCCCCTTCCCCCCATGGGCTACCATCTTCGCTGGTACGGAGGCTTTTTCCCCTGGCGCAATCCCAAGTATGTGGTGGTCTACATGGCGGAGGTTCCCGACAGGGGAAGGGCAGTGGAAAGGGGGAGCATTGTGGCAGAGATAGTGCAGGGACTGGCAGATTTGAAGGGAGAATAGTCAGCAACAGGCACCTTTCCAGGCTAGCGGGCATATACTAGTATACGTACGCCTGGGAAGGGGGGGAGCCGTTGATAACTGGGTTGTTAATGGCTATGGCCATGGCTGTCAAAGAGTTGGCCCTGTTGGTCTCTCACATCAAGAACAACTCTTTTCCGCATCCCCTGGATCCGGAAAAGGAAAGGGAATGCCTGTTGCGCCTGGCCCAGGGAGATGAGGAGGCCCGCCGCATTTTGATTGAGCACAATTTGCGCCTGGTGGCCCATATTGTGAAGAAGTATGACAACACCCGTCTGGAAAACGACGATCTCATCTCCATTGGCACGGTGGGTCTGATCAAGGCTATTAACACCTATGATCTGGCAAAGGGGGTGAAGCTGGCCACATATGCTGCCCGCTGCATTGAAAACGAAATCCTCATGCAGCTGCGGGCAATGAAGAAGAATCGGGATGATATTTCCCTGGAGGAACCCCTGGGGGTGGACCAGGAGGGGAATGAGCTTTCGCTAATGGACATATTGGGCAATCAGTCTGATATCTTTGAGAAGGTAAATCAGAAAATCGAGGTTGCCCGCCTGATGGAGTCGATGAAAAGCCTCCCCCCGCGGGAGAGATTTGTGCTGGAAAGGCGGTTCGCCCTGGCAGACGGCCGCAGCTGGCCCCAAAGAGAAATTGCTGCGAAACTGGGGATTTCCCGCTCCTATGTGTCGCGAATAGAAAAGAGAGCCCTGCGCATGCTCACCAATAACCAAGGGCGATAAAAATTCATGCAGGATATTCCACCACCTTTCACGAACTATATGTGATGGCTAAGAAGGAGGTGGTTTCGGTGCTAAAAAAACTAGTACCTGATTATTATGTAAACAGCATTTATGACCTGGATCTGGACGAACTGAGTGCTAAGGGCATCCGCGGGATAATCTCTGATTTGGACAACACTCTTGTCTCCTGGGACGATCCGCTGCCCAACCCGGAGCTGCTGGAATGGCTAAAAAAAGTTCAGGACAAGGGTTTTTCTGTTTATATAGTATCTAATAACTCTCAGGAAAGGGTGCGGAAGTTCGCCGAAGCCTTTGGGGTGCCGGCGATTTCCAAGGCAGTCAAGCCCCGGCGCAGGGCCTTCAGGTTGGCTTGTGAGGCTATGGGGGTTACTATCGACGAAACTGCTGTCATCGGCGACCAGATTTTCACCGACGTTTTAGGGGGCAATCGCCTTGGTGTGTACACCATCCTGGTGGTGCCTGTGAGTGATAAAGAGTTTTTTGGCACAAAGATAATGCGCAAGCTTGAAGGCCTGGTTTTGCGTATATTGAAGGCCCGGGGGCTGACGGCAAGTCCCCAGGAAAAAAATCGACAATCATAAAGCCTTTTGAAGCGCTTTATTTTTTTAGGGTAGATTAATATTTGCAGGAATTAATAATCTTCCAGCGAATTAATAAATTCGAAAGAGGTGATGAAGGTGCGTTTTAGCCTGGGGAGCCTGTTGGTGGCCTGTGCGATAACCGCTGTCCTTGCCCTTTCTTTTTTGCCCCTGGCCACATCCACCCATGAAGTCCTGGCTGTGGAGCGGGGGGCGGAGGAACTGGCCCGGGAGTTGCAGGCCGCCCGCCAGCGGGCTGTAGCCCAAAACAGTACATACAGGGTGCTCTTTGACCGGGGAGGCAAGGCATATTACATCCTGAGCGAAGATGCCTTTGCCCCTTCCCGCTGCATTCAACTGCCTCCAGGAGTGGAATGGGAAAAGCTGTCCACCAATCCCCTTGTCTTTTATGGCACGGGCAGGTGCCCGGCAGGAGGGACTTATTCCTTGGTATACCAGGGTTCGGAGTACAGGGTTGAGGTTGTGGTTGCCACCCATTCCGGCCGCGTGCGGGTAGAAAGGGGATACCGGCGATGAGCCTGGAGTTGTTGGAGCAGGCAGTGGCAGCCCGGGCAACAGATATTCACCTGGAACCGACACAGGATGCGCTGCGGATACGCCTGCGGGTGGATGGCAGCCTTGTTTTTTTTAAGATATTGCCTGACCCCGAGGGGAAGCAGCTGTGCAGCCGCATAAAAGTTCAGGCAGGTATGGACATTGCTCAGCGCATGCTGCCCCAGGATGGCAGCATGCGTTTGACTTGCAGGGGGCAGAGCTGGGACATCCGGGTGGCCAGCCAGCCTACCATCCTGGGAGAAAAACTGGTGCTGCGCTTGCTTCCGGTGCAGCCCCTGGAGCAGGAGCTGTCTTCCCTGGGTATGGATGCCAAGACCTGCGAGGCCTTTGCCCGTCTTTTTTACAAGGGGCAAGGGCTGGTTCTGGTTACAGGACCTACAGGATGCGGCAAGACGACGACTTTGTATGCCGCGCTGAACTTGTTGGACAGGCAGCGCCTGAACATTATGACCATGGAAGATCCGGTGGAGTACCGCATGGAGGACATTATCCAGACCCAGGTCAATTACCGGGGCGGGCTGGATTTTGCTGCCGCTTTGCGGGGTGCCCTTCGCCAGGACCCCGATGTCATGCTGGTGGGCGAGATCCGGGACTCCGAAACCGCTGCCATTAGCCTCCGGGCCGCTTTGACGGGGCACCTGGTCCTGGCCACCATGCATACTCAGGATTCCCGGTCGGCGGTGGCGCGTTTGCTGGATATGAATTGCGCCCGCTACCAGGTGGCTGCGGCCCTTAACGGGGTATTGGCCCAGAGATTGGTGCGCATTCCCTGCTCCTGCCAGGGAGGGTGTCCCCGCTGCTTTGACAGTGGCTATTACGGCCGCACCGGTGTCTTTGAACTGTTGGTGGTCAGCGGGGCTGTAAAGGATGCAATCCTCAATGGCTCTCCGCTGCCCCCTCCCGGTGTCACCATCCTCGATGACTGCAGGGCAAAGCTGAGGGAGGGGCTCACCGATGAGGCCCAGTTCCGGCAGCTTTCCCTTTCCCTGGAGGAGGGGCTATGAAAAGCTTAGCCATGTTTACCCGCCAACTGGCCTCGATGCTGCGAGGAGGTTTGACTTTGGTGGCAAGCCTTAAGCAGCTGGCCACAGTGTTTCCCCACAAGGGCTACAGCAGAGCCGCAGGGGAGATGGCCCTGGGGCTGACCATGGGGTATGGCTTTTCCCAGCAGTTGGGGAATTATCCCCGGCTCTTCCCCGCCTTTTATCGGGGGGTGACGGAGATCGGCGAAACCGGGGACAGTCTCTTGCCCGCCCTGGACACCTTGGCCCACTACTACCGGGAAAGGGAAGTCGTTAAAAACCGGCTGCTGCGGATCCTCTTTTACCCTCTATTGCTTATTATTGTTGCCCTGGGCAGCGGGATGATCGCCCTGTGGTATGTTGTGCCGGGGTTTAGCAGCCTTTACGCTGTGCTGGGGGCAAGGGTGCCTGCAGCCACCAGCTGGGTTTTTGCCCTTGCGGAGGCGGTGACTCCAACTCGCATGCTGCTGGCAGGAATAGGGCTTGCAGCGGTTTTCGCAGGGGGTTGCAGGTTTTTGGCCAAAAGGGTGCGCTGGCGAACCCTGGCGAAATTGCCCTTGGTTGGGACCTTGTATTGCTACTGGTTTTGCCTGGTCACAGCGATGATTACCCAGGCAGGACATACCCTTGAGCAGGCACTGACTATGGCGGCTGCTGTGTCCCGCCGTGGACCTGGGCCTGCAGCACTGGAGGCTATTCGGGAAGGGCGCAGTCTTTACTCTGGTCTGGAAGGAAGCCCGGGGGTGCTCCGTTCCTTTGTGGCCCAGGGGGAAGCTACAGGGGAGCTGCCTGAGGCTTTGGCAAGAGCAACGGAGTACTACCGGCAGGGGCTGGAGGATGTCATGGAAAACTTCCAGCGCCTCCTTGAACCCGTGTCGGTATTGATAGTTGGCGGGATGGTGGCGGCAATGTTGCTGGTGCTGATGCTGCCGGTGCTGCAGTTGGCCAGGGTCTTCTAAAGCAGTTCAGGAGGCAAAATTATTATTAAAGGAGAAAGAAATGTTAAGAAGTTGTAAAGGGTTTACCCTGATGGAGATTTTGGTGGTGGTGACCATTATCGGGATTCTCGCAGCCATTGCCATTCCCAGCTACATCAACGCTGTGGAACAAGGGCGTAGGGATGCCTGTGCTGCCAATGTCCATATCCTCTTTGCCCAGGTGGAGAGGTACAGGCTGACGGAGGGGAGGCCTGTACCCGTCGATGTCGACTTGGTGCAGTTTTTAAAAGCAAAGGGCTATCTCACGGGAGAAGAACTGCAATGCCCCTTTGCCAGCGAGGAAGTGAAGCCCGAGTACAAGCTAAGGTATCAAGGCCAGGAAGCGACAGTATACTGCAGCCACTGCAATCCGGAGCAATGATCAATGAGGGGATTCAGGGGGTTCATCTTAATGGAAGTAATTATGGCGGCGGCAGTGATTGCCCTGGCTGCCCTGGTCCTGGGGGCAGCGCTGGCAGGTGCCATGCAAATCTTCCGGGCCTCCCAGGCTGTCACCCGGGGGCGTCTGTTGGCAGCCAGTCATCTGGAACAAGCCGCAGCCGGTGTGGCTGAACCCTTTCTGTGGGAGGGGGAGCTCCAAAGCACTCTCACTGTCCTGGAAGGGGAGGGCTACATACTGTGGCAGGCAGAGGTCTCGGGTCCGGGATTGGCTGAACCCCTGCGGTTGGTGGGGGGACCATGAATAAGGGGGGAATGGCCGCCCTGGAGGCCTTGATTGCTGCAGCCCAGGTGCTGATTTTGGCGGCAGTGGTCTGCGCCCTGCTGGTGACTTTTTGGCAAACCTGGCTGAAATACAATGAGGCCTGCCGCCAGCGGCAATGGGCTGCTGTTGCTTTTGCCTACCTGGACCAGGACCTGAGGGATGCAGAGGAGGTCTTGGTCACTGCTTCAGAACTGCGAATAGTCCAAGAGAACAGAGAGTGCATCTACCGGGTTACTGCCGAAAAATCCTTTTACAGGGGCCTGGGCAGTGCATATTATCCCTTGGGGATAGTCGAGTCGGTGAGTTTCCGGCGGGAAGGAGACTTGTTGTGGGCAGAACTTTATTTTCCCGGAGAATGCTACCGCTGTTGCTACTTCCTGGAGGGTAATTAATGAACAAAAAAGGCTCAGCTATGTTGCTTGCCCTTATCCTTTGCCTGACTGCCCTGCCTGCGGCAGGGGTCTTTATCACTATTGCCCGCTCTGACCTGGAATCTGCCCTGGATGATTATCACTGGGCCAGGGCGCAAAGAGCCGCCTGGGGCGCCCTGGAACTGATTGAGAGAGACCTTCAGTCTGGTGGTGCCGGGGAGATTTCATGGCCTGACCCGGATATTCTGTTAGCCGTAAAGATTGCAGACAGTGATGGCGGCTGGGAGGTTACTGTTTCAGCAGTCAGTGAGAGGGCGGAAGTTACATTATCCGGGTGGGTTGCAGGACCAAAGTCTTGACGGAAGAGTACTATGTGCATACTTGGAAAAACAGGCCAATTTTCAGCAATAACAGACCGGGAAAGTCATTTTTTTCAGGTATTTGGCAGGGGAAAAAAGGTTTTGTGTCGAATAAGGCTTGTAATCTGGTATTTTTCCCGATTTTTTTCCTGCCTTACCCTCAAAATTATTACCTGACATGAGAAATCTGTAATGGTACGCTCGTTTATGCCGGTAAAACTTTTATGCGGTAAAGCGAAAAAACTTTTTGAGGGACAAGGATTTTCCAAGTTTATGTAGAATACTTAATACATGAACCTTTAGGTTTTAAAACTATTGGTTCATTACACGGGGGAGAGAGTATGTACCAGTCATTGGAGCAACTTTTGCTGGACACGGGGATGGCTACCCCCCAGCAAATTGAAGAAGCCCGGGCCGCCAACAAAGGAAGCAATATTGCCGAGGCCCTTACAGAAATTGGCGTTCTCACCCAGCAACAATACATAGAAATTATGGAATTCCATTTGGGGGTTCCCCACGTTAATCTCGATGCCTACCAGCTGAAGCCTGAGGTCTTGAAGCTTCTTGATGCTGAGTTGGTTAAGAGATATAAGTCTGTACCCGTGGAAAAAGTCGGCGACCGTTTGACTGTTGCCATGGCTGATCCCAAAAATGTCGTAGCCATCGATGACATTGCCCTGGCCACCGGATGTCAGGTAATCCCTGTCATTGCGGCCAAGTCCGAGTTGGACAGGGTCATCCGCCAACACTATACCATGCGGGAGTCCATGGAGCGGGTTGCCCAGGAGGCCGAACCGGAGGACGAATTTGACGTAGAGGAATTATCACTTCTGGTTGATGACGCTCCTATTGTCCGCATGGTGGACAATATGATTGAGCAGGCAGTCAACGAGGGTGCCAGTGACATCCACGTGGAACCCAGGGAGGATTCCCTGATCATCCGCTACCGCATTGACGGCTTGTTGTACGAGCGCATGACTCCCCCGCGCAATACTCATCCCCTTATCGTATCCCGGTTAAAGATTATGGCCAATCTCGACATCGCCGAACGCCGGGTTCCCCAGGACGGCAGAATCAAGTTTATGCTGGGCGAGGACAGCAGTGTCGACCTGCGTATGAACACCATGCCTACAATTTACGGAGAAAAAGTGGTTTTGCGTATTCTCAACCCGGAATCAATTCTCCTTAAGCTGACTGACTTGGGGTTCAGTGAGGCTAATTACACTAAGTTTCAGGACATTATCACCAGAGCCTATGGTATGGTCCTGGTTACCGGCCCTACCGGCAGCGGTAAGACCACAACTCTGTACTCCGCTCTGAACTTTATTAACTCTCCCCATTTAAACCTGTCTACTGTCGAGGACCCGGTGGAGTATCGTCTGGCGGGCGTCAATCAGGTCAACGTCCACAGCAAGATCGGCATGACCTTTAATGCGGGACTTCGGGCTCTTCTCCGCCAGGACCCGGACATCATCATGATTGGAGAGATTCGGGATACCGAGACCTTGGAGACAGCTGTTCGCGCTGCCCTTACCGGCCACCTGGTGCTTTCCACTATTCACACTAACGATGCGCCTTCTACTTTGACGAGAATGGTTGAAATGGGCCTTCCCCCGTTCCTGGTGGTGGCTGCCACCAACGGCATCGTTGCCCAGCGCCTGGTGCGCAGGTTATGCCGCGACTGCAAGGGCGAGGGTTGCAGCCGGTGCAATAAAACCGGGTTTAAGGGCAGATTGGCTGTGCATGAGGTGTTGACTTTTACAGATACCTTGCGCCAGGCTGTCCTTGAAGGACGCGGGGCCTCGGAGTTACGCAAGATGGCAATGGCCGATGGTATGATTACCATGTATCAGGATGGCATGGAGAAAGTTAAATTAGGGCTGACAACCCGGGAAGAGGTAGTCCGTGTGGTTGGCCTTGACTATATCTAAAATACCATTGATTGAACCAGGGGGTACAGCATGAGTCTACTGGACATTATCGAGTATGCAAGGCAAAGAGGAGCTTCAGATATTCACTTCACCGATCGTCGCCCGCCCTTGGTCCGAATCGACGGTGAATTGTTCCCTGTCGGCAAACAGAATCTGAATCCACAAGTGCTGGATGCAATTGTCAGGGAACTGGCCGGCGACAGGTATGAGGCTTTTGTGGCGAGAGGGGAAATGGATTTTACCTATCAGGCACCTCATAACCGTCTGAGGGTCAATATCTACTTCCAGCGAGGAGTGCCTGCTGCAGCATTGCGCCTCATTCCCGATAGAATCCCCCCCTTTGAGGAACTGGGTATTCCGCCAGCCGTGCGTTCTTTTGCTGAGTTGCATCAGGGACTGGTTCTCTTTACCGGCCCCACCGGCAGCGGAAAATCTACAACCATGGCTTCAATTATAAATGAAATTAACAGCACCAGAGCCTGTCACATACTTACCCTGGAGGACCCCATCGAATATGTGCATCAGCACAAAAAGGCAATCGTCAACCAAAGGGAAATCCATCAGGACAGCAAATCCTTCGCCAACGCCCTGCGGGCAGCTTTGCGCCAGGACCCCGATGTCATTCTGGTAGGGGAAATGCGGGACCTGGAAACCATATCTACCGCTGTGACGGCGGCGGAAACAGGGCACCTGGTTTTAGCTACTTTGCACACTTCCGGCGCCCCTGCAGCCGTTGACAGGATCATCGACGCTTTCCCTGCCCATCAGCAGCAGCAAATTCGCGTACAGCTGGCCGATACCCTCCGCGGTATCGTGGCGCAACGGCTGTTGCCCAAGAAGGGGGAGAAGGGACGGGTTTTGGCCTGTGAAATCCTTGTGGGCAATTCTGCCGTAAAAAACTTAATCCGGGAAGGGAAATTGCATCAGATTCCTGCTGCCATGGAGACAGGTTCAAAATTTGGCATGCAGACCTTTGAACAGTCTCTGAAAATGCTGGTTGACCAGGGACTTATCGAGCCAGTTCAGTTGTAAATTTGCAGAGGGGGTGACACCATGCCCAATGTATACAGCTACAGGGCCAGGGATTTCACCGGTAAAATAATATCGGGGCAAATTCAGGCCGATGACATCAACCGGGCTGCCGAGATGATCCGAGAGAAAAGGCTGATTATTGTGGACCTGGCCCCGGGACAGATCAAGAAGAAGAGTACCTCCCTTTTTCAAAAGAAGGCGATTGCCCTTAAGGAATTTGCCGTTTTCTGCCGGCAAATGTCTACCATGACCAATGCGGGCGTGACGATTATTTCATCCATCACCGCAATTTCTTCCCAGTCGGAAAACCCTTTGTTGACAGAAATCTTGACAGATGTTGCCAAGGAACTGGAAGCCGGCAAGACCTTCAGCGAGGCATGTTATAAACACAAGGACGTTTTTCCCAACATCTTTATCAGCATGGTGGAAGCCGGCGAGGCCTCCGGTTCCCTGGATGTTGTCCTCAATCGCCTGGCGGAATACTTTGAGAACCAAAGTGAGATCAGGGAAAAGGTCAAATCTGCCACAACTTATCCCATGGTTATCGGCATTGTGGCCGTAGTAGTTGTAATTGCTCTCCTTACCACTGTTATTCCCGGTTTCGCCGACATGTTTGCCCAGGCAGAGCAAGAACTGCCAGGTATAACCGTTGCCATGCTCACTCTCAGCGATATAATTAAAAAATACTTTTTCATCCTCATCCCGGCAATAATTATTGCAATAGTTGCCATTCTGAGATGGTCAGGTACTACCAAGGGCCGCCACACCATTCAAAGGTGGAGCTTAAAGGTACCTAAGTTTGGAGTCATCTTCAGGAACTCAGCCATAGGCAGATTTTGCCGCTCCCTCAGCATCCTGGTGGGCAGTGGGGTCCCCATGGTCCAGGCCCTGGAAATAGTCGCCCGGGTGGTCAACAATGTAGAGTTCTCCAGTGCAATACTCCACGCCCGCAAAGGGGTGACTGAGGGAATGACCCTCAGTCAGGGCCTTGCCAGTTCGCCCCACTTTACTCCCCTGGTGCTGCACATGCTCCGGGTGGGGGAAGAGGCAGGGGCTTTGGATGACATGCTTTCCAAAGTTGCCGACTTCTATGAGGATGAGGTCAAGTACACAGTGGACAGGCTGAGCTCAATTATCGAACCGATAATGATTTTGGGTTTAGCTTTAATAGTTGGCGTTATGCTGGTGTCGGTGATGCTGCCAATGTTCGAAATGGGCAGCCTTGTCCAGTAAAATTGCTTATTCCGTCTGCGATAATATTACAAGGAGGTGGTGCTGAAGGCGCAAGCATCTGTCACCTATAATATCCCAACATATTAAAGGAGGTAATAAAATGTTGAACTTTTTCTGTCGGACATTAAAAGATGATAAGGGCTTTACCCTTATCGAAGTGCTGGTCGTTGTCGCCATCATTGGCATCCTGGTGGCCCTGGCAGCCCCCCGGGTCATCAAGCGGATTGATGACGCCAGAATTGCCGCTGATCAGGCAACTGTCAAGGTGCTCAATGACGCCATCCTCTCCATCGAACTGGAGGCCCACAAGCAGAATGTGGAAGATTGGGACACCGGGATGATTACCTGGGGAGATTTGAAGGAATTCCTCGATGATACCAACGTTGTATCACCCGCTACTGGCCAAGGCGAAGGTACTACTGTTTCTGCGCTTTCGCTCCATGGCAAGAGCAAAAAGCATATCATTGAGGCACTGGAGCCTAACTCTGAATACAACAAATCAGAGGTTTACAAATTCTTCGTCTTGGATTCCGAAACCAAGATACCTGTAGGCCAAGAAGAAGAACCCGGACCTCAAGACTAAGAAGAAGAACCCGGAACTTAAGCACCTATATGCCAGACAGGGCATGCCCTGTCTGGCCCCTCCCTTATATTAATCCCTATAATATATTTACTTGAAAGGGGGCCAGCCCATGGCAGCACTATCCAAGAAATATAAACTGGGATTGGACATCGGCAGCTCATCTATCAAACTATGCGTTCCTCACAGGGGTGGCAAGCCCCTTGTCCTGCGATTGCCTACCCCCGAAGGGGCAGTCAGCAAAGGAGTACTGCACAATGCCGAGGCTGTCTCGGATTTTTTGCGCCAGCAACTGCGCAACAAGCAGCTGGTCAATCATCAAGTGGTGACAACTTTACCTGCCAGCACCTTGGTATTGAGACATATTCAGCTTCCCCGCTTAAAGGCAAAGGACCTCGCCGAGGCCATTCACTGGGAGGCAAGGCGTGTGCTGCCCTTCCCCCTTGAGGAAGCCCAATTGGACTGGCTGGTTCAGGACACTGTCATCAGTGAAGAAGGAGAGATGCAGGATATTCTCCTGGTGGCAGTGAGGGATTCCGTCATCGACCGCTATGTCCGGGCGATTAATGAAGCGGGCCTGAAACTGGTGGCCCTGGACGTGGCCCCTCTTGCCCTGGGGCGCTGGTTGTTGAAAACGGCCACAGGGGCGTCCCTGATCATTGACATTGGCGCTGAAACCACTCAGATTCACTTCTTCAACGACACCCATCTGATTTTTTCCCGCAGCGCGTCGGTGGGAGGGGTTGAAGCTACCCGAGCTATAGCTTCTGTCAGCGGGATGTCCTACGCCGAGGCTGAAGCTGCGAAAATTCGCGGCGAGTACCAGGAGGGCTGGCTGGATTCCTGGCTGCGAGAGGTTGGCAGAGAAATAGAGCGTTCCTTAGAATATTACAAGGCTAATTTCGAGCAAGGTGCCTCCGGCCGGTATGAGAGAGTCTACCTGTCGGGCGGGGCTGCCCTGACCAGGGGAATTCCCTCGGTCATCCGGCAAATTGCCGGAGTGGAGGTGGGCTTTGCTGAGTTTTCCAGCAGGGACCGCACCCCCAGGCATGACAAAATTATGTACAATGTGGCCTTGGGCGCCGGTATGTGGGGGGGGAAATAGATGCAAATTCAAGTAAATCTTTTGCCCCCGCAATACCGACCACAACCATCGGTTAGGCTTTGGCCAATCCTCGTCACCATTGTGCTGACGGTCAACCTTTTGTCCATCAGCATATACTGGCTGACCCTGCATCTTGACGGGGTTGAAACCTGGAACAAAATCCAGGCAGTGGAAAACGAAATTGCCCAGCTCCAGCACCAAGTGGATGAAAACCTCTGGAGGGAAGAACTCCAGGTTCGGGTCAACAATTACAAGAAGTACATCGATACTGAAATAAGTGAATCGGTTCTTTGGCACCCTGCAGCTTCAGTGGTGGAAAGAGCCATGGTTCCAGGCCTGCGTATTGACTCTCTTGATTTCTCCCCATCCGGGGACATCCGCATTTCCGGCGAAGTAAACACCATCGAGACGGCGGCGAAGTTTTGGGGAAGCATCCAGGCGGAATCCGGGTTGGAAGTCGTCCGCCTCAGTCAAGTCACTCCAGGCAAGAAGTTTGACATGATATTGCGGAGCTGGTACGGCCGGGAGGTGGAAGAAGATGGCGAGTAAGCTTACTACCCAACACAAGTGGATTATTGCAATTATCGCTGTCATCATTATCAATGTCGCCGTCTGGTTTTTTGGGCTGTCACCGGCTTTGGAGGGGGTAAAGAGCGCTCAGGCTGAGCTCGATGCCCGCCAGGGGAAACGGGATAGCTTGCAGCAGCGCCTGCAGGAACTAGATGCTATTGATACCGTTGCCCTGGAGCAGGAGCTGGAGGTTCAGCGGATTCGCATCCCCCAGGTGGGGTTGTTGGCAGAATTTATCACCGAGCTGGAAAAAGTGGCCCTGGGTGAAAAGCTGGTCGTCGACAGGCTGAGCATCTCCGAACCCTCCGCCCGGGAGCAGTTTATGGTAACATCAATATCTATCAATTTGACGGGACAGTATCCCGCTTTGGTAAAATACCTCACTTTTTTAGAAAACCACTCTCGCTTGGTAATAGTGGATTCTGCCAGTTTTAGGGCAGCTTCTGACGGAAAATTGCAGTGCACCATTGACTTGGACATTTTTGCCGAGGACTTTGACCCCATCACTCCCCACAAAGCTCCAGGCCGGGATAATCCCTTCAGGTTGTAAGATGTTTTGGCTCATTACCTTTTTTGTCCTTGGTTCTGTCCTTGGCAGCTTTGCCAATGTATGTATTTGGCGTCTGCCCCGCAATGAGTCCATTGTCTGGCCACCGTCCCACTGTCCCCATTGTCAGGGCAAGTTGCGCCCCCAACATTTGCTGCCGCTGATTAGTTGGCTTGCGCTCAGGGGAAAGTGCGCCATGTGCCAGGGGAAAATTTCCTTGCGTTACCCGGCAGTGGAACTTGTCTCCGCTTTGCTCTTTGCCGCAATCGGCTATAAATGGCAGCTCTCAGTTACTACCTTGCAATACTGTACTCTGTCCCTGGCATTGATTATCAGCGTGGCCACAGATATATCTCACCGGGAGATCCCTGATGAGGTCAGCCTGGGGGCAGCAGCAATTCTGGCCATTGCTGCCCTGCTCACCGCCCAGTGGGGGCATCTCCTGGGAGGGATAATCCTCTTCAGCATCTTATTTCTTATTGCAGTAGTAAGTCGGGGAGGAATGGGTGGTGGAGACATTAAATTGGCCCTGGCCATAGGCCTGGGGCTGGGCTGGAAGGCAGGTTTAATCGCCCTGGTCCTGGCGATAGTCATTGGCGGAGTGTTGGCGACGGTGCTGTTGTTGCGGGGAACCCGGGGTAAGGCATTGCCCTTTGCCCCCTTCCTGGCGGCTGGATCCTTGATTGCCATGTTTTGGGGGGATATTTTGGCAGAATTTTACGTTTCTATTGTCATGGGGCTGTGAATATGTTAGATTATTTGTACAGAAATTGGTTTGCTTGAGATTTGATGCACTTGAATAATATTGAAAGGTGGTGTACTATCAGTGTTGGTTCGCAATCAAAAGGGTTCGATTTTGTTGGTTGCCTTGTCGGTGACTCTGTGTCTTCTCCTACTGGGAGCTGGTCTGGTTGCTTTAAGTTATGCAGACCTGAAACAAAGTGTCCGCCAGCAGAGAAATGCCGAGGCACTTTACATTGCCAGGGGAGCTACCGATGCTGTGGCTTCATATCTGTTGGCACATCCTGAGGCCATCCCTCAGGTTCTTGCCCGGGGCTATGATGAAGTAGTCCTGGAAAATGGTGCGAGGTTTACAGTCAGCGTCTCCAAAGATGATGATGACAGGATTCTCATTTCTTCGACGGGCTACTCAGGCGAAAATTATGAGCGGCTCACCTTCTCCCTGGAGCCCCGCACCGAAACAATTTACACGGAACCGGAAGTTGTCTACCCCATTTTTGACATGGCTGTTTTTGCCGAGGGCAGCATTACTATCGGCAATGCAGGCATCATAGATGGCAACCTCGGCACCCACACCGTATTGGCTGGCGACGTGTACTTAAACAATGCTTCCATAGTGGACGGCAGTGTTCAGGTGGGTATCGGCGCCAATCCTTCCCGAGTGGTTACCATCAAAAACAGTGCACAGGTTTACGGCATTATCACCAACCTTGACGAGGAGCGGCAGTACCCCCTGCCCATCTTCCCTGAGTTTCCCGATCTGCCCAACCGGGGGAATCTCAGTGTCGGTACCAGCACCGTTTCTGTTTCCGAAAGCGGCTATTATAACAATATCACCGTCACCAACTCCGGAAAGCTGATTTTTAATGTCGGCTCAGGTACTATGAAGATCAGGGCAAAAAACTTCTCACTTAATAATTCTTCGCAAATGGAGATTGTTGGCTCAGGAAAACTGATTCTCTATGTCGAAGAAAAATTGGAATTTAAAAACAGCAGTACTTTTAATGTCAACACCAACGATCCCAATAAAGCTCTCCTCTATTACAAAGGTGCCAGTTCAAAACTGAAGATCAACAACAGCTGTACTTTCTGCGGTTCCATCTATGCTGAGAAGGCAGACTTTGACCTGGCAAACAGCGGTTTGATCCTGGGAAGTATTTTCACCGGCGGCACCAACGTCAAACTGTCAAATGCCAGCATGGCATATGTCCAGGTAATCTACGCTCCCAACGCTTTGGTCACCCTGCACAACTCGGGATATGTGCGGGGAGCAATAGTCTGTAAAGAATTTGAGTCCAAGAACGCCAGTCGCGTGGAATTTGCTGCCGATGCTCAGGAAATTTGGGACTGGCTGTCGGACCTTCAGTTTGAGCCCCAAGAGCCTCAGCCAATTGAGGTTACTACTTATATCAAAGGCTCCTGGTCCAATTAAGTTGCCAGGGAGGGGTATAATGTGAAGTACCTCAGGAAAAAATCTGGTTTTTCCCTTGTAGAAGTTATCGTTGCCACAGCTATACTTCTGATTGGCATCCTGGCCGTCAGCTCCCTTTTGCTGCGCGGTTTAAAAGGGATGCATACCGCAGAAAACAGAAGTGACGTACTTCATGATACCCAAAAGGACATAGAGGCAGTTATTCAAAACGAAGAGGCAGATGATGAGACTATTGTTGTCCGCGAGCCCTACACCTTGCGGTTTGAGAATCTGGGCATCGAGGTGGAAGGAACCCTGGTTGCGGTGAAAAAGATTGCCGCAGGCTTGCCCGAGGGGGAAATTGTTTATGTTACTTTTATCCCCAATGAGGGGTTGGAGGAATGATCCGGAATAAGCAGGGTTTTACCATCATTGAAACGCTGGCCGTCCTGGCCATCATCCTGGTGTTAATGGCTGCTGTATCGACCCTCTTTGTCTTCAGTCAAAGGCTGTTTCTATCCACTTCCCAACGCAACAGTCTTCACAACTCTCTACGGTTCACTGCGGAAAGGATCAGCAAGGAATTGCGCTTTGCCTTTTTCCTGGAGTTAATTGACGAACCACATTGGGATGTCAACGGGATAGATCCCAATGAGTACAGCTATATCTACCTGGACAAGGATACTAACTCTGTTATAATGCTCGATGGTGAAGGCAGTCATATCTTATCCGAGGGCAAAATCTCTGACATATCTTTTTACGGCAATGTCAGCACCCTCCTCTTTACCTTGGAAGGGGAGAAGGGGACAGTAAAGTATAGCCTGGATTCATCTGTGCGGTTGTTAAACTACAGATGTAATTTCCAAAATCCCCCGCATCCCATTGCTATTCGTTTTAGCATGGATCCAAATGTCATAATTCCAGAGCCGTGATAAAGGGTTAAGCAAACTGCTTAGCCATTTTTTTTTTTGTGTTTGCCGGAAAGGTAATCACTTTAAGTACTTTGGTATGCTATACTCTATATATCATACAGGTGTGCCTGCGAGGTGGAGAATGCAAGAGAAAAACTGGGTTGGCTACGGAGTTCTCATTTTGGTCACCGTGATCTGGGGCAGCACTTTCTCGGTGACCAAGACAGCTTTAGCTGCCGTGCCCCCATTACTTTTTCTGGCCTGGAGGTTTTCTCTGGCTGTCCTGGGCCTGTTGCTGTTGAATTTCAGGAAATTAGCGTCGCTCACTAAAGACGAACTGGCGGGGGGGATTATTAGCGGCACCTCCATGTCCCTGGGCTACATTGCGCAGACGGTGGGCATGGTGTTCTCCACTGCAGCTAAGGCAGGATTTATAACTGGCCTGGCAGTAGTGCTGGTGCCTTTATTGGGGGCGGTCTTCTTTCGGCGCCGCCCCCCTGTTGTGGTCTACATATTTGCCGCTGTGGCGGCCATGGGCCTTGCCCTCCTAAGCCTGGATTTTTCGGCCGGCCTTCTTCTCAATCAGGGGGATCTATTGTTGTTAATCTGTGCTGTGGCCTTTGCCCTCAATATCCTCTTCCTTGGGGAATATGCACCCCGGTGTCGTGTGCTGATGCTGACCCTGGTGCAGGTGGCTATAACGGCAATATTTTGCTGGATTGCCTCCTCGCTGCTGGAGCAGCATGTAAGCTTCACCAGTCAGGTGTGGGCGGGGCTGTTTTACCTGGCTATTGCCGGCACCATCCTCACTACTGTTGGCCAGACCTGGGCCCAGCGCAGCGTCAGTCCTGAAAGGGCCGCCCTGGTCTTTACCCTGGAGCCGGTTTTTGCTGCCGCCTTTGCTTTTTTCCTGCTGGGCGAAACCTTGCCGCCCCAGGGATTTTGGGGCAGTGTCTTGATTATGATGGGAATAATTGGTGCTGAATTGGCAAGTCGCAGGATTAAAGAAAAGACATAGGAGTAATATAATAATAGAGTATCCGGCTACCCTATCCTATTCCGATATTAGCGAGGTGTACTTATGAAAATTGCAGTGCTTATGGGCGGTCGCTCGGGAGAACATCAGGTCTCCCTCCGTTCGGCCAGCTATATTATTGACTCATTAGTCAAGGCTGGCCATACTGTCATTCCCATTGGCATCACCAATGAAGGCCAGTGGCTGCAGCATCCCGACATCCTGGCGATGCTGGCTGAGGGGCGGAATCTGGCCCCTGCGGCACCGGTTGTATTGGACCTCAGCTTTCAGGGCCAGGGCCTGATCTGCAATGGCGAGCCCCTTGATATTGACATTGTCTTCCCCGTATTACACGGTCCCTTCGGGGAGGATGGAACCATCCAGGGTGCCTTTGAACTGGCGGGAATCCCCTATGTTGGTTCCGGAATCCTGGGTTCTGCCGTGGCCATGGATAAAGCCCAGATGAAGGCTGCCTTTCGCAATTTCAATCTTCCGATATGCAGCTATATAGTCTTCTCCCAATGGGAATGGCAACAGCGCCGCCAGGAACTGCTGGACAGGGTTGTGGAGAGCCTGGGGTGGCCGGTCTTTGTAAAGCCAGCCAATCTCGGTTCCAGCGTGGGAATCAGCAAAGCCTCCGGGGATAAAGAATTTCTCGAAGCGGTAGAGATAGCTTTGCGCTATGATTATAAAATTCTCGTCGAAGAGGAGATTCGGGGCAGAGAAATTGAGATCAGCGTCCTTGGCAATGAAAACCCTAGGGCCTCAGTGCCGGGAGAGATCATTCCCGCCAATGATTTCTATGATTACCAAGCTAAGTATATTGACCCGGGTTCCCGGTTGCTCATTCCGGCAGACCTGGAGGTCGCGGTCAGGGAAAGGGCCCGGGAACTGGCACTGGAGGCGTTTAAAGCAGTAGATGCCCGGGGCCTGGCCCGGGTGGATATGTTTGTCACCTCCCTGGGGGAAGTCGTCATCAATGAAGTCAATACCATGCCCGGATTTACTGAAATCAGCATGTACCCGAAACTGTGGGAGTACAGCGGAATCAGCGGACCTGAACTGGTCAACACCCTGGTGGACTTAGGTTTGTCCTGGCATAGGCGCCGCCTGCAACTGCAACACAAATACGAGGTAAACAGCTGATGGCACAACTGTTGCTCATCCGCCACGGTGAAACTGTCTGGAACAGGGAAGGGCGCTTTCAGGGAGCAATAGATGTGCCCTTAAGCGAAAAGGGGAAGGCTGAAGCCCGTCAACTGGGGGCTTATCTCCGGGACAAGCCCTTAAAAGCAATATACTCCAGCCATTTATCCAGGGCATTGGAAACAGCCCAGGCGGTTGCCCGGCACCATCATCTCCCGGTGCAGGTGGTGGAAGGACTTGGGGAAATCAATATGGGAGAGTGGGCTGGCCACAGCTGGGAAGAGATTTGGGAAAAGTGGCCTGAGTTGGGACGGCAGTGGTATAATTCTCCGCCGGAATCTCCCCCGCCCCCGGGCGGGGAATATTATCCGGACTTCCAGGCCCGGGCAATGGAGGCCCTGGAAGAAATCGCCGCGGCCCACGCCAGCACCGATTTGTTGGCAGTGGTAACTCATGGCGGAGTTATCCGTGCCGTGATCAATAAACTATTGGGCATTTCCTGGGGGACAAGGGGCAGGTTTTTTATCAAAAACTGCAGCATTACCCCCATGCGCTGGCAGTCCCGGGGATTAGTTGTGGTTGAGGGTTTTAATGACGTCTGTCACATGCAATATCCAGTGAGGTGAGAGAAGTGTTTGCACAAATGAGCTTTGAAGAATTTTTGCATCGGCTTGCCAGCGGCAAGCCCACTCCCGGCGGCGGCAGTGCTGCTGCTCTGGCCGGGGCAATGGGGGCAGCTTTGCTCGCCATGTTTTGTAACTTAACAGCAGGCAAGAAGAAGTACCTTGATGTGAAAGACGAGATGGAGGCTGTAGCTGCTTTTGCCGTGGAGCAACAGCAGAAGCTGCTGGAATTGGCGGACCGGGACAGTGAAGCCTACGAAAAAGTATTGGCAGCCTACCGCTTGCCCAAGGAGACCGAGGCTGAAATAGACCTGCGCCAGCAGGCAATTAATGCCGCCACCTTGGAGGCCACCCGCACTCCTTTGGAGACAGCCAAGGTAAGTGTGGGCCTGTTGGAGCGGGTGCCTTCCTTGGCTGCCAAGGGCAATCCCAATGCCCTCAGCGATCTTAAGGTAGGGCTGGCTCTGCTGGATGCTGCCTTTAGCGGCGGCAAGGCCAATGTGGAAATAAATTTACCCTGGCTGGAGGCAGAGGATGCCGCCGCCATCAAGTCCCAGTTGGCAGCACTTTGTCAAAGGGCGGAGAAAGCCCTCAGCGCGGGAAGAGCAGAAATCGCCCTTCTGGAATAATATTCCCCCCTGTCACATATCTGTTGGCAGGGGGTGTTTTTTTGGTTACTCTGGAAGTGAAAAAAGAGCTGGTGGCTAAGATCAGGCTTGAGGAAGTTGATATCGAGGCGAGAGCGGTCATTACACCCCAGGGGGAAGTGGAAATCGTCTTTATGCCCTGGTCCCAGTGGCGGATGAGCGGGAGTTCCTTTGATGAGCTGGTGGAGGATTACAACCTTCTGAAGTCGCAGATAAAACTGTGTATCGAAAACCTCAACAAGGAGCAATTGAAGAAGATGCAGCCGTAGCAGCCCAAAGGGCATAAGAAAGTCTTATAGCTAAAATAAAGGGTTTTTTTCCGGTGTGGCGAACTATACTCTCTGGGAAAAGTGCATATTGTGGACGACGCGCATTGGGAGAGACCCTCGGGGCGCCGAAGAAGCAAGTTGCAACCTGCCAGTTGCAGCGAAACTTTCAGGCAAAAAGACTGATGCGCTGACACAACTCTGGAGAGCGCCCAGGCGCACCAACGGGGAACAATCTCTCAGGTAAAAAGACAGAGAAAGGCAGCATTCTTTTTCTGTTTTTTTGTATACACTAAGCATTGGAGGTGAAAAATTGGATAACTTAATGCGGACACCGCTATTCCAGGAACATATTAATGCAGGCGGACAAATGGTCGATTTCGGGGGCTGGGCCATGCCTCTCAAGTATTCAGGCATATTGGAAGAGGTGGAGGCAGTGCGCAGCCGCGCGGGTCTCTTTGATGTATCCCATATGGGGGAAATTACCGTGGCGGGGCCCCAGGCCCTTTCCTGGCTGGATACTATATTGACAAATGACATCAGAAAGCTTGCAGATAATCAGGTGATGTACGCCTTTATGTGTTACCCGCACGGCGGGGTGGTGGACGATCTCCTGGTCTACCGCCATGGGCTCCAGAAATTCCTCTTAGTGGTCAACGCCGCAAACACCCAAAAAGACTGGGACTGGCTAACCCAGCACAAGGTGCCTGGGGTTGTCCTGGAGAATATTTCTCCCGACATGGGCCAATTAGCTGTCCAGGGCCCCCTGGCTGAAGAAATACTGCAGAAGCTTACCCCCTATAAACTGGAGGATATAGGCTTTTTCTGGTTTGCCTCGCCGGTGGAAATCGCCGGTATCCCCGCCCTGGTCTCCCGCACCGGCTATACCGGGGAAGATGGTTTCGAAATCTACTGCCCCGCGGCAGATAGCGTCAGATTGTGGCAGGAGATAATGCGGGAAGGCAAGCCCCTGGGCTTGCTGCCCTGTGGATTGGGAGCAAGGGATACTTTGCGGTTTGAAGCCGGGCTGCCTTTATACGGCCATGAGATTTCCCAGGAAATTACGCCTTTGGAAGCCAGGCTGGGACTTTTTGTCAAGCTCAAAAAACAGGCAGATTTTATCGGCAAGGCTGCTTTAGCTGCCCTTAAAGAAAAGGGCCTTCCCCGCCTGTTGGCAGGTCTTACCCTGGTGGAAAAGGGAGTTCCCCGGGCGGGGTATCCGGTGTACAATGGGGAAGGCCAGGAAGTAGGGTATGTAACCAGCGGTTCTTTTGCACCAACTATAAATGCCAGTGTAGCCAACGCCCTGGTGGCAGCCGACTGTGCCCAGGAGGGCACAAATCTGTGGATTGGCGTGCGCCAACGCCGTCTGCAAGCCAGGGTGACAAAATTACCATTCTATAAAAGGGAGGCAAAGTAAAGTGACAGGAGAAAAAGGATTGAAATTTACCAAGGAACATGAATGGCTTCGGATTGAAGGCAACCGGGTGACAGTGGGAATTACAGATTTCGCCCAGAAGAAGCTGGGGGACATCGTCTATGTGGAGCTTCCGGAACTGGACGAGGAGTTTGTCGAAGGCGATGCTTTCGCAGTTCTGGAATCCGTCAAAACTGCTGCCGATGTATATGCCCCAGTGGACGGAATTGTAGTGGAAGTGAATGACCTCCTGGAAGAGGAGCCTGCGCTGATCAACACCGACCCCTTTGGGGAGGGTTGGATTGCTGTCTTTGAAGCAGAGGGGGACATCGATACCTCCGGGCTGATGGATACTGCTGCATACCGGCAGTATGCTGAAGAAGAGGAATAAACATGAGCAAGCATTACCTGCCTAATACCGGCCCCCAGCGCCGGCAGATTCTCCAGGCCATTGGAGTTGGAGCCGTTGAGGATCTTTTCAGCTACATACCTGAAAAGCTTCGCTTCTCCGGGCTCCTCAACCTTCCAGACCCCATTGCTGAGCCGCAACTGGTGGACCATATGGAAGAACTGGCAGGGAAGAATAATGTCGAAGCCGTGAATTTCTTAGGGGGCGGCATCTATGACCACTATGTCCCCGCCGCCATTGATCACGTCTTAAGCCGTTCCGAGTTTTATACAGCCTATACTCCCTACCAGCCGGAAGTCAGCCAGGGAACCCTGCAGGCAATTTTTGAGTACCAGTCGATGCTCTGCCAGCTCACCGGTGCCGCTGCCGCCAATGCTTCCCTGTATGACGGGGCAACGACTGTCGCCGAAGCTGCCCTGCTGGCCCTCAATGCTACCAAAGGGCGTCGGCTGCTGGTGGCGGGGAGCATGCATCCCTCGTACCGCCAAGTGCTGGCCACCTATTTGGAGGATTTCGGGGCAGAGATCGAGGAACTGCCCCTGGAGGGCGGAAAACTGAAGGCAGAGGCCATCGCCCCTCGCCTGGGCAATGATGTGGCGGCACTAATTGTGCAGTCGCCCAACTTCTTTGGCATTATTGAAGACCTGCCTGCCCTGGGCAAGTTAATGGCCGCTGAAAAGGGCCTGTTTGTCGTCGCCACCGATCCCATTGCCCTTGGCATCCTTGAAGCCCCCGGGGCTTTAGGGGCAGATGTCATTACGGGAGAAGGCCAGAGTTTGGGCATCAACCAAAGCTTCGGCGGACCATTATTGGGCTTTATGGGGGTTGCGGACAAACTGGTGCGGAAAATGCCCGGTCGGGTGGTGGGCCAGACTGCAGATGCCAAGGGGCGCAGGGGATTTGTTCTCACCCTTCAGACCCGGGAACAGCACATCCGCAGGGAAAAGGCCACCTCCAACATCTGCTCCAACCAGGCTCTGTGCGCCCTGGCAGCATCAGTGTACATGAGCCTCATGGGCCCGCAAGGGTTAAGGGAAGTTGCAGCCCAATCCCTGGCCAAGGCAGCCTTTGCCCGGGAGCAAATGACGGCTGTGCCGGGGGTAGAGCTGCCCTTTGCCGGGCCGTTCTTTAAAGAATTTGTCTTGAAACTGCCCCAGCCTGCCGCCAAGGTCATCGCTGCCATGGCGGATAAAGGCTATTACGTGGGAATAGACCTGGGGCGCTTTTTCCCGGACATGAATAACTGCTTGCTGATGGCAGTGACTGAGAAGCGAAGTAAGTCTGAAATACTGGGCTGCGCAGCCGCCCTGAGGGAGGTGTTGGCGTGAAACCTGTGCTTCCCCTGATTTTTGAAAAGAGCGTTGCCGGCCGCATCGGCTATTCCCTGCCGGCCGCCGAATTGCCCCTGGAGGGCATAGAGCAGCTGTTGCCTCAGGACCAAGTGCGGCAGAAACTGCCTCTATTGCCCGAGGTCAGTGAAGGCGATGTAATCCGCCACTACATTAACTTGTCGCTGCTCAATCACAACATTGACCGGGGTTTTTATCCCCTGGGATCATGCACCATGAAGTACAATCCCAAGGTTAACGAAGATGTCAGCAGACTCCCGGGCTTTGCCAGGCTGCATCCTCTGGTGCCGGAAGAGAATGCTCAGGGGGCCCTGGAGCTGATTTACCAGCTGGAACAGTACTTGGCAGAAATAAGCGGCATGGATGCAGTGAGTTTGCAGCCGGTGGCCGGGGCCCATGGGGAACTCACCGGCCTGAAAATCATCCTCGCCTACCATAAGGCCCGAGGGGATTCCCGGCGGCAGACCATTCTTGTCCCCGACTCTGCCCATGGCACCAACCCCGCCAGCGCAGCCATGGTGGGCATGAAAGTGGTCCAGGTTGCCTCGGACGCCAATGGTTGTGTGTCTCTGGAGGACCTGCGGGCCAAGACCGACGACACAGTGGCGGCTTTGATGCTCACTAATCCCAATACCCTGGGTCTTTTTGACGTCAACATCGGGGCAATTGCAGATATTGTCCATGGTGCCGGCGGTCTCCTGTACTATGACGGCGCCAACGCCAACGCAATCCTGGGCAAAGTGCGCCCTGGCGATACCGGCTTTGACGTGGTCCATCTCAACCTGCACAAGACCTTTTCCACTCCCCACGGCGGGGGTGGACCGGGATCCGGTCCTGTAGGCGTTAAGTCTCAGCTCATTCCCTTTCTGCCGGTGCCGCGGGTGGTACAGGGGGGAGAGGGGTACAGCCTGGACTATAATTACCCCCAATCCATCGGCAAAATTCACAGCTTCTATGGGAACTTTGCCGTCAACATTAGGGCGTATGCCTACATTCGCATGCTGGGGGCAGAGGGCCTGAAAGCTGTCAGTGAGGATGCCGTCCTCAATGCCAACTATATCCAGGCCAGGCTCAAGGATGCATACCACCTGGAATACGACCGCCTGTGTATGCACGAGTTTGTCCTTTCGGCAAAGCGCCAATTAGCCAAGGGGGTAAAGACCTTGGATATCGCCAAAAGACTGCTGGACTTCGGCCTTCATCCCCCCACGGTATACTTCCCCCTGATAATCGAGGAGGCCATGATGATTGAGCCTACCGAGACCGAGGGCAAGGAGACCCTGGATTACTTCATTGAGGCCATGCTCCAAATTGCCAGGGAAGCCGAAGAGAATCCCGAAATCGTGCTTGGCGCCCCCCATACCACTCCCATTTCCCGCCTCGATGAAGTCGGTGCTGCCAGAAATCCTGTCTTGAAGTGGCAGCCATAGCTAAATTAAAATCTGAAGTCGGAGGGTTCCCTCCGACTTCCAGCAAACGGGGTGTTACAGTGTATGATGCAGTAATTATTGGCGGCGGCCCTGGGGGATACATGGCCGCCATCCGCGTTGCCCAGTTGGGTGGCAAAGTTTTGTTGGCTGAAGCCAGGGAACTGGGAGGTACATGCCTTAACAGAGGCTGTATTCCCACAAAGGCCATGGCCCACTCGGCAGCGATGTATGCCAAGGCCTGCCAGGGGGAGGCCATTGGCTTGAAATTCTCCCAATTAACCCTGGACTTTGCCGGGGTGGCCAGGCACAGGGCTGGGGTTGTCAGCACCCTGGTCCAGGGGATTGAGGGCCTGATGCAGGCCAATGGCATTGAACTCGCCGGCAAAAAGGCCCAAATACTGGCCCCGGGTACGGTCAGCCTGGGCGATGAGATTGTGGAGACAAAGCATATCATCATTGCAACCGGCTCCCGCCAGCTCCGGCCCCCCATTCCAGGCATCGACAGTCCAGGGGTGGTGGATACCGATACCATTCTCAACTCCCAGACCCTGCCCCAGTCCATGCTGGTCCTGGGAGGAGGGGTAGTAGGGGCGGAGTTTGCCAGCATTTTTGCCTCCTTTGGCACCAGAATCACTTTGGTGGAAATGCTGCCGGGGTTGCTGCCGGCAATGGACAGTGAATTGGGCAAGCGCTTAAGCCTTTACCTGCGCAAGGCTGGGGTGGACATCCTCACCAATACCCGGGTCAGCAGCATCTCCCGCAGCCCCCAAGGCCTGGCGGTGGATTTGGAGGGCAATAAGGGCAGCACCCGGGTGGAAGTCCAGCAAGTGCTGCTGGCGGCCGGAAGGGTGCCGGACTTCGGAGGCCTGGACTTGGATGGCCTGGGCATTGACCATGACAGCCGGGGCGGCATCAGGGTTGACGAGACTATGGCCACCAATATTCCCGGCATCTGGGCTATTGGCGATTGCGTCGGCAATATGATGCTGGCCCATGTAGCCTCCCGGGAAGGAATTGTGGCCGCGGAGAATATCATGGGACTTGGGTCCAGGATGGACTACCGGGTGGTTCCCGCCTGTGTCTTCACCCTTCCTGAGGCAGCCAGCGTCGGCTGCAGCGAAGATGAGGCCAAGGCGAGAAAGATGGAGTACAAAGTGGCCAAGTTTCCCTTTATTGCCAATGGCAAGGCTTTGGCTCAGGGAGATGTAGACGGAATGGTCAAAATTGTGGCTGCTGCCAGCGGAGAAATTCTCGGTGTTCACATCATCGGGCCCCATGCCTCAGACCTTATTGGCGAAGGAGCAGTGGTAGTGCAGCAGCGCTTGACTGCCCGGGAGCTGGCTGGAATTATCCACGCCCACCCCACCCTGGCCGAAGCCCTGGCGGAAGCCGCCCATGGCCTGGCAGGGGGGTACTTTCATTATCGGGGAAGATAAATTTACGCCACGGATTCCCGTGGCGTAATAATATTGCCCTAATTTAAGCGAAAGCTAATATAGCCCCTATAATCTACTTTTTCCACGGCAGCATCTGCCAGCAACCTCTTGATTACCCCGGGTATATCTTCGGTCCCCCTGCTTTGCAGGAAACTCTCGACTTCAAATTGATTCATGGGATGGCGCTGGATGATGCTCTTGATGGCAGCGTAGTCGTCAGCGATTTCACTGTGGAAGCCCTGGGAGCTGAGGAGATCGATGGAAATGCCCCCCAGGGCAGCAACTGCTCTTGCCATATCTTCATGCCCCAGGGGTTTGACATGGGGTTCCGCCGGCGGCCGGAGGGGAGTGTTTAAATATAACCTTTGGTACTGCAAATCCTTAAGCAGTTGGGAATACTTGTGCAATGACCCGGCATCGGCATTGCCCTCCATCAGCATAATCTCCAGCCACAGCTGGCCCTGGTATTGCCGGGAGAAGGTCTGTAACCCCCCATAGACTTCGGCGAATTTTATCTTGCCATGGGGGCGGTTGATTTTTTGAAGGGATTCCTGGTCCCAGGCGTCCAGGGACAAGAGGACGATATCTGCTTTGCCAAGATCTGCCCTGACTTCCGGAAGGCAGACCAGGGCACCGTTGGTGATGACGGCCACAGGCTTGTCCACCCGCTCCTTCACAGCGGTGATGAGGGTCCCCAGCCCTGAGTATAATGTAGGCTCTCCCTCACCCACTATTGTAGCAACGTCGAAGGCAGGTTTCGCCGCCAGGGTGGTGTCTAATTCGGCGACAATATCGCTGACGGGGAAAAACAGGTCCCGCTTGTTGGTGAGGCGGTCAGTCCGCCCCAGCTGGCAATATATGCAGGAATAATTGCATGTTTTCCGGGGTATAGGACTGATGCCCAGGGACAGGCCCAGGCGCCGGGAGGGCAGGGGGCCAAAAATGAATTGCATTGAATCACTCCTTGCAGGCTATATTGCTTGAGAAGTGCTGATCAGCACCGGCAGGTTCAAGTTCCCCAGGACTCTTTCCAATAATACGCCTTCCCGCTGGGGGTAGCGGTATCCGTAGCTGGCCCTGATCGCTGAGAGAATGAACTGAACAGCGCGGTCCAGGGCTATGGGCAGGCTGTCCCCTCCCAGGAGGCTCCCCACCAGGACGCTGGTAAACCCGTCGCCCGTTCCCGGGAAATGAGCGGGGATATAGCAACAGTCTACCTTCCAAAAGCGCTGGTCCAAGCTGTTATAGGCGAAGACGCAGGTCATGTCAGGGGTGTCGCCGGGAACGCCAGTGATAACCACTGTCCTCGGGCCCAATGCCGCCAAATTGGTCAGCCATTCTTTAATAAGCTGGTGTTCGACCTGCTCCCGGTACGCTGTATCCAGGAGGAGGGCGGCTTCCGTCAAGTTTGGGGTAATGATGTCTGCCAGTCCAACGAACTTCTTCATCTCGGTTACCATTGTGTTGTCAAAAGAGCTGTACAGCTTGCCATTGTCTCCCATGACGGGGTCAATGACTATCAGCTGTTCATCCCTGCGAAAGGCGTTAATAAAATCTGTGATAATGCCGATTTGTTTGGGAGAACCCAAGTAGCCGGAATAAATGCAGTCGAATTCGGCACCGATTGCTGCCCAATGGGCAATGTATTCTTCCAGATGTTCAGTGAGATCGATAAACTTATACCCTTCGTAGCCGCCGGTATGAGTCGACAGCACTGCAGTAGGAAGGGGGCATACCTGAACGCCCATGGTGGTTAGAATAGGGATGACCATTGACAGAGATACTCTGCCGAATCCGGATAAATCATGAACTGCTGCAACCCTTGGCGATACTCGCTTCAATGCTTTTCCTCCCCCGTAAAAGGAATCTGTCCATATCTTAGCACAACAGAGGGCCCAGGGACAGATTTTCGCGCCAGTATTGTCCCGGGGGCCTGAATAGCGTATACTTAGGGTAGTTAATTATTGCCTGCGCCTGAATAAGGTAAGGGGCGATTACTCGTGCAGGAAGGTGATTTAATGTTATCTCGTGTTCAAAGGGTAAGGGAGGCAATGCCCCAGGAAGTCGATGGAGTGCTTGCGCTGCAGCCGGAAAACCGGCGCTGGGTCAGCGGCTTTACCGGCTCCAGCGGCATGGCAGTAATCGGGCGCAAGGGACAACCTGTGTTCCTCACAGATTTTCGCTATACCGAACAGGCCGGCCAGCAGTGTGAGGGCTTTGAAATTGTCCGCCACGGTCAGGATATCGTGGACAGTCTCAGGACTGTGTTGGCTGACCTTGGGATAACCCGGCTGGGTATCGAAAAGGACTATGTCACTGTAGGCCAGAACGCCAAGTGGTCTGCAGAAATGCCGGGTATCGAGCTGGTTCCCCTTTCCGATTTTATGCTGGACTTACGGGCTGTCAAGGATGAAGGGGAACTGGAATTGTTGGCGGCGGCCGCTGCCATTGCTGACAAGGCCTTTGACCATATTCTCGGTTTTCTCAAGCCGGGAATCAGTGAAAGGCGGGTGGCCCTGGAGCTGCAAAGGTATATGGAGGATCTGGGGGCTTCAGGCCCTTCCTTTGAGACTATCGTCGCTTCAGGGGTTCGCTCTTCTATGCCCCATGGAGTTGCCAGCGAAAAGCTGCTGGAGGAAGGGGATTTTATTACCATGGATTTTGGCTGTGTCTATAAGGGCTATTGTTCTGATATCACCCGGACAGTGGTTCTGGGGACTGCCAGCCCCCGGCAGCGGGAAATCTATGGCATAGTCCTGGAAGCGCAACTGGCTGGAGTCGAAGGCATCCGGGCCGGAATTTCCGGGCGGCAAGCGGATGCTCTGGCCCGAGATATTATTGCCGCCAAGGGCTATGGGGAGCAGTTTGGCCATGGGATGGGGCATGGTGTCGGCCTGGCAATCCATGAAAGTCCCCGTGCTGCTGTTGGCAGCAAGGATATTTTTGTCGAGAACAACATCATTACCGTCGAACCGGGAATATACATTCCCGATTGGGGTGGAGTGCGCATTGAGGATATGCTGGTTGTCAAAGAAGGCTGCAGCCGCAATCTAACATCTTCCCCCAAAGAACTCATTGAAATAAAATAGAAGGAGGAGGCATATGATTTCTACCAGTGACTTTCGTACAGGGCTGACAATCGAATTCGAGGGCGGCATTTACACCATTGTAGACTTTCAGCATGTCAAGCCCGGCAAGGGGGCGGCCTTTGTCCGCACCAAGCTGAAGAACATTGAGACCGGCGCCGTCACTGAGCGGACTTTCAATCCCAGGGATAAATTTGAACAGGCCCACATCGACCGCCGTCCCACACAATACCTGTATGAAAGCGATGGCATGTGGAATTTTATGGACAGTGAGGACTTCAATCAGTATGCCCTGACAGCTGATGAACTGGGAGATGCCGTCAAATATCTGAAGGAAAACATGGAACTGCACTTGCAGTTCTACAAGGGCAAGGTCATCGGCGTGGATCTGCCGGTGATTGTTGAGCTGGAAGTAGTGGAAACAGAACCGGGAATTAAAGGTGACACTGCTTCTGGCGGCTCCAAGACTGCCGTCATGGATACGGGTTTGGTTGTCCAAGTGCCCTTGTTTATCAATGTAGGTGATGTACTGCGTATTGACACCCGCACCGGCAACTATTCCGAGCGGGTCAAGGAATAAACTTGTGTTTCACGGTCATTATATCGTAGTGACCGATTTAAAAAAAAGGAGGTAGTACTTTGAAGAAGCTGCACAAAAAAGTTGCCTACATACACGGGATGGCAGAGTGCCTGGATCTGGACAAAAAGGAACCTGTGGCCAAGCTGGTGCTCCAAATGATCGACCTGCTGGATGAATTAGTCGATGAGCTCGATGATCTCAAGGACAGGGTGGAAGAAAACGAGGACTTCCTGGAAGCTTTGGATGCAGATCTGGCCGATGTGGAGGATGCAGTATTCGAAGATGATGAGGAATGCTCCTGCCACTGTGAAGACCCGGAAGAATTTGAAATCCAATGCCCTCATTGTGACGCTTTTCTAACAGTTGACGAAGATGAACTTGCGGAGGCGGCAGAGGATGAGCTGATAATCCACTGTCCTGAATGTGGCGAGATTATCTTTTCGGAAGAAGATGGTGAAGAAGTAGTTATTACCGAGGACGAAGACAGCGAGTAATCTGGAAATTTCTTCATAACTGATGGCATAAATACACCTTCCCTTCAATATCTATTATTGCAAGGGAGGGTGTATTTTTTGATGGGCAGCCCACAAAACATCATCAAAGGGCAAGTGTTGCCATTGCTGGGACGCAGGCCGCGCCAGGCCCTGGAGGCTGCAGAGGGAGAGATTATCGCCCTGGCAGAAGAAATTCGCCTGCGTCCCAACCAGGCCCTCCTGATTCAGGGGGGAGGCCGGGAATTGTGGCTGCCACTGACGGTCAATGCCGAAGATATCCTGGAAACCATGAACATTCTCAGCCAGTATTCCTACTACGCCTTCGCCGAACAGCTGGCCCGGGGCTATATTACAGTTGCCGGGGGGCACAGGGTGGGTGTAGCGGGCAGGGTAACGGTGAACAGGGGAAAAGTGGCGGGATTGGTTGAAACCGGCTCAATAAATATCCGCATTGCCCGCCAGCTGAAGGGCGTTGGCAAAGCCGTCCTTCCCTGGCTTCTTGAGCAGGGGCAGCTGCAAAACACTATAATCTTTGCCCCTCCTGGCTGCGGCAAGACCACTCTCCTCAGAGACCTCATTCGCCTGATCAGCGATGAGGTTGGCCTCACCGTCGGGGTGGCGGATGAACGCTCGGAACTGGCAGGGTGTTACCGGGGCATTCCCCAATTAGACGTTGGCTGTCGCACTGATGTCATCGACGGGTGCCCCCGGGACCAAGGGCTGGAAATGCTGGTGCGCTCCATGGGTCCCCAGGTGGTGGCGGCAGATGAGATAGGCTGCCGGTCTGATCTGAGGGCTGTGGAAAATGTCCTGGCAGCGGGAGTGGTGGTTCTTACCACTGCTCATGCCCGGGATATGCAGGAAGCCAGGCAGCGCCCGGTGCTGCGAAATTTGTTGGCGGAAGGATTTTTTCAGCGGGCTGTGGTCCTCAGGCGTCGGGGAGGGGTACCGGCATTGGCGGAGGTGGCAGAATTGCCTGCAGGGAAATTGCTGTACAGAGGAGATAGACAATGCTAAAGTTATTGGCATCGGGTTTGATTGTCGCAGCCAGCTCCGGCCTTGGCTTTGCCGTAGCCGACGGCTATCGGCACAGGCCCCGACAACTGCGGCAATTGCAGTTTGCCTTGACGGTGCTGGGCAGCGAAATTCGCTTTCGTCAGACTCCCCTTCCCCAAGGCCTGCAAGCAGTGGCTTCCGCCGTGGGGGGGCCAGTGGGCCAGCTGTTTGCAGATTTAGCGGCAGTTCTGGCCCGTGCCCAGGGGCGCAGTGTCAGCTGGGCCTGGCAGCAAGTAAAACCTTGCCGGGGGCTGGCCCTGTCTTCCCGGGATCAGGATTTGCTGGCCAGACTGACTCAGGTGTTGGGCGCAGGCACTGTTGGCGAACAGATACGACAGCTGGAACTGCATATGGAGCATCTGCAGCAATTAGAGCAAGAAGCAGAAAGGGCGAGGACAGCCAATGAAAAAATCTGGCGATACCTGGGGGTATTTTCAGGAATAGCCCTGGTCCTGATATTGCTCTGACGGGAGGGGATGGGCAGTGGATTTGCTTAATGTGGATATGCTCTTCAAACTTGCCGGCATTGGCATTCTCATAATGGTTTTTACTCAGGTTCTCAACCAGGCGGAAAAAAAAGAGCAGGCACAATTGTTGACCCTGGCCGGAGTTGTAATAGTAATGATATTTATCGTCAAGCTCATCGGCGATCTGATTAACACAGTGCGCTCCATATTCAACATTTACTGAGGTGAGTACCTATGAGCATCATGCAAATAGTAGCATTGGCAGTAGTGGCTGTTGTGCTTATAGTTATTATCCGTCAGGAAAGGCCGGAACTGGCCATGCAGCTGTCAATGGTTGCCGGACTCATAATTATTGTCTTTGTGCTTTGGAAGCTGGCGGGAGTAATCAAGGTATTAGAGCGCCTTGCCCTGCGGGCAGAGCTAAACATGGTATTTTTGAGCGCTTTGCTGAAGATCATCGGCATTGCCTATATCGCCGAGTTTGGCACCCAGGTGTGCAGGGACGCCGGGGAGAACGCCCTGGCCTTTAAAGTTGAACTGGCGGGAAAAGTGATGATCCTCGTGCTTGCAGTGCCAATCATTTCCACAATAGTGAATACTGTTGAGAGGTTGCTGCCTTGAGGGCCAGAATTGTCGGCGCCGTCCTGTTGATTGTTGCTTTAGTCCTGTTGCCGGTTTTTGTCACTGCTCAGGAGGACGGGGTGGATACCAGAGGGTTGGAGCAGGCATGGCAGAAGTTGGAGGAGAAATATAGCCGTTATCTGCCCGACATTAACTGGAAGGACCCGGGGTCAACTGTAGAAGTTCCCGCTCTGGTGGGAGGGCTCGCCCGCTATTTTTTTCACCAGGTCTGGGCAAATGCCAGCCTCCTGGGCCAGCTCATCATCCTGGCGGTGGTAAGTGCATTAATTGGCAACCTGCAAGCTTCTTTTTCCAGTCAGGGAGTGGCTCAGGTTGGCAGGGCAGTGGTCTTCATGGTACTGTTTTCAGTATCTATGTACTCATTCAGCTTGGCGGTGGGCCTGGCCCGGGACAGTGTGCGGGCTATGACAGATATGGTTTTGGCCTTGGTCCCGGTGTTATTGCCTCTGCTGGCTGCCTTGGGCAGCATTACGGCAGCGGCAATCTTCCAGCCTTTGTTGTTGACCACTGCTGCTGTTGTTGGCAATGTGGTGGACAATATCATCCTGCCCCTGCTGTTTGCCGCTTCTGCCTTGGCAGCAGTAAATCAAATGCTGGCAGGGGTAGATATCGACAAGCTGGCCGGATTGCTCAAAGATATCTCGGTGTGGTTACTGGGGTTTCTGGTGACGGTATTTGTGGGGGTGACAATTGTCAATGGTGGGGTGGCGGCTGTAGCTGATGGGGTGGCCCTGCGCACGGGAAAATTTACTGCCAAGGCCTTGATCCCGGTGGTGGGGGGAATGTTTTCTGATGCCTTTGAAACCGTTGCCGGGGCCGCCCTTATCCTCAAGAATTCTATTGGCCTCTTTGGGGTTATTGCCGTCTCGGTAATATGTCTTTTTCCGGTGATAAAGTTGTTTGCAATTACTCTCATCTACCGGGGGACTGCTGCGCTGCTTCAGCCTTTGGGAGAGGAAGCCGTCAGCGAGACCTTGGAAATAATGGCCAAATATATGTACGCCGTCATTGGGGCTGTGGTGGCAGTGGGGGGTATGTTTTTCATAATCATTACCATAATTATCGCTGCAGCAAACTTTATGCTCATGTTGGGGTGAAAATGGTGGATGTCATCCTTCAGCTGGTGCGCAGGCTGGTGCTGGTGGCGATTTTTGCCGGGTTTAGTGAACTGTTGCTGCCCTCAGGGAAATTCCGGGGGATTATCAGGTTTGCAGTGGGTCTGGTTGTCATCGCCTTGATGCTGCAACCCCTTGCCCTGTTGAAGGGCTTGTCTTTCGATGTGGAAGAACTACTGAAAGCTCAGGAGAATGGGGACGATCTGCAGAGCAGTGACTGGGTGCAGGCTCAGAGCCAGGATTTGGTGGAGGGGGAGCTGGCACGCCAGATTGCCGCTTGTCTGGCCGATGTTTATCCCGACAGTGAAGTAAGTGTCAAGCTGGACGTTGTCTTTGATCAACATGGTTTCCTCAAGGAATTTAAGGGGATGGAGGTGGATGTATACACCCCCTGCCCGGGGATTCAACCGATAAAGCCCGTTATTATTGGCGGAGAGAGCAAGGAACAAGAAACCCATTCTCCTCCCGGGCTGGCCCAGGAGCTGGCCAGGTACCTGGGAATCGAAGTTTCAAAAATTATGCTGCGGGTACATGACGGAGGTAGTGCCCATGAGTAAAGTAAGAAAAATTGTTCAGGATTTTAAGAAAAATCCGGGTAAAAGCAAGCTATTGCTTTGGGGGATGGGATTGCTGGGAGCGTTGCTCCTCATCCTCCCGGGAAGTTGTCAAAAAGACAGCCCGGGGGCGGTGGTAACCAACCTCCCCCAGGACAGGGATTATCAGCAACAATTGCAGCGGGAGTTGGAGGGAATTCTCTCGCGCATTGAGGGCGCCGGCCAGGTGACTGTAATGCTGACTTTGGAAGATGATGCGGAAACTGTCTATGCCAGCAACCAAGAGGCCAGCAGGCGGGATACCCGCGAGGAAGACAGCCAGGGGGGAGTGCGGCAGCAGCAGGAGCATGACTCCCGGGAGCAATTGGTCATTGTCCAGGCGGGTAATGAGCAGCAGCCGGTAGCTGTCAAAAAAATAAGGCCCCGGATTCGGGGCGTATTGGTGGTTGCCTCCGGGGCAGATAACCCCATTATCAAGGAACGCCTTACCCAGGCGGTCCAGGGAGTGCTGGATATGCCGGCATACAAGATTACCGTCCAAAAGGGACGCTAGGAGGAAAGATTATGGTTAGGGTGCCGAAATTGGCCGCATACCTGGTGTTGTTTGTGTTGGTTGCTGCCGCCGTATACATGGTTTACACAGCAAATGGCATTGGCGGCCTGCTTCCCTCAAGCGGAGGCCAGCAACTGCCGGGAGACCCGGATGGGGGTGCAGAGGAACCTCAGCCTGAGGAAGAGACCAGCGGCAACGACCCGGCGGACTGGGAGCCGGGCAATACAAACCAGTTTTTTGTGGAGTACAGGCTGGAAAGGGAGAGGGTGCGCAGCCGGGAAATCGACATGCTCCAGCAGATGATCAATAACCCCAATGTGTCCGGTGAAAGCAAGCTCGAAGCTGAGAACAAACTTCTCAAATTGCAGGAGGTCATGGAACTGGAGCTGTTGGTGGAGAATGCTATCCGCGCTCAGAATTTTGACAATGCCATCCTCATTATGCAGGAAGATGGCGCCATGGTAATAGTCAATGCCGAGAAACTGAGTTCGGAGGAGATACTGCTCATTGCCGACATTGCAGCGCAGTCGACGGGTCTGAGAAACTCTCAGATTAAAATCTCTAATCAGATTGGGAAATAGTTGGTTACAGCCTCTCTATCTGGTATAATTAACGAGACGGCAGGAATAATTTGTGTGGGAGGTATGCCCTGTGGAGGACAGTCGCGGCATGGTTTTAAGCGAACAAAGCCATGGCACCATTAAAATTGCCGATGAAGTAGTATCAATTATTGCCGGCTTGGCTACCATTGAAGTCCCTGGCGTCGCAGGGATGAGCGGTGGCTTCGTCGGGGGCATTGCCGAGATTTTAGGAAAGAGCAATCTGTCTAAAGGTGTAAAAGTTGCCGTTGGTGATAGGGAAACCGCCATTGATTTATATATTATCACTGAATACGGGGTCAACATCCCCGATGTTGCCAAGCAGGCCCAAAACAATGTCAAAA
>Ga0208693_1000137_pt1 | contig 61443 bp, 62 predicted proteins | sample AD_UKC071_MetaG_FD_184438 | JGI IMG/M metagenome (GOLD analysis project Ga0208693, IMG submission 184438) | Active sludge microbial communities of municipal wastewater-treating anaerobic digesters from USA - AD_UKC071_MetaG (SPAdes) (version 2) | ecosystem: Engineered > Bioreactor > Anaerobic >... | reverse complement strand
CCACAGGGAGGCCATCGCCCCTCCGTGGATATAATGCTGGAGTCAGTTGCGCGGAATTTCTGGGCTAACATGGTTTGTGTAATCATGACCGGTATGGGCCATGACGGAAGTCAAGGAGTGCAGAAGGTTAAGGACCGGGGGGGAAAGGTAATTGCAGAACACCAATCTACCTGTATTGTATATGGAATGCCCAAAGCAGCTGTAGAAACAGGTTGTGTTGATAAAGTGGTTATGCTTCAAGATATCAGCAAAGAGATCATCAGATTTCTGCAAGTATAAGTTTTTTGGGAGCAATGATCAGGAGGTGGTTAGGCCGTGTCAATGGATATGACGCAATATTTGGATGTTTTTTTGGAGGAGAGTAAGGAACACCTGGGCAATCTTAATCAACAGCTTTTGGAACTGGAGAAAAATCCCGGTAACCTGGCAGCTTTAAACGAAATATTCCGTGCTGTCCATACTTTAAAGGGTATGTCATCAACCATGGGATACGAGGATTTGGCCGATTTGACTCATCATATGGAGGATGTGTTGTCGGAACTTAAGGAGGGATTACTGCAGGCCAATTCCCAAGTGGTTGATATTCTGTTTCAATGTTTGGACCGAGCCCAACTGATCATTGATCAGATCGAAAGCAATGGCACGGCTGACTACAACAACCAGGACCTGATTAGAGCTTTAAGTCAGATAAAAGAGGGCCGTCATATAAATCAAGCTGAAGGTGAAGAGGAATTGCTCGAAACTGCTGTAGAACCAGCTTTAAGTGGGTCATTCCACTTTGATTTTAATGATTATGATCTCACAGTATTACAGGAAGCAGTAAGAAAATCCTATCAGGTTTTATCCTTGCGCATTGCCGTAGATCCTGCTTCGTTGATGAAGTCGGTAAGAGCCTTTATGGTATTCAAGGTTTTAGAGGAAGACTGTGAAGTATTGAAATCAATTCCTGCCGTACCAGACCTAGAGGATGGCAAATTCGATGATAACTTCGATATAGTTGTGATCACCAAACAACCGGCAGCTGTTATTACAGATCGCTTGGAACACATTTCCGAAATCCGGGTGGAGCGATGTGAAATTATAAATATTGGTCAATTAACAGTTCAGCACCCTGTTGACACCGTCAGTGAGACCATGCATGAAGTCGAGGAACACTCCGATACCAAAAGAACTCATAAGATAAAACAGACAGTACGGGTGGACATTGATCGTCTGGATAGTCTCATGAATTTGGTGGGAGAACTTGTTATGCATAAGGGCCGGCTGGAACAGATAGGTACCAGTCGTAAGATTGTTGAACTGAACGAGACTATAGAGCAAATTGACCGCATCAGCACCGATTTGCAATCAGTAGTTATGAAAGTGCGCATGGTTCCGGTAGAACAGGTCTTTAACCGTTTTCCCAGAATGGTACGGGATTTGGCCAAAGAACTAGACAAAGAGATAGAATTCCTGGTGGAAGGCAAGGAAACAGAACTAGACCGTACTGTGATTGATGAAATTGGTGATCCTTTGGTTCACCTGCTCCGTAATGCTATTGACCATGGAATCGAGTTGCCCGCGGTAAGAATTCAGCAGGGTAAGCCGCGCATGGGAACCATAATCTTGCGAGCTCGCCACGAAGGAAATAATGTTTTAATTGAAGTTGAAGATAATGGTGCGGGCATTAATATTGAACGGGTTAAACAAAAAGCTGTGGAAAAAGGTCTGGTCAGCAGCAAGGAAGCTGGAGAAATGACTACTGAACAGGCTTTGGACCTGCTTTTTAGTCCCGGTTTCAGTACCGCCGAAAATGTTACTGACATATCGGGACGGGGCGTGGGATTAGATGTGGTCAAAAGCAAGATTGAAGCCATTAATGGTGAGATACAAGTTGAAACTAAAATGGGGCAGGGCACCAAATTCAAAATAAAGCTTCCTTTAACTCTGGCGATAATCCAAGCCTTAATGGTCTCGGTACGTGATGAAATATATGCTATTCCTCTTAGTTCAGTGGATGAGACCACCATGTTGTCCCGGGATGACATCAAGCTGATTCAAGGCCAGGAAGTGATCGTACTAAGAGGAAATGTGCTGCCCCTTTATCGCCTGGATAACTTACTGGAGGTCCCCGGAGAAAGCCAATCTGATGATTTATATGTGGTAGTGGTATGCAAAGGAGATAAACAGGTTGGCCTGGTGGTGGATGGCTTAATTGGCCAGCAGGAGATCGTCATTAAATCTCTCGGTAAGTTCCTGGCAGGAATTCCCGGTATAGCCGGAGCTATTGTTGCCGGGGACGGCAATGTACGGTTAATACTTGATATAGCTACTTTGTTTTAGGAAGGAGGAAGATCTATGCAGGACGTAAGGAATCTTCCGGTAGAGGATGCTCACCATGAAGACCAAGAAATGCAGGTAGTTGCTTTCAGGCTGGGAAATGAAGAATATGCAGTTGATATACTCTTCGTTCAGGAAATCATTCGTTTGCTGAATATAACCAGGGTTCCCCGCAGTGGCCCCCATATAGAAGGAGTCATTAACTTACGGGGCAATATTATCCCCATTGTAAATTTGCATTCTAAATTCAACTTGCAAGCCGCTGAAGATCAAGAAGATAAGCGAATTATCGTCTTTAAGTGGGATGAAGTGCAAGTGGGTATTATTGTGGATGAAGTTTCTGAAGTCATACGTATCCAGGGGCAAGATATTGAACCAGCTACTAAAGTATATGGCGCTCTGGAAGCAGATCATATCAAAGGTATTGCCAAGATAGATAATCGATTATTGATTCTGCTTGACCTGGTCAAAATTTTTGAATCTGGATGGTGAATGGTTTGGACAGATTCCAGGAGTTATCAAATCTTCAGGTGGATGCATTAAAAGAAATTGGCAACATTGGAGCAGGCAATGCTGCTACTGCTCTGGCGCAGATGATAAACAGCAAAATTGATATGAATGTTCCTAAGGTATCCATATTAGAGTTTGATAAGGTTCCCGAATTACTTGGGGGAGCTGATTCTTATGTGGTTGGTATCTACTTAACGGTAACTGGTTCTGCCCCGGCAAGAATACTATTTATCCTACCGGTAGCTCAGGCATGTCGTCTGGTAGATATGATGATGGGTCAACCGCCAGGACACACCGTCCCGCAGCAAATGAATGAAATAGAATATTCAGCTATGATGGAATTAGGTAACATTATTTCTGCCACCTACTTAAATGCTCTGGCCATGTTTACTCAACTTACCCTAGTGCCTTCAGTGCCAGCTTTGGGAATGGATATGGCAGGAGCATTACTAAACGCAATTCTGGCACAATTTGGGGAAGTGGCGGACCATGTTCTGGTATTAGAAACCCAGTTCAAAAAAGGCGATGAAGATGTGGTAGGGCATTTTTTTATGTTGCCTGAACCCGGTTCATTAAACACAATTCTTACTGCACTTGGGGTGAGTTTTTAATGGCAAAAATTATTCAGGTCGGAATGGCTGACCTGAAATTAGCAAAATCACCGGACAAGCTGATGACAGCTGGATTAGGTTCATGTATAGGTATTTGTGTTTTCGACCCAGCCGTCAAAGTTGGTGTTTTGGCACATATAATGCTACCCAGCAGCATCCAGGCTAAGAATGCACAAAATCGTGCTAAATTTGCTGACAGTGCCATTTTAATGCTGTTAGAGGAAATGGATCGCAATGGTGCTTCTAGATCTCGCCTGCAGGCTAAGATTGCTGGCGGAGCCCAAATGTTTAAATTTGCTGGTGATAGTGACATCATGAAAATTGGAGAGAGAAATACTCAGGCGGTAATTGAGAACTTGGAAAAACATCGTATTAAGCTAGTAGCTCAGGATACCGGCGGAAGCTTTGGGCGGACCATAACCTTCGATGTAGAAAATGGCAGCTTGCTAATTCGAACCATAGGACACGGGGAGCGGATCATTTAAGTGAAAGCCGACATTAGTACATTATGGCATAATTACAAAGAACACGCTCAGCTGGAAGCAAGAGATGACTTAATAATTCACTATGCGCCTATGGTTAAATATGTAGCTAACCGCTTGGCTATCCATTTGTCATCAACAGTAGAGGTTGAAGAGTTGATTTCTTATGGCATTGAAGGATTGATCGATGCTATGGAGAAATACGATCCTGGCCGTAATATTAAATTTGAGACTTATGCAATCTCCCGCATACGCGGAGCGATGATAGATGGCTTGCGCTCCATGGATTGGGTACCGGTCTCCGTGAGACAGAAAAGCAAAGAACTGGAAAAGGCTTATTTAACAGTAGAAGCCCGATTAGGCAGAGCAGCCACTGACCAGGAGATAGCCCAGGAATTGGGTATAAGTGAACAGGAATTGGCAGTATTGTTAAAGGATGTTGCAGCAACAACGATAATTTCATTAGATGATTATCTTCCTGGTGATGAAGGCGAGGACAAAAAACGCCGAATTGTTGAGATGTTGGAAGATAAGAATGCGGTGAATGCTCTGGAAATGGTAGAAATACAAGAAGTAAAGGACCTGCTCGCCAAATCAATTGCCAGACTGCCTGAGAAGGAAAAGACTGTGGTATATCTTTATTACTTCGAGGGACTAACCTTAAAGGAAATAGGCCTTACTTTAGGCTTATCAGAATCGAGAATATCCCAGCTACACACCAAAGCAGTATTGAGATTAAGAGGCAGTCTAAGCAAAAAGAAGCATCTGGTCGTATAGAAGGGAGAGATGCAGATGTCTGATACTACCTTGGATATGGATGGACAAGTAAAGATCAGCTTCGGCCCTGGGAAAATGCAAGCCTTTATCGAAGTAACGGCACCGGTTGGTTCGGGGTTACCCTGCGGACGTGAGCAGGTCATAAAGGCTCTTAATGAATTTGAGATTACTTACGGTATCGATGAAACTGCTATTGACCGGGCACTAGATCCACAAAACTGGAATAAAAAAATTTTGATAGCCACAGGAAAAGAACCGGAACATGGCAAGGATGGAAAACTGATTTATAAATTCCCTTTGGCCCATGAGAGAATGGCATTAAAGGAAGACGAAAAGGGTAATGTTGACTACCATGAACGCGGTTTAATATATAATGTCAAAATGGGTGAACTATTGGTAGAGAGAATTCCTCCCACTGACGGTACCCCGGGGCGGGATGTAACCAACCGGGAAATACCACCGAAAAAAGGCCGGGATTACCACTTACCCCGCGGTAAAAACACGGTAGCTGATCAGGAGGGAAGGAATCTTTATGCAACCTGTGATGGGCATGTTACCATGGTTGACGGCAAAGTAGTAGTGGATTCGGTTCTGGTCATTGGCCAGGATATTGATTTTGCTACCGGTAACATTGATTTTGTAGGTAATGTAATAATTCACGGCAATGTAACCTCAGGATTTAAAGTACATGCAACCGGAGACATAGAGGTTAAAGGTTTCATAGAAGCCGCCGAGGTTATCGCTGGGGGGTCCATTCAAGTAAAAGGCGGCATAACCGCAGGTTCCAAGGGATTAATAAAAGCGGGGCAGAATATCTATTCCAGGTTTATTGAGAACTCTACGGTCGAGGCTTCCGGTGATGTTCTGGTGCGCGATTCTATTATGCAATCGGTGATTCGCAGCGGAGGTACTGTAAAAGTGACTGACCGCCGGGCTATAATTGTAGGCGGACTTATTCAGGCTTTCAATTTAGTGGAATCCAAGGTACTCGGATCGCAGTTAGCCACTCAGACCATAGTTGAAGTGGGGATTAACCCACTCCTTAGAGAAGAGTACCATAACTTAGTTAAAGCCAAGACCGAAAAGAAGAAAATCTATGATACTCTCAATCAGAATTTACAGTCTTTTCAGCGCAGCGGGGTGTCTTTGGATAATTTAAGTGACAAGAAAAGACTGGTTCTGATAAAAATGTTGGATGACTTCAAAAGCTTGCGCCAGGAGATTGCTTCTTACGAAGAACGGCTGAGCTTTTTAGAAGCAGAATTTGACAAAATCCAGGCAGCCAAAGTGCGAGTGCTGGAAACGGTATATCCCGGAGTTAGGATCACCATAGGGCAATCAGTATATATAGTTAATGATCCCATTAGATATGCGGAATTTATATATCAAGATGGAGAGGTGCGACTAACGTCTCTTAGCTAATGGGGGGAGAGGCGATGACCATCCGTAGTATTGACATGCAGGTTCTAGTTCAAAAGGTGGGCGACATTGCTAAAATTCAGCAAACTGAGAAAACCGATCAACAGGTTAGACAGCAATCTTTTTTGGAACAAATTGCTCAACAGACCCAAGTTGTCAGCACTACCGTGAATCAAACCCCCGCCAGTGAATCAGGCTTAATACAGGAAAATGAATCTGATAAAAAAAAGAAGCCACCAAAACAAAAGAAAAAAGATAGAGTAAGCGGTTTAGAAGACGAGGAAGCCCTAAGTTGGACCGATGATCCCCATAAAGGATCGAATTTAGACATACGCGCATAGGCTTAGGATGTGATAACGCTGTGACCGGGTTACTAATTGTTAGTATTATAGTATTAGCGATAACCTTGGTAACTATCACCAAACACAAACGGTTTTTAGAAAGTTATTACCAGGAATTGCTACAGACCTTACAGGACAGCCAGGTTGTTAAATCCGACCTGGAGAAACTTATGAATCAAGCAGTCCAATTATCCAGTGAAATGGTATCCAGACTCGAGCAGTCAGTTATTGAGACCAAGCAGCCTATGCCTGAAGATAATAGAAACGATCAGTTGGGTGGAGCAGAGGAAACCGGTTTTTACCTCCATAATGACCACCCAGTTTTTATGGAGACTTCAGATCCAAACGGTCTCCAAAACCAGGATAGCAATATGGAATTGCCTATGTTGTATCACCAGGTGGTGTCATTATACCAACAGGGATATTCGATTAAAGATATTGCCAGCCGGCTAAATCGTGGTCAAGGTGAAGTAAGTCTTATTTTGAGCATTACCAGCAAACGCCGGGCTATATGAGAAAACATATTCCACAAAGATTTAAGAAGCTATACGTCAGATATACTCTAACATCCGCTTTAATGGCGGTTTTTTTATGAGTGCTTTCAGGGAAGCAAATTCCCAGATTTATGCTTCTAAATTAATCATGCCTGGAAATCTTGCAAAAGCGCTGAGGCTCTGGTATATTAATTTTTGGTAATCACACACGCTGGTCGACTTTTCAGCTCCGTGCCGTTGAAAAACGGTGGTTGAAAAGGTGGAAGCCGCGGAGGAAAAACGAAAAGGAGGATTAAACATGTCAGTTATTACCATGAAACAGCTCCTGGAAGCAGGAGTACACTTCGGACATCAGACCCGCCGCTGGAATCCTAAAATGGCTCCTTACATTTATATGGAGCGCAATGGTATTTACATCATCGATTTACAGCAAACTGTTAAGAAATTTGAAGACGCCTATGAATTCATTAAAAGTGTAGTTGCTGAAGGCAAAGATATTCTCTTCGTAGGTACTAAAAAACAAGCCCAGGAAACTATCCGGGAAGAGGCCACTCGTTGTGGCATGCATTATGTTAACCAGCGTTGGCTGGGCGGTATGCTGACCAATTACAAGACCATCAAAGCCCGGGTACTGCGCCTTAAGCAGTTGGAAAAGATGGAAGCTGAAGGAGCTTTTGATGTATTAACCAAGAAAGAAGTTGCCAAGCTAGTTAATGAGAGAGAACGTTTGGAACGCTTCCTGGGGGGGATTAAAGAAATGGAGAAACTGCCTGGAGCAGTTTTCGTAGTTGACCCCCGCAAAGAGAAAATTGCCGTAGCAGAAGCACGTAAATTGAATATACCGGTAGTAGCTATCGTAGACACTAATTGTGATCCTGATGAAGTTGATTATGTTATTCCCGGTAATGATGATGCTATTCGGGCAGTAAAATTAATATCCTCTAAGATTGCTGATGCTGTTCTAGAAAGTAAACAAGGGGAGCAGATAACGGCATAACAAGTTTAATTAGGGGGTGCAACACCAAAGTCACCCCCTTTTTCCTAAATACTTTATAGGAGGTTGCCACAGTGATAACAGCGCAGATGGTTAAAGAACTTCGGGAAAGAACCGGAGCGGGAATGATGGATTGTAAAAAAGCTTTAGAAGCCACAGGGGGAGACATTGAAAAGGCAATCGATGAGCTTCGTACCAAGGGCTTAGCGAAAGCTGCCAAGAAGGCCGGACGGATAGCCAGTGAAGGTGTTGTTATGTCCTATATTCATGGCGGTGGCCGAATTGGTGTCTTAGTAGAAGTAAACTGCGAAACTGATTTCGTGGCTAAAACCGATGAGTTTAAGGAGTTAGCCCACAATATTGCCATGCAGATTGCAGCTTCCAACCCTACCTATATAAACAGAGAGGAAGTTCCTCAGGCAGTGCTGGATCATGAGAAGGAAGTTCTGCGTGCCCAAGCTCTGGAAGAGGGCAAACCGGAAAAAGTAGTGGATAAGATGGTAGAAGGCCGCCTGGAGAAGTTTTTCAAAGAAAACTGCCTTTTGGAACAACCTTATATAAAAGATCCAGACAAAACTGTCCAACAAGTAGTTTTGGAGACCATATCCAGGATTGGTGAAAACATTAATATACGCCGTTTTGCCCGTTTTGAAGTGGGAGAGGGCATTGAAAAAGAGACGGTAGATTTTGCGGCAGAAGTAATGGCACAGATTAAAGGTTAACTAAAAGAATCTGGAGGGTAGTGGATTGGGGTCCCCAAAATATAAAAGGATAGTGCTTAAACTGAGTGGTGAAGCCTTGGCAGGCACGAAGGGGTATGGAATAGACCATGAAATACTTTCTTCCATCGCTCGTCAGGTCGTAGAAGTAGTAAAAAAAGGTGTTCAAGTTGGCATCGTAGTCGGTGGAGGCAATATCTGGCGGGGAGTTGCCGGCAGCGCCAAAGGGATGGATCGGGCAACCGCTGATTATATGGGTATGCTGGCAACGGTTATAAATGCTTTAGCCCTACAAGATGCTTTAGAAAAGGAAAACATGGGAACTCGGGTTATGTCGGCTATCGAGATGAAGGAGATAGCTGAGCCATACATAAGAAGACGGGCTATCAGGCATCTGGAAAAAGGCCGGGTAGTAATTTTCGCCGCCGGTACAGGAAATCCTTATTTCTCCACCGATACAGCTGCTGCTCTTCGTTCCGCTGAAATTGAAGCAGAAGTTATTCTTATGGCCAAAAAAGTGGACGGCGTTTATGATTCTGATCCGGTTACCAACCCAGATGCCAAGAAATTCACTGACCTGGGCTACATAGATGTGCTTAACAAGGGATTAGGAGTAATGGATTCGACGGCTGCATCCCTGTGTATGGACAACGGTATACCCATCATTGTCTTCGATCTAACCCAGGAAGGGAATATTTTGAAAGCAGTTATGGGGGAAGACATAGGCACCTATGTTGGGAGGTAATAATATGATCAATGATATTCTTAGCGAAGCCGAAGATAGGATGAAAAAAACGGTTGAGCACCTAACCAAAGATTTAGCTACGCTAAGAGCTGGCCGTGCCAACCCGGCTATGCTGGATAAGGTAATGGTTGATTATTACGGAGAACCAACTCCACTTAATCAGCTGGCTAATATAACTGTACCTGAAGCACGACTGTTGGTCATACAGCCCTGGGACAAGAGCAGTATCGCTAACATAGAAAAAGCGATACTGAAATCAGACTTGGGAGTAAACCCAAGTAATGATGGTAATGTTATCCGTATTGTCATACCCCAGTTGACTGAAGAACGTCGTAAAGAACTGGTTAAGGTGGTTAAGAAACGGGGCGAAGAAGCAAAAGTAGCTATACGAAATATCCGTCGCGATGCTAATGATATGTTAAAATCCAGTGAAAAGGAAAAACTAATTTCCGAAGATGAATTAAAAAGGGGAAGCGACGAGGTTCAGAAAGCTACTGATAAATATATAAAAGATATTGATGCAATTCTGAACGCCAAGGAAAAGGATATCATGGAAGTCTAGTCATAGTGATTGCTACCATGTATTATATTTATAGACAGTCAATCTACCCCCGTAAAGCGGGGGTTTATGATTTTAGGAAGAAGGGTGACAAGTGAGTCGGACCACACCCGACTACATGCAGCTTATTAAAAAAGAGAAACTGCCCCGGCACATAGCTATCATTATGGATGGCAACGGCCGCTGGGCTCAAAAGCGTCTTATGCCGCGTACCTTTGGCCATCGCTCCGGTATGAACTCGCTGAAACAAGTCGTGGAAACCTGCTGTGAATTAGGTATTTCATGTCTAACAGTGTTCGCCTTTTCCACTGAGAACTGGAAAAGACCTCGGGATGAGGTCAATTATTTAATGAATCTATTAGTCGAGTATATAAATAAAGAAATCGAAGAGCTACATAAAAATGGCGTACGCTTGCAGGTGTTGGGTGATTACCGCAGCCTTCCGGAGAAAAGTATTAAAGCCATTGACCTGGCTTTAAACAAAACAGCCGCCAATCAAGGAATGGTATTCAATATTGCTCTCAACTATGGTGCTCGTGACGAAATAATTCGCGCGGCCAGATTATTGGCAAAACAGGTAGAAGAGGGATTGTTGGCAGTAGAGGACATTAATGAAGCCGCTTTTAGTCGAGCTTTATACACCTCTGGGCTGCCAGATCCGGACCTGCTGATTCGGACCGCAGGAGAAATGCGGGTAAGTAACTTTTTGCTCTGGCAAATAGCTTATGCTGAATTCTGGTTTTCTCCTTTGCTGTGGCCTGACTTTAACAAACAGGAATTGCTCAGGGCCATATGGGAATTTCAGCAGCGCGACCGCCGCTTCGGAGGATTGAAAACAAATGGGCAGGAGGGCCATCATGCTTAGAACCAGGGTAATTACAGCAGTTATTGGGATTCCGCTTTTATTAGGAATATTATATGCCGGGGAACTATTCCGGCTGGGATTTTTTCTAGTGCTGGCGTTAGTGGGCCTATACGAATTCACAGCTATGATGAGAACCGCGGGAAAAACAGGCCCTGTGCTGCCCGCCCTGCTTTTTATGATGGCCTTACTGTTAGGAGATTTGACAAATCAGCCTTTGATACCTTTGCTGTTCATTGCTTTGTTGCTGGCAGTATTCATAACAGTGGTGAATTATCCCCGCATTTCTTTTGACAACACCGCCCTGATAATGTTTTTTTCCGCTTATCTGGGAATCTGTTTATTCTATGCCATTCAATTATCTTTTTTAGAACAGGGTTTCATGGCTTGCCTGCTGGCTTTTCTGTTAACCTGGGCAAGTGACATAGGAGGTTATGCAGTCGGCCGGCGCTGGGGAAAGCATAAACTGGCGCCCAGATTAAGTCCTAATAAATCCTGGGAAGGGGCCTTGGGAGGTATTGGACTTGCTGCTATAACTGCTTTGGTTTTATCCATTCTGACTGATATGGTAACCTTGACTCATGCATATGCTTTAGTACTGGGAGTAGTGGCCAGTATAGCTGCTCATTTTGGAGATCTGTTTATGTCCGGAGTAAAGCGATTGTTCCAGGTAAAAGACAGTGGCTGGTTTTTGCCCGGGCATGGAGGAGTTCTGGACCGTTTTGACAGTTTTCTGGTGGTGGCCCCGGTAGTTTACTATTGCCTTCAGTACCTTGGGTAAATAAAGGGGAGGGGGATTGCTGATGGATCCCGAACTGCAGAAGAGTCTAAAAACCCTGGTAAAACTGGCCATATTAGTCTTGTCTTTACTTACCATATACCTGTTGTTCGCTTATGTTTTTCCCATAGTGGGTAAGATACTGGCTTATATCCCCATACTTTTCTTACCTTTTATTATTGCTGTGGCTTTAGCAGTAGTGGTGGAACCGGTAGTGGTATTTTTCGAAACCCGGCTGCGGATGAGACGCGGTCTGGCGGTGGTATTCAGCCTAGTTCTTTCGGTGGGGGGATTTATATATCTCATATCCCTGGCTGTTGCCCAGGTGGTTAGGGAATTATCAGGCTTGTACCCGCTGATGATCTCTTACTCGGATCAGGTGATCAACAAATTCATTACCGCCATTTCTAATGCCCGCTTATTATATCTGGAGTTGGATTTATCACCGGAGTTGCAACAAACCCTGGGTGAAAACCTGCAGAAAACCTCCGAACTGCTGCAAAATGTGGCCAAGCAAAGTCTCGAATACATGATCGATATCTTTGCCAGTCTTCCCGGGGCCTTCATTCTTATATTAATAGCCATGGTGGCAACTTACTTCATTATCAAGGACCGGGCTTTGTTGCGTACTTTTGTACTGCAGTATATTCCGGGCAGTGCCCGCTCCAAATCCCGGGAAGTTATTGCCGAATTGTTCCGGGCCTTAATCGGCTTCTTAAAAGCTTACAGCATTTTAATCAGCATTACTGCCATTATCACCATAGTATCCCTAAAAATTCTGGGTATGAAGTATATTTTTACCATTGGAATTGTGGTAGGTATACTCGATATCTTACCCATACTGGGACCAGGTACGTTTTTTGTACCTTGGATAATCTGGGAACTGATTAGCGGAGATACCAAGGTAGCTTTAAGTTTACTAATTGTATATATAATCATTTCTGTGGTACGACAGTTTCTGGAACCAAAGATTATCGGGGACAACATAGGTTTGCATCCTCTCGCTACCTTAATTTCCCTCTATGTGGGCTTGCAGTTGGGTGGAGTGATCGGTATGATCATGGGGCCAGTTTTGGTAGTAATCTTTATTGCCTGCTACCGGGCGGGGGTTTTTGATAATATTAACTGGAGGAAAAATAATTAATGAAAAAGATAACCGTGCTGGGGTCAACCGGGTCAATTGGACGGCAAACCTTGGATGTAGTAGCCCATCATCCCGGTCTATTTAAAATTCAAGCCCTGGCAGCCCTGGACGAAGTGGATATACTCTGTGAACAAGTACACCGGTATAGACCTGCCTGTGTGGTAGTGTACGATGACTCCAAATATAAACAGCTAAAGGATCGTGTACCCGATAGCGTAGAAGTATTAACAGGTCAGGAAGGTCTTTGTCAAGCTGCTGCTTATGAAGAAACTGATATAGTAGTGGTAGCAGTCAGTGGTGCAGTAGGTATCTTGCCCACATTAGCTGCGGCTCGAGCTGGTAAACGCATTGCTTTGGCCAATAAGGAGACTCTGGTAGCTGCAGGGGATATAGTAGTACCTCTGTGTAAGGATATGGGCAGTGAATTGATTCCGGTGGACAGTGAACACTCGGCGATTTTCCAGTGCCTGCGGGATGAAAACAAATCCTTGCAGCAGATATGGCTCACTGCATCAGGGGGGCCGTTTCGGCAATTCAGCCGGGAACAGCTGCAACAGGTAACAGTGGAAATGGCTTTGCAGCATCCCAACTGGTCCATGGGGCCCAAAATTACCGTAGACTCCGCCACCTTAATGAATAAGGGATTGGAAGTTATTGAGGCTCACCATTTATTTCAAGTTGGTTATGATAGAATTCAAGTATTGATCCACCCTCAAAGCATCATTCACTCCATGGTTGAGTTTATAGACGGATCTTGGCTAGCCCATTTGGGGGTACCTGATATGCGGATTCCTATTCAATATGCCCTGACTTATCCTGACAGGGCTGCAACCCCTACTCGGCGGCTTGATTTAATCGGTATGGCGGATTTGCATTTTGAGCAACCTGACATAGAAAGATTTCCGTCCCTTCAGTTAGCCTATGACGCGGGCCGCAGAGGAGGTACTATGCCAGCGGTCTTAAATGCCGCCAATGAAGTAGCCGTTCACCATTTCTTAGCCGGACGTCTAAGTTTTGTGGAAATACCAGAAGTGGTGGCTTATGTCATGAGCCGCCACCAGGCAAAAGTGGTCAGAACGGTCAATGATGTATTACAATGTGACCAAGATGCCCGAGAACTAACCGAAGAACGAATTGCCAGAGGAGGATAAATCAGTGTCCATATTGATAACCATTATTATCATTGCCATATTGATTTTGGCACACGAATGGGGCCATTTCATAGCAGCACGCCGCATTGGCATACCGGTATATGAGTTTAGCCTGGGATTCGGTACCAAACTGCTTTCTACTACTCGTAATGGGGTCCAGTATTCATTACGCTTACTTCCTTTAGGAGGATTTGTGCGCATGGCTGGAGAGGAGCCGGGAGATGAAGATGATCCCAACGGGTTTAACAACCGTACTCCCTTGGAAAAAATACGGGTTTCATTTGCGGGACCCTTTATGAATTTTGTATTGGCTTTACTGCTTTTCATATATAGCTTTGCTTTTATAGGTATTCCCGAATCATCCGATGAACCTGTGCTGGGTAAAGTCCTGGAAGGCAGGCCTGCTGCCCAGGCCGGTCTTCATCCCGGTGACCGTATTATAAGTGTAAATGACCAACCTGTAGCCACTTGGTCAGAATTCACTACCATAATTGCTTCATCAGAACCGGGAGAAACATTGCATATTAAATTAAACCGGAATGGTGAGGCTATAAATTTGCAGGTAGTACCAGACAACCAGGGAACTGGTGGTAAGCCTGCTATTGGAGTATTAAATCAGGTTAACTATACCAAGCTGGGTATTGGAGAATCAATTCAGCTGGGATTGGAACAAACCTATCAATTGACAGTTCTGTTGTTATCCTGGCTCGGAACCTTGTTTACCGGGGGAGCGTCTACCGCAGATGTTGCCGGACCAGTTGGCATTGTTAGTCTGGTAGGAGAAGCTGCCCAAATAGGCACCGTTTTCCTGATTAATTTTGCAGCCTATCTAAGTATAAACCTGGGAATAATCAACCTATTACCTATACCTGCTCTAGATGGCAGCCGTATTGTCTTCGCAGTAGTGCAAGCGGTACGCAGAAAACCTATTGAACCAGAAAAGGAAGGGTTTATTCACTGGTTAGGATTTTTATTCCTGATGCTGTTGATAGTAATAGTAACTTTTAATGATATTCTAAGGTTGATTAAGGGATGACTTTTGTGCGCAGGAGAACCAGGGTAATAAAAATAGGGGATGTTGCTATAGGCGGCGACAATCCCATCGTGGTCCAGTCAATGACCAATACTGATACCAGAAATGTAGAAGCTACTGTCCGCCAGATTAAGCAGTTGGAAGCTGCCGGATGTGAACTGGTTAGAGTAGCCGTTGTAGACATGCAGGCTGCTGAAGCCATAGCCAGGATTGTACCGCAAATCAACATTCCTCTAATAGCTGATATTCATTTCGATTACCGCCTGGCGTTAAAGAGTGTTGAAGCAGGAGCCCAGGGATTACGCATCAATCCTGGTAATATTGGGGAGCGTAAGCGGGTACAGGAAATAGTGAGCCGCTGTAAGGAAAGCAATATACCGATACGCATCGGGGTAAATGCCGGCTCCTTGGAGCGCCAACTTTTGAATAAATATAGGAAAGTATGCGCTGAAGCCATGGTGGATAGTGCCCGGGAACATATTAAAATCCTGGAAGACATGGCCTTTTATAATATTAAGGTTTCCCTGAAGTCTTCCTCTGTTTTAATGACAGTTAACGCTTATCAGCTGTTATCCCAGCAGGTGGACTATCCCTTGCATGTGGGTATTACTGAAGCAGGTACCTTGGAGCGGGGACTGGTAAAGTCTGCGCTTGGATTAGGTTTGTTGCTCTACCAGGGTATTGGTGACACCATCCGGGTTTCCCTGACCGCCGACCCGGTACAAGAAGTATGGGCGGCCTACGAGATTTTACGCAACTTGGGTTTGAGAAACCGGGGACCCGAATTGATATCCTGTCCCACCTGCGGTCGCAGTGAAATCGATTTGATTAGTCTGGCAAAGGCAGTGGATGAGAGAATCAAATATATTCCTGATCCTATTAAAATAGCAGTGATGGGATGTGTGGTTAATGGTCCCGGCGAAGCCCGGGAAGCAGATATAGGGATAGCCGGAGGAAGGGGAGTAGGCTTGTTGTTTCGCCGGGGGGAAATTGTGAAAAAGGTGCCAGAAGCAGAATTAATAGACGAACTAATGACAGAAATTCACAAACAATGTGGACAAGGGGGTACAGGCAGTTGAAGTTTTCTGAATTGTTTTGTCCTACACTGCGGGAGGTTCCCAGTGAAGCGGAAACCGTTAGTCACCAATTGTTGCTGCGAGCAGGTTATATCCGCAAAGCTGGTGCAGGGATTTATTCATATCTCCCCCTGGCCCGGCGAGTATTAAAGAAAATTGAAGCTATCGTACGTGAGGAAATGGACCGGGCTGGAGGTCAGGAATTACTTATGCCCATCATACAACCCCGCGAACTTTGGGAGCAATCGGGCCGTTGGGATGTTTATGGTGATGAAATGTTTCGGTTGATGGATCGTCATCAGCGTTATTTTGCCCTGGGCCCTACCCACGAGGAGATAATCACCAGTTTGGTTGATAATGATATTCACTCGTATAGGGATTTGCCCTTGCTCCTCTATCAGATACAGAACAAATATCGTGATGAAATTCGTCCCCGTTTTGGATTGCTGAGGGGCCGTGAGTTTATCATGAAGGACCTGTATTCCTTTGATATAGATGAGGAAGGGTTAGACGTATCATACCGCAAGATGTATGCTGCTTATAATCGAATCTTTCAGCGGTTAAACCTGCAGTACCGGGTAGTGGAAGCGGACAGCGGAGCTATTGGCGGCAACGAGAGCCATGAATATGTGGTTCTGGCAGACACTGGCGAATCTGAAATTGTCTACTGTGAAAAAGGTGACTATGCTGCCAATGTTGAAAAAGCAGCCTGTGTGTTTAAGGATGACGGGCAGGATGAACCTCAGCTGGAAATGAAGAAAATCCACACTCCCGGGATGCGTACTATAAAGGATTTGGTGGAATTTACCGGGCAGCCTGAGCAACGGCATGTTAAAACTCTTACTTATTACGCTGACGGCAAACTGGTGGCAGCAGTTCTGCGTGGTGACCGGGAACTCAACGAGATTAAACTAAAGCAGGTACTGGGATGTCGTGAATTGTACATGGCTGACGACGCTTCTGTTCGTGATGCCTGCGGGGCTGGATTTGGCTCACTGGGTCCGGTGGGATTGAATATCAAGGTTTATGCTGATCTGGAAGTAGCGGGTATGAGGAATCTTACCTGCGGAGCCAATCAGGATGACTATCATTTCATTAATGTAAACCCAGGTCGTGACTTTGTACCGGAAGATTATGTGGATATACGCAATGCCGTGGAAGGCGACTTGTGCCCGGTTTGTGGACAGCCTCTTAAAGCCACCCGCGGCATAGAAGTGGGTCATATATTCAAATTGGGAACTAAGTATTCCCAGGCTATGAATGCAACTGTTCTGGATCAGAACGGTCAGGCAGTGCCCTTGGTTATGGGGTGCTACGGAATTGGTATCTCCCGCACTATGGCGGCATCTATCGAACAGAAACATGACGAAAACGGCATAATTTGGCCTATGCCGATTGCACCTTTCCAGGTAATTATAGTTCCGGTTAATGCTAAAAAAGAGGATCAGATGAGCACTGCATTGGCCCTGTATACTAGATTACAGGAGCGGGGAGTTGAAGTGCTCTTAGACGACCGGGATGAGCGAGCCGGGGTAAAATTTAAGGACGCCGATTTAATTGGTATACCGGTACGAATAACTGTTGGACCCAAAGCATTGCAGGAGAATCAAGTCGAAGTGAAGAAAAGATGGGAGAAAGAAATCCATAATGTTGCCATCAATCAGGTTGTCGATACCATTATGGAAATCATTCAACAGGGGTAAGTTTGACCGGGATGTGAAGGCATGTCAGTTTATGAGATTATTTTTAAATTAGCGCTGGCGGGGATTTTAGGCGGTCTGATCGGTTTGGAGAGGGAAAGCTTAAATCGTCCCGCCGGGCTACGCACATATACCCTGGTAAGTGTAGGTTCAGCATTGGCCATGGTAGTCTCCCTGGACATGTATTTTCAATACTATCAAACTGTCAATGCTGATCCAGGCCGAATTGCGGCGCAGGTTATCAGCGGGATTGGTTTTTTAGGCGCTGGTACTATTATGCGGGAAGGGGCTACGGTCAGAGGTCTGACGACGGCTGCCGGACTTTGGGTGGTAGCATGTATTGGTTTGGCGGTGGGAGCAGGACTATACATTCCAGCCATAGCCACCACCATACTTATACTATTTGTCCTCATTTATTTTATCCGTTTTGAAGAAAAATTTACGGGTTTGCGGGAATATAAAGGAATAGTAATGGTGTTAGAGGACCGGCCTGGGCAAGTAGGAATTATCGGTTCAATTCTGGGAGATCTAGGAGTGTTGATAAAAAATATTCAGCTTACTCGTTTGGAAGATGATAACCTGGAAGTAGAACTGCTTTTGCACCTGCCTCCTCAATTGAACATTAATGATGTAATCAACGAATTATCTGAAGTGAAAGGTTTAAGAAGTATCGATCGTTTGAATTAGTTTGAGCAGGAGGAGATTTAAGGTAATGCAAGGAAAAAGTCTAGTGTACTTCGACTCCTGCTTTGCTGAAAATCCCTGTTGGATAAACTCTGCTTTGGAAAAGGTAGAGGTTTTTCCAAGCCAGCGGCGCTGGAAGATGGTAATCGCCGTGGAGCAACCTATTCCTGTTTATGAAATTCAAGCCGCTGAACAAAAACTGGCTCAAAAATATCCTTTTGTGGAACAGATCGAGATTGTGCCTTCCCTGCGCAACAGCAGCCAGCATTTGATTTCCTTGTTTGAAAAACATAAAGCTGAATTAGTGGCTGCTGTTTTCTCCAATTCTGAACAGCTGTTAGCACCCTATTCTGCAGATGAGATGCGCTTAGACTTTCATCCTGCTGATGAGGCCCAATATCAACAATATATTAATCAGGAGATCTGCAGCCGGCTGTCCACCTGGTACTGGCAGGAATATCGCTTGCCAGTTTTGGTAAGGGTTCTGCCCACCTATAAACAGCCAGCTCTGCCCGAAGTGACCTTAATTGAACCTTCCTCAGGCAACTGGCTGCCAGAGTTTGACTCGGGAGCTAAGAGATCCTCTGCCAACGGCAAACGTTCTCGTTCCAGCAACAAACTGTCGGAAGCTCAGCCCATGCCAGTGTCTGAATTGCAGGAGGGTTTGAAGACAGCTATAGTGGATGGCGAGATCTGGGACAAAGAGACCACGGTATTGCGTGACGGCCGTTTAGTGGTTACCTATAGTCTAACCGATTTTACCGATTCAATATTGGTGAAAGCCTTTTGGGATAGACCCCCGGAAGATACCATTGAGACCGGTGATTATATCAGGGTAAAAGGCAGTGTTCGCTATGATCCCTTTGTCCGCGAGATAGTCTTATTCATGGACAGTTATATAAAAAGAGAAAAGCAGGTCCGTTCCGATCTGGCATCCGTCAAACGAGTAGAGCTGCACGCCCACACCAAAATGAGCGCCATGGATGGATTAACAGAAATAGGTGCTTTGATAGAGCGAGCTGCGAAGTGGGGACATTCAGCTGTCGCCATTACTGATCATGGCTGTGTACAGGCCTTCCCTGATGCCTACCAGCAGGCTAAAAAGTATGGAATCAAGGTTCTCTATGGGGTGGAAGCCTACTTGGTTGATTCAGAGCGCCGCCAGCGACCTTATCATATTATACTTATTGCCCGTAATCGCAGCGGACTAAAGAACCTGTATCATCTGGTTAGCGTTTCTTACCTGGAGCATTATTATCGTCATCCTAAAATACCCCGTGAGGTACTAAACAAGTATCGGGAAGGCATCCTGGTAGGGTCGGCCTGCCAGGCGGGTGAGTTGTTCACCGCCATTTTGCAGGGCAAGACTCATGAGGAAATAATAGACATTGCCAGGTTCTATGATTATTTGGAAATACAACCTCTGACTAATAACGAATTTCTGCTGCGGGATGGACGGGTCGGCGGTTTGGAAGAACTTAAGAAAATCAATGCCCAGATTGTTGCCCTGGGCGAAGAACTGGGAAAACCTGTAGTAGCTACCGGTGACGTTCATTATTTAGATCCTGAACATGAAATTTTCCGCCGCATTATTCAAGCTGGACAGGGATATGAAGACATTGATGAGGGATCAGGTCTTTACCTGCGCTCAACTGAGGAGATGCTGGAAGAGTTCGCCTATCTGGGCGAGGACACTGCTTACCAAGTGGTTGTGGAGAACCCTCGTTTGATTGCAGAACTGGTAGAAGATATCAAGCCAGTTCCTGATGGCTTTTACCCACCTAAAATTGATGAGGCTGAGGATGAAGTTTACCAGCTGAGCTGGAACAAAGCTAAAGAATTATATGGTGATCCTCTGCCCGAGTTGGTGGAAGCCCGCATAAAAAGAGAACTGGACTCCATTATCCGCCACGGCTTTAGTGTCCTATACTCAATTGCTCACAAGCTGGTGAAAAAATCCAATGAAGATGGCTATCTGGTTGGTTCCAGAGGGTCGGTGGGCTCATCCCTGGTAGCCTTCCTAACCGGCATAACCGAGGTTAATCCCTTGCCGCCCCACTGGAGATGTCCCAACTGCCGCCGCACCCGGTTCGTTACTGATGGAACAGTGGGCTGTGGAGCAGATTTGCCGCCGGCAACCTGTGAGCTGTGTGGTACGGTAATGAATCAGGATGGATTTGATATTCCCTTTGAAACCTTTCTGGGATTTGAAGGAGATAAGGTACCGGATATAGATTTAAATTTTTCAGGAGAATACCAGAATCGGGCTCATGCCTACGTGGAAGAGCTGTTTGGCAAGGAAAATGTATTCCGGGCAGGTACTATCTCTACTATTGCTGAAAAAACCGCTTACGGCTTTGTGAAGAAGTATGCGGAAGAAAGACAGCTGCATCTTCGCAATGCCGAGGTTAACAGATTGGTACAAGGCATAACCGGGGTCAGACGAACCACTGGTCAGCATCCAGGGGGGTTGATTGTTGTGCCCCGGGACCATGATATCCTGGAGTTTACTCCCCTGCAGTACCCGGCAGATAACAAGGATTCCGGCGTAGTTACTACCCATTTTGAATATCATGCCATTGGTGATCAATTGGTCAAGCTTGATATCCTGGGTCATGACGATCCTACGGTTATAAAGGAACTGGAAGACCTGACCGGTATAAAGGCATCTTCTATCAAGCTCAATGATAAAGATACCATGCGCCTTTTCTCCAGTGTTGAATCCCTGGGAATAACAGAAGAGGACATTGATTCTTCAGTAGGAACTTTCGGTATACCTGAATTTGGTACCAGGTTTGTCCGGCAGATGCTGGAAGCCACCCGGCCCACCACCTTATCAGAATTGGTCCGGATAAGCGGCCTGTCCCATGGAACCGACGTCTGGCTTAATAATGCCCAGGACTTGATAGAGAGCCAAACCGCTACATTGAGAGAGGTTATCTGTACCCGCGATGATATAATGGGATACCTTATAAATAAGGGAGTGGAAAAGAAGACTGCTTTTAAGATAATGGAAAATGTGCGCAAAGGTAAAGGACTGAAACCAGAAGAAGTAACTGTTATGCAGGATCATGATGTTCCCGAATGGTATATAGATTCCTGTCAGAAGATCAAATATATGTTTCCTAAGGCTCATGCTGTAGCTTATGTTACCATGGCTTTTCGCATTGCCTACTACAAAGTCTATTATCCATTGGCTTTCTATGCCAGTTTCTTCAGCGTACGGGCGGAGGACTTTGAAGCCCAGACGATATTGGCAGGTTATGATCAGGTACACAAGCGCATTAAGGATATTGAACGCCAGGGAACAGGAGCATCATTGAAGGATAAAAAACTGTTGCCTATTCTAGAGGTTGCTCTAGAAATGCTGGCCCGGGGATTTGAGTTCTACCCGGTGGATATTTATAATTCTCATGCTTATAAATTCAGTGTACAGGAAAAGGGATTACTACTGCCGTTCTCTGCATTACCTAACGTAGGAAAAACAGTAGCTCAGGGCATAGTAACCGCACGGGATGAGGCAGAGTTTATTTCTGTAGAGGATTTTCAACTACGCACCCGTATCAATAAAACCGCTGTGGATGTACTGCGTGAATACGGATGTTTTCGGGATTTGCCCGAGACAACTCAAATAAGTTTGTTTGGCAGCTAAAAACATCAGCATCGCTTGAATAAATTTATGCTACTGTGTTATACTCTTTAGTAGACTGAACCATATTCTGTTACAATTAGTGGGTGTGCACCCACTTTTTCTATTGTAACATGCGTAAAATAGGGTAAGATACTGGGGGTGGTCCATTGGCTGAATCACAAATTGACAGTATTGCTCAGAAGATTGCAGAGCCCATTGGCCAGCTGCAGGCTGAATTGGTTGAGGTCGAGTACCGCCGCGAAAATGGTGATCAATACTTAAGGATTTTTATAGATCGAGAAACGGGAGTTGATCTCGATTTATGTAGCCGGGTTAGCCGGACTGTAAAGGATATTATTGACGCAGCTGGTATTGAGTATGACCACTTGGAGGTATCGTCACCCGGATTAGATCGCAAGCTTATCCATGATAGAGATTTTGTTCGTTTTAATGGTCAGCCAGTCAAGGTTAAATTAGCCAAGAGGTTTAATGGTCCCCGACAAGTGGTCGGGGTTCTTATTGGACACAATGAGTTGACTCTCACCGTAAAAAATGAAGAGGGAGTTTTCGAACTTCCCCGCAGCGAAATTACTGTGGTGCGACTGCACCCAGAATTATAAGGAGGCACAACAATGTCGAACGACTTGATTCAGGCATTGATCGATATAGAAAAAGAAAGAGGTATCCCCAAAGACGCTTTGATAGATGCCATCAAAGTTGCCTTGAACACTGCTTATAAAAAGAATTTTGGAACCGGCCTTAACGTTAGTGTTAATTTCGATGAAATGACCGGGGAAGTTAGTGTTCATTCTCAAAAACGGGTGGTGACTGAAGTCAAGGATCCGCGAGTGGAGATATCTTTAGATGATGCCCGGGAATTATACCCTGACTGTAAAGAAGAGGATCTGGTTTATGTTGAGGTTACCCCGACTAATTTTGGCCGTATAGCTGCCCAAACCGCTAAACAAGTAGTTATTCAAAAGCTTCGTGAAGCAGAAAGAAGCCTTATCTACGAGGAATTTCTGGAGCGGGAAGGAGAAATATTAACCGGGACCATTCAACGTATTGAGAATCGCACTCTTTTTATAAGTTTGGGACGCACGGAAGCCATCATGCTTCCCAACGACCAGATAAGCACCGAGAGATATGAGGTAGGACAAAGGATAAAAGCCTATATTTACGAGGTTAAAAATACTTCCAAGGGTCCTAATATATTCGTATCCAGATCTCACCCCAATTTTCTAAAACGGTTGTTTGAACTAGAAGTTCCGGAAATATATGATGGAGTGGTAGAAATCAAGTCTATAGCCAGAGAGGCTGGATCCCGCTCTAAAATATCTGTCTATTCCCAGGATGATAAAATAGATCCAGTAGGGGCTTGCGTAGGCCCTCGTGGTTTAAGGGTGCAAAATATTGTATCCGAACTAAATGGTGAGAAAATTGATATTATTAAATATGATAGAGATCCAGAAAGATTTATTGCTAATTCTCTCAGTCCTTCCAAAGTAATGTATGTGGATATTAATGAGGAAGAAAAAATTGCCCGGGTAGTCGTGCCGGATTACCAGCTGTCATTGGCTATCGGGAAAGAGGGGCAAAATGCCCGGCTAGCTGCCAAATTGACTGGGTGGAAAGTTGATATCAAGAGTGAGAGCCAGGTGGCTGTCCCTGAAGAGGTGGATGATATCGATGAACAGACCTAGAAAAATACCCCAACGTATGTGTGTGGGATGCCGGGAAATGCGTAATAAGAGGGAACTTATACGTATAGTTAGAACCCCGCAGGAAACTGTGGAGATGGATACTACCGGCAAGAAAGCTGGACGGGGAGCTTATATTTGTCCTAATACTGTCTGCTTTAGTGAAGCGATTAAAGGCAAGCGGCTGCAAAAGGCTTTAAATAAAGAGATTCCTGATGATGTTTTGGAAAGAATTAAAATGCAGATTGATGATATGATGCAGCATTGAGGATGTGGTTCAAACTTGAGGAAAGTATACAATATTATCGGTTTAGCTCAGAGAGCAGGTCAAGTATCTGCGGGGACCATGGCGGCACGCACCAGTCTTATCCGCAAGCGTGCTTGCCTGCTGGTTATGAGTGGAGATATTTCTAATTCTACTCGAGAATCATTGTTGTCTTTATGCAAACGCCAGAAAATACCCTGGGTGGCAATTGGGAACAAATATGATTTGGGAACTGCAGTTGGTAAAGCCTACCGGGTAGCTCTGACCATCAATGACTCGGGTATGGCGAAAGCATTGCTTGACTGTCTGGAAACTGCGAAAAATGACACTACTAGCACGGGGGTGGTTCAATGGCCAAAATAAGAGTACATGAATTGGCAAAAGAAATCGGGATGCCAAGTAAGCAACTGGTAGATACTCTACAGGCAATGGGGCTTAATGTTAAGAATCATATGAGCACCATGGAAGAAAACCAGGTTAGCTGGGTTAAGAAAAAACTTCAAGAGAGTGCTTCGGCAACTGCTAAAGCCAAGCAGGAAACCAAAGCAGCTAAAGACGAACAAGTAGACCAGGTTAACCAAACTCGTGATTCTCAAGCCAGACAACAGCAGAAGTCTACTCAGGAAGAGCAGTTGCATCGGGCACGTTCCCAGGTTAAAGACCGGTCTGAGGAAAGATCCCGATCAACGACAGACAGTCTGAAAACACCCCCTGGAGGACAGCCAAAGGAACAGCCATCCCGTGCTGATCATGCTCATGAGCATTCTTCCCACGAATCCTATCGGGGATCCCAACAGCAGCGTACTCCTCAGCATACCCGCGGACCGCAGCCATCACGGGAACAGAATAAAAACATACAGACTGCCCGGGATCAGCGGGGAGGACAGTTCTCGCGCGGACCGCAGCCCTATAGTTCAGGAGATAGACATTCTGGACCGGCTCACCCGCAAGATTACCAAAGACGTGCAGGCTCCCAGGCCGGAAAGGGAGCCGGCCAGCCCAGGCACCAAGCAGGCGGATCCGGAAGACCTTATCAATCTGGAAACCGTGCTCAGGAACAAGGTAAGTATAATCCACCTTTGACAGTAATTCCAACCGATCGTCCCCGCAGTGATGCCAAAAAGAAGCCGGCAAAACAGCGGTTTGATACAGGTGATCATGATACTTTGGGCAATAAAGCTAAGGGAAAACAGTTGCCCAGTCGTGATTTTAGCCGGCCAGTGAAAAAGAGCAAACATAAACGTAAAAAAGAAGAGAGTATTCCCGAAATACCCAGTGTAATTTCGATACCAGAATCAATAACGATTCGTGATTTGGCCGACAAGCTGTACCGGAGTCCCGCTGAGGTGTTAAAGAAGTTAATGGATTTGGGTACCATGGCTACTATAAATCAGGAGATTGACTTTGAAACTGCCGAAATACTTGCAGCTCTTTATGAAGTATCCGTAGAACGAGAAGTTACCGAAGAACAACGGTTGCTAGAGGAAATTATTGATGATGAAAAGAGTTTGAAACCGCGCCCTCCAGTGGTTACGGTAATGGGACATGTTGATCATGGAAAAACTTCATTATTGGACCGGATACGTAAATCTGATGTAGCTTCAGGTGAAGCAGGAGGTATTACCCAACACATAGGCGCTTATCAAGTAAAGGTAAAAGATAACCGCATTACCTTTATAGATACACCAGGTCATGAAGCGTTTACAGCTATGCGGGCCCGGGGTGCTAATTTGACGGATATCGTAATCCTGGTAGTGGCGGCTGATGATGGGGTTATGCCCCAGACCATAGAAGCGATTAGCCATATTCGAGCCGCCAAAGTGCCGTTTTTGGTAGCTGTTAATAAAATCGACAAACCGACTGCCAACCCAGATAAGGTTATGCAGCAGCTTACTGAATACAATATAGTGCCGGAAGAATGGGGCGGAGACACCATTTTTGTACCGGTTTCTGCCAAGACCGGAGAAGGCATTGACCAACTGCTGGAGATGGTGTTGCTGCTGGCTGAAATGAATGATCTTCGGGCTAACCCGGATCGTCCTGCAGAAGGTATAGTTATCGAAGGTGAACTAGATAAAGGACGGGGCCCGGTAGCGACAGTACTGGTTCAGAAAGGTACCTTGAGGGTTGGTGACTATTTGGTCTGCGGAGTTGAACTGGCCAAGGTGCGCGCTATGACCGATTATCGAGGGAGAAAAGTTGAAGAAGCTTATCCGTCTATGCCGGTAGAAATCATGGGCTGGTCAGATGTGCCGCAAGCCGGGGAAAAAGTTCGGGCTTGTGATGAGAAAGTAGCTAAAGAAATAACCAGCCTGCGTCTGGCTGAGCGAAAGATGCAGGAACAGAAGCAAAGCAGTCGAGTTTCCTTGGATGACTTTTTCAAACACCTGCAGACTGCTGAAGTTAAAGAGTTGAATTTGATTGTCAAAGGAGATGTTCAGGGTTCAGTTGAAGCCCTTACCCAATCCTTGATTAGACTGAGCACCGAGGAAGTAAAAGTCAATGTTATTCACTCTGGAGTAGGAGCAATTAGTGAAACTGACGTAATGCTGGCTTCAGCATCCAATGCGATTATTATTGGCTTTAATGTACGCCCGGATAGCAAGGCCCGTAAATATGCTGAAGAAGAGCACATTGATGTTCGCTTGTACAGAGTAATTTATGAAGCTATTGAAGATGTTAAGAAGGCTATGTCCGGACTGCTTGATCCCGAATATAAGGAAAAGTATTTGGGCAGAGCAGAAGTACGGGCATTATTTAAGGTACCTAATGTGGGAGTTATAGCAGGTTCATACGTTATTGACGGCAAGATCCAGCGCAATGCGGAGGTAAGGGTGCTGAGAAATGGTGTTATCGTTTATGAAGGCCAGCTATCCTCTTTGAAAAGATTTAAGGATGATGCCAAGGAAGTGCCTGAAAACTATGAATGCGGTATAGGGATCAAGGATTTTAATGACATAAAAGAAGGAGATACTATAGAAGCCTTTATTCTTGAAGAGGTACCTCGTCAAATATAATATGTGCAGCAATGGGGGGATAATATGAGCCGGCGTAGACAAGAACGTATGGCTGTTGAAATGAAGAGGATATTGTCCCGGATTTTGCAGGAAGAAATAAAAGATCCCCGCTTGGATTTCTCAACCGTATCGGTCAGCCGGGTTGAAGTATCCAATGACTTGAGTCATGCCCGGGTTTATATAAGTATAATGGGGGACGAGCAAAAACAACAGGAAACCATGGCAGCCCTGCAAAAAGCGCGCGGGTTTATTCGCAGCGGTGTTGCTGCCGAAGTACAAATCCGCCATGCTCCCGAGATAGACTTCCGCTTAGATCGATCCATTGAACATGGCATTCGCATGTCTTCCCTTTTAGATGAAATTATGGAGGAAGGAACTAAGAGTAAGGAATGAATACCTTGCCTGAGATCGCGGCGATTATTAAAAAACATCCTGCCTGGGTTTTGGTGGGACATGTGATCCCCGATGGAGACTGTATTGGTTCGTTACTGGGGCTTTTCTGGGGACTGAACTCATTAGGGAAAAGGGTGGTGCTGGGATTGGAAGATCCTGTACCCCCCATTTATAATTACCTTCCCGGCAGCGATAGGTTAAGGCCGCTTCCTTCAGATGATGATTTACCGGATGCCGTTATTTTTCTGGATTGTTCCGATGAGGAAAGAGCTGGAGAATTAGTGCAGGGTAGACTTCACCAGCGTTCCGTAACCATTAATATTGACCACCACGCCACCAATCCTTCTTATAGCGATTATAACTATATCGATGATAAAGCAGCTGCCACCGCAGAATTGGTTTATTATTTACTCAAAGAATTAGAAGTAGAAATTACCCCGGTAATAGCCCAGTGCCTGTATGCAGGTCTGGTTATGGACTCAGGCCGCTTTATGTATAGCAGTACCCGGCCGGAAACTTTGGAGGTGGCTGCCCAGCTGCTTAGGAGCGGAGTGGATTTAGAGAGAGCACGCATTGAATTGTTTGAGTCCAAACCCCGGGAAGAAGTGTTGCTTTTAAAGCTAGCCTTACAAAATCTGGCCTGGGATGAATCGGGGCATATAGCCTGGATGACCCTGGCTTATGATGATGTGGCCCGGATTGGGGCCTTAAACCTGCACCCGGAAGGGATAATTAACTACACCCGCTCAATAGCCGGGGTCGAAGTGGGACTGCTTATACGCGAAATCAGTCCTGGGGTTTGCAAAATTGGCTTTAGGTCTAAGGGCAAAGTAGATGTGGCCAGCTTGGCTGCCAGATTGGGAGGAGGAGGTCATAGGCAGGCTGCCGGAGCCAGGCTTGAAGGAAGCCTAGGCCAGGTAACCCAGAGGGTAGTGCAGATGGTCAGGGAAGTGATCAGTTGAATGCACGGTTTTTTGAATATCAGTAAACCGTCCGGGATAACATCTTTTGATGTTATCCGCCGGCTGAAAAGATGTTTCCCCAGAGGTACCCGTATAGGGCATTTGGGTACCCTGGATCCTATGGCTACTGGGGTTTTGCCCATAGCAATCGGACAAGCTACCAGGATTATTCCCTATCTAGAGAGAGGTGATAAAGAATATATAGCCAGTATGACTCTAGGGGCAGTCTCGGATACCCAGGATGCCTGGGGCAATATAACCGATTGTCAATCTGCCTTTGTAAATCGTGAGCAGGTCGAAGCCGTGCTGCCGTTATTTAAGGGGATAATTTGGCAAGAGCCGCCAATGTATTCTGCTGTTCACCATGATGGAATCAGGCTGTATGAACTGGCTCGCCAAGGCCAGACTGTGACCAGAAAAAAACGACCAGTGGAAATTAAATCTTTAGAATTACTGGGATTCGATAACCGGGATCGTTATCCAGTTGCTGAACTAAGAATAGTTTGTTCCAGGGGAACCTACATAAGAACTCTATGTCATGATATGGGGCAAAAGTTGGGGACAGGTGCTTTTTTATCGGCTTTAACCAGGACTCGTTCCGGAGAATTTACGCTAGCAGAAGCAACTAGTTTAGATGAGGCGTTAGATTGCTGGTCCAACTTGCTTTTACCCTTGGATTATCCTTTGCAGCATTGGCCTGCAGTGATATTGCGTACCCCGGAGGATGTGCGGGGGATGGAAAACGGTCAGACTATCGTTGCTGCTATGGAGCTTTCAGCCAACTTAGTAAGGGTGTATCGTCCTGATAAAACTTTATTAGCTATCGCGCAAGTGCGACGCCGTGACGATAAAGACTACTTAAAACCAGAACGGGTGTTCCATATTCAGTAATCAAAGGAGCAGGCACATATGAAATTGATTCGCAACTTAGAGCAGTATCAACCATCAGGGCCACTTTGTCTGGCACTGGGTAATTTTGACGGCGTTCATTTAGGACACCAGCAGCTGATTAAAGAATGTGTGAATTATGCCAGGAATAACCAGGGAACTGCAGCCGCTTACATATTTGACCCTCATCCTGCCCGGATTATTAAACCGGCTACAGCTCCAAAACTCCTGGTAACCCCCCAGCGCAAAGCAGAGTTGCTGGAAGTCCTAGGTTTGGATTTGCTTATTTATGCTGCTTTTACTCCTCAGGTGGCCCAGAGCTCCCCTCAAGAGTTTGTACAACATATACTGGTAGAAAAACTCCATGTCCAGCAAGTGGTAGTAGGATTTAACTACTCTTTTGGATATCGGGGAGCAGGTACTCCTGAGTTACTCAAACAATTGGGATACCAATATGGGTTTAACACGGTAATTATTGAACCAGTGAAAATTAACGGGCAGATTGTATCCAGTAGCTCTATTCGTCAAGCTTTAGAGCAGGGTGATATTGAAAGGGCTGCTGAGATGCTGGGCAGCTACCCCATTTTGTCAGGACAAGTCATAAAAGGCGAACAAAGAGGTAGAACAATAGGATTTCCCACTGCTAATTTAAGCGTGGATCAAGAACTCACTATTCCCGCGAATGGCGTATATGCTGCCCTGGCCAGTATAGGCAGCCTTACGGTCAAAGCAGTAGTGAATATTGGGCGTAAACCTACTTTCCATGAGGAGTTTCCTACTACCGTAGAAGCTCATCTTATTGACTTTGATCAGGATATCTATGGTCAGGAAATGAGGCTGACTTTTTTCAAGAAAATCAGAGATGAACGAAAGTTTAACAGTATAGAAGACTTGACAGAGCAGATCAAGAAAGATCGGGATGAAGCTGCTAGAATTGTATATATACCCGGGTAGTGCCTTGGATTTACAATTAATTTCCGCTGTGTTAAAATCTAATTTGGTGCCCGGAAGATGTCCTGTATAAAGGAAAGTATTTGTGGAAAAATACAATAATAAGGGTATCAGGGTATTGCCTAACCATAGGCTCGGGAAAGCGATTCACCGACGCTTTGCTGGGTTTATGGCGATTTAATGTAAGGAGGTGAGTTACTTGGCTCTGTCACAAGAACGCAAACAGGAAATCATCAAGGCCTTTCAGATTCATGAAAACGATACTGGCTCTCCCGAAGTACAAATAGCTATTTTGACTGAGCGCATTAACTATTTGAATGAACACCTGAAGGCCAACAAAAAAGATTTCCATTCCCGCAGAGGCTTACTTAAGATGGTTGGACAACGTCGTTCTCTTTTGGATTACCTGAAAAAGAATGACTTTGAGCGCTACCGGAGCATTGTAACTAAACTTGGACTACGCAGGTAAAGAGCGGCTATCCGCTCTTTAACTTTATTGACTTGGAAAGGGGGAATTAACTATAGTTCATAAGTATCAAACCGAGGTAGCCGGTCGCCCACTAGTGATAGAGGTCGGGCAGGTTGCCAAGCAGGCTAACGGTGCTGCTGTGGTAAGGTATGGTGACACGGTGGTTTTAGTTACCGCTACTGCCTCTAAGGAACCCCGGGAAGGAATTGATTTCTTTCCACTCACCGTAGATTATGAAGAGAAACAATATGCTGCGGGCAAAATTCCGGGAGGTTTTATTAAGCGGGAAGGAAGAGCCACTGAATTAGCGACCTTATCCGCTCGGTTAATAGACCGTCCAATTCGACCGCTGTTTCCCAAAGGATTTCGCAATGATGTCCATGTGGTAGCTACGGTTCTTTCGGTGGAAAAGGATAACCCACCAGATGTTACGGCTATGATTGGAGCCTCAGTAGCGCTCAATGTTTCCAACATACCATTTGCGGGCCCGATAGCTGGTGTGGTGGTGGGTATGGTTGATGGTCAACTGGTTATTAACCCTACCGTGGAACAAACCCGCAAGAGTGACATGCATATTACGGTAGCCGGTACCAAAGAAGCCATAATGATGGTGGAAGGCAGTGCCAACGAGATACCCGAAGAGCAAGTTCTGGACGCGATTTTCTTTGCGCACGAAGAAATTAAGCGTTTATGTGTATTCCAGGAACCAATTATTGAAGAACTCCAAGTTCCCAAATTCGAAGTAAAGACTTTTGAACTAGATTCAGCTATTGAGGAAGAAGTCAGTACTTATGCCACACCTATTCTGAACCAGGCAGTTCGCAACCCGGATAAAAAGGCTCGTGAAGCCTCTATGGACCAAGCGAAAGAATCCATTATGGAACATTTTGCAGAAATTTATCCGGATAATATCAAGGAAATCGACGCCCTGCTGGATAGTATTTTAAAAGACATTGTACGCAGTATGCTGATTGATGATGGCGAACGTGTGGATGGCAGGGAGTTGGACGAGATCCGGCCCATTACCTGTGAAGTGGGATATCTTCCCCGTCCTCATGGTTCAGCTCTGTTTACCCGTGGACAAACCCAGGTGTTGTCTGTTACTACTCTGGGAGCTGCCAGTGAGGAGCAAATCCTGGATGGACTAGGTATAGAGGAATCCAAACGTTACATTCATCATTACAATTTCCCGCCTTACAGTGTGGGAGAAGTACGCCCCATGCGGGGACCGGGCCGCAGGGAAATCGGTCACGGAGCTTTGGCGGAACGGGCTTTGCTGGCGGTATTGCCTGGTGAAGATGAATTCCCTTATACCATCAGGGTAGTATCAGAAGTACTGGAATCAAACGGGTCCAGCTCTATGGCCAGCGTATGCGGCAGTTCACTGTCCTTGATGCATGCAGGCGTACCTATTAAACGCCCGGTAGCAGGTGTAGCTATGGGTCTGGTCAAACGGGATGACAAATTTGCCATTATAACTGATATTCAGGGTATCGAGGACGCTCTGGGTGATATGGATTTCAAACTGGCTGGTACGGAGATTGGTGTAACAGCCATTCAGATGGATATCAAAATTGCCGGTGTAAACCGGGAAATTGTTGCTACTGCCCTGGAAAAGGCCAGAAAGGGCCGGATGTTCATAATGAGCAAAATGAATGAAGTTATTGATATGCCCAATAGCGAGCTTTCGCCTTATGCTCCCCGCTTAACCCGAATGACTGTTCCGGTTGAGAAGATTCGGGAGATAATTGGGCCAGGCGGCAAAACTATTCACAAAATAGTTGATGAAACAGGATGTAAAATTGATATCGAAGACGATGGCACCTTATTTATAATGGCTACTGATGAAGAAGCTGCCCGCAAAGCTAAATTCTACATTGAATCCATTATTGCTGAAGTTGAAGTGGGTAAGACTTATACCGGAACCGTGAAACGCATCATGGATTTTGGAGCCTTTGTGGAGATCATCCCCGGCGTGCTGGGAACCCAAGGAAAAGAAGGTTTGGTCCACATATCCCAGTTAGCTGAGGAAAGAGTTAACAAGGTCACTGATGTAGTAAACATCGGGGATAAAATTGACGTTAAAGTTACTGAAATTGATAAACAAGGACGGGTCAACTTATCCCGCAAAGCCTTGCTTAAACAAAGGAAACATAATTAATTTAGGCGATTAACCTGTACCGCAAATGATCAAGTAAACCGAGTTGTCTCGGTTTATTTGCGTTTTCTGAGCACTTTTCCTGTAAAAGCCGAATAGGCAAGCTTATTTTGGAATAGTATTTAGAGAATATTTGACAGCAGGGGTGGGCAATATTTTTTAAGAACCGGTTCTATATCATCCGCCTAAACAGCCGTATCTTTTTAATGATTGCCTTCTTCATCAGTATTTCTGTAGTTACTGCTTGGCTGGACAACTTTATCAGGGATATGTATGGAGTGAAACCAGGTGTTAGCCTGGAAGGTCACGATATGAGCGGAATGTTGAGAGAAGAAGTCAAAGCTTTGGTAATAGAAATGGCCATGCAGGAATGGCGTCTTCCCAAAGAACCGGAATTAGATAAGAGAACTGGCCGAATTATACCTGAAGAGCCAGGAGTGACGGTTGATGTACTGACTACGGTTAACAATGTCATGCAAGCCCAAACCAATAAAACTGTTTCCCTGGTTCGCAACAGCATACCGAGCAGGTATCGCAGTCAAGACCTGGAAGGGTTAAAAAGCATTGGCTCCTATTCCACTCATATCTATGGCTCTAAGCAGCGCTCCACCAATATTCTCCTGGCTGCGGAGGCAATTGACAATACGGTAATCTGGCCCAATCAGGTTTTTTCATTTAATGAAGTAGTCGGTCCAAGAACTCCGGAACGCGGGTATGAACCAGCACCGGTTATTTTGATGGGTGCTAACAACTATGATTATGGGGGAGGAGTGTGCCAGGTATCCAGTACCGTTTATAATGCTGCTTTAGCCGCTAAACTGCAGATCCTGGAAAGGCATCCACACAGCAAACCAGTTCATTATGTGCCCAAAGACAAAGATGCTTCGGTAGCATATGGAGGCAATGATCTTCGTATCCGCAATCAGACCAATAGTCCAATAATTATTAAGTCCCAGGTAAGTGAAGGCAGAGTATGGGTTTCTATATTAGGGGAGGAAAAAAGAGAATGAAAGTATACTATTTTTCCCGGCGAAATTTGTTAAGCATGGCTATGCTGGTGATACTGCTGGCAGGTTTTGTGGGGTTCTCTTTGCTGTACTTTAATGAAACGGGTATTGCCACCCGGCTGAATGAACCCATCTATCAAGGAAATACCGGCCAGAAAAATGTGGCTATCACTGTGAATGTAGACTGGGGTGAAGAATATATACCTCAGATGCTGTCTGAGTTTAAGAAACATAAAACCGTTGTAACTTTTTATGTTACTGGTACCTGGGCGGAAAAGAACCGGGAATTGTTAAAGCAGATGTCCCAAGAAGGACATAGCATCCAGAATCACGGTTATAAACATGTACATTTCAACACTTTAACCCCCGACCAGATGGCTGAACAGATTAAGAAGACCGAGAAGGTAATCGCTGAGGTTACTGGTCGTAAAAGCACTTTCTTTACACCACCCTACGGTGAACAAAACAAGCAACTGATGACCGTGGTCACGGAATTAGGATATGACTTAACCATGTGGAGTGTTGATACTATAGACTGGCAAAGACCGGATGCAGACACTATTGTAAAGAGAGTCATGAATAAAGTGCATAACGATGCCATTATTCTTATGCATCCTACAGAGCCCACAGCTGAAGCTCTGCCCGATCTGCTTGATCAGTTGCAGCAGGATGGCTATAATATGGTTCCTATGGAAAAGATAATTGTAAAGGATGGAAAAACTCAAGGTGATATTAAAACTAATTAGAATAATCTTTCTTGCCTTGATTTTTCAGTTTACCCTGGGATGGAGCGGACCAGTTCAGGCAGCACCCCCATACCTATCCAGTAATTATTACTGCCTGATGGATGCGGAAAAAGGCCAGCTGATTTTAAGCCGCAATGCAGATAAACCCCGGCCGGTAGCCAGTACCACTAAGGTATTAACCGCCATTGTGGTTTTGGATTATGCTGATACAAACGAGGTGGCCATTGTAAGTGACAATGCCGCACGGACGCCCGAATACGCCATCGGACTAAAAGCAGGCCAACAGTTGACGATCGAAGAACTGCTTAAAGCTGCTCTGGTCAAGTCTGCCAATGATGCCGCGGTGGTACTGGCTGAACATGTATCCGGGGACGAACGCTTTTTTGCTCATCTTATGAATAAAAAAGCCTTCCTGCTGGGAGCCAGTCAAACCCATTTTGAAAATTCGTCCGGGTTACCCTCCCGGGAACACGTTAGTACTGCTTATGATTTAGCTATATTGGGGAGATATGCTTTAACCATTCCGAAGATAGCTGAATTGGTAAATGCGCGTCAGGTAGAATTCAAACATCCTGGTTACCAGCAGCCCTTGGTATTAAAGAACACCAACACCTTGCTGGATGTGTATCCGGGAGCTAATGGAATAAAAACCGGTACTACCAATGCAGCAGGTAAATGTTTGCTAGCCTCAGCTAAGCGCAACGGCCGCCAATTGATAGCGGTAACCTTGAATTCGGGGAGTCGCCCGGGTGACTGCGTCCGGTTATTAGAGTATGGTTTCAACCAGACCAAATCTGTTGTCATACTGTTCCAGGGGGAAACATTCAAGGAGATCCCGTCAGATAAAGGGATACTGATCCCCATAGTGCCAGAACACCAAGTTGAACTATGGTTGGGTGAAGGATCCCCTAACATAGAAAAAAGAGTGGATATTAATTACCAAATTAAGCTTCCGGTTAGAAAAGGAGTGCGGGTGGGTAGCATTAGTATCCTAGCCGACGGCAAACCGGTGGATAACGTGCCGTTGATGGTAGGTGAAGATATATACGGCGAAGAGACTGCAATTGAGAACTGGCTGAAGAATTTTTTAGCTCGCTTAAAGGAATCTTCCTCATAAAAACGAAATATGTTACAAGCCGTCGAGATGGAGGTTACTAATGATTAAGAATTGGACACTGGACAATAAGGCCAAACTGGTAGTAGAAGAAATTCCTTATCTGAAGTCGGCCGCAGTTGGAATTTTTATTAAGGTTGGATCCCGCCATGAACCCCCGCAATTATCAGGGGGAAGTCATTTTATTGAACATATGCTGTTTAAAGGAACTGCCCGGCGCAGCGCCCGGGAGATTGCCGAAAGTTTTGAAGAAATCGGGGGGCAGTTGAACGCTTATACATCCAAAGAGCATACCTGTGTTTATGCCCGTACCCTGGATGAGCATTTGCCGGCTGGTATGGATATATTATTTGACATGATTTTTAATTCGGCTTTTAATGAACGGGATTTCGAAACGGAAAAAGGGGTGGTAATTGAGGAGATCAATATGTATGAAGACACCCCTGACGACCTGATCCATGATGTGTTTGCCCAAAAGATGTGGCAGGGGCATGCCATGGGTTTGCCAATTCTAGGTACCATGGAGACTGTTTCTAATTTTAATAGGAATCAGATTTTTGAACATTACCAGCAGAATTATGTTCCTGCCAATATGGTAGTTGCCGTAGCCGGAAACGTGGACAGCCAGCAGATCAAAGATCAGGTAGAATATCACTTACAAGGTAAAACCTTAAATGAAGTGCATTTACCGCATACTACCCCTCAGCCATCCTCACCTTTTACAAACATGGTGGTCAAGGACACTGAGCAAGTGCAAATCTGCTTGGGAGTACCAGGAATATCTTATTTTGACGAACGGCGCTTCGCTCAAAATATAATGAATTCGATACTTGGGGGAGGGCTTAGTTCCCGGCTGTTCCAGGCATTGCGGGAAGAGAGAGGCTTGGCTTATTCGGTTTATTCTTCTCCTTCCAATTATTCGGATACCGGTGCTTTTTCCATATATGTTGGAACCGGTCCCAACAAGCTGAATAGCTTTTTTGAAACCCTTCATAGTGAATTGGACAAGTTTACCCGGGAAGGGGTAACTGCGGAAGAGGTACAGCGTACCCAGCGATTGATAAAGGCCAGTATGTATATGGGTTTGGAAAGCGTAATGAACCGCATGAACCGTCTAGGAAAGTCTTTAATGATGTATGACCGGGTGGTTACGGTGGAAGAAGTTATGGACCGGATCCTGGCAGTTAATCCCGAGGATATTCATAAATTTGCCAATGAATTATTGAATCCTGAACAGATTTCTTTAGCAGCTATTGGAACGGAAGAGGCCTTAGCAGCTGTAGAAAATGAATTTAGACGTTGGTGGAGTTAGGTTTATGAAAGTTGAATTGAAAAGATTGCATTCTTTTGATTTGCCTTTGCCCAAGTATATGACCCCTGGTTCTTCAGGAGTTGATTTGTATGCAGCCCATCAAGAAGATATCTGCCTTAAACCTGGGGAAAGGCAATTGATACCTACCGGTTTGGCTATAGCCCTGCCTCCGGGATGGGAGGCTCAGATACGTCCTCGCAGCGGACTGGCCTTGAATTATGGGATAACTTTATTAAACACTCCAGGTACCATTGATGCCGATTATCGAGGTGAAATTCAAGTATTGGTTATAAACCTGGGGGACAAAGAGTATATTTTGAAAAGAGGTGAACGTATAGCCCAGATGGTCTTTGCCCCTGTTCAGAAGGTGGAATTGGTGGAGGTAGAATCTCTGAACGATACCCAGCGCGGAGGAGGGGGGTTCGGCCATACCGGGGTTTAGGGGGGAATACAGTGCGTCTAAATGAACTGGTAGGAAAAGAAATGGTTAACATCTATGATGGTATGCGCATGGGAACGGTAGGGGAATCAGATATGCTGGTAAATCAAGAGACCGGTGAAATAGTGTCCATTATTCTTCCTAACCGGGGCAATGCCTTTACCTTTTGGGCTGATCGACAGAAGTTGGTGATACCCTGGGAAGCAGTGAAAAAAATCGGCCGGGAGGTAATCGTAGTTGATCTGGATAACACTCATATGCGTATGAAAAACCATACTATATAAATAATCTCAAAGCCTGCGGGCTTTTTCTTTTTTTACAGGTATGAAAGACGCGGCTCGGTGGAAATGCTAAGGCATAAAGGGGGTGAGCACCACGACCCTTATGGATACTAATGGTTCGGGACGATGGCCTCCCTGGAGCCGTGTTCAAGCATTAAATGAGATGACCGGGGAAGCGGGAATTGATTTTGACCAGTTTATAGAAGCCATAAAAAACCAGGCCAGTATAGCAGAAATGTCGGAGCAGTTTCAGGTTAGTCAAGAGACTATCGAATCCCTGCAGGAGCATTTCTTACGCTATGGTATAGGATCTGTGCAAGGAGGCGACTAAGCCTCTCTTTTTTTTCATGAGACCGGCAATAAACCTTGAAAAATAGCTGCTGATAAGTTAATATTACTTAAATTTTACAAAGGAGGCCCTTAGAAGATGGACAAAATTGCCAAGGAAGGTCTGACCTTTGATGATGTACTACTTATTCCAGGACCATCAGAAATCCTGCCTCGCGATATCGATGTTTCTACTCGCTTAACCCGTAACATTCGCTTGGAGATTCCAATTATGAGTGCGGGTATGGATACGGTTACCGAGACCCGTATGGCAATTGCAATAGCTCGTGAAGGTGGCATAGGGGTAATTCATAAGAACATGTCAATTGAAGAACAGGCTAAAATGGTGGACCGGGTTAAAAGATCTGAACATGGAGTTATAACTGATCCTTTCTACCTGTCGCCAGACAACACTATACAGGATGCACTTGATATCATGGAGCATTACCGGATATCTGGTGTTCCCATAACCGAGGGAATGAAACTGGTAGGCATTATTACCAACCGGGATATACGTTTTGAAACCGATTTCAGCCAACCCATCGCCAATGTAATGACCAGCGAAAATCTAGTAACTGCACCGGTAGGAACTACTATGGAACAGGCCAAGGAAATACTGCGCCGTCACAAAATAGAGAAACTTCCCCTGGTAGATGATAAGTATAATCTGATGGGCTTAATTACCATCAAGGATATTGAGAAGAGTTATAAATATCCTAATGCTGCCAAGGACAAAAAAGGCCGGTTGTTGGCAGCAGCAGCTGTAGGTACTGCCAAGGATACTATGGAACGCGTGGAGGCATTAAAGAAGGCAGGCGTAGATGTAATAGTGGTTGATACCGCTCATGGTCATTCCCAAAATGTTCTGGAGATCGTCAGTCAGATAAAAAGGCGCTTTCCCGAAATGGATGTTATTGGTGGCAATGTGGCTACAGCTGAAGCCACTGAGGATTTGATAAAAGCAGGCGCTGATGCGGTTAAAGTAGGTATTGGGCCAGGGTCTATATGCACTACCCGGGTTGTGGCTGGTATCGGTGTACCACAGATTACCGCTGTTATGGATTGTGCCCAAGTGGCTTCTAAATATGGAGTACCGATCATTGCTGACGGTGGAATTAAATATTCCGGAGATATTGCCAAAGCGATTGCGGCTGGTGCCGATGTGGTAATGCTGGGCAACCTTCTGGCAGGTACCGAAGAAAGTCCGGGAGAAACCATTATTCTGCAGGGGCGCAGTTATAAGGTCTATCGCGGGATGGGCTCGCTGGGTGCTATGGTGGAAGGCAGCAGTGACCGTTATTTTCAGGAAGATGCACCTAAGTTGGTACCGGAAGGTATTGAAGGACGGGTTCCTTATAAGGGATACGTATCAGAAACCATCTTTCAATTAGTGGGTGGTCTCCGTTCAGGTATGGGCTACTGCGGAGTAAGAAATATTGAGGAAATGAAAACAAAAACCAAATTCATCCGCATTACTAATGCTGGATTGATCGAGAGCCATCCCCATGATGTTTCTATCACCAAAGAGGCTCCCAACTACCGGGTAATTTAAAATGATAGATTTTGTGGTTCGTGTGCTAGTAGCTGGTGTGGTCGGCTTGATTATCGGCCTGTTCACTACCAATGCCCGCAGTGCTCGCATATTTGGCATGATTACTGCTGCAGCCTCTCTGATTACCATAACTTCCACTGAGTTTTTCAAAGAAGTTGCCGGTCCCTGGTTCAGCGATCCAGGACGGTTATCGGCACAGGTAGTGTCAGCCTTGGGCTTTATTGGCACTGGTTTGATATGGATTAGCTCTGACAAACAGGTACGGGGTTTGTCAGAAGCCGCCAGTATATGGCTGAGCGCTATCGTAGGTATGCTGATAGGTGCGGGATTAACGCACATATCTACTTCTGCTGTATTGGCAGTTCTTTTGATTTATTGGAGCACGGAAACTATAATAAAATGGAAAAACATGGACAAAAATGGTTGAGTTAAACGGGTATTATAATTTATAATTAAAATAAAAACCAAAGTCATTGTATCTTGGACCGCTGAGTCTGATTATCACAGAGCGGGGGAACCGTTATTTGGGGTTAATCAGGTTATAACCTGAGGGGCTACCCTGCAGTCCTAACCCGTCAGCTAACCTCGTAAGCGTCGTTTGGGAGGGTACTATGATGTCATATTGTCATCAGTTATGTGGCCCTCCGCATATATAAATGAAAGGAGGGTTTTTGTATGACTTATGAAGAACTTGTCAATCGCAGCTTATCACTTCAACGTGCCGATGAATTGCGGGAAAGTATCAGAGAATATCTTAACAGGGAACCCTATATTGAAACCGGTTTTAGAGTTCAAGACAGAACCCTCAAAAACCAGCAACGTATTTTAGAACATTATAATGCTTCGCAGGATAACTGGGATGATTGGGCCTGGCAAATGAAGCATCGAATTACCACTGTTGAGGAACTGCAATGTTTCCTGAATCTTTCTGCCCGGGAAGTAGAGGAACTCAAGCTTATTACTAAGCGATTCCGCTGGGGGATTTCTCCTTATTATCTTAGTTTAATTGATTTTGATAATTACCAGGATTCCCCGGTTTATAAACAAGCGGTTCCTAGTATTATGGAACTTTGGGATCATCATGGATCAGCAGATCCCATGGGAGAAACCGTAACCAATCCTGCCAGTCGCATTACCAGACGATATCCGGATCGTTTGATAATCAATGTTACCAATCAGTGTGCTATGTATTGCCGCCACTGCCAAAGACGCCGCAATTTTGGGGAAGAAGATAAACATTGTACTCACCAGCAGATGGAGGAAGCGTTAAGGTATGTGCGGGAGAATCCCGAGATAAGGGATGTCCTTATCACCGGTGGCGATGCGCTGCTTCTAAGCAATAAAACCCTGGATTGGTTGTTAGGTGAATTAGATAGGATACCTCATGTGGAAATCAAGCGCCTGGGTACTAGGACACCAGTTACCCTGCCCCAGCGCATAACACCCGAATTATGCGCAATTTTTGAAAAGCATCCTCCCATTTATATTAATACCCAGTTTAATTCACCGCTGGAAGTAACACCGGAAGCCAAACAAGCATGCGATCGGCTGGTCAAAGCAGGAGTGGTGCTTGGCAATCAAGCAGTTCTGTTAAAAGGAATCAATGATGATGTCCATGTAATGAAAAAGCTAAATCAGGAACTGCTGAAAATACGGGTAAGACCTTATTATATATTTCATGCCAAGCAGGTAAAAGGAACCTCCCATTTCATTACTCCTATTGAGACGGGAATAGCTATCATGGAGAATCTAAGGGGATACACTTCCGGTCTGGCAGTGCCCACTTATATAATCAATGCTCCGGAAGGGCGAGGCAAAACCCCGATTCTGCCGCAGTATTTGTTGTCTCTTAATGAAGATGAGGCAACTATCCGTACCTGGGAAAAACGGGTATATAAATACAAGAACTACAGGTAATTCAATCAAATATATTCAATATCGTGGTCTGTTCTTCAGGTGATAATTGCTATAGGCTGACGGACCCCTCTCAAACAGGCATCCAGCTCTGTTTGGGAGGTTTTTTTTATTTTCTATTGACTTCCTGGCAACCGGGAAATAGAATAAAATCATACATGAACAATTATTCATATATTCAAATGTGTGTAAGGGAGTAGGGCAGTATGACCAGAATTAAACAGGATATTGAAAAATGTTCTTGTGAGGTAATTCATGAAGACATCGTAAATCAGGTTAAGAGCAAGATGCCTCCGGAAGAAACTCTTTACGACCTGGCCGAATTGTTCAAGGTTTTTGGCGATTCAACCCGCATCAAAATTCTGTGGGCATTGGATAAACAGGAAATGTGTGTTTGTGATATTGCTTATTTATTAAACATGACCCAATCTGCTATTTCTCATCAACTGAGAGTATTAAAACAGGCTAAACTGGTTAAAAACCGCCGGGAAGGTAAAATAGTATTTTATTCCTTGGATGACGAGCATATCGAGCAAATTTTTGAATTAGGATTAAGTCATATATTGGAGGATAATTATGCAAAATAGCCAGTTGGTAGTGAACGAAGAGGTAGCCCAATTGCCAAAAAGAAATACGCAAATCCTCATCCTGGAAGGATTGGGCTGTGCTAATTGTGCAGCCAAAATAGAAATGGAAGTAAGGACCTTACCAGGAGTTCATGAGGCTTCTGTTGATATCATCTCCCGGAAACTAGCTGTGGAAACGGAGGAAAGCACCAATATTTACCGACTTTTTGCCGGTATAGAAGGGGTTGTAAAGCGAATAGAGCCAGATGTTAAAGTGATCCCGGCTGATCACCAGGCTGTTGATCAGTTATACAACAGCGAGGAGGATTCCCTCACCGATAACAAGCAAATAATCAAGTTGGTTGCGGGAGGGGCATTATTTGCAGCGGGAATTATATTGGATTTGAGCTCATGGCTGGAATTGACGGTATTTTTGCTGAGCTATGTCATAATTGGCGGGGCAGTTTTGTTACGGGCTATCCAAGGTATTGCCCTGGGGCAAGTATTTAGTGAGTACTTTCTTATGAGTATAGCCACTATCGGCGCCTTTTTAATTGGTGAGTATCCTGAAGGTGTAGCTGTTATGTTGTTCTACCTGGTGGGGGAAATTCTCCAGGACCGGGCCGTAAACCAATCGCGCAGGTCTATCAGTTCCCTGATGGACATTAGACCCGATTATGCCAACTTGAAAACAGCTGACACAGTGCGCAGGGTTTCTCCTGAAGATGTAAATATTGGCGATATTATTCTGGTAAAACCCGGAGAAAAAGTTCCTTTGGATGGCCAGGTTATTGAGGGGACCTCCATGGTAGACACCTCAGCTCTGACCGGGGAATCAATTCCCCGTCAGTTGGAACCAGGTCAGGAGGTTTTGAGCGGATTTATCAATATCAATGGTCTCTTAACCGTTAAAGTAACCAAGAACTACCATGAATCTACGGTGGCTAAGATTTTGGATCTGGTGCAGAATGCCAGCAGTAAAAAAGCTCCTACAGAAAACTTTATTACTAAATTTGCCAATTATTATACCCCGGTAGTGGTATTTGCCGCACTGGCTATAGCAGTAGTACCTCCCTTGATAGTTGAAGGCGCAGTCTGGGCTGATTGGATTTACAGAGCCCTGGTGTTTTTAGTTATCTCTTGTCCCTGTGCTCTGGTAATATCCATTCCCCTGGGCTTCTTCGGCGGAATTGGAGGAGCTTCTAAAAGAGGTATTTTGGTAAAGGGCGGTAATTATCTGGAAGCCCTAAATTATGTGGAAACGGTAGTATTTGACAAAACCGGCACCTTAACCAAGGGTATATTTGAGGTGACCGCTGTCAATCCCTGTCAAGGTTTCACCAAAGAAGAGTTGCTTGAATATGCCGCTTATGCTGAAGTTTACTCAAATCATCCCATTGCAGATTCTATAAGAAAGGCCTATGGTAAGGTTTTAGATGAAACCTTGATTGAAGACTACAAAGAAATGGCAGGACAGGGCATAAGAGTTCGTATCAATAGTAAAGAAGTTCTGGTAGGCAATAGCCGGATATTGACCGGTTATCCTGCAGAGAACCAGGCTAACGATACCACAGGTACCATAATACATGTAGTTGTTGATAAGTTGTATGCTGGTCAGATCATAATTGCTGATGAAGTAAAAGAAGATGCGGCCCAGGCCATCCGAGACCTTAAAAGATTAGGAATAAAGCAAACGGTAATGCTGACCGGCGACGTGGCTGGGGTAGGCAAAAGAATAGGAACCCAATTAGGTATAGATCAAATCCATGCAGATTTGTTACCGGCTGATAAAGTTGACCAGCTGGAAATGCTGTATAAGAGCAAATCCCCTAAAGGGAAATTGGTCTTCGTTGGAGATGGTATTAATGATGCTCCCGTACTGGCCAGAGCTGATATAGGTATAGCTATGGGAGGATTGGGATCTGATGCGGCTATAGAAGCTGCCGACATTGTGATAATGAATGATGCGCCTTCCCAAATAGCAACGGCTATAAAAATTGCCCGGAAAACCAAACGTATAATATATCAGAACATAGTTTTAGCTTTAGGAATTAAATCGATCATTCTTATTCTAGGTGTACTTGGCATAGCAACTATGTGGGGAGCAGTATTTGCTGACACTGGAGTAGCATTGCTTGCGGTACTCAATGCGGTAAGGATTATAAATACAAAAAGTATATGAGTATTACAAAAAAACCGATTACCTGTAAACAGAGGACTCTTACTGGGGAAATAGCCCTAGCAGCACCACATTAATGCCATTGCTGTGAAAACTGTCCTCGCTTTAGTGCAAAAGACAGCTATACTGTCATCGCACTGCAGCTGCACCCTACTCGATTCTAGTCAACTAACGGTTAGAGTTAACAGATCGCCACGTCGCTTCGCTCCTCGCGATGACACAACAACGACTATTTTCACAACAATGACATTATAAATGACAGGTTTGGAGCTTTTACTGACATATTTAAGATGAGTTCAGAAATTGGTTAAGGTTTACTCCTAGTACTGTTCCAGTTTACGCAGTTCACTTAGCAATTTATCAAGGGGAACATGGTGGGCTCGAGCACCCTGCTCGACTGTTTCAAATCTTACACCCCTTCAGTCCAGACAGGCTATACCATATTTGCGAAATACCTGTTCGGCTCCGGGAATTTCCAAAACTTTGTCCAGAGGGGTATCAGCTTCTATCAAAATATCACCTCCTCAAATTTGGGGAAAAATGGGGGAATAATCCCCCGTAAGCACGAGTTATTTCAAGTATCCGTTTTGCTGGGCAAGACTTCTTTCGGCTATCTCGATAGCTTTGTGGACCATCATTCCGCAGTTCTTTGAACTAACGCCGCCCCATCCTTCGGTGGCAACAATTTGGTCAACACCGAGTTCACGAGCAATTTCATATTTTAATTGCTCGGACATAATGCCGCGTCTTCTTGCCAATTGAAAACCTCCTTTTTTAATTAAGCTCGTGCTCTTTATTATTTTTACTGTTCAAACTGAAAATATGGCTTGATGATTATCGATAAAATGTAAACGGTTTCACTAAAATCATTAATTTGTATTAAACTATTTATATAAAGGAGGATGTCTATGCGCTACGAAGGTAATATTTTTCGGCCACCTAGTGAAGCAAGAAGTTATATTCTGCAATGTACAATAGGTTGTACTCATAACCGCTGTACCTTTTGTGCCATGTACAAGGATAAAAAATACCGGGTACGGCCGCTAGAAGAGATTAAAGCTGATATAAGAATGGCGAAACTGTATTACGGCGATTTGGAAAAGGTGTTTTTGGCTGACGGTGATGCCATTGCTATGGAAACCAACGAATTGTTGGAAATACTGGAGATGTTATATCAATCTTTCCCCAGTCTGAAACATGTAGGTGTTTATGCCAGCCCCGATGTGGTTCTGAAAAAAGACATGTCTGAATTAACTGCTTTGAAAGCCGCGGGATTGACAATTGCGTATCTAGGTGTGGAAACTGGGGATGAGGAACTGCTAAAAGATATCCGAAAAGGTGTAACGTATGAAGAAATGGTGGAAGCCGGCCTGCGATTACGACGAGCTGGTATCCAGCTTTCGGTTACGGTTTTGCTAGGCCTGGCCGGCAGAACACCCAAGGCAGTAGAACACGCTAAAAACACGGCCAAAATATTAAACGAAATGAATCCAGAGTATATCGGGGCCTTAACCTTGATGGTAGTTCCCAGGACTGAATTGTACCGGCGTATGCAGCGCGGCGAATTTGAACTGCCCGGACCTTTTGAAATACTGGATGAAATGCGCATCATGATCGAAAACTTGGAAGTTGAAGGCAGTGAATTCCGCAGTAATCATGCTTCCAATTACCTGCCTATAAAAGGCCGTTTGCCCGATGACAAACAAAAGATTCTAGATCTCATAAATCATATAATTGATACCAATGACCGCCGCTACCTGCGTCCCGATTATTTAAGAGCTTTATAAAAACTAGTTGTCATCTGACATGAAGTGGTTTATTATGGTTATTTAAAGACGACAATCAGGTTAGGGGGGGCATAGATGCGGCTGTTTGGGAGAAAAGATGTAGAACTCTTTGCGCTTTTTCGTGAAAGTGCCCGCATGGTAATACGTGGTGGAGAGATTCTGCGTACCGTGGTATATGATTATACTGACCTGGATGTGAAAATGGCCAAACTTACGGCCATGGAGCATGAAGCTGACAGGATAATTCAGGAACTGGTACGCCGTTTGAATACCAGCTTTATTCTCCCTTTTGACCGCGAGGATGCTTTTCAATTGGTACAGAAGCTTTCTACAACCTTGGACTATATTACCGGTATTATTGACCGCATGATATTATATAAAGCTGGCCAACCCGATGAACGAGTTATAGAAATGGTGGAAGTGCTGTATGAAGCGCTGCAGCTTCAGGAGCAGGCTTTTCATATGTTGGAGCATATTGAACAGAACAAAAAACAGATTATGCAATGTTGTCAGGAAATAAGCCAGTTGGAAAAAAGGCAGGATTTACTGTATCGCAATGGCGTGGCTTATTTATTTGAGAACCACGAAAGCGATCCTATATCAATCATTAAGTGGCGAGAAGTATATGAACATATTGAAATGGCCCAAGACTATGTGCAAGATGTGGGTGAATTGATCAGTAACATCTGCGTAAAATACTCGTAAAAAAAAGCCCTTCCTGTAAAACGCAGGAAGGGTAATTTTTTATATCCAGTTGCGGTAGCGGAAAAAGCCCATCATTCCAAGAGCTACCGTAATCATACCGAGTAAAATAAACCACAGGTAATAGGGATTATCTGAACCGGGCAGATGAACATTCATCCCAAAAAAACCGGTAATCACAGTTAGAGGCATCATTATGATTGATATGATGGTGAGCACGGTAATTATTTCACTGGTTCTACCGGTTAGAATAGAGTAATAAGTTTCTGTTGTACTGTTAACTAGATCCCGGTAGGTATTGGCCGTATCCAAGATGCTATCTAGATGGTCCACCAGGTCCAAATAATAGGGACGATTCTCTTCATTTACAAAGAAAGAATAATGACCATTAATATTGCCGAAAATTCTGCGCTGGGGAATTAATACTTTACGCAATAGGATAATAGTTCGTTTTAAGGTTAGTATTTCTTCAGTAATTTCCTGGCCCCGGTTTAGGAAAATGTTATCTTCCAGATCATCAATACGTTCACCCAGCCGATCAATTATAGGAAAGTAGTCGTCAACTATATTATCAACGATGCGGTAAAGCAAATACTCCGGGCCGCGATTCATTAATTCAGTTTCTCTTAAACATATTCGGGCAACTTTTCCCACTGCTGCCAAGGCCACCGGGTGAATGGTTACAATATAATTGAGACCCATAAAAACATCCAGTTCGGTACTGGTTATCTCATCTTCTTCTTTGGCATCCTCAAAATAGCGTAGGGCATGAAAAACAAAGAAGTGATAATCATCATATTTGTCCAACTTAGCCCGGGGACTTTCCTGAAGACAATCCTCTAATGCCAGGGGATGAAAGTTAAATAAATCCCCCACATAATGCAGTTCTTCGGCCGAACAATCGTATAGGTCTATCCACAAAAGGCTATCAGGGTTTTCCAGTAGCTGATCCAGGTTTTCCAGATCAACGTCATGGTACATGGAGTTGTCTTCATAGTTATAGTAATAAGTCTTTATCACGACTCTCCCTCCTTAACGGAAGGTCAGCCGCTATCCGGGGTGGCAGGAAGACCTTCCGTAATTATTTGTTCCTTACGCAACGATCGATATTCCGGTATAGGTTCCATTTCACCACCACCTCTAATTAAGACTCCTAACTTCAATATATACTGCTATTCGTGTGAAGTTGTCAACACCCTAGCCCGGTGATCATCGATGAAGCATGCATCACCAATAAAGGGGATAAATATTTCCTAAGAAGGGTAAATTTACAGCAGGAGGGAAATATGCGTAAGTTTATAACCATTTCAGCCCTGTTTTTAATACTGATAATAGCCTTAGGGTTTAGTTTTAACTGGCCGGAACTGCAGGTTCCTCAAGCTTCGATTGTTTATGATATCAATGGAACCCCAATACGAGGACTGGCAGAACAAAACCAAATCAATATTTCTTTGGAGGAAATACCTGACAGCTTTACGGCAGCCGTAATAGCCATAGAAGATAAGAACTTTTATAAACATCATGGTGTAGATTTTACTGGCATACTGCGTGCTTTAATAACTAATATTCGTGCCGGCAAGATAGCTGCCGGGGGTAGTACTATTACCCAGCAGACCGCTAAAAACTTGTTCCTCACCAATGAACGCACCTTAACCCGCAAGATTAAAGAACTGTTTTACGCTATTCAGTTGGAGAGACAATACAGTAAAGATGAAATTCTCACCATGTATTGTAATACTATCTATTTTGGCCAGGGAGCCTATGGGGTGGAAGTGGCTGCCCGGACCTTTTTTGCTAAACCAGCCCGGGAGTTGACCCTGGCTGAAGCCTCTCTTTTGGCTGGGTTACCCCAGTGGCCCAGTGGTTATGATCCCTACAATCATCCGGAAGCTGCCAAAAAGCGTCAACAAATGGTTCTCAATCGCATGTATGAAGAGAATTATATAACAGCTGAAGAAAGAGATGCAGCCTATCAGCAGGAACTGGTTTACCAACGAGCTCGCTATATGGGAGGGGATGCACCCTATTTTCTGGCTATGGTCAAGGAATACTTGATCGATCGCTATGGGGATCGTATGGTTTTTCAGGGGGGATTGCGCATCTATACCACCTTGGATCTGGATTTACAGCAGGCCGCTAATCAAGCTTATAACCAGATCACCCAGGACTGGGATCCGGATCTTCAAGCAGCATTGGTAGCAGTGGACAACAGCAACGGGCATATACGGGCATTAATAGGGGGCCGGGATTATGCAGCTTCCAACTATAACCGGGCATATGCTAAACGTCAACCTGGATCAACCTTTAAGCCTTTCATGTACTCATTGGCAATTCAAAATGGTTTTACCTTGGCCGATCGAATTCAGTGTGAAGAAGTGGTGTTCAAGCTGCCCACTGGAGACACCTATAAGCCCACCGATTATGGCGATGAACCCTATCATTGGAAACCCTTTACTCTCAAAGAAGCAGTGATGATTTCTGACAACGTGGTGGCTGTACAAGTAAATAATATCCTGGATCCTAAACAGACTGCCGCCCATGCGGAGAAGTTCGGATTTACCAACTTGCAGCCGGTATTGTCGCTGCCATTGGGATCAAATGAGGTAACACCGGTCAGCATGGCTGCTGCGTATGCAGCCTTTGCCAACCAGGGTATTTTCAATGATCCAGTATACATACTGCGAGTAGAAGATGCCAATGGAGCGTTATTAGAAGAGCATAAACCTAAACCTGAACGGATCATATCACCGGAAAATGCTTATATTATCAATAATATGCTGCAAGGGGTAATGGAAACAGGCGGTACTGGGGCTCATTTAAGAAATATTATAGGTAACGCCCCAGCCGCCGGTAAGACTGGTACAACTGATGAATTTAAAGATGCCTGGTTTGTGGGCTACACCCCCCGGGTATGCTGTGCAGTATGGGTTGGATACGACCGGGAAAAGAACGTCAATTCTGCTGGAGGGGTGGTAGCTGGTCCTATATGGGCTAATTTTATGGCTGCTGCCATCAGCAAGTATGGTCCGGTGGATTTTGAAAAACCCGACACAGTGAAAATAATAAACACCTGTTTGGACAGTGGGCAAGTAGCCACCCAAGCCTGTCCACGAACTAGTGAGATGGCATTTCAGCAAGGGACAGAACCTGATACTATCTGCTATTATCATGCTACTGGATTAGATTGGCTGTTTCCTGATCAGGACGGTGACCGCAATAATGAACCCTGGTGGGAACGGTGGATCCCCTGGTAGAAAGGAGGCTTTTTATGGAGAGTGCCTGATTCTCGTGGTAGAAAAGCTTGGAAAATGATACAATTTCCTTAAAAAAGTTGGCAGAGCACAGCTTTATAGTAAGGGAGATATCATGGACCGTGTTGAACTGAAGACTGGTGCCAAAGATGCTGTACCTGTTGTGCTAGGCTACTTGCCGTTAGGTTTTGCCTTTGGTGTCTTGGCCACTCAGGCGGGCATGACAGTGATCCAGGCTACTGTCATGTCAATTTTATGTTTTACGGGAGCAGGACAATATATCGCTTTGGGAGTTATTCAGGCCCAAGGGGCAGTCATAACTGCAGTTATAGCTAACCTGCTGGTAAATGTGCGCTATTTCCTATTTACGACCTCTATGGTTCCATTCCTGAAAAACCATGTGAACCCCACCATTGCTTCTATTTTGTCCTATGGGGTTACCGATGAGACATATGCGGTGGCTATGAACAGGTACCAGAGTAACCCACCCACAGCTTCTTATATGGCGGGACTAAATCTTACTGCTCATCTGGGGTGGATAAGCAGTACCTTGCTGGGAGCGGTACTTGGTTCCATGGTAACCAATACTGACCGGTTCGGTCTAGCCTTTGCCTTGCCGGCAATGTACATATGCCTTTTGGTACTGCTCATAAATAGAAAGTCAGATGTTTTGATTGCTTTGATCTCCGCCATTCTTTGCCTAATTATCGGTTATGCCTGGCCTTGGTCTATGAGCAATATGTTCAATATGGTTATAGCCACCATTGCGGCTGCTACTATAGGGGTGATGATACGTGAGTTCTGAGGCTATATGGTTAACCATCATAGGAGCGTCCCTGGCAACTTTGCTGCCCCGAATTCTACCTGTAGCCCTGTTTTCAGGATTGGAATTTCCTGAAATTCTAATAAAATGGCTCTCTTATGTAGCTCCAGCAGTGCTGGGAGCTCTCACAGCTGTGAGCATTCTGGCTCCAGAAGGACAATTATACGTGTCGGTAAACAATATGTTTATATGGGCATTTATACCTACTATGTTAATCGCTGTAAAAACCCGCAGTTTATTTTGGACCCTTTCAGTGGGAATTGTAGTCATGGCTATATTATATAATTTAACAGTATAATCACTGCAGCGGCAGGAATTGCTGAATATTTGGGGAAATAGGCACTTATAGAGGTGGCGAGGGAATGAAAGTTAGCATCACTATTTTAGTGGAGAATACCACGCCTGTGCCAGGTTTAATGGGTGAATTTGGCTTCTCCACGCTCATAGAAGTAAATGGCAAGCGAATTTTATTTGATACTGGCAGCGGAGAAGCACTTGAGCCCAATGCAAAAGCATTGGGTGTGGATTTAGCAAGTGTAGATGCTTTAGTCATCAGCCATGGTCATTTTGATCATACCGGTGGCGTTTTGCAGCTGTTGCCCAAACTTAAAAAGCCTGTCATTTATGCCCATTCCGGAATTTTTACCCGTCATCTGGTTCCCGATGGATCGAATCGGACCCAATATATAGGGGTACCGTTTTCCGAAGATGACCTGATCAGACTGGGAGCACAGTTCGTGGCTGTAGACGATTTCTTTCCATTAAGCGACCAAGTATATCTTACTGGGACCATTCCTCGACTGACTGATTATGAGGACCCAGGAGGACTTTTTATAAAAGAGGTCAAGGGTGTAATAGCACCTGATTACATAGAAGATGATATGGCGCTGGTGATTACTCATCCTGAAGGTTTGATTATTGTAAGTGGCTGTGCCCATGCAGGTATAATCAATACTATTAATTATGCCATGCAACGCATTGGGGAAAATAAGGTATTGGCTTTTATCGGTGGAACTCACTTAAAAGGAGCTGATGAAATCCGTTTGCAAAAAACCATAGCCGAGCTGAAAAAAATAAACCCGCAGAAGCTTATAGTCTGTCATTGTACTGGTTTTACTGCCAGCAGCAGGCTTTCGTGGGAACTGCCTGCTATAACTACCAAAGGCGAAACTGGTATGATTTTTCAGTTTTAATACAGGGGGAATCTAACCTTTGAAGAGCAAGTATCGTTTAAAACCTAAAGATCTCAGAAAAGTATGCAATCCAGATAGTTTTAAATTTGAAACTACGGCTGACCTGCTTCCTTTAAAAGGTATCATTGGCCAAGATAGGGCTGTACGCGCTTTAGAATTTGGACTTACTGTAGATCACCAGGGATATAACATCTATTTGGCAGGTGCCCTGGGCACAGGCAAGACTACTCTAGCCCGGGAGTTGTTGCAGAAAAAAGCCCGCAAGGAGCCGCGGCCTTCTGATTGGTGTTATGTGTATAACTTTGATACTCCAGATTGTCCTATTGCTCTGGAACTGCCTGCAGGGCAGGGCAAGAAATTTAAAAAGGATCTGGAAGATCAGATAGAGAAGATAATTGCCAGAGTCTCAAAGGTTTTGGAAGAGGATGAATTCGGTTACAAACGCAGTCAGATAATGAACCAGTTCATGGAACAGACCAGCGCCCTTTATTTACGGGCTGAAGAAGAGGCTCGCAAGTTAGGTTTTGGTATTACCCGCACCGATCAAGGAATTAACAGCTACCCACTAAAGGATGGGGAAGCTATGAGTCAGGAACACTTCATATCCCTAAACGATGAGGAACGAGCCGAACTGATGAAGCGCAGTGCCCAGGTACAGGAGAAGCTGTCCGAGTCTTTTAGACAGTACAAAGAACTGGAAAAATCATTTAAGGAACAGATAAAAGATTTGGAACAGGATACTTTCCGCAACGTAGCTGGGCCTTATTTTGAAGAACTTTTGAAGAGCTATAAAAAATTTCCCAAAATACTTAAATATATTAATGACCTGCAGGAAGATTTGCTGGACCACATGCCCGCCATTGTGAAACAGGATGACAGCAATCCCTGGAACTTTTTGCGCTTTGGTGATCGACGCAGCTTGCTACGTCGTTACCAGGTAAATCTGCTGGTTGATAATTCCGACTTAACTCATGCACCGGTAATATTCGAGAGTAATCCTACTTTTTCTAATCTGTTCGGGCAAATTGAATATGAAAGTGAGTTCGGGGTTTTAGCCACTGATTTTTCCAAGATCAAAGCTGGCACCATACATCGTGCCAATGGCGGTTATTTGGTTTTGCATATTTATGATCTGGCAAGAAATTTCTATGTTTGGGACACCCTGAAACGTGTACTTAAGAACAAGGAAATAAGGGTGGAAAGTGTCACCCGGATGTTTGGAATCAGTAATAGTGAAACTCTCCAGCCAGAACCAATACCGGTAAAACTTAAGGTGATTCTGATAGGGGAACCAATCTATTACTATTTACTCTATACCCAGGACGAAGACTTTCAGAAACTGTTCAAAATCAAGGCAGATTTTGACACAGAGATGGATCGCTCCAAAAAGCATATTAATGATTATGCCCGGTTAATAGCTTCGGTTTGTGAGAGTGAAGGCCTGCGTCATTTCGATCGGGAAGCGGTGGCTCAAATAGTGGATTACGGTAGTTGGATGGTTGATAACCAGAATAAACTGACCACCCAGTTCAACAAATTAGTAGAAATTATTTTTGAAGCTGACGGATGGGCAGGGCAGGAGAATGCTTCTGTAGTGAACGGCGCCCATGTGTGCAGGGCTATTAAGGAAAAGCGCTACCGGGCTTCTCTGATTGAAGATCGGTTGCATGACCTGATTAATACCGAGACCCTGTTAATCGATGTACATGGTAGCAGAGTAGGACAGATAAATGGCTTGGCAGTATACGAATTGGGTGACCATCTGTTTGGCAAACCAGTGCGTATAACAGCAAAGACCTTTATGGGAGAAAGTGGACTGGTTAATATTGAACGGGAAATCCGCATGAGCGGAAGCATTCATAGTAAGGGAGTACTTACTCTTAATGGCTACATGGGCGCTCAATATGCTCAGGATAAACCCTTATCCCTGACAGCCAGTCTTACCTTTGAACAAAGTTACCAGGGTATCGAAGGGGATAGTGCTTCCAGTGCCGAATTATATGCATTATTATCAAGTTTATCGGGAGTACCTATTTATCAGGGGATTGCCGTGACCGGGTCCGTTAATCAGAATGGCGAGATACAACCAGTGGGGGGAGTCAACCAGAAAATAGAAGGCTTCTTCCGGGTTTGCAAGGCGTTTGGGTTAAATGGCCAACAAGGTGTGATAATACCGCGCCAGAATATACGTAACTTGATGTTGGACGAAGAAATAGTCACCGCTGTCCAGCAGAAACTGTTTAACATTTGGGCTGTAGATCATATTGATCAGGGATTAGAAATTTTAACTGGAATGCCAGCTGGATGCAAGGACGCAAATGGGAGATTCCCAGAAGACAGTATTCATGGACGGGTAAATCGTAAATTAAGTGAGTGGAACGAAAAGCGCCGCTGGGGACGTGAGGGAGGTAGGAGATCTTCAGTGGTTCGAAGGAGGAGGAGTGCTTGGTAAACAAAAGCTTTGGGCGTAGGTTGGCAATGGTATTGTTGTTAGGATTACTGGTGAGCGGTTGTCAATTTGACCCTGGTCGGTTAACCAAATCTGTTGGAGAGGAGAATGATAAGCTTATCAGAGTAGAAATCGTTTTTACCGATGATCAAACTCTTATCGGTTATGTAAAAGACCTGTCTATTACTCCTGATTCCAAAGTATATGTAGGAGGCTCTTCAACCAATTACTTATATGATGCCCAGGGGAATATAGTAGGAGCTTACAACTATCAAAGGGTTTTATACATGAAGGTTTTACCTGCTGAGACTGAGAAGTAATGCTTTCATGTGGTGGAAGGTGAAGGTATGAAGCTTCTGAAGTTAATGGATTGGCTTGAAAAAAATCCCGGCTGGTTAATGTGCGTTTTCGTCTTATCATAATGTTTACCCTGATTTTAGCCGGGGTTACAGGATTAATGGGGATTTATGCAACTTCGGTGGTTGAACATCGCATGGAGACTGCTGCTGGGGAAAAGCTAATGTCCGATATCAAAACAGGCGAGCAGATTATCAACCAATCTTTTCCCGGTAACTGGCATCTTGAGAATGGAAAGCTGTACAAAGGCGATGCCCTTGTGAATGACCGGAATTATGTGCTGGATTATATAGGCGGTCTTACCGGCGATACGATTGCTATCTTTTGCGATGGGAAAGTTATAGCAACTAATATAGCTTTGGACGGCAAACGCATTGTTGATACTGAACTGGCGGAAGAAGTAAAGGAAGCAGTTCTGCAAAGAGGAGAAACCTATGTAGGTCAGACGGTTGTATTGGGAACCATGAACTATGCCGTTTACAAGCCTTTGAAAGATAAAAGCGACAATATAATCGGTGTATTTTATGTAGGAGTGCCTAGTACTCAATATGAGAATATAGTAGATAATTTCCGCATGAACATGATTGGATATTCGGCTGTAGGTATTTCCCTGGGAGTAATTGCTGCGATCGTACTGGCATATACGGTATACACTCCTCTGAGACGGATTCGTGCCAAACTGTTACATATCGGTGAGGGGGATTTAACCCTAACTATTGATGAAGTCGGGCAAGACGAAATCACCAGTGTCTCCCAGGGGATCAACCGAATGGTAGGCAAGATTTCCGAACTCATCGGCAAATCCAAAGCACTGACGACTATGGTAAGTTCAGCCACCAAGGAGCTTTCCCAACGATCCCAGGTAAGTGCCACGCTAATGGAAAACATGACCCTCCAGGCTGATGAACTGAGCCGCAATGCCAATCGCCAGGCGGAATTAACTGATCAGTCCCGCCACAGTATTTCGGAAATGACAGTTGCCATCCAGCAGATGGCGGAAAATGTTCAGGAAGTAACCTCATCAGCCCTTAATGCTGCTCGTCAGGCTGAAGCCGGCGAACAGCAGCTGAATTTAGCCATTGGACAGATTGCAACTATCAGCCAGACGGTTAATTCCACCGCGGATATAATCACCGATTTAGGTTCCAAATCCCAGGAAATAGGCCAGATTGTTGATCTTATTACCGATATTGCAGATCAAACCAATCTCCTGGCCCTAAACGCTGCTATAGAAGCGGCGCGGGCTGGTGAACAGGGACGCGGATTTGCCGTAGTTGCGGAGGAAGTACGTAAACTAGCGGAAGAATCGGGTGAGGCCGCTAATCGTATTGCCAGACTTATTGGGGAAATACAAAAAGAGGCCGATCGAGCTGTAAGATCTATGGCTGATGGCACCCGGGAAGTGGCTAAGGGCAGCGAAGTTGTTAACGAAGCAGGAAGAGCTTTCCAAGAAATAATCAAGGCTGTTAATATAGTCAGCCAGCAGATCCAAGAAATATCAGCTGCCAGTCAGGAGATGGCTGCCAGTGCGGAAATGGCTATCCGGGCTATTGAAGAGACTAACCAGGCGGCGGATGGCAATGCCCAGTTAGCCAAACGAATCGGGGAAATAATAGAAAAACAGATGGTAGCAGTAGAAGAAATGGATGCCGCTGTGAGTCAGGTTGGTCAGGTCATAGATGACCTGGAGCAATCTATTGCTTCTTTTAAGATCAAGTCAGATTATCGGTAGAAAGCAGATTTTTCACAGTCAGAGAACTGGGGAGGGAATGACATGAAGGGTGAGAGCATAACCGCACGCTGCTTAATGTGCGGAAAAACTTATGATGTACCTTCGGATCACAAAGAGTATCCGAAATTGGCTGCCAGTAAATCTTCTGCCCCTGCTTTTATTTGCGATCTTTGTGAGTACCGGGTTCGCCATGAGGCTGATGAACAGCAAAAACCGAAGAAACCCATGTAAAGATGCAGGAGGATATTATGCAACAAATTACGATTTTTAACCGCAGGCAATTGAAATTAGCTGCTCTGCTCAACCTGCCTGAAAACTGCTCTGGCTTGGTGATATCCTGCCATGGATTCAGAGGTGCTAAGGAAAACCGGGAGAGAATATATAGTCTTTCCAGCAAGCTCAACAGCATAGGCCTGGGTTTACTGGCTTTTGACTTTCAGGGCAGCGGGCAAAGCGAGGGAACCTATCATGATATAACCCTAACCCGCCAGGCCGGTGATCTGCAGGATGTCATCGATTTTGCAGCCCGGCAGTTCAATCTGCCTATGGTTTTGTTGGGCCGCAGTTTCGGCGGAAGCACTGTACTAGCTGGTGCCAGCCAGGATGCACGTATAACGGGATACATATTCTGGTCTACACCAGTTTTCCTGAAGGAGACTTTTGCTTCCATGGATCCTGCTCTGGCCAGCCAGGTAAACCAAGGCCATACTATTACCTTGGTGGATGAAGGAGGCAGTTACCAGCTGGATCCCGACCTGTTTATTGATTTTGCTAATCACAACATGGATGACTATATAAGAGCTATTGGCGACAGGCAAGTTCTGATCATACATGGCCAGTCCGACGAGGTAGTAGCGCCAGAGAATGCCTTATACATGGCCCGACTGCTTCCCAACTGCCAATTACACCTGATAGAAGGGGCTGATCACCGGTTTACCCAGCATACTGACCAGCGGGAAGACTTAACCATCGATTGGCTGGTCAATAGTTGGAAAGATGGACAGCCATGAGCTATTACAGTGTTCGTCAGGAAATTGTTACCGAATTGGAAATAAAAAAGAGCCGGTTTATAGCCTGGGTGTGTCCCATCAATAGCCAATTCGAGGCAGAGCAGGTAATCGCTGAATCCCGGAAACGTTGGCCAGGGGCCACCCATTATTGTTTTGCCTGGATTACCCGGGAACCTCTTATGGAAAGATGCAGTGATGACGGAGAACCATCCGGTACTGCGGGCTTGCCCATTCTGACTGTACTTAAGAATAGAAGTCTGGAAAATATCGTGGTGGTAGTTGTTCGATACTTTGGAGGAATACTGCTGGGTGCTTCAGGACTAATTAGGTCTTATGCCGATTCTGCTCGCAAGGTCCTCGACCATGCCGAAATAGTTAAATATGAACCAGGAGTAGTGGTTCAATTAACTGTGGCCTATTCAGAACTGGGCTTAATAGAACACCGGTTTCTCTCCTCTGCCGGGGTGGAATTATTAGACATCGAATACGGTGAACAGGTACAAATACGGGTGTCTGTGTCTCAAACTGACTGGACCAGATGGAAAAAGGAGATTACCGAACTTACTAGCGGCCAAGGAAAATTTCAAATTGTTGAAGAAACCATGGTAGTTTCAAAGGCCGGGGATTAGCCCAGTGCCTTTCTTGATACCCTGATATAGTCACAGCTGGCTGTAGCTACCAGCTTATTGTCCCGATTGTAAGCCTCAGCTATCATATGAATCTTGGTTCGCCCCTTGTTTTTGACCGTAGCAGTAATTATTAACTCATCACCTTCAAAAATGGGCCGGTGATAGCTGGTGATAATATCAACGGTTGTGGTAGCAGTGGTTTTAGTAGCCAAATAGCACAAAGGACCGAATACATTATCAAAGGCAGCAGTAATAAACCCACCCTGCATAGATCCTGACGGGTTTAAGTAATTCTTTAATACTGGAAAGCTAATGGTTAAACTTTCACCTTCAATGAAATCCAATACTTGGCCCTGCATGTGAGTGAAACAGTAAGGAACAGGCCCCAGGTCAATCGAGCTTGGATCCATCTCATTCCTGCTTTTGGTTGTACTCAAAACAAATCCCCCTCTTGTCCTTTTACTCCTCATATAAATAATATTGTAATGAAAATTTTGCCTTCATACCAGTTTACCATCTCAAATTCCTTCAACTATTTGCTGGGGGTATTATTTGGATATAAAGGAAAACACAATATAAATAATATAGAATGTGAAAAAGCGATAATAGGAGGTAGGTCTGGCAATGAAAAGCTTAAAAGTAAAACATAGCAATCCCGAGGGATTATTTAATTCAAAAGTCTACAGTCAAGTGGTTACTGTGAGCGGTAATGGCAAGACCATATATATCGGCGGGCAAAATGCTGTTAATTCTGAAGGTGAATTGGTAGGAAAGGGCAACTTGGAACTGCAAACCAAACAAGTTTTAGAAAACATTAAAATTGCTTTAGCATCCGAAAACGCTACTTTTAATGACGTTATAAAACTCAATATTTACATGGTTGATGGGTGTGACCCAGCAGTTGGACTAAAAGCATTTAAAGAAACAGTTAGCGAGTTGGAAAATCCTCCTTTGATTACGGTTCTTAAAGTGGCAGGTCTTGCCAATCCCTTATGTATGATTGAAATTGATGCTATAGCAGTTGTGGAAGACAGGTAGTATTAAAAGAATATTGCCAGAGAAAAGTGTATAGATTTCCTTTAAAACATCACGGTGACCAGGGTGCCAGCACCTAATGTGCTAGTAACCTTAATAGTTCCGCCGTGGGTTTCAATAACCTGCCTGGCAATAGCCAGTCCCAGTCCAGAGCCTTGATGATGGGCATTGGTATTGGTGCCCCGGTAGTAGCGTTCAAACAAATTGTCCAGCTCATCCTGGGAAATACCTTGGCCGTTATCCTGTATGGTTATCTGAATGTGATCGCTTTTCTTTATACTGATGTAAATTTCTGTATCCTCATTATTGTGCACAATGGCGTTATAAATAAGATTGGTTAAGGCTCTCTGCATAAGGGTCTTATCAAAGAGAAAAACGATGGGTTCCTGTTCAGGAGTAAAGACTATTTTGCGATTTTCATAATAAGGGTTATTTAATACATCAATGGTAATGTCTCTGAGCAAAGCTACCAGGTCCTGATTTTGGCGGTTTAAGGGGATTAAACCTCTTTTTAGCACCTGGGTAAGTTTTAAATCCTCCAAAAGCTCTTCCATGTATTCCGCTTTCCGTTGGATAATGCTGGCATAGCTTTTGACTTCCTGTCCGGTGAACTGGTAGTCTTCATCAGTTAATAACTCTCCGTATCCTTTAATGGAAGCCAAAGGTGTTTTCAAGTCGTGAGACAAGTTGTGAATCCATTCTTCCCGCATTTGCTCTATTTTCTGGCGCTCAGTTTCGTTTTTCTTCAAAGTTTTCGCCAGATGATTCATGCTGCGATAGACTTCATTATATAAGCCCTTTTCCGGCCACTGCCGGTCATACTCACCCCGGGCCAGCAGTTGAATGCCCTCGATGATCTGCAGAACCGGATTGGTCAGGCTTCTGCCGAAAATATATCCCATGACTATGAAAACAATAACCGGCACCACCAGGAAACTAGCCAACATTAACACCAAATAGCTCTGCAAAAGCTCCGGTGAATAGACAAAACTGTACTTGGCCACCTTTTGCATGGGAACCCCGATGATATAGCTCCATGCATTTCCGCCAACTTCAGCAGTACCGGAAAAGGTGGTATAGTCTTTAATGGCACCGGTGTATATGTTGTAGAATACCATCTCGCTGGGAGAATAATGGTCCTGGGCATCGGCGGGTTTATTGTAACTGAAGACTTCATAACCTTCCTGGTTAAGAATTTGAATCCAGGCCTGATAACTATTAAGGGCTTTGATACCATCCGGGGAAACTGCCGGTCCTTCTTCTTCGGTGATAATATATTGCTGAAAATCCAAACTGAAACTGGATATTTTGCTCCATGGTCCCTGGTCGGTAAATTTAAAGGCTAGATAAAGGTTGATAATAAAAACAATCACCACAGACAAAATCAAAATTGCTAAATATCTAACCAATATTCTCCACTTCATTTTTCAACCTCTGTCACCAGCTTGTAACCCAAGCCCTTGATAGTAATGATGTACTGCGGGTGTGCCGGATCATCCTCAATTTTTTGGCGAAGATGCCGGATATGAACCATTAAGGTGTTATCAGAACCCTCGTAGTCGTAATCCCAAACTTTCTCGATAATTTTATTCTTGCTCAGAATCTTATTGGCATTTTCCGCTAAGTACAGAAGCAGGGTGTATTCCTTGGCGGTTAAAGGAATTGCTCTTCCTTGTTTGGTTACTTCGCCTTTTTCCTTGTTAATTACGATGTCTCCGAAAGCGATTGGGGTATGGATCTGAGTTTGCTTCTGCAAATTAATGTATTCATTGCGGCGGAAATGAGCTTTGATGCGAAAGGCTACCTCTTTGGGGCTGAAGGGTTTGGTTATATAATCGTCTCCGCCGATACCTAATCCCAAAAGCTTGTCTACATCCTCATCCTTAGCTGACAAAAAGATAATCGGTACTAAAGTTATTTCCCTCAACATCCGGCACACCTGAAAACCATCCATATCCGGCAGCATTATGTCCAGGACTATAATGTCCGGTTGAACCGCTTGGGTCATGGCAATGGCTTCATTCCCACTGGCAGCCTTATAGATGTTGGTGAAGTTCTCTTTAATGAGAACCGCTTCCAACAAGTTGAGTATGTCCACCTCGTCATCCACCAGGAGGATTTTTTTATCCCTTAAATCCGTTATTTCTATGCCCAACAACCGGACCACCTCCTACGGACCATCATACAATATCCCTTTTCCGGAAAG
>Ga0208693_1000133_pt1 | contig 62124 bp, 50 predicted proteins | sample AD_UKC071_MetaG_FD_184438 | JGI IMG/M metagenome (GOLD analysis project Ga0208693, IMG submission 184438) | Active sludge microbial communities of municipal wastewater-treating anaerobic digesters from USA - AD_UKC071_MetaG (SPAdes) (version 2) | ecosystem: Engineered > Bioreactor > Anaerobic >... | reverse complement strand
CTATGAAAAAAATTGTAGAAAACACCAGCAAATACCTCGCTATGAGTAAGGAAGAGAATAAAGAATTCTTAGACAACCTTTATTCATTAATGAAAAAATTAGAAGCCGATGTAGTCGATTATCAAGGCCTAAAAATACTCAGTGCCCCACCACTATGCCCAGACTGTCGAAGCAATCACATCATTAAAAATGGCTTACAAAATGGGATGCAAAACTATCGTTGCAAAGATTGCGGCAGACAATTTAGAGTTACCACTGGAACTTTTGTTTACAGGTTGCAAAAGAAAGAGAAAATGCTGGATTACATCAGATGTATGGTAGCAGGCAAAAGTCTCAGAGCTTGTGCTAAAGAAGTGGGCATCAGCCTACCTACAAGCTTCGCATGGCGACACAAGATATTAGCAGCTCTACAAAGTTTCGAAGATAATATCAATTTTTTCGGTATAGTAGAGATGGATGAACTATTGATGAATTATTCCGAAAAAGGTAGAATATACAAAAATGCCGAAGAGTTGAAGCGAGCTAGGAAGCAAAAGCCAAAGAAAGTAGCCGTATTGGCAGCTACTGACAGAGCTGGCAACTTATTATTCAAAAAATTTGAAAGCAAAAAACTAAGTTCAGAACAGATAGAACAATTTCTGAAGGCTAAAATGCCAAAGGATGGAGTCATGTGTAGCAGTAATAAAAAAGCATTCAAAAAGGTTAGAAGGAATGTAATCAAGCATAAAGAAGTAGTAACTAACCATAGACAAAAGCGAGGTATATATAGCCTAAGTACTGTCAAGAAAAAGGCTAGTGAATTCACGAATTGGATATATTTCAAATTTAGGGGTGTAGCTACCAAATACCTGCAAAACTACATTATGTGGTATGTAGTGATGGGTAAATACCTCACAGGCAAGACTGTAAGCAATACTGGGCGAATGCTCAACCTCGCATCCTCGGACAGGTGGGCATGGTATCGGTATAGGGAGTTAGTAAATATAACATATGTTGATTGAAACATATATTAGTTTTCCAATTATATCCTCAACTTCCCAAAATTTTAAAAATGCATCTCCAAGCCTTATAATCTAATTATTTATGAAAATTTATATAAGAATAAATAATAAACATTGAGAAATAAAGAAAAGTTTAAATTATTAATTGCAGCATAAATAGGAATATAGCCTAAATTCACTCTAAAAATTATCGATAAAACAAAATAATAAGTAGATTAAATTAATTATTATATCATTAAACTTGAAATTACATTATAATAAGCAAAGCAGTATATTTATTTTTTAGAATTTATTAAAACCTATAATGATTATTTAAGAAAATCAGATAAATACAGGATTAATAAAAAATTTATGTTAACAAAAAAATTAACTTTCATTTGTTTAATAAAATATATTTAGATCAATTCAAGTGTTTATTATCTAAGAAGTTCTATTTTTTTGATATCTTCTGGCGTATCTACACTCACACTTTGGTAATCTGTATCCATCACATATATTTCATATCCATGATCTAGCCAACGTAATTGTTCTAATTGTTCAGTTTGCTCTAATAATGTAGTATTTAATGATATTAATTTTTCGAGTAATAATTTTTGATAAACGTAAATACCTATATGCTTTTTGTATGGATACACATTGAGCCATTCATCATGATTTTTATCTCTATTATATGGTATTATTGAACGACTAAAATATAAAGCTTTGCTATTCTTATTTGTAACAACTTTTATATTATTTGGTGAAAATAAATCCTCGAAATCATTGAAGTTTGTAGCAGCAGTAGCCAAATTAATATTCTTATCTATCACAAAATTCTTTAAATCATTAATTAAATTATAGGAAATAAAAGGCTCATCACCCTGTATGTTGATAATAAAATCATCATCTGGAATTTTTAAAATATTTGCAGCTTCATTTACTCGTTCACTACCATTTTTATGTTCAATATTTGTCATTATTGCATTATAATCATGTTTATTTACTATATCATATATAACCTCATTATCTGTAGCTACAAAAATATTAGAAATTTCACTCTTAGATATGTTATCTAAAACATGAATAATCATTGGTTTATCAAAAATTATTGCTAGTGGTTTCCCTGGAAAACGAGTGCTGCCATATCTCGCAGGTATTATTGCCCAAAAATCGTTCATGATTAATTATTTTAATACAAAGTTAAATTAATAAAATGAGTCCATTTAGAAAAATTATTAAAAAATGCAAAAATAAAGCTGAGTTAAAAAGACAAAAATAAGTTTTAATAAAAATAACTCATAAAATTAAAATAATTTCACATAAATTGGTAAAAATAGTTTTTACTTAGCAAAAAATAAATAGTAAATAAATATATATAAAAAGGGATAATACATAAAAAATAGCAGAATTCACTTGAGGATTATAATAATTTTTTGGTTGGTAAAGCGAAAGATGAGTGAGAAGGCACGAATGATTAGCATAATAAATTTAGAAAAAGAGTCATTCTACAATAGATGAGATCATATGTCAATTAAAATATATATTAAGAAGTGGTAAATCAACATATGAGGGTAAGTTTAAGCAAATGATATGAGCAACATTAAGAGTAATATAGATAAATCTTAAGAGGATAATTGAATATTTAATAGATGGAAAAATAAATTAATAAATGTTTAAGTTTTTCAAGTTTATATGTTAAATAATTTTTATATTTTTACAAAAATTTTAATTCATGAAAAAAATTGTAGAAAACACCAGTAAATACCTTGCTATGAGTAAGGAAGAGAATAAAGAATTCTTAGACAATCTTTATTCTCTAATGAAAAAATTAGAAGCCGATGTAGTCGATTATCAAGGCCTGAAAATACTCAGTGCCCCACCACTATGCCCAGACTGTCGAAGCAATCACATCATTAAAAATGGTTTACAAAATGGGATGCAAAACTATCGTTGCAAAGACTGCGGCAGACAGTTTAGAGTTACCACAGGTACTTTTGTTTACAGGTTGCAAAAGAAAGAAAAAATGCTCGACTACATCAGATGTATGGTAGCAGGCAAAAGTCTCAGAGCTTGTGCTAAAGAGGTGGGCATCAGCCTACCAACAAGCTTCGCTTGGCGACACAAGATATTGGCAGCTCTACAAAGTTTCGAAGATAATATCAATTTTTTCGGCGTAGTAGAGATGGACGAACTATTGATGGATTATTCCGAAAAAGGCAGGATATACAAAAATGTCGAAGAGCTGAAGCGAGCCAGGAAGCAAAAGCCAAAGAAAGTAGCCGTATTGGCTGCTACTGACAGAGCTGGCAACTTATTATTCAAAAAATTTGATGGCAAAAAGCTAAGTTCAGAACAAATAGAGCAATTTCTGAAGGCTAAAATGCCAAAGGATGGTGTCATGTGTAGCAGTAATAAAAAAGCATTCAAAAAGGTTAGAAGGAATGTAATCAAGCATAAAGAAGTAGTAACTAACCATAGACAAAAGCGAGGTATATATAGCCTAAGTACTGTCAAGAAAAAGGCTAGTGAATTCACGAATTGGATATATTTCAAATTTAGGGGCGTAGCTACCAAATACCTGCAAAACTACATTATGTGGTATGTAGTGATGGGTAAATACCTCACAGGCAATACTGTAAGCAATACTGGGCGAATGCTCAATCTTGCATCCTCGGACAGGTGGGCATGGTATCGGTATAGAGAGTTAGTGAATATAACATATGTTAATTGAAACATATATTAAAATTCTACACACTTCCAAATCTACATCTCCAAATTTACATATTAACAACAGTTTCAAGTTTTCAACGTTAATTCAACATTATTGAATTAAGAAATTTTATGAATAATCTAATATTCATAATCTTGGTAATCACTAATAAAATTATATAATTATAAAAAATAAAATTCAAGTGGATAAAAGCCAATTACTAATATCTTATAACCTGGTATAAATACTTTTTTTAATCAAAATAATTTAAAAGAAGGGGTTACATTTTATTTATAAAATTGTATAAATTAGAATACACTTGATTTACACAATGAAAATTTGTAACTATTCTTATATTTTAATTTTTTTTAATTATCTTTGCCATATTATTTTTTTAAAAAATAAATGAATTACGAAGGGGCTAAACAATACATACTAAATAGATTAGCTAATGGATTACCATCTAATTTATACTATCATGGTTTAGAACATACTTTAGATGTATTATCTGCTGCAGAACTTTTTAGTGAGATGGAAGGGTTTACAGATATTGATAAGATTTATTTATATACAGCTGCTTTGTTTCATGATGCTGGTTATTTGATACGTTATACTAAAAATGAGGATGCATCGGCAGCGATTGCCAACTTAGTTTTACCAAGATATGGATATGACAAAGAATCTATTCTTTACATAAATGAAGTAATAAGAACTACACAAATGCCACAAAAGCCATTTGATAGAGTAAGTGCTATATTATGCGATGCGGATTTAGATTATTTAGGAAGGGATGATTATTTTGTAAGAGCTTGTAATTTAAGAAAAGAATTAAATGAGTATGGTATACATTTTAGTGTAGAAGATTGGTATGAATTTGAAATAGATTTTTTAAAAAAACATAATTATTTTACAAGATCAGCATATTATTTAAGAAATGAAAAAAAATTAGCCAATTTAGAATTGGTAATTAAACTTTTAGAAAAATTAAAGGTCTAACTAATAGATAATAAAAAATAAAATATATGAGTGTAATATTAGTTCCATTTGACTTCACAGAAGTAGCCAATTGTGCCGTAGACCATGCGGCTAATATAGCTAAAGATTTAGAAATTCCTGTAGTTTTGTTGCATATTATTAACAAAGATACTCGAGAGCTATTAAATGTTTATAAAGTAACTAATGAGCTTGTAAATGAAAAATTACAAGAAAAAGTTGATGAATTTTCAAATAAATATGGTGTTCCTTTCGAATATGAAGCTAGAGAAGGTAGTATATTTAGTGATATTGCGGAAGCTAGTGAAGATCATAATGCTTTTTTGGTCGTTATGGGAACGCACGGTAGACATGGTATACAAAATTTATTTGGTAGCTATGCTCGTAGAGTTATTACTAGTAGTAAGATACCTTTTATTGTCGTCCAGAAAAGGTTATATAGACCTTATAAAAAAATCGTTACTCCTCTAGATGATACATTAGAATCTCGTCAAAAAATTAAATGGGCCATATATGTAAGTAAATTATTCGATGCTACGATTCATTTAAAAGTTCGTTCTGACAAAATTGACCCAATTTATCCAGTAAAAATAAGGACTATACTTTCTAAAGTAGAACAATTATTTAAAGCTAATGATGTAAAATACATTGTAGATTATAAAGAGGATGAAGATACAGGCTCAAAAAAATTTGCTGAACAAGTAATCGAATATGCTCATAGCATAGATGCAGACCTTATTCTGATTATGACAGATCCTGATCACGTAAATATGTTTAATTTTATTCTTAAACCTGAAGATGAAATCATGCTTTTCAATGATTATGAAATTCCTGTTATGGCTATCAATCCACGTGATCTTAATTTTACTTATGTAGGGTTTTAATAATTTACAATATACTATTGAGAAATTTTAAATCTGTAATTTTTCTCTTTGTGAAATAACTAAGTAAATATTGCTCCAGTAATATTTATTTTTATAGTATAATAAAATTAATTAATAAATTTTTAATATTATTTATTTCCGCAGTCTCAGATTCTCATATTCACAACTTTTACTTGGTATCTCAAAGTATTTATAATTATTATTTATTAAAAAATAAATTAGGATTTCAATAAATGTAAATCAAAAGTTTTATTATCGAATTAATTTATTTTATTATTATACTTAACTTTGTAAAAATATTAAATTATGAATTCAAATTTTTTGCGTACAAAAATAATAGCAACGTTGGGACCTGCATCTTGGGATATAGAAACTATAGAAAAAATGCTTTTAGCTGGTACAAACGTTTTTAGATTAAATTTTGCACATACTAGTTATGAAAAAGCTGACGAAGTTGTTAAGATTGTCAGAGAAGTATCACTTAAAAATAATAAACCATGCGCATTGCTTGCAGATTTGCAAGGACCTAAGCTGAGAATTGGTGAGATAAAAGATGGAGTGATATTAGAAAATGATGCTGACGTCTATATTACAAATGAAGAAATATTAGGAGATGCGAATAGATTTACTCTAAAATATGAAAATTTTACTGATTTTAGAGAAGGTGATCAGGTATTAATAGATGATGGCAAAATAGTACTAAGTATAGAAAAAGTATTAAGTGCTAAAGAAATGAAAGCTAAAGTAATAAGAGGTGGTCCATTGCTTTCTCGAAAAGGCTTTAATGTACCCAACGCTAATCTATCTATATTTCCTATTACAGAAAAAGATAAAGAAGATTTGAAATTTATTGCTTCTCACGATTTCGACTGGGTGGCTTTATCTTTTATAAAAAGTGCTCAGGATATATTAAAATTTAGACATTTTTTAGAATCACTAGAAAGTGATCTCAGTATAATTGCCAAAATAGAAAAACCCGAAGCTTTGAGACAATTAAATGAAATAATAATAGCTGCTGATGGAGTAATGATAGCCAGAGGTGACTTAGGTGTAGAAATGCCTATATATCAACTTCCTGTTTGGCAAAAACGAATTATCACAAGGGCACGACAATTAGCTAAACCAGTTATAGTAGCTACTCAATTATTAAGAAGTATGATAGATGATATTATACCTTCACGTGCAGAAGTTACAGATATAGCCAATGCAGTTTTAGATGGTGCAGATGCATTATTACTAACAGATGAGACAGGAATAGGGAAACATCCTGTCTTAGTGGTAGAAACAATGGCAAAAGTAATAGGAGAAGTTGAAAAAAATCCTGAATTTACTAAATTTTTAACTAAAAATTTCAAAATGGCCTCTCCATTAAAATTAAATTGTAATAGAATACAATATGTAACAGCTTCCATAGCGACCGAAGTAGTGCTGAGATATCCTATCTCTGCTATTATTGGTCTCACTTATACGGGATCATCTATTATACAAATGTCATCTTATCGATCGCCCGTGCCTATTTATGCATTTACATCGCAAGAGAAAGTTATACGTAAGCTCTGTCTTATTTGGGGAGTTGCCCCATTTAATTACGACAATCAAAATAGTACAGATGAAAGTATAGAAGACACATTGAATTATTTAAAAGAAAACAATTTTTTACGCGTTGGTGATTGGGTGATACACACTGCTAGCATGCCTATAAAAGCTAGTAAACACATAAACACTGTAAAAATATCCATCGTAGAATAAGGAAATATCATATTACAATTTACAATTTAATTAACTAAAATTAAAGAATTTTAATTAAGTATTTAAAAATATAATAGCTACACTTTTTTGTTTCACTATTCAGCTATCATATGTGTTAAAATTTCCTTCTTATAAAAGAATTAGATTTGTCAAAATTTATTACCTCTAACAATGATCTTATGCTGATAAGTATTTTATATATTCATATTCTTTAACTATAATAATGTTAGAATTTGCGTATTTAATTAGTCACTTTTAATCCAAAAAATGATCTAAGAGCAAAAAATAAAGCTATTATTAAAAATACTATGCCAATATATGGAGCAATGTATTTAAAACCATCACTAATAGCGATTTCCATTGCTAATAGTCCAAACAAAGTAGTAAATTTAATAATAGGATTTAAAGACACTGAAGCAGTATCTTTAAAAGGATCACCAACAGTATCGCCTATTATGGTAGCATCGTGTAGAGGTGTTCCTTTTTGTTTCATATCTACTTCTACAATTTTTTTTGCATTGTCCCAAGCAGCCCCCGCATTAGCCATAAATACAGCCTGCATAAGGCCAAAAAAGGCAATAGAAATTAGATAGCTAATAAAAAAAGAAACTGCATTAATATCGTAGGCAGGTGAAGAAAAAAATGCAAAAGCTAAAGCAAATGAAAAGATAGCTATAAAAATGTTTATCATTCCATTCTGTGCATAGATAGTACAGATACGTACGACTTCTTTTGATGTTTTAGTAGATGCTTTTTTAGGAGCATTAGGATCTAATTGTATATGTTGTTTAATATAATTTACTGCTTTGCCAGCACCTATATTTACTGCATGATTAGCCGCTCCACTAAACCAATAAATCACACTACCACCTAATAAAAATCCTAAAATTGTAAATGGATTTAATATGTTCAATATTTGTGCTGGATCTATACCTAATGTATTTTTTATAACTAAAATAATAGAAAAAATCATAGTAGTAGCACCTACTACTGCAGTACCTATCAAAACTGGTTTGGCAGTAGCCTTAAAAGTATTACCTGCTCCATCATTAGATTCTAAATAATGTTTAGCGTCATCAAAATTTGGTTTAAAATTAAAATCTTTTTCTATTTCTTGTTCTATATTTGGGATTTCTTCGATTAGTGATAATTCATAGATAGATTGAGCATTATCAGTAACAGGACCATAACTGTCGACAGCTATGGTTACAGGTCCCATCCCTAACATACCAAAAGCTATTAATCCAAAGCTAAATACTACTGGATAGATCATATATGCAGATAATCCAAATGATTGAGTAGTTAGATATCCGAGAAACATCAAAATAGCTATGGCTAAACCATGATAAAAAGCTGAATAATAACCAGATACAATACCAGATAAAATATTTAAAGATGCGCCACCACGCTTGCTAGATTCCATAACTACTTTGGTATGTTTAGATTTGGGACTAACAGAAAATTTTGTTAATTCAGGAATTATTAGTGCTGCTAGTGTTCCTAAACTTACTATAATACTTAATCCCACCCATAAACGTGGATAATTTGCTCCTAAAATTAAATAACTTACTAGAAATGTCATAGCAATAGAAATAATAGATGTAATAACAATGAGCGACATAAGTGGTTTTTCGAAATCTACTTCTTTAGATTTTCCAAAAGTTTTGTTAGATATAGCATTATTAATATAATAACCTAATAAAGAAGCTATTATCATAGTAAGACGAATACCAAAAATCCAAGCTAAAAATTGCACTTGATTATTAATGCCATCAACTGCTAATAAGATAAATGTGATAAGAGCTACACCAGTTACACCATAAGTTTCGAATCCATCAGCAGTTGGGCCCACACTATCTCCAGCATTATCACCTGTACAATCAGCTATAGTACCAGGATTACGTGGGTCATCTTCACCGATTTTAAATATTACTTTCATAAGATCAGAGCCAATATCAGCAATTTTTGTAAAAATCCCTCCTGCTATTCTTAAAACTGATGCACCTAAAGATTCACCAATAGCAAAACCTATAAAACTTGCACCTGCTAATTCTCCAGGTAATACCATCAATATAAATAACATTATCATCAATTCTAAGCTTATTAGCATCATTCCTATACTCATACCAGCTTGCATAGGTATATTAAATAGTTTAAAAGGTTTATTCTCTAAACTTGCAAAAGCCATTCGAGAGTTTGCCAATGTATTTACCCTGATACCAAACCAGGCTACAGAATATGATCCTAAAATACCTATTAGAGTCCACATCAATATAAATAAAACATTACCAAAGCTAAACCTAGGTTCACTCAAATAACCAAAATAAAAGGCTATTACAGAACCTACTATTAAAAATAATATAATTAGAAATTTTCCTTGTTGAATTAAATATGTTTTGCCAGTTTGATAAATTACATTTGCTACATCGAGCATGCTTTCGTGCGCTCGTTGTTTGACTACTTTTTTATATTGCCAAAAACTAAATATTAGACCAAGGATTGTTATCAAAAAGCCCCAGTATAACCAATTGACAGATTTCATGCTCTCAGGAACAACTAAGCTAGCCTCACTAGCACTTGCTATTACAGGAATGATAAAAAGAGAGCAAACACTAATTACTTTTTTCATATTTAAGTTTTTCTTGCAAATTTATAAATATTTTTTCATCTTCAATCATCTTGAATTATTAAGATTTGGTTTTTTAATATTATGATAGTAATGTAATTATTGTTTATCTGGAATAATATTTTATTTATCAAAAATATTATAAATTATTTGTTATAAATTATTTATTATCTCATTTTTATTTTATAAATTATTATAAATTTTGATTTATTGTAACTCAGACAATTAAATTTTTATTATATTTGTAAAAAAGTATTTTATGGAAAAGTATAGTTCAAAACAATTGATCGAAATTGATTCGAGGTACGGTGCTCATAATTATCACCCACTACCAGTAGTGCTAGAGAGAGGCGAGGGCATATATGTATGGGATGTAGAAGGTAAAAAGTACTATGATTTTTTATCAGCTTATAGTGCAGTAAATCAAGGACATTGCAATCCCAGAATAGTAAATGCTATGATAGAACAAGTCAAAACCCTTACATTGACTTCTCGTGCTTTTTATTCTAAAGCTTTGTGCTTGTTTACTCAATACATAACAAATCTATTTGGTTATGATAAAGTATTAATGATGAATTCTGGAGCCGAAGCTGTAGAAACATCTCTCAAGTTAGCTCGTAAATGGGCTTATGAAGTGAAAGGAATATCACAATACGATGCTAAAATAATTACTTGTAATAATAATTTTCATGGACGTACTATTACTATTATTAGCTTTTCCACAGATCCAGATGCATATACTGGATATGGTCCATTTACCCCAGGTTTTGTACAGATACCTTATAATGATGTACAAGCCCTAGAAGAAGCCCTTAAAGATCCTAATGTAGTTGCTTTTCTAGTAGAACCTATTCAAGGTGAAGCTGGTGTAGTAGTACCTGATGAGGGTTATTTGAAAAAATGTTACGATTTATGCAAAAAAAATAATGTTTTATTTATCGCTGATGAGATACAGACAGGATTAGCCCGTACAGGTAAAATGCTTGCATGTGATTATGAAGATGTACGCCCAGATATTTTGGTCTTAGGTAAAGCTTTGAGTGGTGGTATGATGCCTATATCAGCTGTATTAGCTGATGATGAAATCATGCTTACTATTAAACCTGGTCAACACGGTTCTACCTTTGGTGGCAATCCTTTAGCTTGTATAGTTGCTAAAGAAGCATTAGAAGTAATAGTCGACGACAAATTAGCAGATAATGCAGGCAAATTAGGTGAAATATTTAGAACTGAACTGAAAAAATTACAAAAAGAATTTGATGTTTTAGAAATAGTAAGAGGTAAAGGTCTATTAAATGCCATAGTTATAAAACCTAAAAATGGTAAAGAAGCATGGGATCTATGCCTCAAAATGGCAGAATATGGCTTATTAGCTAAACCAACACATCAGCATATTATAAGGCTTGCCCCACCTCTTATAATTAATGAAAATCAAATATTAGAATCTATAGATATTATTAAAAGAGCCTTAAAAGATACATTTTGATTTCTTTATAAAGGTGGATTTTAAATTTAAAATCCACCTTTATTTTTTTTTAAAATAAATCTACCATATAAAATATTATTATTAATTTTGAAAAAATAAAATATGTAAAATATGTTAGGTTTAAATAAAGTTTGTTTAATAGGATACGTAGGTAGAGATCCAGAAGTAAAGGTAGATAATCCAGACAATAAAAAAGTATCTTTTAGCTTAGCAGTCACTACTATGAGACGAGAAAATACTGATAATACTGAATGGTTTAATATCGCAGCTTGGGGTAGACTAGCTGAAATAGCAGAAAAATACGTAAGAAAAGGAATGCCTTTATATATAGAAGGTAGATTTCGCTCTTATGAATTTACAGATAATCTAAATATGCAAAGACGTGGTTATGAGATAGTAGCTGATAATCTAATAATGCTATCAAATAAAGATGATAAATTTCCCGCTGATAATATTCAAAATGAGCAACAACTCGGAGCTACACCTACTAATGTAGATTTAGAAATCGAAGAAAGTTTCGAACCTAGTGATGACTTGCCTTTTTAAAAAATAATGGAGTAGTAGTCTATAAAAAATGGAAGATATTCCCCTAATTTCTACAGGTTTATTTGTAATATTATTTGTTTTATCTACATTAATGTATATTATTGTAGCTTTACTAGAATATACATTTTTTCAATTGCCTATTAATTTTATTGAAAATAATCAAAAACCTAAAAATGCAATTGAGTTTTATTTAAAAAATTATTTAGAAAAACCTGAAGCACCTTTATTTACTTGGTTTGTATTTCGCATCTTTATTATAATATTTCAAACTTTCCTTTTGTGGTTATTCATTCTAAATCATGTAACCCTAATAAATATAATTGTTGCCTTACTGATTTCATTTGTGTGTGTGGGTATTGTTGATTATATTTTTGGAGAATGGTTTTTGCTTTTAATTATTAAATCATTAAAACCTAAAACAATAATCAAATATTTTCTGTGGTTTTTTATACCTTTTATTGCTATAAATAAGCAATTATTAATCATATTCCCAGTTTTTAAAAAAATATTTTCAGACAGATTTGCACAAAAAGAAAATTTAACTTTTGATGAGCTATCGGATGCTATAGAATCTACTCTAAGCACTGCTCATAGTGATGATTCTAATACTACTACTGTACTTTTGAAAGGAGTCATAAAACTAAGCGATATAGAAGTAAAAGAAATAATGAAACCACGTATAGATGTAATAGCTATACCAATTGAATCAACATTCAAGGAGATTATTGATCTGATATTAGAGTATGAGTATTCTCGTTACCCTGTATACGAAAAGGACATAGATAACATAAAAGGCGTATTATATATAAAAGATTTGTTACCTTTTATGACTAATGCTAAAGATGATTTTTGTTGGCAAAAACATATTCGTAGTCCTTTTTTTATCCCAGAAAACATGCTTGCAAGCAATTTATTGAAAGAATTTCAAAAAAATCGAGTTCATATTGCTATAGTGGTAGATGAATATGGTGGCACCTCTGGTATAGTGACATTAGAAGATTTATTAGAAGAGATCGTAGGAGAGATACAAGATGAACACGATAATGACTCTGATGAGATATTTACTAAAAAAATAGATGAGAATACATTCCTAGTAGATGCTCGTATTAGCTTAAATGATTTTGTTAAATTAATACAATGTGATGAAGATTATTTCGAAGAGTTTGAAGATCAGATAGAAACAATAGCGGGTGTTATTTTATCATTGCTTGGTAATTTCCCTCAAAAAAATCAGGAAGTAATTTATAAAAATTGTAAATTTAAAATTTTATCTTTAGATGAGCGTAGAATTAAAATAGTACGTGTAGAGCTATTACCCGAAAAAGAAGAAGATGATGATTGAAATAAAAAAAATTTTTGTATTATATTTATTTGTAATTCTTTTTTTTACTAGTTGCTTAAAAGAAGAAACCATGCCTATGCCTAAACCTTTTGGTTATATGAGAATAGCTTTACCCGAAAAAGAATATAAATGGTTAGATACGGTCTATCCTTTTAAATTTAGTTACCCTGCGTATGCTATATTGACCCCTTATCATGGAAAAAGCAATGAAGAAAATGCAAAATATTGGTTTAATATCACAATACCTAGATTCAATGCTTATATTTATTTTACTTACAAAGAAATACAAAATAATTTATTTGATCTCAAAGAAGACTCACGCACTTTTGTAGTGAAACATATTTCTAAAAGCTCTAATATAGAAAACATACTGATAAATAAACCTGAAAAAAAAGTTTATGGAGTGATATATGAGATAGAAGGTAATGACGTAGCTTCACCGTTACAATTTTTTTTAACAGATTCGACCAAACATTACTTGAGAGGTGCTTTGTATTTTAATAATATACCTAATAATGATTCTTTGAAACCTATAATAGATTTCTTGAAAATAGATATCGATACACTGATAAATACATTTAGTTGGAAATAAATATATGCAAAATATTTAATTATAATTCCTATTTTTGCTTTAAAATTATTTAAAAGTATATAAAAATGAAAAAAATCGTTCTATTTTTAGTCATAAATTTTTCAGTTTTTATTAGTATTTTAGCTCAAGAAATAAAACTAGCTACTCCTGAACAATTTAAAAAATTTCTCAACACTACTACCTATGTAGTGATGAGTGACAATCCTTTTAGTGAGTTCAATAATGTTATTACAGAATCTATCAATAAGGTTTGGAAACTAACACCTTATAAATTTATAGATAATGAAGAGTTCGATAAATTAAAAATAAATCCGAATAATTCATTTATTTTTTTGTCCGAAGCTAGTTTCACATTGAATAATGAAACTATCTATGTAGATATTTTGAATATAACTCTCGGCGTTAGATCTGGTAATCTAAATTTAATGCCAGACTTAGGTTCTGCTCCTCTAGCTTATCTGCCAGAAGGTGCTGATAGCGACGAGATAGAAGAGCAATATCTATATTTCATCCCTGGAATACTTAGATTTTTTCAATATAATATTAAATTTCAAGCTAATCAAACAAAAGTTGTAGATTTAAATAAATTAGCGAGTTCAAATAAAAATTTATTAACTAATAAAACTATATATTTCTGTCAAGAAAATTTATCTAATGAAGTAAATAATCTAGCTAATATCTCTAAAATATATACTGGTAAAGTAAAAATAACTAATAAGGATGAAATTTATAAATTATTACTAGATGGTGATCCAAATGCAGCTGTAGCATTCACAGTAAAAACTAATGGAAAAACAGGATTATATTGTATAAAATTTATAATAGATGCTGATAGTGGTACTCTCATATATTATGATATGCATTTGGTTAAAAACAAAGACAATGACGGTTTTACTGCAAATGATTTTAAAAAATTGTAATAATTTTATTGAATTAGACGCTTAGTTGATAAGAAAAAAATATTTCGAACCATTAATTTTCAGATGATCTCAATGATGCAATATGATCGAGGCAAAAGAAAAGCCGATATGTGGAAGGTCTAGAATATTTAGAAATTTAGCATCAAAGATATAAATCAAACCTTTTGAACTAAGAGCAAAGAGCCGTATAATAATCAACACCTTTATAGTCATACTTATTACTAAATTCCTATATACTCAAACTAATAGATGCCAAGGTGATATGATTATCTTAGTTCAGATTTTGTAATCTTACTGTTATTTTATTAGTCAAACGTCTAATTCATTAATTTTTTTTTTTAAATAACATAATGCATACTTAATTAATGAATTAATTTATAATTACAATTTCTTATATTTTTCATATAAAGTGAATATGCAAAAAATGCTATATGTTTTATTTGTAAATAAATATTTCAGATTATAAAGTTTTCAAATAATGTTCATTTTATTTATTCTTAATTTTCTATCTTTGTAATTACTTAACCCATAAAATAATGACAAAGAATTCCGTTTCTTCTTTAGCTAAGCAAACTGTGATTTATGGAGCTAGTAGTATACTTGGCAGATTATTAAATTACCTTTTAGTACCATTATATTCGAGATTATTTTTACCTGTAGAGGCTGCTGTTTATATCGAATTCTATGCATATGCTGCCATATTTATAGTGATATTAACCTATGGGATGGAGACGGCATTTTTTAGATTTATAAATGATCAAAATATAAAGGATAAAGATAGAGTATATAGTACATCTTTTAGTTCTATATTATTAACCTCCAGCTTATTTGTTATTATATTAAGTATTTTTTCTAATGGTATAGCCACTAGCTTAGGATATCCAGGTAATGCAGAATATGTGATTTTTTTTGCAATAGTAGCAGGTGCTGATGCAGTAGCTAGTATTCCATTTGCATATCTTAGGAGCAAAGGCAAAGCAATGACTTTTGCCAGCATTCGCATCATTAATATTGTTGTAAATGTTTTTTTAAACATATTATTTTTAGTAATTATACCTAATGCATATAATAATCACCCTGAATTACAAAGTTTTCTTTCTATCTTTACAGATGGTAAACCATGGGTAGGCTATATCTTTGTAGCTAATGTAGTAACAAGTTTGCTAAATTTAATATTGCTTTTTCCACATTATAAGCAAGTAAAAATAAAAATAGATAAAAAATTGTGGAATAAAATGCTCAAATACGCTATACCGCTACTAATATTAGGATTATCTGGCATTTTAAATAATAATATTGATAGAATTTTATTAAAAAATTTATTACCACCAGAGATAGCTTTACATCAAATGGGAGTATATGGGATGGTATTTAAATTTTCAGTAATAATGAGTTTGGCCATACAAGCTTTTCGTTATGCGGCAGATCCATTTTTTTTCGAGCAATCAAAAGACAGCGATGCTAAAGGTGTATATGCTAAAGTAATGAATTATTTTGTCATTACTTTAGTAATAATCTATGCTTTTACTATGCTAAATATGGATTATATAAAATATTTTGTGGGTAAAGCATATTTCGAAGGACTGACAGTAGTTAATATTTTATTACTTAGTCAATTATTTTTAGGTATTTTTTATAATTTAAGTATATGGTACAAACTTACAGATAAAACTATCATGGGAGCAATAGTTAGCATAATAGGCACTACTATTTTAATAATTTTAAATATAATTTTAATACCCAAAATCGGTTACGTAGGTAGTGCATGGGCTAATCTGATTTGTAATTTTTCTATTGTGCTAATAAGTTATTTTTTATCACAAAAGTATTACCCCGTTCCCTATGAATTAAAGAAAATAATCGTATATATTATAACGGGGATCATTATAGTATATATCGGTTCTTTTGTCCCTACTATCGACAATCATTTTTTAAATATTTTAGCTCATAATAGTTTAATCCTTTTATATATTCCTATAATTTATTACTTAGAACCAACTTTTTGGTTATTTATAAAAAATACTTTTAAAAGAAAAAAACATTGATATTATCATTAATACATTACAACTAATTAGTATAAATTATTTTAATAATTCTGTTCTACGGGACTTTGAGGATTAATAGGTATAGACTTCCATTGCATTGGTTCTGGTGGATCAGGAAAAAGTGGATTTTTTTCATAATTTTTTAAGAAATCATAAAGTTGATCAACTGATAAACGTTTAGCTATTATACGTTTATATTGGTCTAAAACATATAATACGGGAGTAGAATATATATCATAATATTTTCTAAAATCTACCGATGCTGTATATATTCCATTAACATTAATAAAATCATACATATTATATGTTTTTATTGCTTTTTTCATTTCATTAAAACTACTATCTGTACATACAGCAAATACTTGCAAATTGAAAGTGTCCTTATATTTATTGTAAAAATCAACTAATTTAGGTGTTTCTTTTTTGCAATGTCCGCAGGTAGGGTCCCAGAAATACAATAATGTATATTTAGCATTGATATTATGCAAGGATATTAAATTTTTAGCAGTATCGAGTAAAATCAGATTAGTAGCTATAGTACCGATGAGGGTGGGACGTATTTCATTTGCTCTATCTAATATTCGTTGTACAGAAGTTTCAGGCAGCCAAAAAGCTTTTCCTGTTTTATAGTAATTATCAGCTAGATAAACAAAAATTTTGTCAAAGCCCATCACTTTACTTGTCTCATAATTATATGTCAACCACCATAACACATATTTGAAAGTTTCTTTATTTTTAGATGCTTTAGCTAATACTTTATCTATTTCTTTGATAATACTATCAGGATGCTGCACTATTACATTATTAAAATAAAATTCTAATTTGTTATGATAAATAGGAGTGCGTAGCAGTGCTTCATCGGCCAGATCTATATTATCCCAATAATGTTCTTTGTAATAGTAATATTGATAAGTACTATCAGGTTTACCATCAGTTGTCAATGGTAATGTATCAGGAATTTCGGGTTCTTTAGTAGCTTTAAATATTCTAGCTAAAAGTGTATTAGGATATTGCTCCATATATTTTAGCTTCATTGTATTAATGCTATCTATTAAATTTTTTATTTTATCATTATAATATTTTACTGAATCATTCAAATTTTTCTGCTTAAAATCTTTGACTTTTTGTTGTAACTGGTATATTTCTTTAGAAGGCTTAGAGATTGTTTTATTAAACTGAAAAAAAAGTTCATTTTCTTTAGATCCTTTTACCTTAGCATTACCAAGCAAATCTGTAGTGTCAGTTTCTATGGTAAAAATTCTCTCATTATCATTCAATATAAATTCTAAATATTTTTTTGATGGAGTGATGAGCAGGTACATACCGCTACCTACAGTATCATTGGTATGAAATGTGCCTCGCCCATTTTTATCCAATTTGATAGAATCTCTCACATATTGCCATTTACCGTAGTAATAACCCAAATAAACATTTGTATCTGCTAATTGTGGTATTATAACTTGAATCTTGTAAGCAGGTGTTTTTTGTGCTAGTGATATATTTATTAATAAAAAGCTTAGTATAACTATAGCAAAAAACTTTTTCATTTTATTTTTTTATTATGCAAATATATAAAAATTTATTTTTTTTAATTGTAATTTAATTTTTCTTAATTTTGAATTATTGATATTGTTAGTCAAAATCTTTAGAATTTGTTTATTTGCTAATTTTGTCATAAAAAAATTGTCAATTTTTGGCAATATTTTTATTTTCTATTAGTAATTTTGCAATTGATGAATAAAAATATATTTTTTCTTTTATTATTTTGTTTCGCTTTATCTGATTTAGTGTTTTCTCAATCAGAAGATACAATTACTATCAAGCATGTAGAGGCTTATGAGTGGAATTTCAAAAATTATCTAATTCACCCTGATTCTCTTAGATATGATTTTGATACAGTTCCATTTTTTCATTTTTATCCTTATAAAGATTATAAATACAATTTAACAAATGATTTAGTAGGCGGGATAGTATATCCAGCTCGGATACCTGATCTGATAAAACATCAGAAAATATCGAATATTAGATTGCCCTACTTGAAATTTGTTGGTTTTTTTGATCCCATAGATATACCACTTATCAAATCTGATACAGCTATTATGCAAGCACGATTTATGCAAGGTATCAAACGTGAAGAGTTTTTTCAAACTCATTTCACTATGCCAATATTGGATTTTGCTAATTTTAACTTTTTTTATCGCACTTTTTATGCTCCTTCTACTTATGCTAATTCAATGGTAAGGCAAAATCAATTTTATATTAACTTTTTCGGTAATACTAAAAACAAAAAATATAATTATTATCTCGGACTGATTCAGCAAAATAGAACCACAAAAGAAAATGGCGGTATCAAAAATATGAGTTCATTCGTAGATTCTGCTAAGACAGATCGTATACTTCTAAATATTTATTTACCAGAAGCTAGTGCTTATCACAAAATTAATGATTATTACTATTCGCATTCATATAAAATCAATAAATTTATTGAATTATTTCATTATATATCATATTCACAATATAGCTATAGATATACTGATAATAAACCCTCTGAAGATTTTTACTATCTTTATGATGGATTGCAAAATGATAGCATATTCGATTCATTAAACGTATGGTTACTAGATAATATAGTAGGGGTGAAAGCAAATACTAAAAATTGGGACTTTAATATTAACTATAATTATTCTTTTGGCAAATTCAAAATGAATTTATTAAAAAGTAAACCTATCTTTACTTTTATCAATGCTGATATTAATTTTAAAAAATTTGTAAATATATCAATGCAGTACTATTGGGGCGATTATCGTGATCAAAAAGTTTACATATCTGGTCATTTTCCTTCTTTTTCTTATGGAATAGGTTATAATAAATTTTCACAACCATATATTTATTCACACTTTTTAGGTAAATATTATCGTTATGATAAGCTATTACCCGAAACAGAAATAATATGGGCTAATTTAAAAAATAAAAATAAATTTGGTAATGTTGCATTATGTGGTGGATATGTAAAAAAGCAATTATTTTTTGATAAATATGGATTTATCAGATCATCAGATCCATATCTATTTGCTACATTAGAATTTGATTTAAGGTTTGATTTCGGCAAGCATTTTGTTTTACAGACCTATCATTTATTCCAATATCCATATAACAAAAAGACAATTTCAGTACCAGTATGGCTCACACGTAATGTATTTTATTACCATACTCCATTATTCAAAGGTAATGCACATCTAAAGACCGGTATAGAATTTTTGTATTTGACTAAATATTATGCTCCAGCATGGAATCCAAATATTCAGTATTTTGTAGTTAGTGAAAATAAATTAGGTAATTTCATTTATCCTTCATTAAATATACAATTAAAAGTGAAAAAAGCAATTATTTTTGTACAACTTGAGAATTTCACAGATGGTGTTTTTAAAACTAGGCAATACATGACTATAGCTGGCCATCCTATGAGAGATATGACATTTAGATGGGGACTGCAATGGAATTTTTATAATTAAAATATTATGTTTTTTGATTTTATATATAATACAAAAATAGGGGATCATTTGATGATCCCCTATTTTCTTTTTTTTAATCTTATTCTGGATGAATAGCCTCTACAGGGCAAACTTCTGCACAAGATCCACAATCTGTACAGAGTTCTGGATCGATTTTGTAAATATCACCAGGAGAGATAGCCTCTGCTGGGCATTCATCTATGCATGAACCACATGCTGTACAATCTTCTGTTATTACGTATGCCATAATTATTATGTTTTTGTTGTGCAAAGATAATTAATTTTTTTATTTCAAAAAATATATAATTTACATTATTGAAGTATGCATACTTTAGCTAAACTCAATATTAATCGTAGGTTATAGTTTATTATCTTTTTAATATAATTAAAATGCTTGATTTATATCAATAGATTTGTTGTTTTATTTACCATATACAAAGCCACTTTTAATAATATTATGAATAAAAATGTAAAGGGGTTAGAGGAATTTATCCTTTGTTTTACTTTACGTAGTTTATACTTACATCAAATAATTTTTATTTAATTTTACAAAAAAATAATTATGGATAATTTTAATTTATTAGCTTATCAAGCTCTACCCAAAGAGCAGAAACGCCGATTTCTAGATAATCTATATCAATTTTTATTAGAAAACAACTACACAGCCGTAGATTATCAGAAGCTAAAAATACAAAGCACAGCCCCCATCTGCCCTCGATGCAAAAGCGAAAATGTGATAAAAGCAGGAGTACGCGATGGCAAACAAGTGTACAAATGCAAAGATTGCGGCCGACAATACCGCGAAACAGCTAGAACCTTCGTATATCGCATGCGAAAAGCTGATAAAATGCTCGAATACCTAAAATGCATGTTAGAAGGCAAAAGTCTAAGAGCTTGCGCATCGGAAGTAGGCATAAGTCTGAGAACTAGCTTCAATTGGCGACACAAGATACTAGCAGCGATCAAATCATTACAAGGTGGTATCAGCTTCTCAGGCATTGTAGAGGCTGACGAGCTGCTAATGAAATATTCAGAAAAAGGTCGCAAATACAGAAGCCGGAAAGAATACGAAAAAGCAAAGAAAAAGAAACATCCCAAAGTAGCTGTGCTAGTAATGACAGACAGGGAAGGCAATTTACTTTTCAAACACGTAGGACGCAAAAAAGTAACCAATAGTCAGATAAGAGAAGAGCTATCGCATAGAGTGACAGATAGCAACTTAATATGTGTGAAGCAAAAGAAGGAATTCAAAAAAGCTGTAAAGGGGACCAAAAGCAAAAAAGTTGTTGTAAACAAAACGCAGATTAGACGCGGTGTATATAGTGTACAGGTAGTCGATAAGCATATAGATGATTTCAAGGTTTGGTTGCGACGATTTAGAGGAGTGGCTACCAAATACTTACAGAGCTATCTGATGTGGTTTGTAATCACACATAAATACTTAACAAGTGAGATAGAATCAGACATTGGTCGGCTTTTAAACCTTGCATCCTCGGACAGATGGGCGTGGGATGAGTATTGGCGGCTGGTGAATACAAAGTATAGATAAACTACTTGAAGTAAAACAATGATTTGTTTCTAGACCCCTTTCGATTTCTTTTACAATTACAATAATTTTTTTGGTTCTATAACGTTTATTGTGTAATAAAATTTTAGATTATTACAAAAAATAACTATTTTTTTATTATTTAGGTTGATTTTTTTACCACAAAGGGCACCAAGTTATTACACAAAGTCCACAAAGTGCCATTTGTAGCCTTTTTAATTCCATCCTTCTCTGTGTTCTTTGTGCATTCTTTGAGAACTTTGTGGTTAATATTTGATTATCCTATAACAAATAAACCAATATTAAGAAATTTTTTATAAAATCACTCTTTTTTAATTTTTACCTATACAAAACGTTATAGAACTTTTTCTATAATTTCTATCCCAATTTAAATAAATAGATCCAGGAAATTTAGCTTTGTAAAAATTACGCTTCATAAAGGTGATTTATTGAGCGGAGTTACTTAAAAATATCCTTTGTTTTACTTTACGTATTTTATAGCATAATTAAATAATTAGACGCGGTGTATACAGTGTACAGGTTGTTGATAAGCATATAGATGATTTCAAGGTTTGGTTGCGGCGATTTAGAGGAGTGGCTACCAAATACCTCCAGAGCTATCTGATGTGGTTTGTAATCACACATAAATACTTGGCAAGTAAGATAGAATCAGACATTGGTCGGCTTTTAAACCTCGCATCCTCGGACAGATGGGCGTGGGATGAGTATTGGCGGCTGGTGAATACAAAGTATAGATAAACTACTTCAAGTAAAACAATGATTTGTTTTGATGCTTTCACAATCTCTAAAAATCATATACACAAGGCTTATCATAAATTTTTCTATTTATTTGATGTAAAAAATTATTTCGAATAATAAATTAAATTCTATTTTTGCATAAAAATTATTTATTTTATTAATTGATAATATTGATTCTTAATAAATTACAATGAGTTTAGCATTATTTATTGTTAACCCAATAGCAGGTAAACGGAAAAAAGGACGTGTAATAAATGAAATAAAAAATTTCTGTAATAATAATAATATTGATTATGAATTTTTTTTTACTACTGGTAATAGAGACGATTCCAAAAATTTTATAAAAAATTTTTATAGAAAAGATTTGTTATCAGTCGTGGCTGTCGGTGGTGATGGCACTATAAATGAGGTAGCGGAGGCTATAGTAAATACAGACATTCCCTTATTGGTTATACCTAAGGGTAGTGGTAATGGTATGGCTAGACATTTGAATATGCTACTAAATACAAAAGATATTTTACCTGCTTTAACAAATGGTCGTATTATCGATTTTGATGTAGCTTATCTTAATAATCAAATATTTTTGTGTAATGCTGGGTTTGGTTTTGATGCTTATTTGGCTAATTATTATTCTCAGCATACTATGAGGAGATTTTTACCTTATATTTTTGCTGGTATCAAAGCTCTTATTCGTTATAAACCACATAGATATACTCTGCAATTGCAAGTAAAAAAGAATAATATAGTATTTATTCCATTTTTATTAACTTTTTCTAATATCAGTCAATATGGTTATGGTATTACTATCAATCCAAATGCAAGAACTGATGATGGCAAGCTTGATGTTTTAGTTTTTAGACCTTTTAAATGGTATAATGTGCTTCGTTTAATAATTTTATTTTTACAAAAGAAACTTCATAAATCCCCTTTTTTAACAATATTGAGAATTTCATCCTGTGAATTAGAAGCTCGAACAAAGGAATACTATCACATAGATGGTGAACCATATATGAGTACAGATGTGCATTTTAATATTAGAGTAGAAAAAGGAGCTTTGAAATGTTTATTGCCTCCTAAATCTAAATATCAATAATTTCAAAAAATTATTATATTTGTTTTTTTTATCAGATAAGAGATTAAAATGAAAAAAGAAAGTTATAATACAGATAATAAAAAATTTACAATAGGTGATCTATTAAAGGAAAAAGGATTTAATCTTACAAACACAAATAATGAAGAGTCTGAAACTGATGATGTACAATCCTCTAATAACAATGAACTATCAATAGCAGATTTATCTAATAATTCTAAAATCAGAGTCATCTATCAGAGAAAAGGTAGGGCTAATAATCCTGTTACTATTATCAAAGGTCTAGATTTAGATGAAGAAAAAATTAAAATATTAGCTAAAATTATAAAACAAAAATTAGCTGTAGGCGGAACAATAGATAATAATGAAATTATACTGCAAGGTGATCAGGTTGATAAGGTAATAGAATTTTTAACATCATTAAAATTTAATGATGTTAAAAAGGGTTAAATTGTTTTAATAAAACTTTTTTTATATATTTGTAATAAAATTTTATGAAAAAAAGAGTTTATTTTATTTCAATATGTATTATTTTATTATTTGCTAATTGTGGTAAAATAAATAAAAAAGATAAGAAAGAGATTAAAGAAAGTGTAGAACAAATGAATACAGACACTATAGACAGTAAATTAATATTTGAGTCTGCCGAAAATTTTTTCTCTAGTGATACACTATTAAATGATAGTTTTTAAATTTTATAAAATTTTTTTAATGTGAAACTAAACTTTAATACTATTACTAATAAATTACCCCATAAAAAAGCTAAAGTTTATCTGCCTCCAGAGAGTTTAGTTTACACAGGTGATATACATGACGATATAAAAATAAAAATAATTCAGTACAATGAAAATGGTTATTTAGAGGTCGAAATAACTGAAGTAGAAGATTTAACAAAACTAAATTTCACTGATAACATAACTTGGTTGCAAATTTATGGACTTCATGATGAAGATTTAATAAAGCAAATTGGTGATTATTTTAAAATACATAATCTAGTATTAGAAGATATATTACATGTAGATCAGAGACCTAAAATCGAAAATTACGATGATTATCTTTTCTTAGTTATCAAATCTTTCTCTGCTATTGAAAATGATTTACAATTAGATCAAAAGCAAATTAGCTGTATACTTAGCGAAAATTATTTCATCACTTTTTTAGAAAAACAAACTAATTTCTTTGATCCGATTATTGATCATATCAAAAATAATCGAAACAATATTAAGACTAAAAAACCTGATTTTTTACTTTATATTTTTTTAGATTTGATAGTAGATAGTTATTTTTTATTACTACAAGGTATAGAAGATAATTTGTATACTTTAGAGAATGATTTAATTGGAGATAATAATGATGATATTACAAATCAATTACATAAATTGACGTCTAATATATCGTGCTTACATAGATATATTTTCCCAGTAGTAGAGATTACAAAAAATATTGTAAATCTTAATTCAAAATTAATTCATGATACTACTTTTTATTTTAGAGATCTATACGACCACACATATAGGATAGTAGATAGTTTAGAATCTTATCGAGAAATGACTTTTAATTTATTGCAAATATATCTTTCAGAGGTTAGTACTAGAATGAATGAAATAATGAAGGTTTTGACTATCATAGCTACTATTTTCATTCCACTCACTTTTATAGTTGGTGTATATGGAATGAATTTCAAATATATGCCTGAGCTAGAATATAAATACGGATATTTTATTGTCTGGGGCGTAATGGTTTTAATAGCAATATTATTGATTTTTTATTTTAAAAAGAAAAAATGGTTATAATACAATTTTATTAAGCATTTTTTCATTTTCTAAATATGCTTCCAATTTATCGCCTTTTTTTACTTGTCCTACTCCTTTTGGTGTACCTGTGAATATAATATCTCCAGTTTTTAATGTTATAAATTTAGAAATATAACTTATAATATCATCAAAGAAAAAAATCATATCTCCGCTACAACCATATTGAACCATTTTATCATTTTTTTTAAGAGAAAAATGAATTTGTTTAATATCAGAAAATCTTTCTATAGCAACAAAAGATCCAATAGGTGCTGAATAATCGAAGGATTTGCATATCTCCCAAGGCAAACCTTCTTCGATACATTTACGCTGCAAATCTCTTGCTGTGAAGTCTATGCCTACGGTGATACCATTTATAAAATCTAATGCGTGTTTTTTGGGTATAGTTTTACCAACTTTACCTATTTTAATAACTAATTCCACTTCATAATGTATCTCATCAGAAAAATCTGGTAAAAAAAAAGGCATATTTTTATTTTTTATTAATGCATTTTCATGTTTCATAAAAAATATTGGCTCTTGTGGCACTGCGTCATTTAACTCAGTTATATGATCTAAATAATTTCTACCTATACAAATAATTTTCATATTAATTTTTTAAAACAAGAAAGGTAAAAATATTTTTATTTAATAATTTCAAAGATTAAAACAAACTAATAATCAGTAAATTATAAAAATATTAATCTAAATTATAGCTATTAAAATGATTTAAGATAAATCATTCTTCATCTTTTTCTTCATAAGCTTTTAGCAATGTTTCTTGAATATTAGATGGCACTTGCTGATATTCAGAAAATTTCATTGTGAAAGTAGCTTTTCCAGAAGTAAGGGAGCTAAGAGCTGTAGAATAGCGATTTAGTTCAGCTAAAGGTACTTTTGCTTTTATTTTTTGATAATTACCTTCAGCTTCCATTCCCAAAATAATACCTCTTCTATTTTGTAAATCAGTCATTACGTCTCCCATTCTATCAGCTGGTACTAAGACTTCTATTTCATAAATTGGTTCCAGGATTCTAGGACCTGCATTTTTAAAAGCTTCTCTAAAAGCACTACGACCAGCTATTTTAAATGAAATTTCATTACTATCAACGGGGTGCATTTTACCGTCATAAACATATACGACTATATCACGAGCATAACTTCCTGTGAGTGGGCCTTCTTCCATTTTTTCCATAATACCTTTTAATATTGCAGGTAAAAAGCGAGTATCAATAGCTCCACCTACAATACAATTATTGAAAACAAGTTTGCCCCCCCAGGGCAAGTCGTATTCTTCGGTGCCACGTATAGGAAATTCTACATTAAAAGACATTCCTTCATGATAAGGCTCTATCATTAAATGTACTTCGCCAAATTGTCCTGCACCACCAGATTGTTTTTTATGTCTATAAGAAGCTCTTGCAGATTTAGTTATAGTTTCCCTATAAGGAATTTTAGGATCTAAAAATTCTATAGGAATTTTTTCGATAGTTTCTATTTGCCATTTAGCTGCTAAAGCATGCATTTCTCCTTGAGCACTTAAAATTATTTGTTTCAGTTCCTTAGAATATTCTACTTGCAAGGTAGGATCTGTACGATGGAGTTCTTGCAAAACAGCTCCCAATTTTTCATCATCGGCAGTATTTTTAGCTCTGATAGCTACACGATATTTAGGTTCAGGATATTCAATAGGTTCTACAATATCATTAGTGTTTTTTGCACTAGTCAAAGTATCATTAGTAGAAGTATATCTTAATTTCACTGTAGCCACTATATCGCCGGCATATACTTGAGAGATTTTTTCCCTATTTTTACCATTTATTACTAAAAGTTGACTGATTCTTTCTCTTTGACCATTTGTTGCATTTACTACATCCATGCCTTCTGATAGAGTACCAGAATATATTTTTATAAAACTTAATTCGCCTAAATGTTGCTCTATAGTAGTTTTAAATACAAAACCAACAAATGGATCATTAGGATTATATGATAGTTCTCTACCACTTTTAGCTTTTTCAAAAGGTAATTCATTAGGAGCTGGTGCAAAATGAACTAAGAAATTCATAATATTTTTTACTCCATAATTTAGTTTGGCACTAGCACAGAATACTGGAAAAATACTTTTTGATATAATAGCTTTTTTTAAATTATTTTGGATATCTTGATAATCTAAGGTGCCATTTTCAAAATATTTTTCCATTAATTTCTCATCACTCTCTGCGACTAATTCTATTATTTGATTTTTTAAATCAGCAACTTTGGATTTTTCACTATCTGGTAAATCCTTTTCTGTATAATTACCATTGCTATCAGTGAAAATAATTAATTTTTCAGATAATACATCTACAACTTCTTTAAAATCAGGTCCTACATTTAATGGATATTGAAAAGGTATGATTCTATTAGAAAAAGAATTATTCAAATCATTTACTATTTCTTGGAATTGTGCTTTTTCATGTTCCAATTGATTAAATACAAAAATTGCTGATTTATTTAATCTATCCAAATGCCTCCATAAAATTTCTGTACCGACTTCTATGCCATTGGCAGCATTAATTAAATTCAAATTGATATCACAAACTTTTAAAGCTGCTAATATTTCGCCAATGAAATCATCAAAACCAGGAGTATCTATTACATTTATTTTACTATTTTCATATTCCAAAGCTAAAACAGATGAATAAACTGAATAACCTCGTTCGATCTCAATGTCTCTATAGTCTGACACCGTGTTACCTTCGTCTACATTACCTCTGCGATTTATTACATTAGCATCGAAAAGCATAGCTTCTACGAAAGTAGTTTTGCCACTTTTAGGACTGCCAATAATAGCTACATTACGAATGTCTTTTACTTGATATGCTTTCATAGTTTATTAATTTATTAATTAAAAATTTTTACAAAATTATAAATAAAATTTATTAGAAAAAACAAAAATCATTATTTTGTTTTTTTTAGTTGATAATCTTGATAAATAATACAAAATTTTTTTCATATATACAAATTATAAAATTCTAAACCTTAAAAAAAATAATCGCTTGAGCATGTCGAAATAATTTCACACATACTTGGGTACAAACAAAAATATTAAATGTCTTACTAATATTAAATTTATTTTTAACTTATAATTTACTTTTCTTTATCAGCTACATAAAGAAAAGTAACAAAAGAAAGGTCTCCGCTGGGGAAATGATTTGATAAAACTACGCAATCACCTCTTGGGGTTTACAAACTCGCTCCCTTCGCTCGCTCAAACAGTGTAAACCCTTCTTCCCAACACGGCTTGCTTGTTTTATGGCAAATCATTTGCCAATGCGGGCGGGACAGTATGAAAGAAATTTTTTAAGATATAATCTAAAAAAAAATTCATTCGTCCAACTCTATTACGCTCACATCGTCTATGAAATAATATATATTCTTTTTTTCTTTATCCCAATAGTGATAATAATAGGGACTATGAGAACGAATGTATTGATCTTCCATCTTTTTATATTTTTCAATATAGGGATTTTCTACTAATAAATTATTTTTTATTGCTTTACTCAGAAGCTTTTTATTATATTGTGTATTTTTATTTTTGTATTTTTTATGAGCTTCAACTACGGCAGGATTATCATCCCAAAACATACCTATTGTGATATATTGCTCTCCACCTTGTGCAGTATAGATGCCACTTATCTCTACCCAATTTGTATCTGTTACGAAATTGCCATCTGGATTTTTAATATGTGCTCGCAACTCTGGTGTCATATACCTCACATAGCTAGAAACATTATATTTTTTACCTACTATATCGGGATCTTTTGAGAAATAAAGACCAATATTATATGCTGCATAATCACTATATTTATAAGCTAATTTCACCCAAAAACTTACTTTATATTGTTTGCCTGCTTCTAGTGGCTCTATGAGTTTATTTTGTATGTGCTCCATCCAGAAATTTTCTACTCCAATCAATGCTAACCCTATATAACCATTACCTGTTTTTGGCATATAACTTGCTAAATATTCGTAATTGTATTGACAAAAATTTCTGTCAATAAGTTCCACCCAGCATTTATTAAAACAATCAGGTGTAGCATCATTGGGAGACCACCAACCTATACAAGGTATTGTATCTACATTATTTAGTTTGCATGGACAGCGATAATATTCTTCGAAGCTACCATTATAAATTAAATTTTTTTGTGAAAAGATATTATTTGAAATTGTACTAATTACAATAAATAATATTTTTATTCTGTAATTATTTAATATTTTATTCATGATTATTTACTTCTTTAAAAATTTCTGGTCCTAAAAAATGATCTTTCCTATAATATTTATCTAATACATTAGGTGATATGATTATTGTGCCCCATTGATTTCTTCTAGAAATTCTAGCACCTTTATCTAATATTTTAAATTTCATTATATATTTATCACCAATATATACAATGTTTTTTTGTGTAGGATATAAATATATTATTTGCATAATGTACGTCTCACCTTCTTTTAGTTTTTCTGGTAATCTAACATTACATTTAGGAGATATTAAAGTGTATAAAATGTCCATTGTAGAATTAGATAAATATATTAAATATGCATGCCTAATACTTTTTATTCTACTTATTCGATACTCGCCAGTTGTATAATATATGGTATCCTTGCCTTGATAAAAAAATTCATAATTAATTTTATTATCTAAATTATTATTAGCTAGGATACTCACAGATACAACTAGATTTAAAAGTAATAAAATACAAAATGCCTTTAATTTTTTCATTTTTTTATTTATTATTATTTATTTGATCATGAATACTTGATGGTTTGTTATATGGAGGTTGTGAAAATTTATATAGTTTCTTAATTAAAAAACCTGTAGCCTCATCTGCCGCATCTCCTACAATATACACTTTCTCCCCATTTGGATCCACCAGCACCACCGGATTATCTGCACTATAGCAATATGGCGATAGCGATGGATACTTATCGCTCATCGGATCCACGCTCAGCCACGCACTCAGCTCGCTATCATAGTATCTCGCTCCGAAGTATGTGTAGCTGGTTTCGTTGTCTAGCGCCTTGGCGGTGAATTTATACCTACTATCAAACTCTTTAGATTTTCGCTGGGAGACGAATAGCTCGCCGTATGGGAGATACTGCAAATGCTGCACAGCATTACCACCTATATCAGTTACGAAAGATGCGGAGCCGAGATGGTCGGAGTGGTAGTGGATTTTCATTTATAAATTTTGTTAGGTAAAATTAATGAATATTTTGGAATAAATTTCTACTTAATTTACTTTTCTTTGTCAGCCACACAAAGAAAAGGTAACAAAAGAAAAGTCTCCGCTGGGGAAATGATTTGATAAAACTACGCAATCACCTCTTGGGGTTTACAAACTCGCTCGCTATCGCTCGCTCAAACAGTGTAAACCCTTCTTCCAATCCCTGCTTGCTTGTTTTATGGCAAATCATTTCCCAATGCGGGTGAGAAGAGGTTGGATAACAAAAAGGTTGCTAAAAAAAGCTACTTGAAGTGCAATTTCATAAATTAAAAATTAATAGGTATTATTGAATTTGTAATTAATTTTTTATTTTTGCAATTAATAAAATTAAAAAATTTTTTATGAAAGCAAAAACTAAAAAGACGCTTTTGATAATTATCCTTGCAATTATAGTAATTGTGATAGTAGGATTATTTATTCTACATCGGACAGATCCTGCATTATACCCGAGAGACAATGCATTTAACATTACCGACACGAGTGCTATAACTAAAATATTTTTAGCTGATAAAAAAGGAAATTCTGTCGTTTTAACTCGAACCAGTGAAGGGTGGTTAGTAAATGATAGTTTAAAAGCTAATAATAATATGATAAATGAGTTTATGAGGACTCTATATTATGTTTCTCTCAAAAGTCCTGTTCCTATTACTTCTCGAGATAATGTATTGAAACGTATGTCTAGTTTTGGTGTTAAAGTAGAAATATATGCACGAGTACCTTGGGCTCGTATAGGTTCGCTATGGATTTTTCCCAAAGAACGAAAAATACGTACATTTTATGTAGGCGACAATCCACCAGACAAAATTGGTACATATTTTTTAATGGAAGGTGCTAAAGAACCTTATATTATGTATATTCCTGGAATGATGGGTTTTTTACAAAATTATTTCACTCCTATAGAAGCTGATTGGAGAGATCATACTTTTATGAATATGTATTATCAGCAAATTCATAAAGTAGAGGTTGATTATTTCGATAAGCCTGAAAATTCCTTTACGATTATTAAGGAAAATAATGATAATATTCACTTGTACGATTATAATAATCAAGAAATAAATAATGTAGACTTACCTAAACTACGTAGTTATATGAGTGGTTTTGTTAATATTAGATTTGCAGAGATGTTATCTTATTTAGACTCAGCTAAAAGGGACTCTATATTACATCAACAGCCTTTTTGTCATATTAGGTTGATAAGTAATAATAATGCAACGCAGGAAATGACTTTTTACAAAATATATTACCCTGATGGAATAGAAGATTCTTTTGGTAGGATTATTTATGAAGATAGAGATTTATTGCATGGATATAATGAGGAGCTTGGATTAGTAACTTGTCAATATTATGTAGTAGCTTCATTTTTTCAACCTATTACATATTTTGTAAGTAATTAATAGTTAAAATATTTTTTCAAATAAATATATATCAATGATTTACTTGATTAATATCAATAATTTATTTGATAATTTTATTATAGTTATTTAATTAACATTGTTATTTAATTAACAAATAAATATTAACTTTGCACTGAAAAATTAAAGTAAAACTAATTAATTTAATCTTTAAAAATTATAAGAAATAATGGGAGTTAAATTGAGTAAAATAGTTGAAGCAGTCGACGGTACAGTTTATACATGTAAAGAATATCTAGATGATGAAGTAGAATATGGATTTTCATCAGATCTAATGAGTGATGTATTGACAATTGATAAAGAAGACGTAATATTAATAACTGGTTTAAACAACATTCAAACTATTAGAACAGCTGAACTTGCTGAAATAAAGTATGTGATTTATGCTAGAAATAAAATGATTAATAATGATATTATTAAATTAGCTAATGAAAATAAAATACTTGTAATACAAAGTCCGTATTCTGTTTTTAAAGTTTCAGGTATTTTATATAATCTTGGTGTCAAACCAGTTTATTGATTTAAATATGATTTTAACATATAAAGTACAAGGTGGCGATTTTAGTAATGCAGGCAAATGTAGTAGCGAAGTAAAAAAAGTATTAAAACAGTTGAATATAGATCCTAAAATTATTAAAAAAGTTGTTATTGCTTTATATGAAGGCGAGGTAAATATTGTAGCTCATGCATATCATGGTGTGATAAATGTGGAGATTGATACTGAAAAAATCAAGATAACATTAAAAGATCAAGGTCCAGGCATACCAGATATAAATAAAGCCATGGAACAAGGCTATTCTACGGCCTCACCTATCGTACGTGAATTAGGCTTCGGCGCAGGTATGGGATTGCCTAATATGAAAAAGAATACTGATTATATGAATATCAGTAGTCACGTTAATGAAGGTACAGAAGTTATTTTAATAAATTATTTTTAAAATATGTCAAAAAATCAAATATTTTCTCATGCTTTAGAAATTGATAGATCTTTATGCGTAGGATGTACTCATTGCATGAGAGTTTGTCCTACTCACGCTTTACGAGTAAGAAATGGTAAAGCAGTATTATATCCCGATAGATGTATTGATTGTGGTGAATGCTTTAGAGCTTGCCCTATAGGTGCTATTAAAATTAAAGAAGATGACTTGTCTGCTTTAGATAAATATAAAGTCAAAGTAGCTCTAGTGCCATCAGTAATGTTTGGGCAGTTTCCTGACAACATATCTATTAAGCAAATTTATAAATCAATTTATGAACTTGGCTTTACTCATATATATGAAGTAGAGCATTCTATAGATTTTTTGAGAAAACAAATTATAAATTATCAAAAAAAATCTAATATTAAACCATTGATATCCTCATTTTGTCCAGCTATTGTCAGACTTATTCAAGTTCGTTTTCCTTCATTGACTGATAATATAATCAAATTGCGTACTCCTAAAGACTTAACTGCTGAGATAATATTAGATAACTTTACTAATCAAGGTTTTAGTGCAGATGATATTGGTATTTTTTATATTACTCCATGTGCTGCTAAGATAGCTGCTATCAAAAGTCCAGTTGGTGAAGATAAAAGTGTTATTAATGGAGTAATTAATATGAATAGTTTTTTTAATATGATTATGAATAAATGTAAAAGCAAGCAGTATTCAGATTTGGAACTATTAGATATACAACCATCTAAATTGCTTCCTATGGCTATTACTTGGAGTTTGACGCGTGGCGAAGCTCAATATGTCAAAGGAAGATCTTTTGCGGTAGATGGCATATTAAATGTATGTGATTTTTTAGAAAAAATCGAAAATGAAGAAATTCAAGATGTAGATTTTTTAGAATTAAGAGCTTGTGATGAAAGTTGCGCTGGGGGAATTCTTTGCACTAAAAATAGATTTCTTACAGTAGAAAATTTATATAAACGTGCTTCGCAATCTATTAAAAAAAAGAAAAATATTAAATTAAACAAAGAGATTGAAAAGTTATTAATAGATAAAATTAGTATAACTAATATAGAACCTCGCCCAATGAATCTGGATAATGATTTAGAAAAAGCTATCAAAAAATTAGAACGCATCAGAGATATAATGTGTTTTTTGCCTAATGTAGATTGTGGATTATGTGGGGCGCCTAATTGCAAAACCTTAGCAGAAGATATTACTAATAACGTAGCTCATATATCTGATTGTGTTTTTATTCAATATAAAAACTTAACTGATCCCGAGCAAGCAAAAAAGATTCTAGCTAAAATTTGGGGCGAAAATGTATTCGATAAAGATTGTTCAAAAAAAGGAGCCAAATATGAAGGTAGCTGATATATTAAAATGGGAAAATACCAAAATTGTATGCTGCGAAAATTCTTTAAATAATCAGATAACGGATGGTTATGTATCTGATCTTTTGAGTGATGTAATGGCCAATGCTAATGAAAATATGGCATGGATAACTATACAAACTCATAAAAATCTTGTTGCTATCGCGTCACTTAAAGAATTATCATGCATCATTATTACTAATAATAATACACCAGCCGATGATCTAATCGAAGCTGCAAAACAAGAAAATATTCCTATCATCTCTACTTCTATGTCATCTTTTGATACTGCTGGTAAATTATATGTAGCATTACACTTTAATGATGATGTGTGATCTTTTGTACGATTTTATTGCAGATCTACATATTCATACAGTACTAAGTCCTTGCGGTAGCTTAGACATGAGTCCTATTAATATTGTTAAAGAAGCTTCTAAAAAAGGAATAGATATTATTGGTATTACTGATCACAATGCTTCTGCCAATTGCAAAGTTACTTTTGATATTGCAAAAGATTATGGTATTTTTACACTTTGCGGTTTAGAAGTTACTACAAAAGAGGAAACTCATTGCTTAACTTTTTTTCAGGATTTTGAGACTTTAGATTTATTTCAAAAATTTATCGATGATAATATTATTAAAATTGATAATGACCCTGATAAATTTGGATATCAATTGATTGTAGATAAAGATGAAAATATTGTAGACCAAATAGATTGGTTACTGATTAATGCTACTAATATTTCTATTGATGATTTAGAAAAAAAAGTTCACCAACTCAATGGCCTTTTTATACCAGCACATATAGATAGATCTGCTTATAGCTTGATTAGTCAATTAGGTATAGTGCCAAAAGATCTAAATGTAGATGCTTTTGAGGTATCTAAATATTCTAATCCGCAAAATATAATTAATTCTTTTCCTTATACAAAAAAAAATACATTTATATCAGATTCTGATGCTCATTTTATTAATGATATTGGTTGTATTACAACGATTTTTCATATAAAAAATCGTTCATTTCATGAAATCAAAAAATCGCTTTACAAAATTGATGGTAGAGATGTTTGCATTAATTATAACGATAACATATGAAAGAAATAGTTGATCACATCATAGACATTGTAAATAATTCTATTAGTGCTGGAGCACAAAATATTACTATTCAAATAGAAGAAAGTATTAAAAATGATTATTTGAAACTAACAATTATCGATGATGGTAAAGGTATAGATACGGATACTATAAAAATAATAACAGATCCATTTTTTACAACTAAAAAAGATAAAAAAGTTGGTTTAGGTATATCACTTTTAAAATATCATGCTGAATTGTCTGAAGGTAAATTTCAGATAAAAAGTGAATTGAATAAAGGAACAGAAGTAATAGCATCTTTTAAATTATCACACGTAGATAGACAACCTCTAGGAGATATAGCAGGAACAATAATTTTACTTATTATGGCGCATCCTAATATACACTTTGTATATAAACACAAAACTGATTTTGGTTATTTCGTATTGGATACCCTCGATATTAAAGATATTATTAACGACATATGTACCAATGGTATAATGAGAAGGAGTTTAAAAGAATATATAGATGAAAATTTGAAGCAAATAAAAGCTATGAAATAATAAATTTGTAAAAAATAAATTTTTTAATTGATTTAAATCAATTAAATTTATGATATTTTTATATATAGTTAATTATATAACAATGTTATTACATTAACAAATAAATATTAACTTTGCAAAAAAATTAAGAAATGAATTGCCAAATTTTATTAAACATAAAACTAAGAGGCAATGTTAAATATAAAAAATAAATATAAAATATTATGGCAAAAATTACTTCACTAGATGATCTCCGAAAGATAAAAAAAAATCAGGAGGACCAAATTAATCTCAGGGAAAAAGCAGAACACCCTGAATCATTAGTACAAGTCAAAGTAGGTATGGCTACAAGTGGTATTGCAGCAGGAGCAAAGGAAATTTTTACGTTTTTTGTAGATGAATTAGAAAAGCGAAATATTCCTGCCGTAGTAACTCAAACTGGAGATATGGGTTATAGCTACGCAGAACCTACTGTAGAAGTAAAACTTCCTGGACAAGAACCTATTGTCTTTGGATGGGTTACTAAAGAAAGAGCTGATGAAATAATAGAAAAGTATATCCGTAATGGAGAACTAATCGAAGGCATAATCCCTCAAAATTATAAAACAATAGATGATAAATAAAGGAGAATAAAAATGGGAACATTTAAATATCACATTCTTGTGTGTGGAGGTACAGGATGTAAATCATCTCAAAGTGCTCAAATAGTACAAAACCTCAATGAAGAAATTAAAGAAAACCAACTCGAAGATTTTGTAAAGGTTGTTACTACTGGATGTTTCGGATTTTGCGAAAGGGGTCCTATAGTAAAAGTTTTACCTGATAACACTTTTTATAATTATGTAAAACCTGAAGATGCTAAAGAAATTATAAATGAACATATCATCAAAGGTCGTAGAGTAGAAAGATTACTCTTTAGAGATCCAGTTACTAAAGAACCTGTTACTGATTCTAAACATATTAATTTCTATCAAAAACAACTACGTGTAGTCTTGCGTAATTGTGGTGTCATCGATCCAGAGAATATAGAAGAATACATTGCAAGGGATGGATACCTAGCTTTATATAAATGTTTAAATGAGTTTACTCCATCACAAGTAATAGACATTATCAAAAAATCTGGCTTAAGAGGTAGAGGTGGTGCTGGTTTTCCTACTGGCGTAAAATGGGAAATAACCGCATCTAATCCTGGCCCAGAAAAATATGTTGTTTGTAATGCAGATGAGGGCGACCCTGGAGCATTTATGGACAGAAGCATATTAGAGGGTGATCCTCATAGTGTACTAGAAGCTATGGCTATTTGTGGCTATGCTATCGGTGCTTCTCATGGTCTAATATATATTAGAGCTGAATATCCAATTGCTATTAAGAGACTTCAAATTGCAATAGAACAAGCTAAAGAATATGGCCTACTAGGAAAGAATATTTTCAATACAGATTTCTCCTTTGATATTGAGTTACGCTATGGTGCAGGTGCATTTGTATGCGGTGAAGAAACTGCTCTAATTCATTCTATGGAAGGTAATAGAGGGGAACCAACTGTAAAACCCCCTTATCCAGCTGTAGCAGGTTATAGAGGCAAACCTACCAATGTTAATAATGTAGAAACTTTTGCTAATGTGCCTCCTATAATTTTAAAAGGACCAGATTGGTTTACATCTATCGGTTCTGAAAAAAGTAAAGGCACTAAAGTATTTGCTCTCGCAGGTAAAATAAATAATGTTGGATTAATAGAAGTACCTATGGGCATTACTTTACGCGAAATTATCTATGAGATTGGTGGTGGTATCAAAAATAATAAAAAATTTAAAGCTGTTCAAACAGGAGGTCCGTCTGGTGGTTGCTTAACAGAAAAACATCTAGATACTCCGATAGAATATGAGACCTTAGTAGCTGCTGGTTCTATGATGGGTTCAGGTGGTATGATAGTAATGGATGAAGATGATTGCATGGTGTCTGTTGCTAAATTTTTCCTAGACTTTACTGTAGAAGAAAGTTGCGGCAAATGTAATCCATGTAGAATTGGTAATAAAAGATTAAGTGAAATATTAGATAAAATTACTAAGGGCAATGGTACTATGGAAGATCTCGAACTATTAAAAAATCTTTGTATGGTTATAAAAGATACCGCTCTATGTGGTTTAGGTCAAACATCTCCCAATCCAGTTCAATCTACTTTAAATAATTTCTGGGATGAGTATGTAGAGCATATAACTGATAAAAAATGTAGAGCTAATAAATGTAAAGATTTAATTCATTATTTTATTGATCCCGAAAATTGTACAGGATGTATGGCCTGTGCTCGCAAATGTCCTGTAAATGCTATAGCAGGTGAGCGTAAACAAGTTCATGTGATCAATCAAGATTTGTGTACCAAATGTGGTATTTGTTTAGAAACATGTAAATTTAATGCAGTATATATTATTTAAAAAAAAAAAGGGGGATACAAATATGGAAACTGTTCATATAACAATTAATAACATACCATTAGAAGTACCTAAAAATACTACCGTTTTAGAAGCTGCTAGGATGATAAATATAGAAATTCCTACTTTATGTCATATGAAATTGGAAGATTTCGATATAGAAAATAAACCAGCTGGATGTAGAATTTGTGTAGTAGAAATAAAAGGTCGTAAAAATTTAGCTCCTTCATGTGTTACTGAATGTACAGAAGGAATGGTAATAGAAACTAGTAATCCGCGAATCATTAATGCTCGTAGAACTGTTCTAGAACTAATACTAAGCGATCATCCTTTTGAATGTCTCATTTGTTCTAAAAATGGAAAATGTGATTTGCAATCATTAGCTCAAGAGCTTGGTGTTAGAGAAATTAGATATACAGGTGAACAATCTACCTATAGAATGGATACATCTCAAGCTATCATTAGAAATCCGGATAAATGTATAATGTGTCGTAGATGTGAATTAATGTGCAATACGGTTCAGACTTGTGGTGTCTTATCTGCTGTCAATAGAGGTTTCACGGCAGTAGTAGCGCCAGCTTTTGAACAAAATCTAGATCATAGTCCTTGTACTTATTGCGGGCAATGTGTAGCTGTATGTCCTACTGCTGCTTTAACAGAAGTAGATCAAACAGGTAAACTCATACAAGCTTTAGCAGATCCTGATAAAGTCGTAGTAGTACAAACTGCACCTGCTGTTAGAGTAACTTTAGGTGAAGAATTTGGTATAAAACCGGGTACGATTGTTACTGGTAAGATGGTTACAGCTCTCAAAAGAATTGGATTTGACTATGTATTCGATACTGACTTCGCTGCTGATCTAACTATTATGGAGGAAGGTACTGAATTATTGGACCGTCTAACAAGATATTTAAATGGCGATAAATCAGTTGAATTACCTATTTTGACTTCTTGTTGCCCAGCATGGGTTAATTTCTTTGAGAAAAATTTTCCCGATTTATTAGATGTACCAAGTACTGCTAAATCTCCACAACAAATGTTTGGTGCTATAGCTAAAAATTATTTTGCCAAACAACTCAATATACCGCGCGAAAAATTAGTTGTAGTATCTGTAATGCCCTGCGTAGCCAAAAAATATGAAGCTCAAAGAGAAGAATTTAGAGTCAATGATGATCCTGATGTTAATATTAGCATTACTACTCGTGAACTTGCTACATTAATAAAACAAACTGTACAAGATTTTGAGAGTTTGCCAGAGAGTGATTTTGATAAACCATTAGGTGAATCTACAGGTGCTGCTGCTATTTTTGGTACTACAGGTGGTGTAATAGAAGCAGCTGTGAGAACAGCTTATGAACTCTACACTAAGAAACCTTTACCTAAAATAGAATTCGAAGAACTACGTGGTATGGAATGGATCAGAAAAGCAACTATTGATTTTAATGGTCTCAAACTTAACATTGGTATTGCTCATGGTTTAGGCAATGCTCGTAAACTTTTAGAAGAAATACAAGCTGGAAAAAGTGAATTTCATGCAATAGAAATAATGGCTTGTCCAGGGGGTTGTATTGGCGGTGGTGGTCAACCACAACATCATGGGAAAAGTGAAATTATAAAAGCTAGACAAAAAGCTATTTACGAAGAAGATAGAAGATTGCCTTTAAGAAAATCTCATGAAAATCCATATATTATAAAATTATATGAAGAATATCTCGGACATCCTATGAGTGAACTGTCTCATGAATTGCTTCATACACAATATTTCAAAAAACAACCTGAAATTATTATTGAAAATGATTAAAAAATCCAAGGAGGTATTATGTCTCATATCAAAATAAAATTACACGAAAGCCAATTAAATTTCATTAAAGACACTTGTAAAGAATTTAATTATGATCCTGGTGAGCTAATTAATATTTTGCATAAATTACAAGATCAATTTGGTTATCTACCCAGTGAAGTACAAGAAGCCGTAGCTAGTGAATTGAAAATACCTACAGCTAAGGTATATGGAATTGTTACCTTTTATTCTTATTTTACTATGATACCAAAAGGGGAATATCCAATAAACATTTGTTTAGGTACAGCCTGTTATGTCCGTGGTGCTGAAAAAATTTTAGATGAATTCAGAAAACAACTAAATATTAAAGTCGGCGAAAGTACTCCAGATGGTAAATTTTCTCTTAATTGCTTGCGTTGTGTGGGTGCCTGTGGTCTGGCTCCTGTAGTGATGGTAGGAGAAAAAACATACGGTAGAGTGGCTCCAGATGATGTTAAAAAGATTTTATCTGAATATCAAAATGATTGATTTTGCTATTGATAATAACTGAATGATTCTTTCATATAGAATTAAAAAGGATTACACAAAACTACTAAGTATTTTAATCTCTGATTGATACTTTATTATTACTGCTTTTTTTTAAAAATATTAAGAAATATATATGTGAATTTGCAGCATATATTAAAGAAGTATAGAAGTATATTTGATAAAATTTGTACGTAATTAGTTATAAAACTTTATTTCTTAAAAATATTTAATAATAAAGTTAATATTATACTTAAAACTATACAAGTAACTATTGGGAAATAAATACTAAAATTTTCTTTTTTAATTATAATATCACCAGGTAATTTGAAATGAAATTTTTCAAATAAAAAAAATATTATACCTATTATTATAAATATTATTCCGGTATATATTAATATTTTCCACATATTACGTTGCATAAATAATTTAATAAAAAATATTTTTTATTAAATATAACTTTTGTTATAATATTACGTTACATAAAAATAATGATAATTAAACTACAATATCATATTACTCATTAATATTGATGTCAATTTTATCTAAAAAAGCTTTTAATAGCTATACACAAAGATAATATTTATTACTTTTGTAAAAAACCAATTGAATTATGAAAAGATTTTTTGCCTCGTTATTGTTATTATTGTTTGTAACACAAGCATCATTTGGCTTGAAACCTCCCACACGCCCAGACGAGGGTATGTGGATACCAGTATGGATAGAAGAATTAAATTATCCAGAAATGGCAAGATTAGGTATCAAACTGAGTGCCGAAGAAGTATACTCGAATACTCAACCAAGTATCAAAGACGCTATTGTGGGATTAGGTACCAGTACTTATACTCCAAATCTTGGTTTTTTCTGTTCAGGAGTAGTAGTATCACCACAAGGGATGGTATTTACAAATCATCACTGCGGATATGATGCAATACAAAAAGTGAGCACGTTAGAAAATGATTACCTAACACATGGTTTTTGGGCTAGCAAACTAGAGGAAGAGATACCAATCGAAGGGATGACTATGTCATTTGTTGTAAAAATCGAAGATGTTACAGCAAGAATATTAAGAGATATAGACGATTCTATGAGCTATAGTTCTAGAGAAAAAGCTATAAATAAGGCTAAAAAAGGAATAGAAAATGAAGCCTCAGAAAAAGGCAAATATACTGCGGTAGTGAAACCTATGTTTGAAGGAAATGAATATTATTTATATGTTTATGAAACATATAAAGATATTAGACTTGTAGGTACTCCACCAAATGCTATTGGTAAATTTGGTGGTGATACAGATAACTGGATGTGGCCTAGACATACAGGAGATTTTTCTATTTTCCGTATTTATACAGCTCCAGATGGGTCACCTGCAGAATTTTCAAAAAATAATGTACCATTGAAACCTAAAAAATATTTACCAGTTTCTAATCAAGGTGTAGAAAAAGATGATTTTGCAATGATCTTTGGATTTCCCGGAAGCTCTAATAGATATCTGACATCAGATGGCGTGAATATAGCTATTAATGAATCTAATCCTTTGATAGTTAATATTAGAGATAAAAAATTAGAAATAATGCGATCTTATATGAACAAAGATCCTAAGATCAAATTACAATACGCTTCTAAATATGCTCAGATATCTAACTACTGGAAATATTATATTGGACAAACTAAAGGACTAAAAAGATGGGATGTTTATAATAGAAAAAAAGAATTAGAAAATCAATTTATTAATTGGGTACAACAAGATCAAAATAGACAACAAAAATATGGTACTTGCTTGCAAGAGATTAAAGAATCTTATGAATTAATACAAAATTATAATAAAACCATAACTTATCTAGAAGAAGCCATACTACAAGGTCCTGAATTTATTTATTTTGGTTTTGATTTTTTACAATTATATGCTTTATTGAAAAATCTAAATAATGTTGATAAAAATGATAAGCCTAAAATAGAAGCAAATATAAAATTAATAGCTAAAGATTTATCTGAAAAAGCCAAAAAACATTTCAAAGATTATAATGTCAATGTAGATAAAGATATATTCATAGCTATGTTTGAAATGTACACAAGTGAAGTACCAAAGGAACAACAAATATCAGCTATCAAAACTTTAGAAAAAAAATATAAAGGTGATATCAAAAGGTGGGCAGATGATATCTATCGTAAAAGTATATTAGTAGATGAGACAAGATTGGATAACTTTTTACAAAATCCTAAATTAAAAACCCTAGAAAACGACTTAGGGTTCCAAATCACACTTAATACTTTATCTAGTTTACGTGAAATATGGCAAGAGATGTCTAGAGCTGAAGCCAAACAAAAAGAAGGTTATCGCAAATACATAGCTGGATTGAGAGAAATGATGCCAGAAAAAGCTTTTTATCCAGATGCTAATAGCACTATGAGAATGACTTATGGCACAGTACAAGATTATTTCCCCGCAGATGCAGTACATTATGATTTTATCACTACATTAAAAGGTGTAATGGAAAAAGAAGATCCTACTAATGAGGAATTTATTGTTCCAGATAAATTAAAAGAATTATATAAATCTAAGGATTTTGGGCCCTATGTTGATAAAAATGGCAATATCATTACTTGTTTCATTACTAATAATGATATTACTGGGGGCAATAGTGGCAGCCCAGTTATAGATGCTAATGGACACTTAATAGGCCTCGCTTTTGATGGTAATTGGGAAAGTATGAGTGGTGATATTCTATTCGAAACAAGTGTACAGAGATGCATTAATGTAGATATTAGATACGTATTATTTATTATTGATAAATATGCTGGTGCTACTAATATATTAAACGAATTAACTATTATAAATTAACTTGTAGTTTATAGTGATAAAATTTCAAAAAATTAAAGGGGTTCAAATTTTGAATCCCTTTAATTTTTTTAAAATTGCAACCTAATAAAAAAAAATACAATGTAGACGGGGAGCATGAGAAAAGATGAGAAGTTTCGAGGGGTTTAGAAAATTGTGATTTTTGCTTTGTTTATTCTATTAAATAATAAAATTAATATCAAGGCTGTATATATTAAAATATTACGTAGAGTAAAGTACTTTAGTATTTAGAATTTTAATTATTATGTTTTTTTTCAAAACATTTGATTTTGTGTATAAAAATCTCAAGATTCCGTCAAAAACCTCATTATATCTACGTCATCAGGATAATCTGATAATTCTGGTTTTTGCGTTTTACCAAATGTTGTATTGCATAATGAATAATTTCCTACAATGCACTGTAAATTTTCTTTATTAGCTTTTATAAAATTTTCTACTTGGGATATATCATTATAATAAGCATAATTGATAACAGAAATAGGAGAGTACAGATCCAACCTTTCTCGTAATAGATAAAAATCATTATCAATAAAATCTTCAAACATTAAAGAAAAATATGCTCTATAGTAGTTTATTATCTCTTTATAATAAAGATTATCCGAAATCCACGAATAGTGTTTGAATGCTGCATTGATTTTGTTTAGCGAAAATTCATGTGGCAAAAGTATAAGTGATACATTTCTGCAACCTAAACCGAAATAAAGAAAAATATCATTAGCTAAAGCATTCAATTCATTTTCAGTAATATCATGATTTATCACTGCTATGCTTTTACGATCATGTCTCAATACTGCTTTTTTATCAGCGAAATATTGTAAAAAGTACCTATTAGCATTATTGCTACCTGTAGCTATTATCTTTTCAGCCTTTACGGAATGAATACTTTCAACAAATTTAATCCTATCTCGCATCTCTGGAATAAAGTTAAATAATTGTTCAAATAAATAAGGTATTAGCTTAGTATCTGAATGAGATAGCTTCACATAAACTTCATGATTAGTTACTAATCCCATAAAAACATCAAAAAAGCTGACAGCAGGGACATTGCCAGCACAAATTATTCCGAGACTATGTGTTTTATTAGGAATATTATACTTGGTTATCCAGTTATAATATTTTTCTGGTGTGAGTGCATAAAATATATTTTTAATAGCTGTTTTTACAAATTTTGGAGTGAAAGTAGGATTTTCTTTTTCTATATCTTTTAATAAAAAATCAAAAGTTGCAAAATTTAGGTTTTCTATAACATTATCTCTCCATTCACTAATTGTCTCTTTATTAATCATAAATAAATTCTTAATAAATTTTATATTACAAAATTACTAATAAAGATAAAAATCAAATTGATTTTGCAAAACAAATCAATAAATTAGACTAAATCAAAATAATTCAGAAATGATACAATTTTAAATTTTTATCTATAAAAGTATAATCAATTATCTACAAATATGCAATTTATTTATTACATTTAATATGGTTAGCAATTATTTTTTAAAAAAAACTGTATTTAATAATAATTAATCAGAAAATTGTATATTAATCGATATGAACATAAAAAAGAAAAATTGTAAATTTGTAAAAAAAATGAATAATGTAGATAGAGATTTTTTAATTGCAGGAATTACTCCCGGCGATCTAAATGGTATTGGATACGAGCTCATATATAAAGCTTTTAAAAACATACAATTATTTGATATATGTACACCAATAGTTTTAGGAAATCCACGTGCAGCCGCATATCATAGAAAAATGATTAACAACTGTAATGTAAATCTATTCCTTCTAAAAAATTTGAAAAATTTAAAACCTGGCAAGCCCTATATCTACCCAGTGAGTTCTATTGAATACAAAATAGAGATAGGAAAAATAACAAAGGTGGGAGCCGAAGCATCGATAGAGTCTTTAGAGCAAGGTATTAAATGGTTTAATGAGGGCAAAATAGATTTTTTGGTAACATGTCCTATAAATAAAAAAGCATTATCCTTAATAGATTTCCCTTTCAAAGGTCATACAGAATTTTTAGCTGATGCTTTTAATATACAAGAATATTTAATGATGTTTATAAATCCTTATCTTAAAATAGGCTTAGTGACTACTCATGCCCCTATTTCTGAATTAAAAAATATTTTAAATGCACATTTGATTTTAAGCAAGATAAAAGTCTTGGACAATTCTCTACAAAGGGATTTTGGATTTATTAAGCCTAAAATAGCAGTGTTAGGATTAAATCCACATGCCAGTGATGAAGGCTTGATAGGCAATGAGGAAAATGATGTAATAATACCTGCCATTAGAGAAGCTAATGAGATAGGTATAGAAGCTTATGGACCTTTCCCAGCAGATTCATTTTTTGGTAATTTGCGTTATAAAGATTTCGATGCTGTACTTTCTATGTATCATGATCAGGGCTTGATACCTTTTAAATTATTAGATAATCAAGAAGCTGTCAATTTCACTGCTGGTTTACCTATAGTCAGAACCTCACCTGTGCATGGCACTGCATTTGACATTGCTGGAAAAGATAAAGCTAATGAAAGATCTTTTGTACAAGCAATACTTCTGGGTGCTGAGATCACTTTGAGACGCAGATATTATGACGAAAATATAAAAGCACAATTAAAAGATGAGACAGTATCGAGCAATTGAGTTAGCTAATATCATAAATGCAGTTTTTTTTTCACAAAAAAATGATATTCAAAATGTTTTTATAGATGAGATTGTCTTCGATACTCGATTGCCTATTAATAAGCCCTCTACTGCTATTTTCTTTGCTCTAAAGGGTTTACAAGATGGGCACTTGTTTATAGATGATGCTTATAATAAAGGGATAAGAAATTTTTGTATTAAAGACAAAAAATATATTAAAAAATATGAAAATGCTAATTTTTTTATAGTTGATAATACTTTAGATGCATTACAAAATTGGGCTAAATATCATCGTAAACAATTTAATATCCCTATAGTTGCTATTACAGGATCTAATGGCAAAACTATTGTAAAAGAGTGGTTAGCTATATCATTAGCTAATAAATTTGAAGTGGCTAAAAATCCACGTAGTTATAATAGTCAGATAGGACTACCATATTCTATTTTACAATTAGAGTCTAAACATCAAATAGGTATTTTCGAGGTTGGTATTTCACAACCTCATGAGATGGATAAATTAGCAGATATCATTAAACCTGACACTGTAATTTTTACTAATATCGGACCTGCCCATCAGCAATATTTTAAAAATATTTCTGAAAAAATTAAAGAAAAATTAAAATTAGCAATCAACGCAAAAAAATTAATTGTTTGCTCAGATTATGATCAAATAATCAAAGAAGCTCGTTCATTATCTATAAATTTAATAACTTGGGGTACAAAATCTACCGATAACATAAAAATTATAAATAAGTCTACAAATAAATGGGTGACGGAGATAGAGCTAATCTATGATGATAAAACTTACAATTTTTCTCTGCCATTTATCGATACAGCTTCTATAGAAAATGCTATGCATGTCATTACCTACTGTTTAACTAATGAGTTGATGGCTAATGAAATACAAAATTATATACCACAATGGGAAACTATATCTATGAGGTTAGAAACTGTGCATGGTAACAATGGCAATTTGATAGTGAGTGATTTCTACTCTAATGACCTTTTGTCTCTTAGCATCTCATTACAATATTTAAATCAAAAATCAGAGAGCAAAAAGAAAATTGTTTTTTTGTCTGACATTCTCGAAAGTGATGAAAGTATAGAGGTCCTATACGAAAAAATAGCTAAGGAATTGGATAAAAACAAAGTCGATGAGGTATATACTGTTGGGGATAATATAATAAAATTATCAAGTTATTTTCACAGAGTAAAAGGTCATTTCAGATCTACAGAAGAGTGTGTAATGAAAATAGAACCAGATCAATTCAAAGACAGCTTAATATTATTAAAAGGAGCCAGAAAATATACTTTTGAAAAATTACTTCCATTTTTAGTAGAAAACAATTCTTATGCAGAGCTAAGAGTATCTTTAAACGCTATTCAGCACAATTATCAGTATTTTCATTCAATAATCTCTAAAGATACTGGGATCATAGCTATGGTAAAAGCATTTGCTTATGGTTCAGGAGCCGAAGATATTTCATCATTTTTAGAACAATTAGGTGTTGATTATTTAGGTGTTGCTTTTTCTCATGAAGGGGTATCTCTTAGAAGATCTGGTATTAAATCTCCGATAATAGTAATGAGTCCACATTTATCTTCATTGCAGATGTGCATTAAATATAATTTAGAACCAGAAATTTTTAGCTTTTTAGCTCTCGAACAAATGATCCAAGTCGTAAAGGAATATTCTTTTCTAGCACCTATACCTTATCCCATTCATCTAAAAATAGACACGGGTATGCACAGATTAGGTTTTTTGCCTGAACAATATACTATGTTATCTAAAAGGTTGCAAGAAGTGAAAGATTTAATAAAAGTATCTACTGTTTTTTCTCATTTTTCTGCATCTGATATGCCCGAACATGATGATTTCACAAAACTACAAGCTAAAAAATTAAATGACTTTACTGAAAAGCTTCAGAATGATTTGTCTTATAAAATAAAAAAACATATTTGTAATACACACGGTACTATTAGATTTCCTGAATATCATTGGGATTATGTGAGAATAGGTTTGGGACTATATGGTATTACTAATATAGATGAAATAAATAAAAAACTCATGCCAGCAGCAGAATTATCTAGTTTCGTTACTCAGATTAGAGAGATAAATGCTAGAGAATCTATAGGTTATAATCGTAAAGCTATATCTGAGCATTCGAGAGTGATAGCTACTATCCCAATTGGTTATGCAGATGGTATATATAGAGAAATGGGGAATGGAAACGGCTTTGTAAAAATAAATGATAAATATGCTCCTGTAGTAGGTGATATATGCATGGATATGATGATGGTAGATGTAACTAGTATCTGGCCAAATATAAATGAAGGTGACAAAGTAATAATTTTTGGCGATGATATATCAATTTTAGACTATGCTAAAGTTAATAAAACTATACCATATCATGTGATGACATCGATATCGCCACGTGTCAAAAGATCATACATTTTCTTTTTTTAATACTATATAATATCTTAGCACTCAGTGTCAGAATACATAGATTGATATAGATTCTTATTAATGGACCTAGATTAAATTGTAATCAATATCTATAAGTACCATTATTGATCTACACTGAGAGGTATTTTACTTCGATTTTATATAATTAATGAAAAATCTATTAATTATAGGTAACTTAAGCAAGATTATTTATTCTTTAGGGTTCTATAACGTTTATTGTTGGTAAAAACATTTTAGATTATTACAAAAAATAACCATTTTTTAATTATTTAGGCTAATTTTTTTACCACAAAGGGCACCAAGTTATTACACAAAGTTCACAAAGTGCCATTTATAACCCTTTTAATTCCATCTTTCTTTGTGTTCTTGGTGCCTTCTTTGAGAACTTTGTGGTTAATATTTAACTGTCCAATAATAAACAAACCAATATTAACAAATTTATTTTTGTAAAATTAGTTTTTTTTTAAATCTTTACCCATATAAAACGTTATAGAACCTTCTTTAGAAATATTATAAAAGTATTTTTTTTCAATAACATTAAACATTACTGAAAAAAATTATTAGATTTTACGATATATTAAATGTTCAATTTAGTCTAAAGCTATAAATATACTTTAATAAGGAATATTAAAAAAAAGATGGGCCCACCAGGACTTGAACCTGGGACCTACTGATTATGAGTCAGTTGCTCTAACCTGCTGAGCTATGGGCCCTATTGTGTTTGCAAAAATACATAAATTTTTTTAATAAAAAAAATTTTTTATTTTATAAAAATAGTATAATTTTATAAAAATTATTTGCACTATGAAAAAAATATTATTTTTAATCTTATTTTTAGTCAGTTTAATTTCTTACTGTCAAATAAGTTATCCAGGTATCCCTGCTAGTTTTGATCATAATATTAAAAAAACTAATATCTACATTTTACCTCATATCGATGTAGAAGTACTGAAAATGGAGGATGCTATAGTAGACCAATACAAAGATAGACCTTGGAGATTTGGTCAAAATGTATATGTAGATATAAATATTATGGATCAAGCTTTTGATACAATCATAAATGGCAAAAAAATATGGTTAATGACATTTAAGTCAGATGGAGCCATTACATTAAATTTCACTTTTGATCAATTTTATTTACCAGAAAATACTGAATTATATTTATATAATGCTGATAAAAGCATGGTATTAGGAGCTTTTAATCATAACAATAATAGCGAAGATGGTGTTTTCGCTACAACATTAATTCCTGGAGATGAAGTTATAATCGAAGTAAACCAAGATGCTGCAATTAACAATCTGCCTACCTTACATCTGTATAGAATAACGCATGGTTATAGAAATGCTTATGAATATGCTTTGAAATCATTTGGAAATGCAGGTAGTTGTAATGTAAATGTAGCATGCCCACAGGCTGCGGGATGGGAAGATCAGATACGATCGGTATGCATGTTGGTATCGGGTGGTGATGGTTTTTGTTCTGGTGCTTTGATAAATAATACAAATAATGATGGGACCCCTTATGTCTTAACTGCAAATCACTGTTACTCTGATCCATCGAGCTGGGTATTTTGGTTTAATTGGCAAAGTCCTACATGTACTAATCCAGTTAGTTCTCCTCCTTATAATTCTATGAGTGGAGCTACACTGAAAGCTAGATATGCTAATTCAGATTTTTGCTTGGTACAAATAAATAATAATATACCTTCGACATATGATGTATATTTCTCTGGATGGAATAGAACTATGGATAATAATATTAGTGGCAAAGTAGTGGGTATTCATCATCCCTCAGGTGATATTAAAAAAATTAGTTGGTCTAATAATGGCGTGAGTACTACAACTTATTTAAATAATTCTATTCCAGGTGATGGAACACACTGGAGGGTAACTTCCTGGAGTGATGGTACGACTACTGAACCGGGCTCTAGTGGTTCTCCTATTTTTGATCCTACTGGACATATTATAGGTCAGTTACATGGAGGATATGCAGCTTGTGGAAATACTAGTTCAGATTGGTATGGTAAACTTGGTGTATCTTGGGATGGTGGTGGAGCCTCTAGTAATCGATTAAAAGATTGGTTAGATCCTACTAATAGTAGTGTTACAATATTAGAAGGCTATGATCCTAATACTCCTGTTGCTGATTTAGATGCTTCTGTTATTCAAATTTTGCCTAGTAATAATGAATTTTGTGAAATTTCTACACAAAATTTCCAAGCTGTTATCAAAAATAGAGGTAATCTGACTTTAACTTCTTTGAAAATTTATTGGACCTTTGATGATGGCTCTACAAATTTAATAAATTGGACGGGCTCACTAGCTACTAACCAAACAACAACTGTAGATTTAGCTTCATATTTATTAGAAGAAGGTATACATAATCTGAAAGTATGGTGTGCCAATCCTAATGGAGGTGTAGACGAAAATCTAAATAATGATACTTTAAATTGGCAAGGAACTGTTTATCCATCTTTACGTCCTTCTCCTTTTGTAGAATTGTTTAATAGTAGTTTCCCGCCAGCTTGCTGGGCAGTTTATATTGGTACTAATGGACTAGGTACTAGCTATAATTGGCAAAGTACTAATGAAGCTTATGAGGGTTATGGTGCAGCTTTTGTTCGTTATGAAATAGTCTATGGTGGACAAACTGAGGACTGGTTAGTAACCCCTAAAATACATCTCTGTGATGATCCAGTACTTTCTTTTTATCAAAAACAAGATTTTTCTACTAACTACGGATCTACTTATAGTGTACGTGTTTCTACTACTTCTCAGACTTCACATTCTTCATTTACTACTGTTTCTGAGTGGAATGAGTCTAGTTTTAGCACATCATATACTAAAAAAACTATTGATTTGAGTGCATATGCTGATCAAAATGTTTATATAGCTTTTGTGATGGCCCAAAATAATGGTGATAATTGGTATATTGATAGTCTTTTAATAAAAGGTCAATGCGATCCTAATCTCACTCTCGATTTAGGCCCAGATATGGATACTATATGTGGACGACAAATCACTATTGATGCTGGTGATGAATTTGCTTCATATCACTGGTCTGATGAATCTATTGGACAAACTATAACATTAATACCTCAAAATGGACAAAATTATCATTACTCTTTAACTGCTACTGATTACTGTGGTTGTACTCACACTGATGATATCAATATTACCTGTCATATAAATGAAGCTATAAGTGATTATGACAATGATTTTTCACTATACTGGTCTGGCGATTATCAAGCTTTAATATTTAATAATAAATCTAATGATCAAATTTCTATCTCTATATATAATCCCCTTGGTATGCGTATTGTAGAAAATGAAATAATCGAGGCTAACAGTGTTAAAAACATTTATTTAAGTAACATCGCTAATGGAATATATTACTCCCATATTACTGTGCGAGATGGAAGTATAAAAATAATCCCATTTGTAAAATATTAAAATTATGAAAAAATTATTTTGTTTTATAATTAATTTATTATTTATCATAGAAACCAATTTATTATTTGGTCAAACTACTACTAATTATTCTATTTTTGATGGTAGAAAAGAAATATACATAGCTATTCCAAACAAAAATAATAACATTGATATTGATGTACTTAGTAATACTATCTATATTGATAAAATAACCACTGACACTATTTTCGCATATGTTACTATTAATCAGTATGAGGGCTTTAATAATCTAAATCTTAATTTTATAAAACTTACTCCCCCTAGCATGAGATTGAATGAATCAGAGCTAAATATAAAAGATGCCGATGATATTTTATCTAAGCAAATAACTAGTTGGGATTACTACCCTACATATAGTGCATATTTAACTTTGATGCAACAATTTGCTCTAAATTACCCTGATTTATGTAGAATAGATACAATTGGTACAAGCGTGGAAGGAAGGCTTATATTATCTGCTATTATTTCAGATAATGTGCATCAAAATGAGAAAGAACCTAAAGTTTTTTATACTTCATCAATGCATGGTGATGAAGTAACAGGTTATGTATTGATGCTTCATCTGATAGATTATTTATTGCAAAATTATAATACTAATAATAGAATACACAAAATAGTAGATTCTTTAGAGATACACATCAATCCATTAGCTAATCCTGACGGTACATATGCAAGCAGTAATAATACTGTGAGTGGGGCTACTAGAGGCAATGCTAATAGTATGGATTTAAATAGGAATTTTCCAGTACCAAATGGTAGTATAGGCGGAGACAATACTTACTCAATTGAGGTAGAGACACAAGCTTTTATGAATTATGGTAAAAAACATCCTTTTGTAATGGCTATGAATATTCACGGTGGTGCCGAGATAGCTAATTACCCTTGGGATTATAAAACTCAAGACCATGCTGATAAAACTTGGTGGATATATATTTGCAAAGAATATGCTGATACAGCCCAATATTATAGCCCTAGTGGATATTTTGAGTATCAACCTTCTGGAGCAGACTATCCAGGCGTAATAGAAGGTGCATCTTGGTATCTAGTAAGTGGTTCTCGACAGGATTGGATGAATTACTTCGCTCATTGCAGAGAAATTACTTTAGAGATTTCAAATACAAAAACTCCTCCTGCTAGTGAACTTGAAAATTTTTGGACATATAATTATCGCAGTTTTTTAAATTATTTAGAACAAGCAATTTATGGCATTAGAGGTACTGTCATAGATGGATGTACTTACGAACCGATCAAAGCATTAATAACTATTAATAATCATGATACTGATAGCAGCCAAGTATATTCACATTTGCCTCATGGAGATTATTATAGACCTATTGCTGCCGGCTCGTGGACTATGATAGTCTCTGCACCAGGTTATCAATCCGATACTATTACTAGCATTACAATAGAAAACAAAAGTATAGCTATGAGAAATATTACTTTATATCCATATCCACCAGTAGCTGATTTCACTGTAGATGTGACAAATACTTGCACTGGCATTGTAAATTTTATTAATAATAGTACAACTAGTGTTAATAGCTTATTCCTGTGGGACTTCGGTGATGGTACTACTAGTAATGAATCTAACCCAACTCATATTTATACTCAAAATGGTACTTATAATGTTAAATTAAAAGTAACAAGCTGCGCGGGCAAAGATTCAGTTATTTATAATAATTTAATTACAGTAGAGATGCCTGATAGTCCTGTACTTTCTCAAACAAATTATAATGTGTGCTCTGGTGATAACCTTACTATAGAAGCAACTGCGAATGGCAATATTTATTGGTATAATGATAGTTTAGCCAATTCAATTATTAATACAGGAAATCAATATTACATTAGCAATATTTTAAATGATGATACCATTTATGTAAATAATGTGATTAGTCACACATATAATGGTGGCAAACTTGACAATTCTGGTACTGGTGGATATTTTAATAACTATGTAGAGCACGGTCTCTACTTTGATTGTCTACAATCTGTAAATCTAAAATCTGTAAAGGTATATGCTAACTCTACTGCTGATAGAACTATTACATTGTATGATAGTAATTCTAATGCACTTTATTCTCAGACAATAAATATACCATCGGGCGAAAGTCGCATAAGTCTCGATTGGCAAATCCCACAAGAAAATAATCTGAAAATCACTGCATCTACTTATCCTAATTTATTTAGAAATGGAAGTGATAATGGACCTAATCTCGGTTATCCATTTAATATTAATAATTACATTTCCATCACGTCTAGCACTGCTGGTACCAGTGCTACAAGTTATTATTATTATTTTTATGATTGGGAAATAGAAGAGAAGTGTGAGAGTCCTTTAATTCCTATTTATATAAATGTTAATGAGTTACCTATTGCCAATTTCACCTATAATATTGAAGGTAATATTGTAAGTTTTTTTAATTATTGCCAAAATGCAAATTATTTTTACTGGGACTTTGGTGATGGCACTAATAGTACTGAGATAAATCCAATACACATATATAATAATAGCAATTCATTTATTGTTTCTCTAATTGCAAGCAATGAATGTGGTTTGGATACCTATACACAAACAATTACAATTACTAATATAGATGATTTTGCTAATGAAATTATTAATATTACAACAATAGACAATAATTTGATAATAAAATCAGAAAGTATTATCGAAAATGTCGTTATAACTAATGTTATTGGACAAATTATCTATGAGAAGGACATAAATAGTAATTACTGTTTCATACCATTGCAAGCATTTAATCAAGGGATATATTTGATTAAAATTAATAATAAATATTTTTATAAAATTGCTAAGTAAGGGTGTAAAATGATACACCCTTACTTAGCATCATTCATTGTGCAATTTGTGAATTGCCCGTGTATTTCGTTATATTTATTCTTTATGATTAATTAGGATAATTATTTGAAATCCTGTGGTTCTGATATTATTGGTAATTTTCTAATTAAAAAAAATATTTATATTTGTACTTTGTTTTTTATATTATATGTTTATTGAATTTGATTATCATGAAAGATAAAAAGAAAAAATTTTATTTGGGTGAAAGACTAATAATATTTTTAATATCTTTTACATTTATATCGTGTACTGGTATTGTAGAATATGTAAAGCAGAGGCAGATAGAAACACATAACAAAGGTGATAACGTGTCTAAAACTAATATGGCAACAAAAAATGCTATAAGCAAAGATAAAGAAGATGAATTAAAAACTACTGATGATGCAAAAAATTTAAATGAAGCAGTAATTAGTTTTTACGAAAATAAATGGGGTATCGAATTACCTAGTGATGCTGATACTAATTTGATAAAAGAGATAGATAGATGGATTGGTGTCCCCTATAAATATGGTGGTAAAGATGAAAATGGAACTGATTGTAGCGGTATGGTGATGACTATATACGAAAATGTGTATGGTTTTAAACTCAATAGATCGTCCTATGATATCATACAAAATGTCATCAAAGTACCAGTGGAGGAAGCTAGATTTGGCGATTTAGTATTTTTCAAAATAAATAATTCTAACGTTTCTCATGTAGGGATATACATAGGTGATAATCAATTTGTACACGCTAGTACCAAAGCGGGTGTTAGAATAGATTCTCTCGAAATGCCTTATTATCAAAAAAGATTTTATATGGTAGGGAGAATAAAAGAAGATTTTTTCAAAAATAACAAAAATTGATTTTAAAATATTTTAAAAAAATCTCGTTTATTTATTATTTTTTAATTTTTGTATTAGCTTTCGTTGTTCTGGTGTCAATTTTTTAGGGAAATTAACTTTTATATTGATAAATAAATCACCATGTCTATTAGGATTTTCATAAAGTGGCATACCCTTGCCTTTAATTCTTAAGATTTCACCAGGTTGTGTACATTCTTTGAGTTTTACTTTTAATGGTTTATCTAGTGTAGGTACTATTACCTCGCCACCTAATAATGCAGTGTATAGGTCTAGTTCGAGATTAGTATAAAGGTCGTTGCCTTTTCTTTCAAATTTAGGATGTTTATTAATGTGTATATTTATTAATAGATCTCCATCTACATTTGGTATTTTATGATTGTCACGTTTTATTCTTAATACTTGTCCGTCTTTGATGCCTGGCTTTATGGGTACTCTTATTTGTTTATTATTAATATTTAAAATTTTTTTAGTACCGTGGTAAGCTTCTTCTAGACTTATATTGAGGTCTGTAGTATATTGTGGTTGTCTAGATGTAGTTCTGAAATCTTGAGGTCTATAGCTAGTTTGTGTTTCATAGCTTTGGTTAAAAATATCATCCCAATTAAAATCTGAGCCAAAAAACATATCAAAGAAATCAGAAAAAGGACTACGACCACCTTGACCGAAAATATCGCCTAAATCCTCAGTAGTATAGTGATAGGTTCGCCCACTAGGTCTGTAGCTACTAAAATCGAAATCTTTATATTTATCCCAATTAGCACCTAACTCATCATATCGCTTTCTTTTCTCTGGGTCACTCAATACTTCATAAGCCTCATTGATTTCTTTAAATTTTTCCTCTGCTTCTTTGTTTCCAGGATTTTTATCTGGATGATATTGCAAAGCTAGTTTTTTATATGCTTTTTTGATGTCTTCTGTACTACTATTTTTTGATACACCTAATATTTTATAATAATCTTTGTATTCCATAATAATATAATAAAACCTTTAATTGTTTTTATTGATTACTATCAAAATTTATGCAAAATATTTTTACTGTCTTTTAGACATAATTTTTGCTATTTATTATTTTAATTTTTTTATAATCTTATAGACAAGCCCAATTCCAGCGGATATACTTCGGGACCTCTATTTTCTTTAAATAATTTTGTAAAATTATATTGAAATGTCCAAGAGATATTATTAATACCTATTTTCAATATTAAACCAATTTTATATTTATTAAAACTTTTTAAAAAATATTTAGTCTCATCTGATTTTTTAAACTTTGTTTTTGAAAGATTTGCTATCTGAAATCCATATACAGGTCCAATGTTAAAGTGAGATTTGGGATTAGATTTATTTTGTATTTCAAATAAAAACGGTATTTCTAAATAAATAGCTGACAATTTTGTATATTTTATATCATCATCAAAAAAGATATTTATATTTGTACAAAAACTAAGTCCACTACAGTCATTTTCTACTATATAACCTTTATTTTTCAATATATAATTTACCCATTGAATGCCTAATCCTGTAACTAACCCCATATTATTTTGTTGATTTAATGATATAGAAATTTGTAAAAAATTTAGTTGCAATCCTATGGATTTATCAAAATCTAATTCAAATGAATTATATTCTTTAGGTACAGAGAGTGATAATGGTTTTTGTGTATAATTAGTAAATAATATATCAAAATACCTCCAATGGCCTATAAAATCACTTTTACTTGATTTTTTCTTTTTACTACCTTTTTTTTTATAATTAAACATTACAAAATCATCATTATCATAATTTCTTTTTTTCATTGTATCTATAGTATCTACATCAGCAATTTGTATAAAATCTATATTTAATATAAAATTTTCAAATAATTTAATAGAATCATTTTTAGTATCAATATACTTTGGTGATTTATTCACTACTGCAGCTTTAGATTTATTTATATTTAAAATTTTAGGAGTACCATAATAAGTTATAATAGAAGCCTCATTAGCAGTTATATATAAATTATTAAAAGCTTTTATGTTTATTTTAGAAAAATTATTAGCCTCTACTGTAGCGTCCCATACAGATAATTCATAAGTATCTATATAACTAGATTCATCAGCTTTTACATTCAGATTTTTCACTACCCCCTTCAATTTGATATTACTAGCATTAGTTGCTATTATTTCTAAACTATCACAAATAATCAATGCCTCGCAGTTAGAAGCTCCTTGGATAGTTATTTTTAGATAATCGGTTTTTAATGTATCGATTATTTTTACTTTAGCTGTATTATATATATCGATTTGTTTGATCTTATCTATTAAAATAGAGCATTTAGATTGATTTTTTACTGATAAACAATTAATTTTGTTATCATATTTTGATAATTTATCATTTTTACAATCTAATAATAAGGTATCAGCCGGTTTTAATATATAATTACCATTTTCTAAACGCAATTTATCTATTTGGGTATAAATATTGCAAATAGGAAGAAATAAAATTATCAAACTAATAAAAATATTTTTCATAATTTTCATTAATAAATAATGAATTTTATTTAAAAATCTTCTCTTTCTACAAGTAAAATTGAATTTTGATTAACAATTTTATAAATCTCGTGATCGATTTTTACATCAATAGCTTGATTTTGAAGATATACTGCTAGATCTCCTTCTTTTACTTGTAATGGTAGATACCTTACTTGCTCTGAGGTTTCACGTTTCCAATACTCATCTTCAAAAGATTCACTAGGTAGAGGGTAGCCAGGACCTACTTTTATAATATACCCATAAGCTACTATTTCCTTTTCATGATATCCAGGTGGCAAAAATAAGCCACTGGCAGTTTTTTCTTCTTCAGTGAGCGGTTTTATTAAAACTCTATCACTTATCAAGATAACATTGTCTAAACTATTCATATATTTTTATTATTTTTTTACTAAAAAAATTATTATTATCATTAAAGTGGATAAAATATATCCCAGATGCCCATTCATCAGTATTGATAAGATATGATCCGCGGTTATAATAATTTGAAAACATTAATTTGCCATCACTTGTATATATTTTTAATAATCCATCAGTGACAAAATCAAAAAAAATAGCATTAGAAAAAGGATTTGGATATATAGATACTAAATATTGATAATCATTGATGGATTCCAATGAAGATCTAAATATTATTTCAAATCCTTGCGCTGAATATGTAGCACTAGATGTGAAGTAAATATTAACTGGAAAACTAGATACTAATATTGGTGGTGGCAACGTATTACCTTTAAATTCCATATCTATGCTTCCATCATAATTTTTTATTCTCAAATTATCAGTAGAATCTATATCGAGTAAATTAAAGGTTAAAACTAATTGTTGAGCATTTGCTGGCAATAGTTTCCATCTACAGAAATTGCCATTACGATAATTGTATGGTCCACTACCATCAGTTATGACGCCACTATCTGCTACTATTTCTGTAATATTAGCAGTACAAAAAGTATGCACTGTGGTGGAATAAGAAAGCAAAAAGCCGTCCCCTTCTTCATTATCATTACTTATAAATTCAATAAATGCTGATTTACCATTTACTGTGATTGTATTGGGAATATCTGTTCCAGTGATGGTGGCAACTAAAATACCAGAATTGCTATCTCCATTATAAACATTAATAAAATCATTAGGGTCAGGTAGATCTAATTTCAAAAAATCGAGTTTAATATTTTCTATAGAATCAAAAGGTTGTATAAGCCAGCTACAGTGCGTATTTGGCAGGTATTGATAAAAAGGTCCACTACCATCATCAATGGTACCATCGAGAGTTTTTAAAGTATCTGTGCCATTACAATAAACTGGATATTGACCATTAGGGCGCATATTTATCACCACCTCATGTTTATATGTAAAATCAGAACCTCCAGGAGTCAAATTATTAATGTTAAAATAGCCATCATAAGCACCACCCCATCCCCAGTTAACATGATAGACCATAGTATCCTGGTATCCATCTATCACAAAAGCATGACCACTTACATATTCGGTATCTGACCATCCACCATAGTATAGAGGTATTTTTTGATCTAAATAATCTCTCAAAAGGCTGTCCCAATCTAAATGGGTCTCATCACGAAATAAATATTCCGTAGTAGGATCATAACGAAAGAAATTTCTAAGTGCATAAGCGGCTTTGTGATTGTACATACCAGATCCATGCGGTCCATAATACATATCGCAAGCCACTCCTATCGTATACATCAATTTTGCTAATTCTTGATTTTCTCGTGTAGCCCTTAATGGCATTTCATTATAAAAATAATTTTGCTCTGCATAATTGACATATAAATGACCATAAGTAGTATCTATATCCGTATATTCACCTTCGCCTACATTAGGCCAACGAAAATAATTGATTACTTGCGCCAGAGCTGTAGCTACACAGCCTGTAACGCATCTGCCATCGGGACCAGCGGGATCTTTGGGACAAAATTGATTATAATATATCCCTTGATCCCATTTAGTTAATATTAAAGGATCTACTGAGCGATATTCATTATTGAGATACTTATCTAAATTATTATTCCATAATGGATGAATATCTGCAGTTTTATTATTTTCTTCAATTTTTTTTACTTGATTTATAAATAATGCTATAGATGTCTGCTGCAAAGGATAAATGAAGTTAGACTCCCAAGAGTATCCTAAAATCGGATGTTATAATTTATTGCCACTTACCAAAACAAATCCTACTGGATAAACATGACAAACATAATATTGTATTTGTGATTCATTGGATATAGTCTGTATCGATATCACTTCGTATTTTATATTTTTAGGAAAATATTTATTCACTACATATTGTCCCCAGTTTTCTGCCTCATGAATATTAACATTCATTTGACTATTTAATATGATTGGGATTGATATTAAAAATAATAAAAGATAATTTTTCATAAGTCTTTTGATTAATATTTTACAAATATACAAGAAAATTAAATTATTGAAATAAGAGTTTAACTAATAGCATGACAGTTATTGAGAGTGTATGGCAATAAGTTCTTATAATTGATTTATATTATATTCATCATTTTTCCAATTCTTTGGATTATCCGCAATATAATGACGAATGCGTGATAAATCATTGGTATAGCGAATGATGTGTTCATAATAATTGCTTTGCCAGACAGGAATGCCAGAGGTTTGACAAATTTGATTTATTTGTTTGGCGACATTTATTTTAAAACGGCCAATAATTTTTGGTAATAACATTTTTACGTCGTTGAATCCATTGTGGAAATTCATTTTGTTGTTGGGTAATTCGTGAATTGCCCCTACAATTTGTTTTTTGGTGAATCATCTAATAAACTGCAATAATCTATATTTCAGAGCTAAAGCCCATAGCTTTCTTTTTAGTTTGTAAAGTTCATAAAGTTTATAAAGTTTTGATAAGTCCTGAAAGAATTTTCGATATTTCTTCGGTAAGTTCAACGTTTTTGTTAAAACTGCTTTCTGAAATTTTATTTAGCTCTTTAGCAATGTATAACATTGAGCGAACTTCACCGCACGAACCTTTTGCTATATAAAGAAATTGCTTAAATTCATTATTTGTTTTCCTTTCAAAACCCTCTGCTATATTATTCATTACTAAAACAGATGATCGTTGTATCTGGTCTTTGAAACCAAAATCTTTGCTATCGGCAAAATCCTTATAAATAAAAACAGTCATATCCTTTGCTTTTTGCCATGCGATAATATCCTCAAATCTTTCTATTTTCATCTTTCTACTTTTAACTTTATGAACTTTATGAACTTTATGAACTTTTAACTTTCTACTGTCTTTATTCGCGGCGGATAAGGGGGGCACAGCCCCCCTTATAATCCCCCCAATAGTCAAATTTACCCTGTTAAATCCGCTTCGCGGAAGGCTATGCCTTATTTAACAGGGTAAACTCAAATAGTCATTAATCACGTAGGCATCGCACTGAGAATCCGTGTCTCTTATCGCGGCTGTTGCTGATGACTTCAGGGCCATCGTAGGACAAGTAACGGATCCATGCTTCGCTGGCACCATCCGGGGTCCTACTCCACAAGTAGCAGAAGTTA